>Ga0157373_10000079_pt1 | contig 82786 bp, 83 predicted proteins | sample C65metaG_FD_113460 | JGI IMG/M metagenome (GOLD analysis project Ga0157373, IMG submission 113460) | Corn rhizosphere microbial communities from Kellogg Biological Station, Michigan, USA - C6-5 metaG | ecosystem: Host-associated > Plants > Roots > Rhizosphere > Soil | place: USA: Michigan...
CACCATCCCCGAGATCGTCAAGGTCGTCTACGCCCAGGTCGACACGCGCCTGCACAAGATGGCCGGGCAGTCGGTGCACTCGCACCTGCGCAAGCTCAAGGCCGAGGGCCGGGTGAGCGAGGAGACCCAGCCCTCCGCAGCGTCCCGGTGGTCGCTTCTCTGATCCGAGTCCTCGTCTCCCCGTGCTCCTGACCAACGGCCGCATCCACACCATGGACGCGGCCGGCTCCGTGGTGGACGCGCTCGTGATCCGCGACGGACGCGTGGCCTTCGCGGGCGGCCGCGCCGACGTGAATCCCGCCGCCGGCGAGCCGGTGGTCGACCTCGGTGACCGCACCGTGCTGCCGGGCCTGGTCGACGGCCACGGGCACCTCATGCTGCTGGCGCGGGCGCGCCTGGAGCTCGACCTGGCCGCCGCGCGCTCCGAGGAGGACATCGCGGCCATGGTGGCCCGGGCCGCGGCGGGCCTGCGTCCGGGCGAGTGGATCGCCGGCCGCGGATGGGACCAGACGCGCTGGCCGGGACAGGCCTTCCCCTCGCGCGCCTCGCTCGACCGCGCCGCGCCGGAGCACCCGGTGGCGCTGGTGCGCGTCGACGGCCACGCCACGTGGGCCAGCGGCGCGGCGCTCGAGCGCGCCGGCATCACCCGGCAGGCGATCAATCCGGCCGGCGGTCTCATCGTGCGCGACGCGCGCGGGGAGCCGACCGGCCTCCTCATCGACCTGGCCCAGGACCTGATCCGCGGGCTCGTGCCGCCGCCGTCCGAGGCGCGCTTCGACGCGGCGGTGGAGGCGGTGATCGCCGAGTGCCTGGCCAAGGGGCTCGTCGGCGCGCACGAGCCGGGGCTCGACCTCTCCGCGGTCGCGTCGTACACGCGCCTCATCGGGCGCGGCCGCTTCCCGTTCCGGGTGTTCGCCGCGCTCTCCGGCAAGAAGGCGTGGGGACAGTACCGCGAGCGCGGCGGCCCCCAGTCGGTGGGCGACGGCCAGCTCACGGTGGGCGCGATCAAGCTCTGGCTGGACGGCGCGCTCGGCTCGCGCGGGGCCGCGCTCCACGCGCCCTACTGCGACGATCCGAAGAACACCGGCCTGGTCCTGGTTCCGCCCGACGAGGTGCTGCGGCTCACCCGGGAGGCGGCCGCCCGCGGCTTCCACGTGTGGGTGCACGCCATCGGAGACCGCGCGAACACGCTCGTGCTCGACGTCTTCGAACGAGCTCTCGCCACCACCGACCGCCGGCCCCACCTTCGGATAGAACACGCCCAGATCCTCACCCCCGCGGACATCCCGCGGTTCGCCCGCCTGGGCGTGGTGCCGAGCATGCAGCCGACCCACTGCACCTCCGACATGCGCTGGGCCGGGGAGCGTCTGGGGCCGGAGCGGCTCGTGGGCGCCTACGCGTGGCGGTCGGTGCTGGACGCGGGGTCGTACGTGGCGGGCGGCTCCGACTTCCCGGTGGAGGACGCCAACCCCTTCCACGGCCTCCACGCCGCGGTGACGCGCGCCCCGCGCGAGGGCGGCGATCCGGGCTGGCAGCCCGAGCAGCGCATGACGCGCGACGAGGCGGTGCGCTCGTTCACGATCTGGAACGCGCGCTCGATCGGGCGCGAGGCGGAGATGGGCTCGCTCGAGCCGGGCAAGCGCGCGGACCTGATCGCGCTCTCCGAGGACGTGTTCGCGTGCCCGGCCCCGCGCATCGCGGCCATCCGCCCCCTCCTGACGATGGTGGGCGGCGCCGTCGCGCACGCCGATCAGGAGCTGGCCGCGAGCTTGCCGAGCAGCGCGAGCAGGTCGGTCCGGTCCACGTCCGACACCAGCGCGTAGCCCAGGTCGCCCTCCCGCCACAGGATCGTGTTGAAGCCCCGCGAGGCGGTGACCTGCGCCTCCACCGGGCCGATGCGCTCGAGCCCGCGGCGGGGCCACGGCAGGCCCTGGGCGGGGAACACCAGCAGCGTCACCACGTGCAGGCGACGGTTGAAGACGAACACCGCGGCCTTGCGGTCGAGGTAGTAGCCGATCGCGCCGCCTCGCAGCGGGAAGTCGGCGTCGCCCTCGAAGCGCACCACCGGCGCAAAGTCGAGCCGGCCCTCGAACCACGGCTTGACCTGATGGATGCCGCCGCTCTCGATGTCGAGCGGATGCTGGGCGGTGAGCAGGCGCAGGTGGTCGTTCACCGCCTCCGTCACCATCCCCGCGCCGCCGTCGCCCGCCTGCCGGTAGTAGAGCGGCACCAGCGCCAGCACCAGCACCGCCGCGGCCAGCGCGGGGACGACGGCGCGGCGCCAGCGCGCCCCCCACGCCGCCCGCGCGGATGAAGGGGCGGTGGGACGGGCCACGGGCGGCGGCGACGGCAGCGCGTCGCCCGCCGACCAGCTCGCGGCGAGCCGGCGCTTGAGGGCCAGAGGGGCGGCGTGCTGCGGGAGGCGGCCCTCGAGGGCCTCGCCGAGCAGCGCGTCGGCGGCGTTCTCGTGCGCGCAGGCCGCACAGCCCGCCAGGTGAGCGTCGAGCGCGGCCTGCATCCCGGCGGACAGCCGCCCGCGCCGGGCGTCCAGGAGCAGGGCGCGCGCCTCCTCGCAGGTCATGGCGCGTAGTCCCGGAGCTTCTCGCGCAGCGCCGCCCGGGCGCGGGCGAGGCGGGACTTCACGGTGCCGACCGCGCAGCCGACCACCTGCGCGACCTCGACCTCGGTGAGGCCTTCCAGGTCCAGCAGGATCACAATGCGCGCCTCCTCGGACAGGCTCTCGAGCGCCCGCTCGATCTCCTCGCCGACCACCTTGCGGAGCCGGTCCAGCTCCACGTCCCCCCGCAGCCACCGGGCGCTCTCCGGGCTCGGCGCGACCGCGACCACGGTGTCGAGCCCGCCCACCGTCGGATTGTGCCGCTCGTGGCGGTGGTGGCTGAGGAACGTGTTCCGGAGGATGCGGAAGAGCCACGCCTTGAGGTTCGTCCCGGGGGTGAACTGGTGCGCGGCGGAGAGGGCCCGCGCGTAGGTCTCCTGCACGAGGTCCTCCGCGTCGGTGGGGCTGCGGGTGAGGTAGCGGGCCAGGTTGTAGAGGGTGTCCGCGTAGGCCAGGGCCTCGCGCCCCAGCGCGGCGGCGTCGGCCCGCTCGCTTTCCATGCCGAGATCATAGACTCCGTTCACGTCACCGCGCCATCGATGGTCCGTCCGCCCACCGTAACGCCCGGCGGCCCGATTCGTTCCCTTGGAACCAACCGCGCGGTCCCGCGTTGGCAGGGGGCGAGGAGGAACCGAGTCATGCGAATCCCGATCACGACGATGCTGGTAGCCACCGCGACGGCCCTGCTGCTGGCCGGCCCGACGAGCGCGCCCGCGCAGATGGACACCGCGCGGGTGGAGATCCAGGCCCACGGCTTCAGCGCGCCCACCCTCACCGTGAAGGCGGGCACCACCGTCACGTGGACGAACCGCGACGACGACGCGCACACCGTGACGTCGGTCGCCAACACCTTCCGGTCTCCCGGGCTCGACACCGGGGAGACCTTCTCCTACACCTTCACCCGGGCGGGCACCTTCGAGTACTTCTGCAGCCTGCACCCCCTGATGACCGGCAAGGTGGTGGTCACGCCGGAGAGGAGCGGATCATGAGCGACGAGCGCGCCATGGAGCGGCGGGACTTTCTCTCGTGCATGGCCTGGACGGGCACCGGCCTGGTCTGGACGCTGGCGGGCGGCGTGCCGCGCTCCCGCAGCCTCGGGCCCCGGACCGCGGAGGCCGCCGAGGACGGGAGCTGGAGCTTCGTGCAGATCAGCGACACCCACATCGGGTTCAAGGGCGGGGCGAATCCGGACGCGCTCGGCACGTTCCAGGCCGCGCTGGCGCGCATCAAGGCGATGGATCCCAAGCCGGCCTTCCTGATCCACACCGGCGACATCACCCACGCCCAGAAGCCGGGCGCCTTCGACACGGTGACCGAGGCGCTGAAGGGCGTGGGCGGGGAGCGCACCTTCTACGTCCCGGGGGAGAACGACGTCTTCGCCGACGGGGGCACCGAGTACCTGGGCCGGTTCGCGGGCGGCGGCCGCGGCTGGCAGAGCTTCGACTACCGCGGGGTGCACTTCGTGGGGCTGGTCAACGTCCTCGACTTCAAGGCCGGCAAGCTCGGAAGCCTCGGCGCGGACCAGCTGGAATGGCTCGAGCGCGACGTGGCGCCGCTCGGCAGCAGCACCCCGATCGTGGTGTATGCCCACGTGCCCCTGTGGGCGGTCTACCCGCAGTGGGGCTGGGTGACCGATGACGGAGCGCAGGCCCTCAGCTACCTGCGGCGCTTCGGCTCGGTCACGGTCCTGAACGGCCACATCCACCAGATCTTGCAGAAGGTGGAAGGCGGCGTGACGTTTCACACCGCGCGGTCGACCGCATTCCCGCAGCCCGCGCCGGGCGCGGGGCCCGGCCCCGGCCCGATGACGGTGCCGGCCGGCGAGCTGCGCGGGATGCTGGGGGTGCGCGAGGTGCGCTACGTGCCGGGCCGCGAGCCGCTGGCGGTGGTGGACACCGCGCTCGCCTGATCCGGGTCTAGAAGCGGAGGAGCACGAGGAAGCTGGCGGTGGCGAGCAGGTTGCTGCCCGCATGCGCGAGCATGCCGGGCAGCAAGCTGCGCGTGCGCTCGTAGCCGAGGGCCCACACCATCCCGCTCCAGGTCACCGCCACGAAGCCCTGCACGCCGTAGCCGTGCGCGATGGCGAAGATGGCCGCGCTGCCGAGCGCCGCCAGCCACGCGGGCAGGCGGAGGCGCAGGGTGGGATAGAGGACGCCCCGGAAGATCAGCTCCTCGAAGATGGGGGCCCACACCACGCCGTCGAGCGTTCCCGCCGCGACCGCCCCGGATGAGCCCCAGAGGAACTCCTCCAGGAAGCCGTCCGCCCAGTGGGAGCTGACCCCCGCCGCGCTGAGCCCGGTGTAGATCAGGCTCTCGCCCACGGTGGAGATCGCGAGCAGCACGAGGCCCCAGCCGAGCACGCGCAACCAGCCGCTCTTCGGCACGAGCCCGAAGGTGTCCCGCACCGTGTCGCCCCGCCAGTGGAGGTAGCGGCGCGACCACCAGAGCATGGGCAGGCCCCCGACCAGTCCCATCAGCGCGGTCACCGGCGGCACCCGCGGCACGAGCAGCACCACCACCGCCGGGATCAGCAGGTACGCGAAGCCGGCCCGGAAGAAGAGGCCGAGGCCGTCCGCGCCTCGCCAGGGCGGCGGCAGCGGCGCGTCGGCCACCCGGGCGGTCCGGCCGCGACGCAGGCGCCACGCCACGACGACCGCGAGGAAAAGCGATCCGGCCGCGAGCGCGGTGAGCGCCCGCACCCGCATCAGCAGCGCGCGGCCGCGGCTCTCGATGGCGCCCTCGGCGCTCGCCTGCAGGGCCTGGTCGTCGACGCGAGTGGCGATGCGGCGCACCAGCGTGTCGGTGAACCAGTCGTGGCCGAGCTCGCCGTGGATCTCCTGAGCGAGCGCGGGCGCGTCCTCGGGGCCGTCGAGGTACGCGGCGGCGAGCCAGCGCGCGTACTGGCGGCCCGACCCCTCTGCTGCGTCGAGGGCCTCGATGAGGCCCGACGCCCGCTCCAGCAGTCCGGCCTCGCCCAGCAAGACCACCAGGTCCAGGTCCGCGCGCGGCGAGCGATCGTCGTCGTCGAACTCGTCGAAGCGGGCGATCGCGTCGTCGAAGGTCTCGGGATCCGACCCGGTCACCTCGTAGAGCCGCCGCTCCCAGCGGGTGGTGTGCTCGAAGGCCTGGCGCAGATCCAGCTCGCGCGAGGCGAGGCGCTCCAGCGATTCCTCCGGGCGCTCGAGGTTCCCGAGCGGCGAGCCCCAGTGCACGTAGAACACCGCGACGAGGGCCACGGTGAGCAGGGCGTAGACCGCGGTCGCGAGCGGGGAGAAGTAGCGGGTCGGCGCCGCCACCGGCGCGTGCGCCGCCGGCGGGCTCGGGTACACGGCCGGGGACTCGGGAAGCGGCGGCTCCGAGGGCCCCTCGGCGGGAGGCGTCAGGATGTGCGGGCCGCGGCCACGAGAGCGGCGAAGAGTCGCCGGGCCGGCTCCGAGTGGCCCACCAGCTCCTCCGGATGCCACTGCACGCCGAGCACGAAGCGGGACGCGTCGTCGATCTCCGCCCCTTCGACGATCTGATCCGGCGCCCACGCCACCGCGGTGAGCCCGCGGCCGAGGCGCTTGACCGCCTGGTGGTGCATGCTGTTGACCTCGAGCTCGTCCGTGCCGAGCGTCGCCGCGAGCCGGCACCCCGGGGTCAGCTTCACCTTGTGGGTGGGCTGATCGCGCGGCTCCTTCTGGCTGTGCGGCGTCTGGGTGCCCGGATCCGTGCCCACGTCCTGGTGCAGGCTGCCGCCGAGGGCCACGTTCAGCACCTGGAGGCCGCGGCACACCGCGAGCACCGGCAGGCCGCGGTCGAGCGCGACGTGGAGCACGGAGGTCTCGAGGGTGTCGCGCGACGGGGCCACGTCGTAGAGCGTGGCGTGTGGGGCCTCGCCGAAGAGCGCCGGGTCCATGTCGCCCCCGCCGGTGAGCAGGAGGCCATGGAGATCGCCGGCCAGCTGGCGCATCGACGCGGAGGAGAGCTGCGGGGGCAGCGCCACCGGCACCCCGCCCGCCTGCTGCACCGCGTGGAGGTACGCCGAGTTCACGTACGCGCGCTCGGGACTGGCGCCCACCGTGATGGAGGTGCTGACGCCGATGAGCGGAGCACGTCGACTCATGCGGCCATGCTACCACAGCGATGCGGCGGCCAGGGGTAAGTGCGCGTCGGCATTGAGCGCGACGCTGTGCTAGGATACGCGGCATGACACTCGACTCCGCGCAGTACCAGCGCAGTGCGCAGCATGCGGGCTCGGGCCCGATGACGCAGGTGATGGGACGACGGTGGATGGTGGCGGCGGGACACCCGCTCGCGGCGCAGGCCGCCGCGCGCGTGCTCGCGGCGGGCGGCAACGCCATCGACGCGGGCGTCGCGGGCGGCATGATGCTCGGGGTCGTGCATCCCGACATGGTGAGCTTCGCGGGTGTGGCCCCGATCCTGGTCCACCTGGCCTCGACCGGCGAGACCCACGAGGTCTCGGGCGTGGGCCCGTACCCGCGGCGCGCGAGCGCGGAGTACTTCCGGACGAAGCACGGCGGCGACATCCCGATCGGGCTGCTGCGCACGGTGGTGCCGTCGGCGCCCGACTCCTGGTGCGTGGCGCTGGAGCGCTGGGGCACGCGGTCGTTCGCGGACGTGGTGGCGGGCGCGCTCGAGTGCGCGGAGCACGGCTTCCCCACCTCCGCGTTCTCGGCCTCGACCATGGCCAACAACGCGGACCGGTACAAGCGCTTCCCGACCTCGGCCGCGATCTTCCTGCCCGGCGGGCGGCCGCACGCGGCGGGGCAGCTCTTCGTGCAGTCGGAGCTGGCCCAGACCATCAAGGAGATGGTGGCCGCCGAGGCGCGTGCCGCCGGCCGCGGCCGCGCGGGCGCGATCCGCGCCGCGCGGGACGCGTTCTACAAGGGCGACATCGCCCGGCGCATCGCGGACTACCACGCGCGCGAGGGCGGGCTGCTCACCTACGAGGACCTGGCCGAGTTCCAGGCCGAGGTCGCCCCCGCGCTCCGGACCACCTTCCACGACTACGAGGTGGCCTCCTGCGGCTTCTGGTGCCAGGGCCCGGTCTTCCTCCAGATGCTGAACCTGATCGAGACCTACGACTGGCCGAGCCTCGGGCACAACACGCCGCGCGGGCTGCACCTGATGGTGGAGGCGATGAAGCTCGCCTTCGCCGACCGCGAGGCCTACTACGGCGATCCCCGCTTCGTGAAGGTGCCGGCGGAGGGGCTGCTCTCGAAGGACTACGCGGCCCTCCGGCGCGGGCTCATCCGGGAGGACCGCGCGTGGCCCGAGATGCCGCCGGCCGGCGATCCGGCGGGCAAGGCGGCGATGCGCAACGGGCACGCCGCGGGATCGAAGGTCGGGGACCCCTCGCACGCGGGCACGCTCGACACCTCCTACATCTCGGTGATCGACGAGGAGGGCAACGCGTTCTCGGCCACCCCTAGCGATCCGGGCGGGGTGGACTCGCCGGTCGTCCCGGGCGTGGGCTGCGTGGTCTCGCCGCGGGGCTCGCAGGGCTGGCTCGTGCCGGGCCACGCGAGCGAGGTGGCGGGCGGCAAGCGGCCGCGCCTGACCCCGGCGCCCTCCCTGGTGGTGCGCGACGGGCGGGCGTTCATGGCGTTCGGGACGCCGGGCGGCGACGTGCAGCAGCAGGCGATGCTGCAAGTGCTGCTGAACGTCACCGCGTTCGGCATGCTCCCGCAGCAGGCGGTCGAGGCGCCGCGGGTCGCGGCCCGCTCCTTCCCCGACTCGTTCTGGCCCCACGCCAACTCCCCGGGCCGTCTCGACGTGGAGGCGCGCATCGCGCCCGAGACGCGGCGGGCCCTCGCCGATCTCGGGCACGTCATCGCGGACTGGCCCGACTACGACTGGCGCGCCGGCGCGGTGTGCGTGTCGATGGTGGGCAAGGACGGCGTGCGCCTGGGCGGGGCGGATCCGCGTCGCGGCGCCCACGCCATCGGGTGGTAGCGTCGCGTCACGCCGGGTGCGGTTCCGACCGCTCCTCGTAGGCCTGCTGGTCCTGGGAGTGCTGGCGGGCGCGGCGCGCCCGCTCGGGGCCCAGCCGGTGCTGCCCCTCCCGGAGAAGGTCCCGCCCAAGGAGCGGCACCGCCTCGAGGAGATCACCAAGCGCGCCTTCGCCTCGACCCAGATCACCTTCGAGCCGTACCTGGTCCGTCCCGAGGTCTTCGAATACCTGCTCGACCATCCCGAGTTCGCCAGCCACGTGACCCGGGCCCTGCGGGCGGCCCGCTACAAGATCTGGCGGGAGCGCGACTCCCTCTGGCTCGACGACGGCTGGGGCGTGCGCGGGACCTTCGCGGTGGTGTACGCGGAGCCGGGCCTGCGCCTCATGCACGCGCAGGGCGCCTACCAGTCGGCCCTGCCCGACATCAAGGGCCGGGCGGTGGTGGCGCTCGCCTACCGGTTCGAGCCCGCGGCGGCGGGGCGGACGCAGGTATCCACCACCCTCACCTCGTTCGTGCAGATCGACAGCGCGGTGATCCGCACCGTCGGCAAGATGAGCGGGCCGCTCGTGCAGAAGAAGGCGGACCGCGAGGCCCGTCAGCTCCTGAAGGTCTTCTCCAAGGTGAGCCGCGCGATCGAGGACAACGCGGCGGACGTGATGGCGAAGGTGCGCGCTCGCCCCGACGTGCCGAAGGCCGAGCTGGAGGAGTTTCGCAAGCTGCTGCGCGTGCCGTGAGATCTAACCCGGGAGACGACGCGATGGCCTCATTGAGCGGACGGACGGTGCTGATCACCGGAGCCGCGCGCGGCATCGGAGCCGCGTGCGCGCGGCGGCTGGCGGGCGACGGGGCGAAGCTGGTGCTGGCCGACGTCGACCCCGGCGTCGAGCAGATGGCCGCGGAGCTGGGGCAGGTGGCGGTGCGGGCCGACGTCACCCGGCCCGACGACATCGCCCGGATGGTGGAGGAGCCCTACCGGCGGTGGGGGCGGCTCGACGTGCTGTTCAACAACGCGGGCGTCATCCGCGTGCAGCCGCTCTTCGACGTGACGGAGGCGGAGTGGGACCGGGTCATGGACGTGAACCTGCGCGCGGTGTTCTTCGTGCTGCAGGCGGTGGCCGCGCGCATGGTGAAGCAGGACCTGATAGCCGGCTCCGAGCTGCGCGGCAAGCTCATCCAGACCGCATCCATCGCGGCCTACCGCGGGGGCAACCCGCTGATGACGCCCTACTCCGCGTCCAAGGCGGGGGTGGTCAGCATCACCCGGTCCGCCGCGCAGGCGCTCGCCGCCGAGCGCGTCACGTCCAACTGCGTCTGCCCGGGCGCGGTGGAGACCCCGATGTGGGAGCAGATCGACCGCGAGTGGGGCGGGCTCGAGGGCCGGGGGCCGGGCGAGACCTGGAAGCGGCGCATCCGCGGCATCCCGCTGGGGCGTCCCGAGCGGCCGGAGGACGTGGCCAGCGTGGTCGCCTTCCTGGCCGGTCCCGACTCCGACTACATGACCGGGCAGGCGATCAACGTGGACGGCGGCCTGGTGATGGGCAGCTGACCGGCGCGCCGACGACTCAGCGCCCGTTCGGCGAGTCGACCGGCTGGAAGAACGCGGCCGCCCCGTAGAGGATCTGTCCGACCACGCAGAACCACGCCCAGCGGTCGGGATCGGCGGGGGAGCAGCGGCGCGGGGTGGAGGATTCCTCGGCCCGCGCCGCGGGACGGGAGGCGGTGGCGCAGCCGCCCAGCAGGCCCGCCGAGAGGAGCAGCGCGCCGATCCGGCCCACGCCTCCGCGGGGCCGGCGGCGCACCGCTAGGCCGCGGGGGCGCGCTCGCCCTCGGCGCGCGGCAGGGAGCCGGCGATCGAGGGCAGGTCGAGCTCGCGGTTGGCGAGATCGACGGTCACCCGCAGGGCCCGGAGGCCCTGGGCGCCCTGCAGCTCGTCCAGCTCGACCTCCTCGACGTCGGGGGTGAGGTAGCCCAGGCGCTGCAGGTACTCGATGTACTCGCGCCACTCCGAGGCCTCGGTGGCGTGCGAGTAGACGAGGGCGATCTTGCCCGGCTGGGTCAGCCGCTCGGTGGTGCCCCGGATGATCGCCTTGTCGATGCGCTTCTTGATGATCTCGTAGCGGACGTTGTAGGCGCCGTCCACGTCGAAGCGCTTCTCGTCGAAGCGGAAGCGGATCGACAGCGGGGCGTGCTGGATCAGGATCAGGTTGGTGATGTCGAGCATCACCGGCAGCCGGTCCTTGAGCCGCTCCACCCGCAGGGCCACTCCGCAGGCCACCATGAGCTGCCAGAGGCGGAGGTTCTTCAGGTAGAGCGGGTCGAAGACGCCGTCCTCCCGGAGCGCGCCGCCCACGTAGATCGTGTAGTCGACTCCGTCGGTCTTCTGCTTCTCGAAGTAGTGCGGGAACATGCCCTGGGCGGCCTGCTCCTCGAGGTCGATGTAGGCGGAGACCGCCTCGTTGATGGCGGTCACGCTCTCGTCGAACTCCTTGCGGCGCGCGTAGACCAGGCCGATGGCGGGGTCCACCGCGGTGCGGTAGGCGTCGATGCGCTCGCGCACCGTGTCCCCGAAGGTCTGCAGGTGGTCGAAGAGCGGCTCCACGTCCGCCTTCAGGAAGTTCATCACCCCCAGCTCGTCGCCCGAGCGCAGGGTGACCTCGATCTCGGCCACGTGCGCGTCGATGCGGTGGGTGAGCTGGTCCAGGATCGGCAGGGCCCGCGCGTCGTGCGCGGCGCGCAGCACCTCGCGGGCGAGGCCGAGCTGCTTCAGCAGATCGGCCTGGATGGCCCACGCCCGATGGGTGGACGAGCCGCGGATGTCCGACACCGCGAAGAGCGGGTGCACGTCCCGGAACACGATGGGGTCCATGTCGCGGCCCCCCTGCTCGGCGCTGCCCGGGTGCTCCATGGCCTGCAGCACGGTCTTGCGGAAGCGCCACTCCACCACCGGATGGATGGCGGTGAACTGCTCCTTGATGAACGACTCCACCCGCGAGTGCAGCTCGTCCACGCTGCGCTTCACCGCCACCGAGAAGAGGGGCAGCACCTCCTGCAGCCGGGGCATGCTCAGGGCGTTGAGATCGCCCGGGTGCGGCGAGCCCAGGCTCAGCATGCCGATCAGCTCGCGCTGGTAGAGCAGGGGGGCGACCACGATGCTCCGGATGCCCTTCTGCAGCAGCGCCTCCTCCTTCGGGGAGCGCGTGGGCATCGTGGCGAAGTCCTCCACGAAGATCGGCTCCCGTCGGCGGATGGCGTGCTCGAACACCGAGCCGTGGTAGTCGACGGTCTTGGCGTGCACCGACCCCGCGAAGATGCAGCCGTTGGCCTGTTGCAGGTGGTGACCCGAGTTCAGCATCAGGATCCGCTCGCCCTCGAGCGCGGCGAGGCTCAGCTTGATGTCGGGCCGGCGGAACAGGGCGCGGAGCTTGGCCTGCAGCTTCTCGAACCGGGCGTTGGAGACGATCGACTCCTTGTCGATGAGGTCGCGCTTGATCGAGGAGAGGACCTCCTGGTCCGTCACGTCCGCCGCCTTCACCACCGTGAAGCCGGAGAAGCGCACGCTGCCGGGCGGGATCAGGGCCGCGAGGCCCTTCAGGTCGAGGCCCTGGGAGGTCAGGCGCTGCCGGGCCTCGTCGGTCAGGGGCGGGATCGACTGAAGGCGGTCCACGTCCACGAAGCGGCCGTCGAACTGGATCTTGAAGTGTCGCTCGAGCCCGGTCGTCGGCTCGGGCGCGCTCAGGATCAGCGGGTAGTCCACGGGGAACTCGATGCCGTAGAGCCGCTCCAGCGCCAGCGCGTACGCGTTGACGAGCCGGAAGTCCTTCAGCCCCTGCATGTCGAGGTTCAGGGTGCCGTAGAGCACGCCGTCGGGGCCCATGATGTTCTCGAAGTCGCGCGTGCTGTACACCGAGCGCAGTGTGAACGGGATCAGGGCGCCCATGTACGCCTTCTGCAGGAAGGCGGGCGCGAACACCGCGCTCATCAGCGCGTCCACCAGCTGGCCGTGCTCGTCGAGCAGGGTGATGTCGTCGATGAAGCCGGTCAGGGCCGGGACCGCCTGCACGCGGGCCAGCAGGTTCCGCGCGTACTCGCCGCGGACCGAGCTCTCCTTCGCCTGGCCCTCCCAGAACTTGATGAGGAGATCGAGGCTCAGCCGGCTCTCGAACGGGAAGTCCCTCTGGAGCTCGCCCAGCGACGTCGTCGGATTGCTCATGCTCATCATTTTACTCCCGCGGGGTACTCCCCCCGCCTAGCTCGCGGTCGCGGGCAGCCCCGCGGGGGCGGGGGTCGTCCGCGGCGTCCGGCTCACCGGCGCCTCCTTGATGGCCAGGGCCAGCGGCACGGCCAGGAACGCCATCAGCGCCGCGGAGATGAAGGCCCAGGAGTAGGAGCCGGTCGACTGGAAGATCCATCCGCCGGCCGCCGCCCCGAGGGCGGCCCCGACCTGGTGGGCGAAGAAGATCCAGCCCGACAGCGACCCCACCGAATAGCGGCCGAAGATGTTCGCGGTGAGCGTCGTGGTGGGCGGGACGGTGGAGATGTAGTTGAGGCCGAAGATCGCCGCGAAGATGTGCAGCGACGGCACGTTCCAGACGTACAGCAGGAACAGGAGGGACAATCCGCGCACGCCGTAGTAGAAGGCGAGCGGGCCCTTGCGGCCGAAGCGATCGCAGATCCAGCCCGAGGCCACCGTGCCCAGGATGTTCATCGCGCCCATCACACCCAGAGCCTGGGCCGCGTGCATCTCCGAGAAGCCGTGCTCGGCCGCGTGCGGGACGAGGTGGGTGAGCACGAGGCCGTTCGAGGTGTAGCCGCACACGAAGAACGTGGTGGCCAGCAGCCAGAAGGCGGGCACCTGCATCGCGTCGAGCACGCTGGTGCGCCCCTCGGGGGCGACCGGAGTGCCCGCGGGGCTGGCCTGCCCGCTGCCGTACGGCCGGAGCCCCTTCTGGCGCGGGTCGTCGCGCACGAAGAGCAGCGTGGTCGGGACCGCGACCACCAGCATCAGCAGGCCCAGCCACAGGAAGGAGTGGCGCCAGCCATGGCGCAGGGTGAGCAGCACCGCGAGTGGAACCACCACCAGCTGCCCCGCCGACATCGCGCCGCCCACCAGCCCCATCACGAGCCCGCGGCGGGCCTCGAACCACCGCGCGGCGAGGGCGGCCCCCGTCGACATCCCGACTCCGCCCGCGCCCAGGCCCATCAGGACCCCCGCGGTGAGGTAGATCTGCCACAGCGCGGTCACCCGCGAGGAGAGCACGGTGCCGACGCTGAGCACGATGGCGGAGAGCAGGATCACCCGCCGCGGCCCCCAGCGGTCGGCGAGCCAGCCCACCACCGGGCCGGCCGCCCCCAGCAGCAGGAGCGAGATCGCGGCGGCGCCCGACAGCGCGGCGCGGTCCCACCCGAAGGTGGTCTCCATGGGCTTGATGAACACGCCGAAGACCGCGCGCAGCCCCGATCCCAGCAGCATGACCACGACCAGGGCGCCCAGGACGATCCAGGCGTAGTGCAACCCGCTCCGCGATCCCTTCACGCACGCCTCCTGGAAGGAGAGCAGCCCGGCCAGCTTACGTCGGCGCCCCTTGGGATGACGAACCACCCCTCGCGGATTCCCGCCCGGCGCTCGGCGGCCCGCGCCGGGCCTCCCGCCGGGGGGGTAGGGTGGCCGGGGAGGCAGGCCGATGGCGACCCGGCGCGTGCTGGTGGTGGACGACGACGCGAAGTGCGGAAAGCCCTGACCTGATCCTGCTCGATCTCCACATGCCCCGCATGAGCGGCCTCACGCTGCTCGAGCACATCCGCGACGTGGAGACGCGCGAGCCGATCATCGTGGTCTCCGCGCCGAGGACAGCAAGGTCGCGGCGGAGGCGCTGCGGCACGGCGCGGGCGCCTACCTGCTGGAGCCGTTCGATCCGCGCCACGTGGAGACGCTCGTCGCCACGTTCTTCGACTCCGCGAAGCGCCGCGAGAGCAAGCCGAACGCGTCCCGCTGAATACGCGCGGGCCCGCGCACCTTCTGCGCGCGCAAGGTGACAAATCCGTGTCGACGCCGGGCCGACGTCCGCCCCGTCGGACGGCCAACAGCGCGCAGCTGGCGGGCTCGCCAATTCCCGCGAATTTTCGCGGGACCATGGAAGCGCCGCGGGCTGGCCCGGAGCTTGCTCCGTCAGCGCCGTGGTATGGCAAACAAACGGGTGCTCGTGGTGGACGACCAGACGCCGGTGCGCGAGCTGGTCGCGGCGGTGCTCGGCGCAGATGGCCACGCGGTGGAGACGGCCCGCGACGGCGCCGACGCGCTGCGGCTTCTGGACGGACATCCCGGCTTCGACCTGATCGTGAGCGATCTCAAGATGCCCGGCCTCGACGGGCCGAGCCTCTATCTCGAGCTGACCCGCCGCTGGCCGGACACCCGGCCACACCTGCTGTTCATCTCGGGCTTCGTGGAGTCGCCCGAGTACGCGGGTTTCCTGCAGGGGACCCGCGCGCAGGTGCTGCTCAAGCCCTTCGCGGTGGACGATCTCTCCCGCGCGGTGACCGCGATCCTGGCCGGCGCCTGAGGCGCCGGCCAGCCCCGCCTCTAGGCCTTCCGGAAGACGATGCGGTCGCCCTCCGCGTCCGCGACCACCGTGTCGCCCTCGGTGAAGGTGCCGTTGAGCAGCTCCAGCGCGAGCGGATCCTGGATCATCCGCTGGATGGTCCGCTTCAGCGGCCGCGCCCCGTACACCGGGTCGTAGCCCTCCCGGGCCAGCAGCTCCCGGGCCTTGGTGGTGAGGTCGAGCGTGATGCGCCGGTCGGCCAGGCGCTTCACCAGGTGCCGGGCCTGGATCTCCACGATCGAGGCGATCTCCTCCCGCCCCAGGGGCTGGAAGATCACCGTCTCGTCGATGCGGTTCAGGAACTCCGGCCGCAGCGTCTGCCTGAGCAGGTCCAGGATCAGCCCGCGCACCCGCGCCGGGTCCTTCTCCTCGCGGAAGAACTGGCTGCCCAGGTTCGAGGTCATGATGACGACCGTGTTGCGGAAGTCGACCGTGCGCCCCTGACCGTCGGTGAGACGGCCGTCGTCCAGCAGCTGGAGCAGCACGTTGAACACGTCGCCGTGCGCCTTCTCGATCTCGTCGAAGAGGATCACCGAGTAGGGCCGCCGCCGCACCGCCTCGGTGAGCTGGCCGCCCTCGTCGTAGCCGACGTAGCCGGGCGGCGCGCCGATCAGCCGGGCCACGGTGTGCTTCTCCATGTACTCCGACATGTCGATGCGGATCATGGCCCGCTCGTCGTCGAACAGGAACTCGGCGAGCGCCCGCGCCAGCTCCGTCTTGCCCACCCCGGTCGGGCCCAGGAACAGGAACGAGCCGATCGGGCGGTTGGGGTCCGAGAGCCCGGAGCGGGCCCGGCGCACCGCGTTCGAGACGGCCACGATGGCCTCGCGCTGGCCGACGACCCGTTCGGCCAGCCGATCCTCCATCTTCACCAGCTTCTGGACCTCGGCCTCGAGCAGGCGGGTCACCGGGATGCCGGTCCACTTGGCCACCGTCTCGGCCACGTCCTCCTCGTCGACCTCCTCCTTGAGCATGCGGCCGCTCTTCTGCATCTCGTGCAGCCGCGCGTTCTCCTCCTCGAGGCGCTTGTCGATGGTCATGAGGGTCCCGTAGCGCAGCTCGGCCGCCTTCTGGAGGTCGCCGCGGCGCTCCGCGTCCGCCATCGCGGCGCGGGCCGCCTCGCCCTCCTCCTTGATCTTGCCGATGGCGGTGATGGCGGCCTTCTCGGCCTGCCACTGACTCTGGAGCTGGGAGGACTTCTCGCGCAGCTCGGCCAGCTCGGTGTCGAGGCGGGCCAGGCGCTCGCGCGAGACGTCGTCGGACTCGCGGGCCACCGACACCCGCTCGATCTCGAGCTGCATGATGCGCCGCCGGATCTCGTCGAGCTCGGCGGGCATCGAGTCGATCTCGATGCGCAGGCGCGAGGAGGCCTCGTCGATCAGGTCGATGGCCTTGTCGGGCAGGAAGCGGTCCGCGATGTAGCGGTGCGAGAGCACCGCCGCCGCCACCAGGGCCGCGTCCTTGATCTTGACCTTGTGGTGGACCTCGTACTTCTCCTTGAGCCCGCGGAGGATCGCGATGGTGTCCTCCACCGAGGGCTCGCGCACCAGGACCGGCTGGAAGCGGCGCTCCAGCGCGGCGTCCTTCTCGATGTGCTTGCGGTACTCGTCGAGCGTGGTGGCGCCCACGCAGCGCAGCTCGCCGCGGGCCAGGGCCGGCTTCAGCATGTTGGCCGCGTCCACCGCGCCCTCCGCCGCGCCCGCCCCCACCAGGGTGTGCAGCTCGTCGATGAAGCAGATGATCTCGCCCGCGGACTCGGTGATCTCGCGCAGCACCGCCTTCAGGCGATCCTCGAACTCGCCGCGGTACTTGGCTCCCGCCACCATGGCCGCGATGTCCACCGCGACCAGGCGCTTGTTCTTGAGCCCCTCCGGCACGTCGCCGGCCACGATGCGCTGCGCGAGCCCTTCGACGATCGCGGTCTTGCCCACGCCGGGCTCGCCGATCAGCACCGGGTTGTTCTTGGTGCGCCGGGAGAGGACCTGGACTACACGACGGATTTCTTCGTCCCGTCCGATGACCGGGTCCAGCTTGCCCTTGCGCGCGAGGTCGGTCAGGTCCTTGGAGTAGCGCTGCAGCGCCTGGTACTTGTCCTCCGGGTTCGGGTCGGTCACCCGCTGGGTGCCCCGCACCTCGACCAGGGACCGATAGATCGCCTCCGGGCTCACGCCGGCGGCGGCGAGCAGGCGCGCGGTCGCGCCGCCCTTCTCCTGGGCGATGGCGATGAGCAGATGCTCGGTCGAGACGTACTCGTCCTTGAGCCGCTCCGCCTCCTCCCACGCCCGGTTGACCACGCCCTCGAAGCGCGCGGAGGCATACTGCCGCCCGCTGCCGCCCCGGACCTTGGGCAGCTTGTCGATCTCGGACTGCACCTGGCGCGCGATTGCCTCCGGCCGGGCCCCCAGCTTGGCGAGCAGCGGCCCCACCACGCCCTCCTGCTGCTGCAGGAGCGCGAGCAGCAGGTGCTCGGGCTCGATCGCCTGGTGGTCGCCCTGATCCGCGAGGGACTGCGCGGCCTGGATCGCTTCCTGGGCCTTGACGGTCAGCTTGTCCAGCCTCATCTCACTTGTTCTCCGCTCTGAGCTTCTTCATCTCCTCGAAGAGCTCTTTTTCTCTCGGGCTCAGCCCGGTTGGAATCGCGATCTGTACCTTCACCAGCTCGTCCCCCGCGCCGCCGCCCTTGAGGTGCGGCATGCCGTAGCCGCGGAGACGAAACACCTTGCCGCTCGACGTCTCGGGCGGGATCTTCATCGACACCTGGCCCTTGAGGGTCGGCACCGAGATCTCGCCGCCGAGGGCCGCCACCGTCACCGGCACCGGCAGGTCCACGTGCAGGTCGTTGCCCTCGCGCTCGAACCGCGGGTCCGGAGCCACCGTCACCCGCAGGTAGAGGTCACCCCGGTCGCGGCGATCGCCGCGCCCGCCGCCCGGCCCGCCCGCGGCGACCCGCACCCGCGAGCCGGTCTCGACGCCGGCCGGGATCTTCACGTCGAGGTTGCGCGTGGCCTTGGCCCAGCCGGTGCCGTGGCAGCGCGGGCAGGGGCGACGGCTCACGTTGCCGGAGCCGCCGCACTGCGAGCAGGGCTCGTCGAGCTCGAGCGCGATCGTCTTGCGCGCGCCGCGGAACGCCTCCTCGAGGGTGAGCTCGATGCCGGCCTCCACGTCGCCGCCCCGCGACGCGCCGAGTCCGGCGCCGAAGCCGCCCAGGTCCCCGAGGTCGCCGTACTCGAACTCGACCCCGGGGCGCGCCTCGCCGCGGCGAAATCCCCCCACGTCACCTCCGAAGATCGTGCGGAAGAAGTCGGAGAAGCCGCCGAGGTCGCCCTCCTGGCTGAAGCGGACGTTGCCCCGTCCCTCGAACGGCGAGCGTCCGCCGCCCGCGGTGGCGCCCGCGCCGGCCTGGGCGTAGCGCTCCCAGTCGGGGCCGAGCGTGTCGTAGCGCTTGCGCTTCTCCGGATCCGAGAGGACCGTGTAGGCCTCGCTGATCTCCTTGAAGCGCTCCGCCGCCCCCTTGTTGACGTCGGGATGGTACTTGCGGGCGAGCTTCCGGTAGGCGGTCTTGATCGCCTTGTCGTCCGCCGAGCGGTCGACCCCGAGGGTCTTGTAATAGTCCTTGAATTCCATATGTTTAGACGACGAAGCGGCGCCGGGCTCGGAAGTCCGCGCCGCTTGAGTCGGCTCGACTGAAGTGTAGCAGACGGCTTCGGGGTTGGCTGGCCAGGGCCGTCTTTTCCGGGGCCAGAGGTGGGTCTACAATGGGCGCGCCCGTGGCCAAGACCTGCACCCTCGCGATCGACGTCGGCGGCACGTTCACCGACATCACGTTCACCGATTCCGCGAGCGGCGCGCTCTGGGTGGCCAAGACCCCGTCGACGCCCGGCGATCTGTCGACCGGCTTCATCACCGCGGTGCGCAAGGTCCTGGCCCTGGCCGGTCGCGCTCCCGGCGACGTGCTGCGCGTGTTCCACGGCACCACCACCGCGACCAACGCGATCCTGGAGGGCAAGACGCCGCCCACCGCGCTGGTGACCACCGCCGGCTTCAAGTACGTGCTGGAGATCGGGCGCCACGACATCCCGCGACACGGCAACCTGTACGGCTGGTCGAAGCCCACGCGCCCGATCACGCCCGAGCGCGTGTTCGAGGTGGCCGAGCGGCTCGACGCGGACGGCTCGGTGCTCGCCCCGCTCGACGAGCCGGCGGCGCGCGCGCTGGCGCGCCAGCTCGCCCAGCTGGGAGTTCCCGCGGTGGCGGTGGTGTTCCTGCACGCCTACGCCAACCCGGTCCACGAGCAGCGCATGCAGGCGATCCTGGCCGAGGAATACTCGGGGGTGCTCGTCTCGGTCTCCTCCGAGGTGCTGCCGCAGTTTCGCGAGTTCGAGCGCACCATGGCCACCGCGCTGAACGCGGCGGTGATGCCGCCGGTGAGCCGCTACGTGAGCGTGCTGCGGGAGGCCCTGGACGGGGAGGGCGTGCAGGCCCCGCTGCTCATCATGAAGTCGGACGGCGGGGTGACGAGCGCGGCCACCTGCGTGCGCCAGCCGGTGCAGACCGTGCTCTCCGGTCCCGCCGCGGGCGTGGTGGGCGCGGTCGGGGTGGGGCGCTCGGCCGGCTTCGGCGACATCATCTCGATCGACGTGGGCGGCACCAGCGCCGACATCTGCCTGGTGCGCGACGGCCGGCCCGAGGTCACCAAGGACGGCATGGTCGGGCCGTTCCCGCTGAAGCTGCCGATCGTGGACATCCACACCATCGGGGCGGGCGGAGGATCGATCGCGGCGGTGACCAGCGCCGGGCGGCTCACGGTGGGGCCGCGCAGCGCCGGGGCCGAGCCGGGCCCGGTCTGCTATCACCGCGGCGGCACCGAGCCGACCGTCACCGACGCGCACCTGATCCTGGGGCGCATCCCCGCCGCGCTGCTGGGCGGCGAGCTGCCCCTCGACGTGGCCGCGGCGCGCGACGCGATGGCGGCGCGCATCGGCCGGCCGCTCGGCCTCGAAGTGGAGGAGGCCGCCGCGGGCGTGATCGAGATCATCGACAACGCGATGGCCCGGGCGATCCGCACCGTCTCGGTGGGGCGGGGCCACGACCCGCGTCGCTTCGCCCTGGTCGCCTTCGGCGGGGCGGGGCCGCTCCACGCCTGCCGGCTCGCGGAGCTGCTCGACATCCCGACCGTCGTGATCCCCCCGCGCCCCGGGGTGCTCTCGACCTGGGGGCTGCTCGACACCGACATCCGCTCCACCTTCGTCAGGACCGCGGGCGTCGGGGCGCGGCACCTCGCCGAGGCGGGTGCACCCCAGGTGGCGGAGCTGGAGGCGGCGTGGGGCGAGCTCGAGCGTCAGGCCGAGGGCTGGCTCGCGGGCGAGCAGGTGCCGCGCGACCGGCAGCGCTTCGAGCGCGCCGCCGATCTGCGCTACGAGCACCAGAGCTTCGAGCTGACGTGCGTGCTGGGCGAGGGCCCGGTCAGCGCGGAGCGGCTCCGCGCCCTGGTGGCCACCTTCCACGCCGAGCACCGGCGGCTCTACAGCTACGATCTCCCGTCGGCGCCGGTGGAGCTGGTCAATCTCCGGCTGACCGCGGTCGGGGCGCTCCCGCACCGGGCGCGGGGCGTGGCCGCGGGCGGTGCCGGCCGGCTCGAGGCCGCGATGACCGGAAGCCGCCCCGTCTACTTCCGCGGCGGCGGCTTCGTCGATACGCCGTCCTACGCCCGCGAGGGCCTGGCCGAGGGGATGGTCTTCGAGGGGCCCGCCATCATCGAGCAGAGCGACGCCACGCCGCTGGTGGCTCCGGGCTTCCGGGCCCGCGTCGACGCCGCGCACAACATCCTCCTGGAGCGCTCCCATGGCTGAGCCCCGCGTCGACCCGATCACGCTGGAGATCATCCGGGGCAGCCTGGCCTCGGCGATCCGCGACATGGAGCTGCTGATGGAGCGGTGCGCGATGTCGCCCTTCATCAAGGAGAAGAAGGACTACTTCGTCGGCATCTTCGACACTCGCGGGCGCATCGTGGCCTGCCACATCTCGGGCAGCGGTCCCGGCATGCTCCAGGCGATCGTGAAGACCTACCCGCTCGAGACCATGCGTCCGGGCGACGTCTACTGGTTCAACGATCCCTACGTCTCCGACGGGGCGGTGCAGCACCACCAGGACATGGTGTTCGCGGTGCCGATCTTCCACGAGGGCCGCCTGGTCGCCTTCGCCACCACCTTCGGGCACTACCAGGACATCGGCGGGCTGCGCGCGGGCTCGATCTCGCCGCACGCCACCGAGATCTACCACGAGGGAGTTCTCGTGCCCCCCGTGCGAATAGTTCGCGAGGGCCAGCTCAACGAGGAGGCGTACCGGATCTTCCTCCGCAACTCGCGGCTGCCCGACCTGGTGGAGGGCGACACCCGGGCCATGATGGCCTCCTGCCGCCTCGCCGAGACCCGTCTGGGCGAGCTGTGCGGGCGCTACGGGATGGACACCGTGCTGGCCGCCTTCGAGGAGATCATCGCCCAGACCGGAGCCCGCGCCCGCGAGCTGTTCCTGGAGCTGATCCCGCAGGGCGAGTGGCGCTTCCACGACTTCCTGGACAGCGACGGCGGCACCGAGGCGCGGCCCTACCGCATCGACCTGACCCTCGCGCGGCGCGGCGACCACGTGCGTCTGGACGGCTCCGCCTCCGACGACCAGGCGCGCGGGCCCATCAACTTCACCACGAACGCGGGGCTGCTCCGCATCGCGTTCGGGCGCTACCTGCAGTCGCTCGACGGAGACCTCGAGGTCAACGAGGGCCTGCTCCGGAACCTCGACGAGTGGATCGCCCGCGAGGGCAGCGTGCTGAAGCCGCGCTTCCCGGCTCCGCTCGGCATGCGCGCCAACACCCGGTTCCGCGTGATGTCGTGCATCTTCGGCACCCTGGCCCAGGCCAACGGCGGCCGGGTGCCCGCGGGCTCGCCCGTCTACGTCCTCTACTACTTCCGCGCCTGGGACGCGGCGCGCCAGCGGCCCATCCTGTGCATCGAGGGTCTCGGCGTCGGCCTGGGAGCGCGCCCGTTCGCGGACGGGGTGGACGTCATCTACTACATCGCGCAGGAGAACTACCCGGTGGAGTACGTGGAGCGCGACTTCCCGCTGCGGGTGGAGCGGTACGCGGTGCGGCCCGACTCGGGCGGCCCCGGGCTGCAGCGCGGAGGCACCGGGGTGATCCGCGACGTGCGCGTGCTGGCCGAGCGGGCGGAGCTCGCCACCCGCATGGAGAACACGGTGGTCGCGCCCTACGGGGTGGCGGGCGGCGGCGCCGGGCGGACCGGGCGCATCGTGCTCAACCCGGACACGCCCGAGGAGCGCGTGCTGCCCGCGCTGGGCGACGGGATCGTGCTGAAGCGCGGCGACCTGCTGCGGCTGGAGACCTGCGGCGGAGGCGGGTGGGGTGATCCTCTCGCGCGCGAGCCGGAGCGGGTGCGGCAGGACGTGGCGCGCGGCTTCGTCACGCCGCGCGGCGCTCTCGAGGACTACGGCGTGGTGGTGGATCCGGCGACCCTCGAGGTCGACAAGACCGCCACCCAGGAGGAGCGGGCGCGCCGGGCCCGCGACCTGCCCCTGATCGATCGTGGACCCGGCTTCGCGCAGGCCGAGGAGCGGTGGCGCGCGTTCCGCGCCGCCGGCGCCTCAGGGAGCACGTCATGAAGAGCCTGGAGATCGATCGGAGCAAGCGCATCGCCGAGCAGCCGAAGACCGGGCACAACCGCTGGCACCCGGACGTCCCACCGATCCTCGAGGTGAGCGAGGGCGAGGAAGTCCTGCTCGAGACCCGCGACGGCGTCGACGGCCAGCTCGGCCCCAGCGTCACCGCGGACGGCATGGCCGCGATGGACACGGGCGCGGTGCATCCCCTCACGGGTCCGGTGCTGGTCAAGGGCGCGCGGCCGGGCGACCTGCTCGAGGTGGAGTTCGTGGACATCCTCCCGCAGCCGCACGCCTTCACCGGGATCGTGCCCGGGCTCGGCTTCCTGCGCGACCTCTACACCGTGCCCTATCTCGTGCACTGGCGCATCGCCGATGGCTGGGCCACCTCGCCCCAGCTCCCCGGGGTGCGCATCCCGGGAGCCCCGTTCATGGGCGTGATCGGGCTCGCGCCGTCGCGCGAGCAGGTCGCCGCGTGGGCCAAGCGCGAGCAGGCCCTGCTGAGCCGGGGCGGGCTCGTGCTGACGCCGGATCCGGCGGGGGCGGTGCCGGGCAAGGGCGCCGCCGCCACCGAGGGTCTCCGGACGATCCCGCCGCGCGAGAACGGCGGCAACATGGACGTCAAGCAGATGACCAAGGGCTGCACGCTGCAGCTGCCGGTCGCGGTGGAGGGCGCCCTGTTCTCGGTGGGCGACGGCCACTTCGCCCAGGGCGACGGCGAGGTGTGCGTGACCGCGGTCGAGATGGGCGCCACCGCGGTGGTGAAGTTCAAGATCGTCAAGGGCGCGGGCAAGAGCCTGGCCCGCGGGCCGCGCTTCCGCCACCGCGACTACTTCGCGCCGCCCGAGTGGGCCGTGCCGAAGCGCTTCCTGGCCGCCACCGGCATGCCGATCCGCGACGACGGGGTGAACGAGGGCGAGAACCTGACCCTGGCGTGCCGCAACGCGCTGCTGAACATGATCGACCTGCTGCAGGAGCGCGGCTGGACGCGCGAGCAGGCCTACGTGATCTCGAGCGTGGCGGTCGACCTGCGCGTGAGCAACGTGGTCGACGTGCCCAACTACGTGGTCTCGGCGCTGATCCCCGAGGCGATCTTCACGCGCTGATTCTCGTCTGGAGAGCGCGAGCGGGAGGAAGAAGGCCGGAGCAGTGACAGACGCCAGCCGTCGTCTGATCTGGTACGGAATGTTCTTGTTCTTGCTCGGCCTCCTCACGGGTTTCGTCGAGCCGAAGTTCGCCAATCCTCGCATGGGGCTGGCCGCACACCTGGAAGGGGTGATGAACGGAATCTTCCTCGTCGCGCTGGGTGCCGCGTGGGCGCACGTGAGGCTATCTCCGGGGCTGAGCTCGACCGCATACTGGACGGCGCTCTACGGCACATATGCCAACTGGGCAGTCACATCGCTCGCGGCGATTCTTGGAACGGCGGCTCTCTCACCAATCACGGGGGCTGGTCACGGGGGTCGACCGTGGCAAGAGGCGATCGTCACGGTCGGTTTTCTGAGCGTGTCGATCGCGATCGTGGCGTGCAGCATTCTGGTGCTATGGGGGTTGCGCCGATCGGCAATGCGGTAGCTCGCGATGGCGAATCGACAAGCCGCGCGGTCGCGACACGCCCGGCCGGGGCCGACGCATTTCCCGCGGAACCGCTTTCGCGGGGCGCGTTCAGACCGCGCTGCCCAGAGAGCCGCGGAGGCGGGGGTCGAGCCAGTCGCGCAGGTGGTCGCCCAGGAGGTTGACCGCGAGCACCGTGACGAAGATGGCGAGGCCGGGAAACGCGGTCAGCCACCAGGCGGTGCGGAGGTAGAGGCGGCCGCCGTTCAGCATCCGGCCCCACGTCACCACGCTCGGCTCCACCCCCAGGCCCAGGAACGAGAGGGTGGCCTCCAGGATGATCATGTTGGCCACCGCGAAGACCGCCACCACGATCACCGGCGAGACCACGTTGGGCAGCACGTGGCGCATCATGATGCGGGTGTCGCCGGCCCCGTTGGCGCGCGCGGCCTGCACGAAGTCCCGGGTCTTGACCGCGAGGGTCTCGCCGCGCACCAGGCGCGCATAGAGCGTCCAGCCGGTCACGCTCAGGGTGAGGATCACGTTGGGCAGGCCGGGGCCCAGCACCGCCACCACCGCGATGGCGAGCAGGATGGTGGGGATCGCGAGCTGGATGTCGGTGACGTGCATCAGGACCGAGTCCACGCGCCGGCCCGCGTAGCCGGCCACCAGCCCCACCAGCACGCCGAGCGGGCACGAGAAGCCGACCGCGATCACCCCGACCAGCAGGGAGATCCGGGCTCCGTAGATGAGGCGGCTCAGGATGTCGCGTCCCACCTCGTCGGTGCCGAGCACGTGGGCGGACAGGTCCGGCGGCTGCAGCCGCTGCAGGATGTCCTGGTCGTTGGGTCCGTAGGGCGCCAGGCGCTCCGCGAACAGGGCGGAGGCGAGGATCGCGGTCAGGGCCGCCGCGGAGACCCAGAACACCACGTCGCGTCGCATCAGGCGGTCTCGGTGCGGATGCGCGGGTCGAGCGCGGCGTAGGCCAGATCGACCAGCAGGTTCACCGCCACGAAGATCAGGGAGACCACCAGCACCACGCCCTGCACCACCGGGAAGTCGCGGTTGAAGATCGCCTCGACCACCAGACGGCCGATGCCCGGCCACGCGAAGATGGTCTCGGTCACCACCGCGCCCCCCAGGAGCTGGGCGAACTGCAGCCCGAGCAGGGTCACGATGGGGATCGCCGCGTTCTTCAGGGCGTGCCCGGCCAGGACCCGCAGCTCGCCCACTCCCTTGGCCCGCGCGGTGCGCACGTAGTCCTGGCCGAGGACCTCCAGCATCGAGGAGCGCACGAGGCGGGCGAGGCGGCCCAGGATCACGGTGGAGAGGCTGACCGCGGGCAGCACGAGGTGGGCGAGGGAGCCGCGCCCGAAGACGGGCAGCCAGCGCAGGTGGACGCCGAAGAGCGTGATCAGGAGGAGGGCGAGCCAGAAGATCGGCACCGCCTGACCGGCCACCGCGCCCACCATCGCCACCCGGTCGATCGCGGAGCCGCGCTTGACCGCGGAGACGATGCCGGCCGGGATGGCCACCGCGGCCGCGATCAGGAGCGCGGCCACCGTGAGCTCCACCGTCGCGGGCAGGCGCTCGCGGATGAGGGCGCCGACCGGCCGGTTGCTCCGCAGCGAGATGCCCAGGTCTCCCCGGGCCACGCGACCCACGTAGTCGCCGAACTGCTGGTGCAGGGGCCGGTCGAAGCCGAGGGCGTGGCGGGTGGTGGCCACCACGTCCGGCGGCGAGTCGCTCGAGACCATGAGCAGCACCGGATCGCCCGAGAGATGGACGAGCCCGAAGACCACTAGAGATACCCCGACGGCTACTATCGCGGCGTGGCCGAGCCGGCGCAGGAGGAACGGGAGCGCTTCAGGCCTCCACGTACGTCTCGCGCATGTGGAGCACGTTGTCGGGACGCATCCGGAAGCCCTTCACCTTCCTGGTGACCCCGAACAGCTCGTCGAGCTGCCAGAGGAAGAGCCACACCGCCTCGTCGTGCAGCCCGGTGAGGGCTTTGGCCCCCAGCTCCTTGCGCCGCTTCGCATCGAACGTGCGCTCGTACTCCTCGATGGTCTTGAGGAGGTCGCCGGAGGCGTCGAAGTAGCGGAAGGTCGCGAAATCGGGCTTGAAGCGCTGCACGGTGTAGGAGGCGTCCCAGGTGCCGTTGATGAAGGCGTAGTAGAAGCAGTCCTTCTGGGCTCCCGCGCCGGACCGCTTGTTGAACTCGGCCCACTCCAGCACCTGCACCTTGGTCTTGACCCCGACCTTGTCCCAGTACCCGGCGATGACCTGCGCGGTCTCCTCGGCCAGCACCCAGCGACCGATCGACTGCCAGAGCGTCAGCTCGAAGCCCTGGCCGAAGCCGGCCTCGGCGAGGAGGGCCTTGGCCTTCGCCGGGTCGTAGGGATAGGGGCCGGGGTCCATCGTGTTGGCCACGTTCTTCCCGGTGACGGTGTTGAGGAACTGGCCGCGTCCGACGTAGAGGCCCTTGAGGATGGCCGCGCGGTCTACCGCCATGTTGAGCGCCTGGCGCACCCGCCGGTCCCGGAGGGGCGCCGACTCGCGAGCGTTGAACAGGATGCCGTGCGTGAGGGAGGAGAGCTCGGAGTAGACGCGCAGGCTCGGATCCGACTCCACGGTGGGCGCGAGCGGGAAGGGCAGGTTCAGCATGATGTCGATGTCGCCGCGCTGGAGCGCGGCCAGCCGCGTGGCCGCGTCGGGAATCACCTGGATCACGATCCGCTGCGACGGCGGCTTCGGGCCCCAGTAGACGGGGTTGGCCTCCACCACCACCCGGTCACCCACCACGTGCTCCACGAGCTTGAAGGGGCCGGTGCCGATGAAGCGGTCGGTGACGAACTTCTCCCGGTAGTCGGCGAGCCCCTTGGCGGGGGCCATGGTCATGGACTCCGCGGCCAGCCGGCTCGGCACCATCGGGTCCGGCACCTTGGTGACGATGCGGACGGTGTGGGGATCGACGATCGACACGTCCTGACCGAACGACGGCGGCCACGTCAGCTTGGACAGGGTGTTGAGCTTCGAGTGGATGGCCCGCTCGATGGTGAACTTGACGCACTCCGCGTTGAACTCCTCCCCGTTGTGGAACCTGATGCCCTTGCGAAGCTTGATCTCCCACGTGTTCGGGTTGAGGTTCTTCACCGACTCCGCGAGCAGCGGCTTGATCTCCATGGTCTGGGGATCGCGCGTGAGCAGACCCTCGCCCATCAGGTTGATGATCGAGCCGCTCAGCACCGAGCGGAACTGGTGTGGGTCGATCGTCTCGGGGGTCGACGGATACCCGATGGTGACGTTGGGCTTCCTGGCCTGGGCGCGGGCGGTCACCGGGTGCAGCGCGGCGAGCGCGGCGGCGGCCCCGGCCTGCTTGAACAGGTCGCGACGGGTCGGCATCGGGTCGAATCCTCCTCGGGGTCGAGAATCGGCGGGGAGAATTCTAACTCATCTCGGTTGGCGGCGAGCCGAGCGAATATACTATGCCCGCCATGGCTCGACTCGACGACAAGGTGGCGGTGGTGACCGGCGCGGCCCACGGCCTGGGCCGCGCGATCGCGGAGCGGCTGGCCCGCGAGGGTGCGCTGGTGGTGCTGGGCGACGTGGACGGCGGAGCGCTCGACGGCGTGGTGACACGCATCGGCGCCGCGGGCGGGCGCGCCGCCGGCGTGGTCGGCGACGTGACCGAGGAGGAGCCCGCCGCGCGCCTGGTGGCGGCCGCGGTGGAGCGCGGCGGCGGACGCCTCGACATCCTGGTCAACAACGTGGGGGGCAGCCGCAACGCGCGCATCTGGGAGATGTCGGCGGCGGACTGGGACTTCACGCTGCGGCTGAACCTCCGCTCCACCTTCCTCTGCACCCGCGCCGCGGTGCCGCACATGATGAAGCGCCGCTACGGCCGCATCGTGTGCATCTCCTCCGGGGCCCGGGAGGGCACGCCGTGGACCGCGTACTACCAGGGCGGGGCGGCCTACTCCGCGGCCAAGGCCGGCGTGCACGGCTTCATCCGGGACGTGGCGCTCGAGCTGGCCCAGCACGGCATCAACGTCAACGCGGTGGCGCCCGGGCCCATCGACACCGAGCGGGTGGGCGGCGACCTCCGCCGTCTCGACGAGACGGTGGAGTTCAGCCCGACCCGCATGACGCCGCTTCGCCGCCTCGGCCGGCCCGAGGAGGTCGCGGACGCGGTCCTGTTCCTGGCCTCCGACGAGGCCACCTACATCACGGGACACACCCTGGCGGTGACCGGCGGGCGTTAGGGAGGAATCCATGACCAAGGGCGAACTCACGCAGAAGGTGCAGGCGGCGATCGACCGGCGCGGGGAGGAGATCATCGCGCTCGGGGAGACCATCCGGCGGCAGCCCGAGCTCGGGTTCAAGGAGTTCAAGACCGCGAAGCTCGTCGCCCAGACCTTCGAGCGGATGGGACTGGCCCCGCGCACCGGCCTGGCCCTCACCGGCGTGCGGGCCGATGCCTCCGGGCGCGCGGGCGACGGGCCCACCCTGGCGCTCTTCGGCGAGCTCGACGCCCTCGTGGTGGTGGGCCATCCGGTGGCGGATCCGGAGACCGGCGCGGCCCACGCCTGCGGGCACAATGCGCAGGTCGCGGGAATGCTCGGCGCGGCGATGGGGCTGCTGGAGGCGGGTGCCTTCGATCATCTGGCCGGACGGGTCGCCTTCGTGGGCGTGCCCGCCGAGGAGTACGGCGACGTGGAGTGGCGGGTGGCCCAGCGCGACGCGGGCCGGCTCGAGTTCATGGGCGGCAAGCCGGAGATGCTGCGCCTGGGGCACCTCGACGACGTGGACTTGGGGATGATGATCCACGCCACCCCGCGCCGCGAGGAGGGCAAGCTCGCGGTGCCGATGTCCAACAACGGCTGCGTGGTGAAGACGGTGCGCTACATCGGCCGCGCCTCGCACGCGGGCGGGGCGCCCCACATGGGCGTCAACGCGCTCTACGCGGCCAACATCGGGTTGATGGCGATCAACGCCCTGCGCGAGACCTTCCGCGACGAGGACACCATCCGGGTGCACCCGATCATCACCCACGGCGGCAGCCAGGTGAACGTGATCCCGGGCGAGGTGCGGCTCGAGACGTTCGTGCGCGGCAAGACGCTCGAGGCCATCGCCGACGCGGACCGCAAGGTGGACCGCGCGCTGCGGGCCGGCGCCCTCGCCCTGGGCGCCACGGTGGAGATCGAGACCCTGCCCGGCTACATGCCGCTACGTTGCGACTCGCTGCTGGTGGAGCGCTTCCGCGGCATCGCGGCGGACCTGGTGGGCGCCGACAACGTGCGCACGATCCAGCACCGGACCGGCTCCACCGACATGGGCGACCTGGGGCAGGTGATGCCGATCATCCACCCCTACGTGGGCGGCGCCAAGGGCACGCCCCACGGCGCCGACTACGAGATCGTCGACCCCACGCTCACCTACCTCACCAACGCCAAGGCCCTCGCCTCGATGGTGGTCGACCTCCTCGCCGACAACGCCGAGATCGCCCGCCAGGTCGTGGCCCAGGCCAGGCCCCCGCTCACCCGCGACGGCTATCTCTCGCTCCAGCGCAAGATGAGCCGGCGCGAAACCTACGACGGCGCCGCATAAGGACTACCCCCGCGCCACCGTGAACGCGACGTAGAGCGACTGCGGCCCCCGCTGCAGCAGCACGGTGACGCGGTCGCCGTCCTTCACGTCCTTGGTAGCCTTCTCGAAGTCTGCGAGGTTGCGAACGCGCTGGCGGTTCACCTCGCGGATGACGTCGCCGCGCTGCAATCCGGCCTCCGACGCGGGGCTGTCCTCGTCCACCGAGAACACGATCACCCCGTCCGGAGTGCGCAGGTTGAGCTGGCGCGCCAGCTCGGGCGTGATCGGACGCACGTCCATGCCGAGCAGGCCCTTGCCCTTGTTGGTGGACTTGAGCGCCACCGCCTCGTCGGGCGTCTCGCCGATCTTGATCTCGAGCATCTTCTCGCTCTTGTCGCGCCACACCTTGAGCGGCACCGCGCGGCCCGGCGGGGTCGCGGCCACCACCTTCTGCAGGTCCTGCGGCGAGTCGACCTTCTTGCGGTCGAACTCGATGACGATGTCGCCGGACGTCACCCCGGCCGCGGCCGCGGGGCTGTCCTGCATGACGTCGGAGATCAGCACCCCGTTGGGCTCCTTGAGCCCGAAGCCCTTGGCCAGCTCGGGGGTGAGCGGCTGGATGGAGACGCCGAGCCAGCCGCGGGTCACCTTCCCCTTGGCCGCGAGCTCGGTGTAGATCCGCTTGGCCATGTTCACCGGGATCGAGAAGCCGATGCCCACGTTGCCGCCGGTGCGCGAGAGGATCGCGCTGTTGATGCCCACCACCTCGCCCGACATGTTGACGAGCGGGCCGCCCGAGTTGCCGGGGTTGATGGCGGCGTCGGTCTGCAGGAAGTCGTCGAAGGGCCCCTGTCCGATGGAGCGGCCCTTGGCGCTGATGATGCCCGCGGTGACCGTCTGCTGCAGGCCGAACGGGGAGCCGATGGCCAGCACCCAGTCGCCGACCTTGACCCGGTCGGAGTCGCCCAGGTTGGCCGCCGGGTAGGGCCCGCCGCCCTGCAGCCGCAGCACCGCGAGGTCGGTCTTGCGGTCGGAGCCCAGCGGCTTGGCCTTGTGCTTCTTGCCGTCCGCGGTGACGACCTCGATCTCGGTGGCGCGCTCCACCACGTGCGCGTTGGTCAGCACGATGCCGGAGGGGTCGACGATCACCCCGGACCCGAGGCTGCGCTGCACCTGCTGCTTCTCGGGGACGTCGCCGAAGAAGCGCTTCAGCAGCTCGTCGCCGAAGAACTCCTCCACCGGGGTGCGTCCGCTGACCCGGGTGACGGTGTTGATGTTGACCACCGCCGGGCCCACGCTCTCCGCCACCTGGGCGAAGCTGCCGGAGGGGATGGGCAGCGCCGCGGGCACCACCCGCGGCTGGGTGCCCGCGGGCAGGGGTGCGACCACGCCCGGCGCGGGCTTGACCTGGTCGACCGCGCCCGCGCCCCACGTGCCGAGCCCCGCGCCGACCACAAGTGTGACGAGGACCACGAATCCGAGCGTGCTGCGCTTCAGAGAGATCATTCCCGTGCCCCCACGGGCTCGCCGGCCAGCAACTGCCGCAGCCGGTCGCCCTCGAGCGTCTCTTTTTGTTTCAGTTCGGCGGCGGCCTCCACCAGCACCCGCTTGCGGGTGGTGAGCAGGTCGCGCGCGCGGTCGTAGATGCGGTCGATGATGCTGCGGGTCTCGCCGTCGATGCGACGCGCGCTCTCCTCGCTGTATTCGCGCTCCTGCGGCAGGCCCGAGCCGCGCAGGAACATCGCCTGCGGCCCGCCGCCGAAGGTCATGGGCCCGAGCTGCTCGGACATGCCGTACTGCATGACCATGAGGCGGGCCATCTCGGTGGCGCGCTCGAGGTCGTTGTGGGCGCCGGTCGAGACCTCGCCGTAGATGATCTCCTCCGCCACCCGGCCGCCGAGCAGGACCGCGATGCGGTCCTCCAGCTCGCCCCGGGTGAGGAGATAGCGGTCCTCCAGCGGCAGCTGGTAGGTGGCGCCCAGCGCGGCCACCCCGCGCGGGATGATCGTCACCTTGTGCACCGGGTCCGCGTTGGGCAGGGAGGAGGCGACCAATGCGTGACCGATCTCGTGATGCGCGACGATGTCGCGCTCTTTCTCGGAGAGCACGCGGCTCTTGCGCTCGAGGCCACCCACCACGCGGTCCACCGCCTCCTCGAGGTCGGCCATGTCGACCGCGTCCTTGCCCTTGCGCGCGGCCAGCAGCGCGGCCTCGTTGATGATGTTGGCGAGGTCCGCGCCCGCCATGCCGGGGGTGCGGGCGGCCAGCACCTTCAGGTCCACGCTCGGGGCCAGCTTCACGTTGCGGGCGTGGACGATCAGGATGGCCTCGCGGCCCTTCACGTCGGGCTTGTCCACCACCACCTGGCGATCGAAGCGGCCCGCGCGCAGCAGCGCCGCGTCCAGCACCTCGGGCCGGTTGGTCGCGGCCATGATGATCACGCCCTTGGAGGAGTCGAAGCCGTCCATCTCCGCGAGCAGCTGGTTGAGCGTCTGCTCCCGCTCGTCGTGCCCGGAGAGGAAGCCGGTGTTGCCCGCGCGCGTCTTGCCGATGGCGTCCAGCTCGTCGATGAACACGATGCAGGGCGCCTTCTCCTTGGCCTGCTCGAAGAGATCGCGTACGCGGGAGGCGCCCACGCCCACGAACATCTCCACGAACTCGGAGCCGGAGAGGAAGAAGAACGGCACGTCCGCCTCGCCCGCCACCGCCCGGGCCAGCAGGGTCTTGCCGGTGCCGGGGGGACCCACCAGCAGCACGCCCTTCGGGATGCGGCCGCCGAGGCGCTGGTACTTCTTGGGGTTCTTCAGGAAGTCGACGACCTCCATCAGCTCGGCCTTGGCCTCCTCCACGCCGGCCACGTCCGCGAAGGTGGTCTTCAGTTCCTTGCGGTCGTAGATCTTGGCCTTGGAGCGCCCGAACGACAGCGCCTGGGTGGGGCCGCCCCCCATGCGCCGCATCAGGAAGAGCCACAGGGCGGCCATCAGCACGAGCGGCACCAGCCAGGAGATGAGGTCGCGCCAGAAGGTGGACTCGATCCGGCCCGAGAACTCGACCTTGCTCGCCTGCAGCTCGCGGACGATGTCGTAGTCGTCGGTGGCCGGGATGCGCGCGGTGGTGAAGATGACCGGCCCTTGCTGGGCCCCCAGCAGCTCCCGGAGCTTGTCGCCCGGGCCGGCGGGGGGCGTCGGCAGCGCGCCCGGCTTGAGCACTCCCTGGATCTCGCGCTCGCCCAGCGAGACCCGCAGGACCTTGCCCTCGTGCACGAGGGTGAGGAACTGACTCATGGGGATGTCGATGGTGCGCGGGGCCCGGAGCCAGCTCTGCACCCCGAAGACGACCATTAGGGCGATGAACAGATAGACGAGGGAAAACTGGGTCTTCTGTCGATTGGGTAATTTCATCGCCAACGCTCGGATTCGATGCTAGCGGAACCCCTGGGGGGTGTCAAACTGCCGACGGTGAGGCAGAAATATCCCGTGAATCGAGGGAGTGGGGGGCGGGCGGGTCGCGGGGCCGGAGGGGGTCAGGCCAGCCGGATCACTGGCACCGGGCCCCCTTGGGCGGGGTGTAGTTGGAGAGCTTGTACGTGGAGTTGAAGGAGTCCTCCCACACCTCGATCGGCAGCCGGCCCAGGAGCCGCTCGCCGTCGAACACGTTGAACCGGGCGCGGCTCATGAACTCCTCGCCGCCCACGCGCTTGGCCAGGAAGTCGGCCGCGGTGGTCTTGTCGATGAAGAGGGCGACGGTCTCGTTCACCGCTTGCTGTCCCGGCTTGCTCGTGCCCGGCTTGAGCCAGGAGAGCACCACCGAGAGCCCGGCCACGTCGCTGTCGTCCACCACGTCGGACAGCCCGGCCATGCGCCGCAGCATGTCGACGCCGTAGCGCGAGAACATCGCGGAGACCCGGCGCTCCTGCGGCAGGGCCGCGAAGACCGGGTCGTCGCGCTGGTCGACGTAGATCCAGGTGGAGAGATAGCGCTCGTCGTCGGCGCTGTCCTTGTACTTGGGGAAGCCGAGCCGGCCCGGATACACCGCGACCCACGGCATGCAGTTGTAGATCTGCTCGGAGAACTCGAGCAGGCGCAGTCGATGGGTGTTGGCGAGGGTGCGCGCCTTGGGCGTCGTGTACTTCTCGATCGGCATGAGGGCGTCCGCCGGAGCGGCCAGGGCCTGGGACCGAGCGAGCACTGCAAAGACCAGCAGGGCGGCCAGAAGGCCGCCCCGCTTGATGCGGTCGTGCCGGGACATGGGAGTTCCTAGTTCTGGAAGATCTGCTCCGGGCTCACCGTGATGGCCTTGCCCCACCAGTTCTCCGACCGCGCGGCGTCGACGTCGGTGCGAGACACGCGCGGGTTGGAGCCGTCCTTGTTGTTCCGCAGCGAGAAGAAGCCGTGCGTACCCGACGCGAAGTGGGTCGTGTGGCCCCGCCACTCCGACCACTCTTCCGAGGTGGCGCACGCCGCGGTCAGCAGCACGATGCCTCCGAGCAACGAAGCCAGTGATAGCCATGCACGCATGGGAACCTGCCTCCTTGAGAGCCCATCGATCGTCCTGTGCCGCACGAACCGTAATGATACGGAGCGCTTCCGAGGAGGTCAACTTTCATTTGCCTCGGCCGGGGGCCTCAGGCATGCTCCCAGCAGGAGGCGGAGATGAGCCAGTATCTGACGCTCCACGAGGAGCCGGGGCAACTCCGCCGGCCGATCATCATCATGGCGTTCTCCGGGTGGAACGACGCCGCCGAGTCCGCCACCACCGCCGCCCGCTACCTGGGCCAGATCTGGTCCTCCCGCCCCTTCGCTCGCATCGACCCGGAAGATTTTTACCACTTCGGCCTGTCCCGGCCGTACGTGCGCTTCAAGCCGGGGTCACGGACCGAGCGGGAGATCGTCTGGCCCGCCACCGAGTTCTCGCTCGCCCAGCCGTCGGAGCTCGAGCGCGACATCGTGGTCGGGGTCGCCATCGAGCCGCACCTCAAGTGGCGCACCTACTGCGCCGAGGTGCTCGAGCTGGCGCGGCGGAGCCGGGCCTCCCTGGTGCTGACCCTGGGCGCGCTCCTGGCCGAGGTGGCCCACACGCGGCCCATCAAGCTGAGCGGCAGCTCCTACGATCCCGAGCTGTCCGCCCGGCTCGGCCTGCGGCCGACGCGCTACGAGGGGCCGACCGGGATCGTCGGCGTGCTCAACGTGCTCTGCCGCGACGCGGGCGTGCCCACCGCGAGCCTGTGGGCGAACGTGCCGCACTACGTCTCCGGCATCGAGAACCCGCGCGCCGCGCTGGCCCTCGTGCGACGCGTGCTGACTCTGCTGAACACCGAGGCCGATCTCACCGACCTGCGCGAGGCCGCCGAGCAGTTCGATCAGAACCTCGGGTCGATCGTGGCGCAGAACGCGAAGATCCAGGAGTACGTCAGCAAGCTCGAGCGCAAGAACCCCGACGAGGACGACGAGCCGGTGGCGCCCGAGGAGCCGGAGGCGTCCGAGGTCGCCGACGCGCGCGAGGGCAAGGACGAGCTGCCGCCGTCCGCGGACCTGGTCGCCGAGATCGAGCAGTTCCTCCGCCAGCAGCGTCCGCCCACCGCCTGATCCGTACGCTCCCGGCCGGGAGCGGAGCGCGCGCTTTCGGGGGCGGAGAGCGTAAGATCGTCCCGATGCCTCGTGCGCTGCTGCCGCTGCTCGCGCTCGCCGGGCTCCTGTCCGCGTCGGCCCCCGCGCCGGCGGCCGTCTCCTCCAAGACCGCGCCGGCCAAGGCCCCGGCCCCTCCCCAGGTCACCGTCCGGCTGGTCCCGGCCACGGTCCGGCAGGGCGACACGGTCCTGATCCTGGTGGCCGGCACGCGCGGGGCGCGGGACGTGGAAGGCAGCCTGGGCGGTCAGCACCTGGCCTTCTTCCCCTACGGCGAGGAGTACGCGGCCCTGACCGGGGTCGATCTCGAGACCAAGCCCGGCAAGGTGACCTGGCGGATCGGCCTGGTCGACGGCGGCGGCACGCCGCGCAAGGCGGCGGGCGCCCTCACCGTCAAGGCGGGCACCTTTCCGGTGGAGCGCTTGACCGTCCCGCGGGGCATGGCGAACCTCGACCCCGAGGCCGAGCGCCGCGCCGCCAACGAGGCCGCGCGCCTGCGGACGCTCTACGACACCGTCACCCCGGAGCGGCTCTGGCGGGGGCCCTTCACGCGTCCGGTGGTGCCCCGCAAGCCGCCCGGCGGCTTCGGGGCCCGGCGCATCATCAACGGGCAGCCGCGCATGCCGCACTCCGGGCTCGACTTCTCGGCCGACCTCGGCACGCCGGTGGTGGCGTCGAACCGCGGACGGGTGGCCCTGCTGGGAGAGTTCTTCTTCGCGGGCCGCCTCGTGGTGCTCGACCACGGCCTCGGCCTCTACACGCTCTACTTCCACCTGGACGGGGTGTCGGTGACGGAAGGTCAGGTCGTCGATCGCGGCCAGACCCTCGGCACCGTGGGCACGACCGGCCGCTCCACCGGCCCGCACCTGCACTTCGCGGTCCAGCTGGGGCGGGCCCGCATCAACCCGCCGGACCTCTTCGCGCTCCCGGTGCGCGACTAGGCGGGCGGCGCCGCGGGGCGTCGGGCCCGCAGCGCGGTGGTGGCGGCCCGGTCGACCGCTCCGGCGGCCTCGAGGACCACGCCGTGCTCGCGGCGGGCGTACTCGCGGGTGATCTTCTCGTCGCGCACGTCCGCCGCGACGCGATCGGGGTCGCGCGTGAAGGGATCGCCGAAGCCGCCCCCGCCCGGCTGCTCGTGCAAGATGACGTCGCCGCGCACGAGCGTCACCGCGAACTTGCCCGGCATGACGCGCCCGTCCCGGTCCGGGTTCAGCACGTTGCGCGCCCCCCGCGCGGGCCGCCCGCCGGCCAGGCCGTAGGGCAGGAAGCGCGCGCGGTCGGAGCGGAGCTGGAGCGTGGCCTCCGCGTTCAGCAGCGTGTAGCGGCGCCGCAGGCCGAGCCCGCCGCGGAAGCGTCCCGCCCCGCACGAATCGGGGACGAAGCCGTACTCGTCGATGCGGATGGGGTGCTGCGCCTCCAGCACCTCCACCGGCGTGTTCGACATGTTCTGCGACGGGTTCGTCACCGCCTCCATGCCGTCCCGATCGGGCCGGCCGCCCCAGGCCCCGGTGATCATGTCCACGATCACGAACGGCCGGCGCTCCGCGGTGAGCCCGCCGATCGAGAGGACGGTGTTGCCGCCCTCGCCCGCGGCGGGCACCCGGTCGGGCAGGGCCTGGGCCAGGGCCCCCAGCATGACGTCGAGCATCCGGTAGCCGGTCAGGGCGCGCGCCGCGCAGGCCCCGGGCAGCCGCGGGTTCAGGATGGTGCCCTCGGGCGCGATCACGTCGATGCAGCGGAAGACGCCCGCGTTGTTGGGCACGTCCTGGCGCAGCACCGAGCGCACCGAGAGATAGGTGCACGACTTGGTGAAGGAGAGCGTGGAGTTGAGCGCGGCCCGCACCTGGGGCGCGCTCCCCGTCCAGTCGCAGGTGAGGTGGCCGTCCGCGTGCACGGTGATCGCCACCGTGAGCGGCACCGGCTCGTCGTCGAGCCCGTCGCTGTCGAGATGGTCGGTGAACCGGAAGGTGCCGCGCGGCCACCGCGCGATCTCGGCGCGGGTGAGGCGCTCCGCGTAGTCGAGCAGCTCCGCCGCGTAGCGCCGCACCTCGTCGCGCCCGTAGCGGGCGAGCAGCCGGCCCAGCTCCCGCTCCCCGACGCGGCAGGCCGCGTACTGCGCCCCCAGGTCGCCGAGCACCCGGTCCGGCACCCGCACGTTCTTCTCGATGATCCGGCGAACGGAGCGGCTCGGCTCGCCGCGCTCGTAGAGCTTCACCGGCGGCAGGCGCAGGCCCTCCTGGTAGATCTCGGTGGAGTCGCTCGCGTTGGAGCCCGGCACCCGGCCGCCCATGTCGGTCTGATGCCCGATGACCACCGCGAAGGCCTCGAGCGCGCCCTCCCAGAAGATCGGCATGAACAGGAACACGTCTGGGATGTGCATGCCGCCCTGGTAGGGGTCGTTCATGGCCACCACGTCGCCCGGGTGCAGGTCGTCGCGGAACTCGGCCAGCACGCTCTGCATCGCGTCCGGCACCGCGCCCAGGTGCTGGGCGATGGTGCGGGCCTGCGCGATCATGCGGCCCTCCGCGTCGCAGAGGGCGGCCGAGTAGTCCATCACGTCCTTGATGATCTCGGAGCGCGCGGTGCGGATCACGGTGTAGGCCATCTCGTCCACGATGGAGTCGAGCGCGCTCTTGATCACCGCCAGCGTGATGGGATCGATCATGCGGCGTCTCCGCGGGAGCCCGGGCCGAGGGTGATGGAGAGCGCATCGTGGGCGTCGCGCCGGATGCGGGCCCCCGGGGGCACCACCACCGTCGAGTCGTAGCCCTCCACGATGAGAGGCCCGGCCATGCCCGCGGCCGGCAGCGCCTCGCGGGCCAGCACCGGCGTCTCCACCGCGGGCCCGCGCCGGTCGAAAGCGATCTTGCGGGGGGCGGTCGACCCCGGGGCCGCGCCGGCTGCGACCCGCAGCGAGCGGAAGTCCAGCCGGTGCGGCCGTACCCCGGTGGCCACCAGGCGCACGTTGACCAGCTCGAGCGCCTCCCCGGTCGCGAGGCCGTAGGTGCGGGCGTACTCGCGGGCGAACGCCTCGGTCAGCGCGGGCAGATCCTCGGGGGCCAGGCGCGGGGCCGCCAGCGGCAGCACCAGCTCCGAGGACTGGCCCGCGTAGCGCAGGTCGGCCTGCGCCTGCAGCCGCACTTGCTCGCGCGAGTAGCCCTCCCGGGCGAGGGTGGCCAGCGCGTCGGCGACCATCTCGTCGAGGCGCGCGTTGACCGGCCCGAGGGGGCGGCCGGCGAGGAGACCGCCCGCCGCCCGCACGAAGTGGTGCTCGACGTCGCTCGCCAGCATGCCGACCGCGGTGAACACTCCGGGTGAGACCGGCACCAGCACCCGGCGGATGTCGAGCGCGCGCGCCACGTCGACCGCGTGCACCGGGCCGCTGCCCCCGAAGGCCACCAGGGTGAAGTCGCGAGGATCACGGCCGCGCTCGATGGTGACCGAGCGGATCGCGCGGGCCATGCTGGCGTTGGCGATTTCTCGGATGCCGTGGGCTGCCTCCCGCACCGAGAGCCCGAGCGGCTCCGCGACGTGCGTGCGGATGGCGTCGACCGCCAGGTCCGCGCGCAGGGGCAGCTCGCCGCCGGCCAGGTACGAGGGGTTGAGGAAGCCGAGGACCACGTTGGCGTCGGTCACGGTGGGTCGCCGCCCGCCCTGGCCGTAGCAGGCAGGTCCCGGGTCCGCGCCGGCGGACTCCGGGCCCACCCGGAGCAGGCCGCCGTCGTCGATCCCGGCGATGGAGCCCGCGCCCGCGCCGACCTCCGCGATGTCGATGGCGGGCACCTTCAGCATGTAGCCGCCCGCCTTGATGAAGCGGCTCGACGTGCTGAGGCCCTCGCGGAACTCGTACTCGGTGGTGAGCGACAGCCGGCCGTCCTCCACCAGCGAGGCCTTGGCCGTGGTGCCGCCCATGTCGAAGGCGATGAGGTGCGGGGTGTCCGCCGCCGCGCCCAGGCGAGCCGCACCGGCCACGCCCGCGGCGGGACCCGAGCCCACCGCGAACACCGGCCGCTCACCCGCCTCGCGTGCGCCGACCACCCCGCCGTTCGACGCCACCACCAGGAGCGGGGCCTCGACCCCGATTCCGCGCAGCCCGTCGGCGAGCCCGGTGAGGTACCGGCGCATCACCGGAAGCAGGTAGGCGTTGACCACCGTGGTGCTGGTGCGCTCGTACTCCTTGATCTCGGGCAGCACCTGCGCCGACAGGGTGACGTCGAGGCCCGGGAACCGCTCGCCGAGGAGCCGCTCGGCCTGGTGCTCGTGGGCCGGGTTGACGTAGCTGTTGAGGAAGCTCACCGCGAGCACCTCCGCGCCCTCGGTCACCAGGCGCTCCGCCGCGGCCAGCAGGCCCGCGCGGTCGAGCGGGCGGACCACCTGGCCGTCGGCCGCGATCCGCTCATCGACCTCCAGCCGGTGGCGCCGGGGAACCAGCGGAGCGGGCTTCTCCCACGTGAGGTCGAAGAGGTCGGGGGTGCGCACGCGGCCGATCTCGAGCACGTCGCGGAATCCGCGGGTGGTCAACAGCCCCACCCGCGCCCCGCGCTTCTGCAGGATCGTGTTGGAGGCGACGGTGGTGCCGTGCACCACCTCCGCCACCTCGCCGGGGCTCACCCCCGCGTCGCGCAGCAGCCGGGCCAGCCCGTGCACCACCGCGCGGCCGGGGTCGTCGGGCGTGGAGGACACCTTGCTCACCTTCAGGGAGCCGTCGGGGCGGCGCAGCACGAGGTCGGTGAAGGTGCCGCCGATGTCGACGCCGACCCGGGCGGAGCCGGTGCGGCTCATGCGGAGAGCTGGCCGCGCAGCACGGTGACCGCGCGGCCGCCCACCCGGACCCGGGCGGCCTGGCCGTCGCGCACCGTCAGCTCGATGCGGGGACGCCCGGGGCGGCCGAGGCCGTCACCCTGCTCGGCGGTGAACACGGCGCGGCCCTCCGCGGCGGGCAGGACGCCGGCCCCGAGCAGCCATGCCGCGAGCGTCGAGTGCACGGAGCCGGTCACGATGTCCTCGGGCAGCCCGAAGTGGGGGGCGAAGAAGCGGCCGTGCGTGACGGAGCCCGCGTCCACCGTCTCCCGCGACACGCAGAACACCCCGCGGGCGTGCTGCGCGGTCCGCAGCGCGGCGAGCCGGCTCATGTCCGGCGAGAGCGCGCGCAGGGTGGCGAGGTCGGCCACCGGCAGCAGCAGGTCGTCGTCGGCGGTCGCCGCCGGTCGGGCCCAGCCCCCGAGGCCGGCGCGCGGGAGCCCGAGCGCGTCGAGCACCTCCACCACGTCGTGGGGCGGCGTGCGGTAGGCGGGTAGCGGCGGCTCGAGCCACATGAGGCAGCCGGCGTCGTCGCGCTCGAGCTCGACCGGCAGCAGGCCGGCCGGGGTGTCGAAGACCACCCGCGCGCCCGGCACGCGGCCGGCCTCGATCAGGGCGTGCGTCCCGCCCAGCGCGGTGTGGCCGGAATAGCCGACCTCGCGGCGCGGGGTGAACATGCGCAGGCGCCAGTCCGCGCCCGGGCGCGTGGGGGCGGAGACGAAGGCGGTGCCGGGGGCGCGGAGCTCGCCGGCGATCCGCTGCATCGCGGCCTCGTCGAGGCCGTCCGCGTCGAGCACCGCGAGGGCCGGATTGCCCCCGAAGGGACGGGTCGTGAACACGTCGGCCTGGACGACGGCGATCGGCCTGGTCACGGGCGGATGCGCGCGCGCAGGCGACGCGCCTGGCGACCGAGGGCCCGGCTGGACCACACCGTGCCCAGCGAGTGCACCATGAGCCCGTAGACGCGCACCCGGGGCACCTTGATGGTGACCCCGGGATCGAGCCAGTTGGGTGAGGCGGCGAGCAGATCGAGGGTGCGCAGACCGATGAGGAGGGGCCAGGCGCACGCCAGGCGCATCCGCGCCTCGCGACGGGGGATCGCGAAGGTGTACTGCCAGCCGGCCTCGTAGTGGTCGAGCGCCACGTGCAGCCACGCGGTCAGCAGCGGCCGCGCCGCCGCCGCGCGCGACGGATCGAGCAGGTCGGCGGGCTCGAGCCCGAGGCGGGCCAGCTCCTGGCGGGGCAGGTAGCAGCGGCCCTCGCGCAGGTCGCGGGGCAGGTCCCTCAGGACGTTGGTGAGCTGGAGCGCCTTGCCCAGGCGCACCCCGAGCCCGCGCATGCGCGCGGGGTCCCAGCGCCGCAGGCGCGGCCGGTGCGCCACGTGCACGTCGGTCCAGAACTCGCCCACGCATCCGGCCACCAGGTACGTGTAGCGGTCGAGGTCGGCGGCGGTCTCGAGCGCGGCGAGCTTGCCCTCGTCCTCCCCGGGAAAGACGCGCAGGTCCTGGATCTGCCCCTCGACGATCGTCTCCAGCACCGCGCGGACCCGCACCCGGTCCGCCTCCGGGAGCGCGCGCAGGGCGGCGATGGCCTCGGGCAGCCGCTCGAGGAGGCTGCGCTCGGCGGGCAGGGCCTGGGGGGCCGCGATCGCGTGCGCCACCGCCGCGAGCCGGCCCCCGTCCGCATCGCGCAGGGCGGCGCGCACCGTCTCGAGGTGCGCGATGCGCGCGGCGCGGTCGATCAGCCGGGTGTCGGCGATGGTGTCGGTCGCCCTCGCCAGGAGATAGGCCAGCCCGATGGTCGGACGCACCGCGGCCGGCAGGACCGCGAGCGAGAGGTAGAAGGACCGGCTGACCCGCTTGAGGAGGGCGGTGGTGAGATCGGCTCCCGCCACGGCCTCTTAGTCGAGATCCATCGGATTGATGGGCTTGCCCGGCATGTCCTTGGCTTTCTTCACGCCCTCCTGGAACATCCGGTCCAGCACCTGGGCCTTCTTCCCCTGGGCCTTCATCTCCTCCTGGAAGCGCTCCGCGCGCCGGGCCGCCGCGCCCTTGAGCGACGCGAGGGCGTCGTCGAGGCCGACTCCGGACTTGGCCTTGGGCGCGGGCTCGTGGGCGATCACCGCTTCCAGGGCGGGATCGATGGTGAGACGGCCGTCGCAGCAGGGGCAGGTGACCGTGAAGGTGGCCATGGCCCCGAGGGTAGCAGAAAAGCGGTCAGCGGCGGAAGCGGCGCAGCTGGGCGTCGAACCCCGGCAGGATCGCCTTGAAGAAGGCGTTCTCCACCAGTCCCGCCACCGCGGAGATCGTGCTGGTATTCGGGTTGTCGAGCCGGCCGGAGAGCTCCACGCGGGTGGCCACCTCCTCGCGCGGGCGGTTCCTCAAGATCTTGGACACTCCGCCCACCATCGCCTCGTAGGCCTTGTGCAGCGTGCTCTTGCTGCGGTCCTGCCGCGGGTCGTACACCGTCATGTCCTGGAAGAGCGGCTTCACGTAGCCGTTCACCCGGCGGTCGCGCGCCTGCAGCTCGCTGTAGAGCGAGAACTCTCCCGCGGTGACGTCGAACTTGCCGTAGGCGCGCAGCAGGTCGTTCATGGTGGTGAGATCGGTGTCGTCGATCTTGATCGCCATGTTGAAATCGGGCCCCGGCCGTGCGGGCAGGAGCGTGAGATCCAGGCTCGCGGGGCCCGAGCCCATGAACTTGCCGCGCACCTTGGCCAGCGCGGTCTCTCCGGTGGGCAGACTGCTCAGGTTGGTCAGGCTCGCCGAGGCATCGGAGAGGTAGACCCGGTAGCCGGGATCCTTGGTCTTGTCGACGTACCCGAAGGTGCTCTTGACGATCTCGAGCTTGTCCACCCGGAACTGCAGCCCGGGCTGCTGGGCCTGGTCCACGGTCTGGACCGTCTCGCGCGCCACGTCCTTCGCCGGCGCCGCCGTCGTCGGAGTGTGGAGGTAGTCCACGTGAATGCCGTCGACGGTGGCGGACCAGAGCCGCACCGACTTGAACGCGGGCGAGATCTCGATCGCTCCGCTGGCCGACAGCGCACCCTTGTCGACGGAGGTGTTGTACCGGTTGGTGATCGGCTTGAAGTAGTCCAGCGCGATGCGGTCCAGGTCGATGTCGGCCAGGAACGCGGCGTAGGGCTCGGCGAGGAAGTCGGCCCACCCGTCCACCGTGACCGATCCCGTGTCGAAGATGCGCGCGGTGAGGCGCATCGGCGACGGGTAGACGCCCTGCTCGGAGCGCACGTTCCGGATGTTCGACGCGGTGAGGTCGATGTCGTACACCCGGAGCGGCTTGAACGGGCCCCGGTCCTGGTAGGTGACGTCGCCCCGGGTGATCCGCAGCTGGTTGATCTTGAGCGGGTAGATCGCCTGCAGGGCGTTCTGCCACCCCTTGTCCTTCACCGGGGTGGGATCGTCGATCTCGCTGCGAGCCTGGGTCAGGTTCAGGACCACCACGGGGTGCTCGAGCAGGATGTCGCCCACCACGCGGCCGTGCAGCAGCGCCTTCCAGTGGACGCTCGCGTAGATGCGCTCGAAATTGGCCACCGGCGGGTCCGGGTGCTCGTTCTGGGCGATCACCACGTTGCGCAGGTCCATGGAGAAGTTGGTCGGGCCGAAGTGGAGCTTCCCGATGTGGACGGTGTAGCCCTCGAGGGAGGCGTTCATCTTCGCCTCGGTGTAGCGGCGGAGCGGCTCGTCGATGAAGAAGAGCGCGACCACCACCGCCACCACCAGCAGCACGACCAGCGCCGCCACCGCCACCAGCCAGCGTCGCGTGTTCGTGCGACCGAGTCGATCCCACCACCTCATGGAGACTCACTGCAGCAAGGGCCGTGCCCGTCGCGCCCGGGCGCACCGGCGCGGGTGCGCGTGCGCCGCCGGAAAATCCTTCCCCCTCCGACCTGGAAGTTCTGACCGGTGCGCGAAAAACGGGGAGCGAATCGGCGACCCCACGTGCGCTTTCCGCTCGCGCGGCGAGCGGGATTCGATGGCACAGGAGTTGTAGCCCCGTCCTGCCCATGACCTCCAGGACCGCACGACGCGACGAACAGGACGGGCGCCCGTACCGGATCGGCATCTCGGGATCGTACGGCGGCCTGAATCTCGGCGACGAGGCGATCCTCCAGTCGATCGTCACCCAGCTGCGGGCGTCGGTCCCGTGCGAGATCACCGTGTTCTCGCGCGACGCCAAGGACACCGCGACGCGCCACAAGGTCGAGCGCACGGTGGCGGTGCGCGACCTCTCGCGCGACGAGGTGCGGCCCGAGGTGGTGGACCTCGACCTCCTGATCCTGGGCGGCGGCGGCATCCTGTACGACGACGCGGCCGCGACCTATCTCCGCGAGGTGGAGCTGGCCCAGGAGCATCACGTGCCGGTGCTGGTCTACGCGGTCAGCGCGGGGCCGCTCCAGAGCGAGGCGGCCCGGACCCTGGTGCGTGACACCCTGAGCCGGGTGGATGCGGTCACGGTGCGCGAGCGCCGCGCGCGCCAGCTCCTGGAGCAGGTCGGGGTGCGCGAGATCGAGGTGACCGCGGATCCCGCCTTCCTCCTCGAGGCGGAGCCGCTGCCCGCGGAGGCCCTCCAGCGGGAGGGGCTCAACGAGAACCGTCGGCTGATCGGCCTCTCGGTGCGGGAGCCCGGCGCGGCCGCGCCCGACATCGACGAGAATCACTACCACGCGCTGCTCGCCAACGCGGCCGACTACATGGTCGACCGCCTGGAGGCGGACCTGGTCTTCGTGCCGATGGAGCCGCGGCGCAAGGACACCCAGCACTCCCACGCGGTGGTGTCCAAGATGGCTCACGCCCATCGCGCGACCGTGCTGAAGGGCGAGTACACCTCGGGGCAGCTCCTCTCGCTGATGAGCCACTTCGACTTCGCGGTGGGCATGCGGCTGCACTTCCTCATCTTCGCCGCGCTCAACCGGGTGCCGTTCGTGGCCCTGCCGTACTCGGGCAAGGTCGCGGGCTTCCTCGAGGACCTCGACATCGCGATGCCCCCGCTGAAGCAGGTCAACGCGGGACAGCTCATCGCCTACATCGACCGCTGGTGGGACCTCCGTCGCAACCTGCAGGCGCGCCTCGAGAAGTCGGTGCCGGAGATCCAGGTCCGCGCCCGCCGCACCAACGACGTCGCCCTGCGGATCCTCCGCGAGCGCCAGGAGCGTCGGAAGGCGGAGGTGGCCGGGCACGAAGCGCGAGGCTGAGCGGTGCCGCCGCTCAAGCGCCCGCGCGATCCCGTCACCATCACCCTCGCTCCGCGGACCGCCACCGTGGCCGCGGAGTGCGACGTGCTGGTGGTGGGCGGCGGCCCCGCGGGCCTGGGGGCCGCCATCGGCGCCGCCGACGCGGGCGCGGAGGTGGTCCTGGTCGAGCGCCACGCCTTCCTGGGCGGCAACGCCACCGCGGCGCTCGTGATGCCGCTGATGTCCTTCCACACCCAGCGGGGGCCCGCGCCGCCGGGGGAGACCGCGGACCTGATGCCGCACGACCACGGCCCGGGCGATCCGGTGGTGCAGGGGGTCCTGCGCCGCCTGCTGGAGCGCCTGGAGACGAGGGGCGGCTCGCTGCGCCCGTCGCAGCAGACCGGCTTCGTGGTGCCGTTCGACCCCGAGATCTTCAAGATGGTGGCGCTCGACATGCTGGACGAGGCGGGAGTGGACGTGCTGCTCCACGCCTTCGCCACCGGCGTGGTGGGCGCGCCGCGGCCGGACGGGGTGGTCTTCGAGACCAAGTCGGGGCCGATCGTGATCATGGCCCGCGCCATCGTGGACGGCACCGGCGACGGGGACGTGGCCGCGCTGGCGGGGGCCCCCTATGCGGTGGGGCGCGAGGGCGACGGCCTGGTGCAGCCGATGACCCTCATGTTCCGCATGGTGGAGTTCGAGCGCACCGCCTTCGCGGCCTACCGGCAGGCGCATCCCGATCAGTGGCGGGGCGTCCACGGCCTCTGGGACCTGATCCGCGAGGCGACCCAGGCCGGCGAGCTGGCCCTCGCCCGCGAGGACATCCTGTTCTTCGGCACCCCGCACGAGCGCGAGCTGTCGGTGAACAGCACGCGGGTCACCGGCGCCCTCGGCACCAGCGTGTGGGATCTCACCCGGGCCGAGTGGCAGTCGCGTCGGCAGATGCGGCAGATCGCCTCGTTCCTCCGCAAGTACGTGCCGGGCTTCGAGCGGTCCTACGTGGCCCAGAGCGGGGTGACCATCGGGGTGCGTGAGACGCGCCGGATCACCGGGGAGTACCAGCTCACCGCCGACGACGTGCTGGGGGCGCGCAAGTGGGACGACGCCATCGCGCGCGGCACCTACCCGATCGACATCCACAACCCGCAGGGCAAGGGCACGCTGTTGATGCGGCTGCCGCCGGGCGACTTCTACGACATCCCGCTGCGCTGCCTGATCCCGCAGCGGGTGGATCGCCTCACGGTGGCCGGCCGCTGCATCTCGGGCACGCACGAGGCCCACTCCTCGTATCGCGTGATGCCGATCTCGATGGCCACCGGCCAGGCCGCGGGCGTGTGCGCGGCCCTCGCCGCCCGCGGGGGCAAGGCGGTGCGCGACGTCCCGGCGGCCGACGTCCAGACCGAGCTGCGCCGCCAGGGCGCCGCGGTCTAGCCCGGCCCCGAGCCTACCCGGTAAGACCGACGCGACGGGAACCGGGAGGCGCGGTCCGTCCCGGGAATCGCCGCCCTCATCGCCGGACGCGCCGCGGCGTCGAGCGGCACGCGCCTTGCGTTCCTCGTGAGCGCAGCACGGAGCGAAGACACCTCCAACAACCAAAAGGAGTCGAGAATGAACCGGGACATCCTCGCGGGGAAGTGGAAGGAGATGAAGGGGAAGGCCAAGGAGCAGTGGGGCAAGATCACCGACGACGAGCTCGAGCGCGCCGAGGGCAAGGCCGAGCAGATGGTGGGCCTGCTCCAGCAGCGTTACGGCTACACCCGGGAGAAGGCGGAAGAGGAGTACGACCGCTTCCTCCAGGGCAGCGACCCGGCGGCCTCGCGCCGCTAGCGCAGGTGCGGAAGGGGCGGCGCCTCCGGGCGCCGCCCTGCCGTCCTCGCGGGACGGCTAGAGAGCGAGGTACTGCTGGCGAATCGCGTCGTTGGCGCGGAACTCGCGGGCGGTGCCCTGGTAGCGGATGTGCCCCTTCTCCAGCACGTAGACCCGATCGGCCAGGTCCAGCGAGAACTCCACGTTCTGCTCCGCGAGCAGGATCGTGAGCCCGTCGGCCTTGAGCCGCGCGATCTGCACCTTCAGGTGCTGCACGACCAGTGGGGCCAGGCCCTCCGACGGCTCGTCCAGCAAGAGGAGCTCGGGGTTGCCCATGAGGGTGCGGGCGATGGTGAGCATCTGCTGCTCGCCCCCGGAGAGGAAGCCGCCCTGGCGTCCCATCAGCTCGCGCAGCTTGGGGAACAGCTCGCAGACCCGGTCGACCGTCCAGCCTCCGTTGCGGCTGCCCCGCGCCGCCACGTCCAGGTTCTCCCACACCGTGAGCTCCGCGAAGATTCGCCGGTCCTCCGGGATGAACCCGATCCCGGCGCGCGAGATCTGGTAGGGCGCCTTCCCGGTGACCTCGTCGCCCTTCCACACCACCCGCCCGCGGCTCGGCGGGGTGAGGCCGATGATGCTCCGCATGGTGGTGGTCTTGCCCACCCCGTTGCGCCCCAGCAAGCACACGCACTCGCCCTGGCGGACCTCGAGGGTGACCCCGAACAGCACCTGGGAGAGGCCGTAGGCGGTGTAGAGATCCTCCACGGCCAGGATCGTGCCGGTCGCGTCCACGCTCACCGGCTGTCTCCGAGGTAGACGCGCTTCACCTCGGGATCGCGGCGCACGTCGGCGGGGGCCCCGTCCGCGATCACCCGGCCCTGGTGGAGCACGGTGATCCGGTGGGCGATGGAGAACACGACCTCCATGTCGTGCTCGGTGAACAGCAGGGTGAGGCCGCGGTCGGCCGCGAGGCGCTCGATGAGACGGATCGAGTCGCGGGTCTCGGTGGCCGACATCCCGGCGGTGGGCTCGTCGAGCAGCAGGAGCTCGGGCTCGAGCGCCAGCGCGATCCCCAGCTCGAGCTGCTTCTGGTTGCCGTGGGAGAGGAAGCCGGAGGTCTCGTGAGCCTTCTCCAGGAGACCCACCGCCGAGAGCAGGCTCTCCGTCTCCGCGCGGTAGAGGCCGGCCACCGGGGTGAACAGGTTGAAGCCGCGGCCCCGGTGGGAGACGTAGGCGGCCTGGATGTTCTCGTAGACGGTGAGGCGCGGGAAGATGTTGGTACGCTGGAAGGAGCGGCCCATCCCGAGGCGGCAGAGGTCGTGCGGGGCGATCCCGGTGACGTCCCGCTCGTTGAACACGACCCGGCCGCTGTCCGGCTCGAGGTGGCCCGTGATCAGGTTGAAGAGCGTGGTCTTGCCCGCTCCGTTGGGCCCGATGATGGCGCTGATGGATCCGCGCGGCACCGTGAACGACACCCCGCCCACCGCGCTGAAGCCGCCGAAGCTCTTGGTGACGCTCCGGACCTCAAGCACCGACGGGGCTCCTCACGAGCCGGCGCCAGAGCGCGATCACCGCGCCGGCCAGCCCGCCCGGGAACACGAAGAGCAGGATGACCAGGATGCTGCCGAGGATCAGCGGCCAGTACTGGGTGTAGGAGACGATCTGCTGGTTGAGCCAGATGAGGGCGAGCGCGCCGATCGCGGGGCCGTAGAAGGTGCCCATGCCGCCCAGCAGGGTCATGATCAGCACCTCGGAGGACTTGGTCCAGTACGCGAAGTCGGGGAACACGCCGCGGTTGAAGATGCCGAAGAGCCCGCCGGCCAGGCCCGCGAAGACGCCCGCGATCACGAAGGCGGCCAGCTCGTAGCGCCGGACGTTCACCCCGATGAACTCGGCCCGCTCCGCGTTCTCCCGGATGGTCGTGAGCATGCGGCCGAAGGGCGAGGCGACTATTCGCCGCAAGGCCCACAAACAGAGGGCCACCAGGACCAGGCACGTGAAGTAGTAGTAGTCGGAGGTGCGGTAGCTCCCCAGTGCGGGCAGCGCGGAGACGACCCGGTCGACGCCGTCGAAGCTCGGGTAGGGGATCTCGGGCATGCCCTGCTCCCCGCCGGTCACCTCGTTCCACTTGAAGCAGATGGCCCAGACGATCTGGGCGAAGGCGAGCGTGAGCATCGCGAAGTAGATGCGGGTGAGGCGCACGCAGAAGAAGCCGAACACGAGCGCGCACACGCCGGCCACGATCCCCGCGGCGGGGAACGCGATCAGGAACGAGAGGCCCGCCTTCTTCATCAGGATGCCGGTGGTGTAGGCCCCGATGCCGAAGTAGGCCGCGTGCCCGAAGGAGACCAGTCCGGTGTAGCCCACCAGCAGATTGAGGCTGGTGGCGAAGAGCGCCCAGATCACCACGTCGTTGGCCACGAAGGTGTAGAAGCGCGAGCCGGCCGCCGGCACGAAGAAGGCGGCGATCAGCACCAGCAGGGCCCAGGGCACGCGGGCGAGCACGGCTAGCGGATCGGGCGGCCCAGCAGGCCCCAGGGACGGATCATCAGGACCGCGGCCATGAGGGCGAACACCGCGAAGATCGAGAAGCGCGGGAAGAAGAGGATGCCGAAGGAGAGCACCTGGCCGTAGATCAGCGCGCCCAGGAACGTGCCCCAGAACGAGCCGAGGCCGCCGATCACCACCACCACGAAGGCCTCCACGATCACCTCGGTGTCCATGCCCGGAGTGGTGGCCCGCATGGGGGCGATCAGGGCGCCGCCCAGTCCGCCCAGGAAGGAGGCGAGCACGAACACCCAGGTGTAGAGGCCGTCCACGTTGACGCCGAGCGCGCCGAGGGTCTCGCGGTCCAGCGCGGCGGCGCGGATGAACCGGCCCGCGCGCGTGCGCTGGAGCACGAACCAGAAGGTGAGCGCGATGGTGGGGCCGAGGGCCAGGATGAACAGGTTGTAGTGGGGCACGGTGGCGCCGAAGATCTGGAAGGCTCCGGTCAGCTCGGCGGGCCGGCTCACCGACTTCTGCTGGGTGCCCCAGATGATCTTGGCCACGTCGCTCAGGATCAGCACGAGGGCGTAGGTGAAGAGCAGCTGGTAGAGCTCCTCCTTGTCGTAGAGGTGCCGGAACAGCACCCGCTCCACGATCCCGCCCAGCGCCGCGACCGCCAGCGCGGCCCCCAGCGCGGCCAGCCAGAAGCGCCCGCCGTCGAGCCCGATCCACTGCACGATCTGGAACGCGCAGTAGGCCCCGAGCATGTAGAACGTGCCGTGGGCGAAGTTCAGCACCCGCAGCACCCCGAAGATCAGCGACAGCCCCGACGCGATCAGAAAGAGAAACATCGCCGCGGTCAGCCCGCTGAGACTCTGCGCGAACACGAACGCCAGATCCGGCATCGCTCGGGAGTTTCTAGGAGATTGGTCTAGAGAGTTGCGAAGCGGACGGGGATCTCATGGCAGGTCAGGTCAGACGCAACGGTCGCCAGGGGGCGGGCGGGGCGGCCGGGGCGGGCACGGTGAGTGGTTCACCGAACAAGGGCCCGCCCCGGCCGCCCCGCCCGCCCCCCTGGCGGGCCACCACGCCTAGTCCATGAACTTCGTCGGGTCCACGTACTCGATGGGCTTGATGATCGGGAACGGGAACCTCGGATCCTTGACGGTCTTCCCGTAGAGTTGGCCACGGTTGGCTTGGTGATCTTTTTCTCGGATAGTCTGCTTCCCGATCGGCGTGTCGATGGTGAGGCCCAGCAGCGCCTTCGACACCTTGTCCGAGTCGGTGCTGCCCGCCTTCTTGATGGCCTCCGCGAGGAACTGCATGCCGGTGTAGCCCTGGATCGCCCACGAGGACGGGTATTCGTCCTTCAGGTACTTGGAGAGCTTCTCGGTGTACTCGCGGTGCGCCGCGGTCTCTCCCCAGTAGAAGGCGTCGTAGGTGTTGGCCCAGATGCCGACCGGGTAGTCGGCGCCCATCGACTTGGTGGTCTCCGGGGTGCCCGCCTCGCCGAGCCCGAGGAAGTTGTACTTCACCGCGTCGAACATGCCGAGGGCCTTGCCCTGCTTGGCGTAGGTCACGAAGAAGCCCCCCCAGATCGACGACACGATGGCGTCCGGCTTCTTGGCCATCTGGGCGTTGATGAAGGGGTTGTAGTCCTGCTCGCCGAGCTTGGGCCACTGCTGGTCCACGATCTGCACGCTCGGCTTGATCTTCTTGATGTGCTCCACGAACGCGCGGGTCACGTCCTGGCCGTAGGCGTAGTCGAAGGCGATGGTGGCGACCTTGGTGACCGGCCACTTGGCCACGATCTCGGCCGCGCTGCGGCCCTCCATCGTGGTGTTGGCCGCGATGCGGAAGACGTAGGGATGCAGCTTGTCCGCGGCGGTGAGCTGGTCCGTCTTGGGGATCGGGGCGATGAAGACGATCTTGTTCTCCTTCGCCACCACCGACACCGCCGGGCCTTCCGCGGAGGTGAGCGTCCCCACCAGGAAGTCCACATTGTCCTTGAGGATCATCTCGCGCGCCACCCGCACCGCTTCGTTGGCGTCCGCCTTGGAGTCGCGCACGATCAGCTCGATCTTGCGGCCGAGCACTCCTCCCTTGGCGTTCAGCTCGTCGACGTACATCTGGGCGCCCTTGGAGGCGGGGTCGCCGAAGAGCGCGGGCGGGCCGGACAGCGGAATCGGCATCCCGACCTTGATCGCCTTCTGGGCCGAGGCCGTCATCGGCACCGCCAGGGCCAGGGCCAGCAGCATCGTGAGTACGCGCAGGATCATGAAGCGCCTCCTTTGGTTACGAGAGAGTGCGGGTCAGCACGCGGCGATCCGCGTCACAGGGCGGGCAGGCCCGGGGTGGCGGTCCGGATCCGGAACACCGACGTCGACGCGGTGATGTAGAGGCTCCGGTAGTCCGCGTCGCCCCACGCGAAGTTCGCCACCGGCTCCGGCACGTGGATCACGCCCAGGCAGTGCGCCTCCGGGCTGAACACGTGAATGCCGCCGGGCCCGCAGCAGTACACGTGGCCGCGCGAGTCGATCTTCATCCCGTCGGGCGCGCCCTTGCCCTCGCCGGTGGTCTCCGCCCACACCTTGCCGCCCGCGAGGGTGCCGTCGCCCTTCAGGTCGAAGACCCGGATGTGCTGGCGGGCGGTGTCGTTGACGAAGAGCCGGCGCCCGTCGAGCGAGAGGCAGAGGCCGTTGGGGCGGTCGAAGTCGTCGACGAGCAGGACCGGGCTCCGGGCATCGGAGCCGACCCGGAACAGGCCCTGGAAGGGCAACTCTTGAGGGCGCGGCACTCCGTAGAACTCGGCGCGGCCGTAGGGCGGATCGCTGAAGTAGATCCCGCCGTCGGCGGCGCACACGACGTCGTTGGGGCTGTTGAGCTGCTTGCCCCCGTGGTGGGTGGCCAGCGGCGTGATCCGCCCGTCGGGCTCGGTGCGCGACACCTGGCTGGAGGCGTGCTCACAGGCGAGCAGGCGACCCTGCCGGTCCCACGTGAGCCCGTTGGACTTGTTGCACGGCTTGCGGAACGTGGTGACGCCATCCGTGGCGGACCAGCGCCGGAGGTGATCCCCGGGCATGTCGCTCCAGAGCAGGTACTGCCCGGTGGGATGCCAGAGCGGCCCCTCGGTGAACAGGCAGCCGCCGGCGATACGCTCGAACTCGACCGTGGGGCCCACGACCTCGGTGAAGCGGGGGTCTCGGGGCGTGACGGTACTGCTCATTTCATATTGGGGGGGAGCGGCGCCGCTCCTCCCCCAAGCCCCCCCACCGCATTCAGCTGACGCATGAGCCGGCCGATCACGTGCTGAGCGCCGTCACTTCTTGGCCATGCGCTCGCCGGGCTTGCCGCCCACGTACCAGTCGGGCGGGTCGACCTCCTCGAACACGACCCAGACCGCTTCCCTCGGCAGCTGGGTGACGTCGGTGATCGCCGCGGTCACCCGCTTGGCGATCTCGTTCAGGCGCTCCTTGCCCCAACCTTCGTAGATACGAATGTTGACGAACGGCATCGGAGTCTCCCTTGGCCCCGGTGTGGAGGGGGACGCTACCGTGCCCCCCGGGAAAGTGCGGGGAGCCTAGCATGCCGGGCGCCGAGGGGGCAAGAGCGCGGCGCGTCAGTCCGCGCCGCGCTCTGCCGCTCGCCGGATCAGGTGGTGACCTGGATGCTGTCCCCCGGCTTCATCACGTGCACCTTCACGCTCGGCGCGATGGCCGCGACCGCCCGGCGGAAGTCCTCGCCGGCCTGGATGCCCAGCACCTGGGCATTGTGGGCGTAGTGCACCGGCACCGCCTGCGAGATGCCCGTCATCTGGCAGGCGCGGGCCGCGTCCTCGGGGCCCATCGTGTACGGCCCGTCGCCGACGCAGAAGAAGCCCAGCTGGGGCCGGTAGCGCTCGCCGATCAGCTTCATGTCGCCGAAGAGGTCGGTGTCGCCGCTCGCGTAGACCCGCACCCCGCCGATCTCCACGATGAAGCCGGCCGACGGGTAGCCGGCCAGCGTCGAGTGGATGGCGGGCACGAGATGCACGGTCATGTCGCCGTGCTTGGAGATGCCGCCGAAGTTCATGCTGCCGCCGCCGTTGAGCACGATCTGCGCGGGATCGAGACCGGCGCTCTTGAACTGGGGCACGAGCCCCTTGCGCATGAGATCGCTCTGCCCTCCCGTCTTGACCGGCACGCCGGCGGCGTTGAGGGCCTGGAGCATCTCGAAGTAGTCGCCGATGTGATCACCATGATCGTGGGTGAGGAGCACCAGCACCGCCTGGGGCGACTTCGACTTGACGTACTGCACGAAGCCGTCCTTCGAGGCGTACTCGGGCGGCTTGGGGACGTTGAACCGGGTCCAGCCCGCGTTGTTCCAGATCCACGCGTCGATGTAGGCCATCTGCTTGTAGTCGGGCGTGGCCAGCTCGACCACGCCGCCGCCCAGCCAGCGCACCATGATCGTGCCGGCCTTGGCCGCCCCGGCCTGCGCGCCCGCGATCCGGGGACAGAGCGTCAGTCCCCCCAGGAGCGCCATGCCCTGCAGCAGTGAACGCCGGTCCATCAGGCCGGCCCGGATGTCGTGTGAACGCCTCATGGGGAACCCCTCCTTCTCCTATGAAGTGTGCTGCCGGTGGACTCGGCGGAGGCCTGCGCGTTGTTCACGATGAGATCCTTGGCTACTCGGGTGGACGACGCGGTGACGTCGGACGCATGATCCGCGAGGCGGGCAGAGGCTACCATGCCCCCTCCCGGCCGACAAGGCGCACCCCGCCATGTACCCGCCATATAAAGGAGAGACCCCCGCGCTCGCAAGCTGCGCGGGGGTCTCTTGGGTTCCCCGGGAGGGCTACTTCGCGACGACGAAGCGACGGGCCTGCTCGAGCTCCGGCCGCGACGGGTCCGCGTCCTTGCCGAGGTCCACCAGCCTCACGTAGTAGACGCGGGCCTTGGTGCTCTCGCCGGCCAGCTCGGCGGCCCGGGCCGCGACGTAGAGGCCCTGGAAGCGGTTCGGCTCCACGCGATGCGAGGCCTCCACTTCCTGGAGCGCGCTCGCGGGCCGGCCCACCTCGATCAGCATCTCGGCGAGCAGCTCTCGCGCGGGCTTGATCGGCCCCGGCGTGACCGGATGCTTCTCGGTCTCGTCCTCGGCCTCGGCGGATGCCCGCATCAGGGCGAGGGCCTCGTCGTCCCGCTTCTCGGCCCGCGCGATCCAGGCCGCCACCGCCAGCCGCTGCACCTCGCTCTGGTGCGCCCAGTAGAGGCTCTTGGCCGCGGTCATCCCGTCGCGCAGGGCCTCGATCCGGGCCAGGTCCTGCCGGGCCCGCGCCGGATCGCCGTTGCGGGCCGCCCCGAGGCCACGGGCGAACCACACGATCGACTCCGCTTGCGGAAACTTGCTCCAGGCGAGGTCGCCCGGCCTCGGGGTCAGGGCCGCGGCCTCGGCCCACTGGCCCCGCTCCAGCGCAAAGCGCGCCGGGATCGCGGCCAGCGCGAAGGCGCCCGCGAAGTGGTCCACGTTCAGCTTGCGGGTCGAGGTGACCTCGTCGACCAGGACCCGCGCCTCGCGATCGCGCGCGAGCTGCAGGTAGCCGTACATCATGTAGTCGTAGGCGTGCAGGCCCTCGTAGGAGCGCAGGCCGGTCTGCGGCCCGCTCGCCGCGAGGGTGTCCGCGGCGGCCTTGGCGGAGGCGCGGTTGGTCTCGATCGACTCCGCCCAGTCGCCGACGCGGGTGAAGATGTGCGACGGCATGTGCAGCGCGTGCGGCGCCGACGGGGCGATGCTCGCGTAGCGCCTGGCCGCGGGCAGACCCTTGGCCGCGATGGGCGGGAAGTCGTAGCTGTGGATCAGGTAGTGGGCCACGCCGGGGTGGTTCGGCTGCTCCGCGAAGACCTTCTCGAGGATCCCGGCGGCCTTGAGCTGGTTGGCGTAGGTCTTGTCGTTCGGGTCCAGCGTGATGTTGAGCGCCAGGGCGTGGAAGACGGCAGCCTCGCGATCGGCCGGGTAACGCGTCGCGATCTGCTCCATCGCCTTCTCGTAGGCCAGGGCCCGCGTCCGGTGAGGCACGGTGTCCGCGTCCTTGTAGAAGATCTCGATCGCCCCGATGTAGTCGTTCTCGCGCGCGGTCCTGGCTCCCGCGGCGCGGGCCCGGGCCACCGCCGCGCCGCCCTCCTGCAGGCCGCGGGCGCTGGGCGGAGCGGCGAGCGGGTTGCCGAGCCATGCCATCGCGACGCCCCAGTGGGCCATGCCGCACGCCGGGTCGGCGGCCGCGACCTCGGTGAAGCCGCCGACCGCGGCGTCCAGGTGGAACGAGTGCAGCAGCGCCACCGCCCGGTCGAACCGGGGCTGGACGGCCGGCGCGCACGACGTCGCGAACCGGACGGATCCCAGGCGCTCGGCGCCGGCCTCGGTCCCGTCGTGGGCGAGGGCGGTGCCCGTGAGGGGGCTGAGCCCGCTGATGAGGAGTGCGGCGACGGCCACGGTTGCTTTCATGGGGTCCCTCCTGAGGGAGTCTGGCGGGCCAGACGCAGCAAGTGTGCCACGACGGGATCGCGCGCTATCCCGGCCCTGGCGGTCGCATGTCTCCATTTCGGCCCGGGATCGCCCGGGCAAACCGCCCGGGCGAGGGTGTCGTGCCCGCAATGCTATGCTGGGGCCGTGGCCGAGCTCACCAACGAGTTCTCGTGGTCGCGCACCCGCGACAACGTCTTCCAGGACTGCCGTCGCCGCTACTTCTACCAGTACTACGGGGCGTGGGGCGGCTGGGACGCCAACGCGGATCCGACGGTGCGGCGCCTCTACATCCTGAAGCAGCTCGCCACCCGCCAGATGTGGGTGGGCCGGCTCGTGCACGAGGCCATCGAGCGCTCGCTGCTGGCCCTGCGCGAGGGCCACGCGCTCAGCGAGGCCTCCCTGATCGAGGACACCGTGCGCCAGATGCGCGCGGAGTGGAAGGGCTCGCGCGCCGGCCACTACCGGGAGATCCCGAAGCGTCCCTCGCTGTTCGAGCACGAGTACGGCGTGCCGGTGCGCGACAGCGAGTGGCAGGCCCTCCGCGATCACCTGGTCCGCTGCCTGCGCAACTTCCACCGGCTCCCGGTGCTGACCGAGATCAAGCGCACTCCCACCGAGCGGTGGATCTTCATCGAGGACATCGGCTCGTTCCCCTTCGAGGGCACGCGCGTCTTCACCGCGCCGGACTTCGGCTACTGGAACGGCGACGACCGGCTCCAGCTCCTGGACTGGAAGACCGGCGGGAGCGGCGACGGCGCCGGGCTCCAGCTGGGAGGCTACGCGCTGTACGCCCTGGAAGTCCTGGGCGTGGACCTGGCCCGCGTCGATTTGCTCGAGATCAACCTTCGGGAGGCCAAGGTCACCTCGCACCCGTGGGACGAGGTGAGCCTCGACCGGGTGCGCGAGCACATCCGTCTCTCGGTGCGCTCGATGAAGGCCTACCTCAAGGATCCCGATCTCAACCTCGCCGAGGAGTCGGGATTCGAGAAGACCGAGGAGCTGCGGATCTGCCGCTGGTGCAACTTCCGGGCGGTCTGCCGTCCCGACCTCGCCCCCTTCTCCTCCCCCTCTCCCGAGACGCCCTCTCCCGCCTCTCCTGGTTCCCCCTCTCCCCTCCAAGGGGAGAGGGTAGGGTGAGGCGTCCCATCCGGTGAAGGCCCTCCTGGTCGATCTCGACGACACCCTGCTCGACTACACGGGCGGGGTCGACGAGTGCTGGCTCTACGCCTGCGAGGCGCATGCGGGCCCGGTCGGGATCGACCCCGCGGGGCTGGTCAAGACCATCGTGGAGACGCGCCGGTGGTTCTGGAGTGATCCGGGCCGTCACCGCACCGAGCGAATCGACATGCTCCGCGCCTGGAGCCGCATCACCGCCCACGCCCTCGAGCGCCTGGGCCGGACGGACGAGGAGCTGGCGCTGGCCATCGCCACCGACTTCGCCGAGCGTCGCTGGGAGCGGATGGCGCTCTTCCCGGGGGTGGTGGTCACGCTGGAGGCGCTGCGCGCCCGCGGGGTTCCGCTGGCGCTCGTCACCAACGGCGACGCGAGCCACCAGCGGCGCAAGATCGACCAGCACGGGCTCGAGCGGTTCTTCGACGTGCTCGTGATCGAGGGGGAGATGGGCGTGGGCAAGCCCGAGGAGATCGTCTACCGCTACGCCCTCTCCAAGCTGAAGGTGAAGCCGGAGGACGCGTGGATGGTCGGCGACAACCTGGAATGGGACGTGGCCGCGCCCCAGCGCCTCGGCCTCCACGGGGTCTGGGTGGACGCGGGCGGACGGGGCCTGCCGGCCGGCGCCGGCGTGGTCCCCCATCGGATCATCCGGGCCTTTCCCGAGCTCCTGGAGATCCCGTCGGAGCCTTCAGGGGCCTGACGACCGCCCGGCGACAAAACGCTGGGCGGTAAATTCCCGGTGTGCAACACTGTTTTTGCATTTGCTCCGTGGAATTCCCCGGAGGGAGACACCATGCGACTTCGCTACTGGCTTCCGATGCTCCTGGCCCTGGCTCTCGGGTCGAACGGCTGCGCGACCCAGCGCGAGTGGGCGATGTGGCGGTCCCATTCGACGCACTACGCCACCGACGACCATCTCTCCTTCTCGGTCACCAACGCGGTCGCGGGAGCGCCCCGGGTGACGCCCGAGCTGATGGAGACCGCCAGCACCCAGCGGTGGTGGGGCCGCCTGACGCCGCGCGACGTCCAGCCGGCGGACGTGGCCGGGGCCTGGACCGGGACCTGGACCGGCTATGGACTGCTCCGGAGCCAGCGGTACGGCGTCGCCCACGCCACGATCACGCTCAACGGCAGCAGCGGCGAGGGCGTGCTCGCGCTGCAGGACTCACAGGGCGCGGAGGGGGTCCCGGTCTCCCTCCGGGAGAACTCCTCCTTCGGCACGCCCATCGAGGTGACGGTTGCCCAGAACGAGATGTGGGTGAACGGGACCCAGAAGGGCCGGCCCTTCGCCGCGACCTTCCGGCTCGAGGGCGAGAGGCTCGTGGGCGGCTTCCTCTACCTGTCCTCGCCGGTGCGGATCGAGATGACCCGCGAGAAGTAGCCGGTCGGCCCGCCCAGCACCACCGTCAGGGCGGGCTGGGCTGGACGATGATCGTGCGGACCACCGCCAGGTAACGCCGGGCCACCCGCTGCACGTCGGCCGCGCTGACCGCACGCACCGCCGCCACGTAGCGGTCCAGGTACTCGTAGCCGACTCCCGCCTCCTCGTACGCGGCCAGGTACCACGCCTGGCGCGCGTTCGTCCGCCGGTCCATCGCCAGGTTGCCCAGCACGTAGGCCTTGGCGACCCGCAGCTCCTCCTCCGGGACCGGCTCCCGCCGGATCCGCTCGAGCTGCTCTCGCAGCGCGGCCTCGGCCTTGGTCACGTTCTCTGGCGCCGTCCCGAGCTGGGCCAGGAAGAAGCTCGTGTCCACGCGCGCCGGATACTGAGTGCCGGTGGTGTAGGCCAACCCCTGCTTGTCGCGGAGCTCGGAGAAGAAGCGCCCCGACATCCCGCCGCCCAGCACCGTGCTCAGCACCTTGACCGCCGCGTGGTCTCCGTCGGTGAGGTTGGGAGCCAGGGCGCCCATCAGGATCTGGGCCTGGGCGCCCGGCACCACGCGCACCTCCCGCCAGGCGGCGGGGGCGGGCGGCGCGGGCGGGTTGGCCACCGGCACCGGACCCTCCGGCATCTCGCCGAAGAGCCGTCGCGCCTGCGCGAGCACCAGGGCGGTCTTCACGCGCCCGCTCACCGCGAGGACCATGCCGCCGGGCACGTAGTGGCGCTTGTAGTGCTCGAGCAACGCGGGGCGGTCGAGGCGCTCCAGGCTCTCCTTGAGGCCGATGGGATCCCACGCATACGGGTGGCGGCCGAAGAGCCGGGCGGTCAGGGTGTCGAAGGCGACGTCGTAGGGCTTGTCGCCGCGATTGCGGATCTGGCGGATAAGGAAGTCACGCACCGCCTCCACGATCCCCTCCGGCATGGTGGGATGCAGCGCGACGTCGGCGACCAGCTCCAGCATGGCGGCCCAGTGCCGCGCCAGCGCGGTGGCCGCGATCTCGGAGGCGTCGACGTCGCCGGTGGCCTCGATGCTGCCGCCCATCGCGTCGGCCTGCTCCACGATCTGGATCCCGCTTCGGGTGGGGGTGCCGCGCACCGCCATCACCTGCACCAGGTTGGAGATGCCCGCGTTGGCTGGCGTCTCCCAGCGCGTGCCCATCTGCACCATGAGCGAGATGGCCACCACCGGGGCGGTGGGGTTCTCCCGCACCAGCACCGTGAGTCCGTTGGGGAGCCGCGTGCGGCTGACCGACGGGGTCTGAGCCCCCGCGGGCGCCGCGAGCAGGATCAGCAGCAGCGCCAGCAGCGCGGGGACGAGTCGCCGCCGTCTCATCGGCCGGGGCCGGCCTTGGGCACGAAGGCCAGTCGCGCGTAGTCGCCACGGTCGAGGTAGCGCCGGGCCGCGTCGCGGATCTGCTCGCGCGTGATCTTGCGCAGCCGCTCCACGTAGTGCAGCTCGGCCTCCAGGTTCCAGGTGGTCTCCGCGAGGCCGTAGGCGTAGGCGAGGCCCTCGGAGGTCTCGGTGTCGAAGGCGTGCTGCGACTCGAACTTGGTGACCGCGAGCTGCCGCTCCTCCTCGGTGGGACCGCTCTCCTGGATGCGCGTGATCTCCTCCAGCACCACCTGCTCGACCCGCGCCAGGTCCTTGGCCTCGAGGTCGGCCCGCAGGCTCACGATGCCGCCGCCGACCAGGGCCGAGTAGCTCATGGTGATGCTCGACACCAGGCGCTCGTCGTCGCGCAGCCGCCGGGCCAGCCGCGAGCTCTCGGTGCCGGCCAGGATGGTGGCGAGCAGGTCCACCGCGTCGCCCGCCGGGTCGTCGGACTTCGGGGCCTGCCAGCCCATGGCCAGGTGCGCCTGCTGCTCGGGGCGGTCGACCTGCCGCTTCACCACGCCCCCGATCGGCCGCGGCACCGGCGGGGGAGTGGGCTTGAAGCCCGGGTTGTTGGGCCGCCCGAAGGACCGCTCCGCCATCGCGCGTACCGCGCCCACGTCCACCGGGCCCGCCACCACCAGGGTCATGTTCTCCGGGGTGTAGTAGCGGTGGTTGAAGGCGCGCAGGCGCTCCTGGGTCGCCGCCATCATGGTCTCGCGGGTGCCGAGCACCGGCCGGCCGTACGGGTGACCCGCGAACACCAGCGCGTAGAGCTGCCGCACGATGGCGGACCGCGGGTTGTCCTGCTCGATGCGCGCCTCCTCGAAGATCACCTCGCGCTCGCGCGCGATCTCCTCCGGGGCGAACGTGGAGCGGAACGCCATGTCCGACAGGAGCTGGATGCCGGTGGCGGTTGCCTCGGCGGGGAGGATCAGATAGAAGGTGGTGTAGTCGAACGACGTCACCGCGTTGGACTTGCCCCCGACGCCCTCCACCACCCGGTCCACGTAGCCGGGCCCGAACTTGTCGGTGCCCTTGAACAGCATGTGCTCCTGGAAGTGGGCGTAGCCGAGCTGGTCCGCGGTCTCGTGCCGGGTGCCGACGCCGACGAACAGGTAGACGGCCACGATGTCGGCGGCCCGGTGCTCCTGCACGATCAGCCGCATGCCGTTGCGCATGACCGAGCGGACCGGCGGCGGCAGGTCGGTGTCGGCGGGGGCGGTGAGGGCGGCCGAGCCCGCGCAGCCGGCCACCAGCGCCACCGCCATCAGCCAGAGCGCCGTGCGCCGGATCGGGGTTCGGGTCACGGGCGCGATTCTACTACGCCGGCCCCCTCGGCCGGCCGCGCGGCGGAGGGTTCCGGGGCGAAGGCGCGGATGAGGCGCTCGGTGTGGCTCGGGTGCACCCCGAGCTGGGTCGCCACCAGGCCGGCCGGCACGCGCGAGCGGATGGCCAGTGCGCAGAGCTGGATCAGCTCCGCGGCGGCGGCGGAGATGATCTGGGCTCCGATGAGCCGCTCGGTGTCCTGGTCGAAGATCAGCTTGAAGTAGTCGGCGCCCTCGCCGGTGGCCACGCTGTTGCTGGCGCCGTGCGCGTCGTGGCGGGCCACCGCGGCCTGGATGCCGTGGGCGGGCGCCTCCGCGTAGCTGAGCCCGACCGCGCCCACTTCCGGAGAGGTGAAGATCACCTGCGGGATCACCGCCTCGTCGGCCCGCTCCACGTCGCCGCGGAGGGCGTTGATCGCCGCCACCCGGCCCTCGTGCGCCGCCACCGGGGTGAGCTGGCGGTTGCCCGCCGCGTCGCCCGCCGCGTAGATGTGCGGCACCGAGGTGGCGAGGTGGGGCGTGGTCCGCAGGCCGAGCCGCCCCATGTCGAGGCCGATCCGGGCCGCCCCGATCGAGCGCGGGTGGAAGCGGCGGCCGACCGCGGCGCAGACCTGGCTGCTGATCATCCGGTTGGCCATGCCCGCGCTGTCGAAGTCGATGCGCACGCCGGCCGGATCGGGGGAGAGGCCGGTCACGGAGGTCTGCAGTCGGAAGCTGACCCCGCGCGCCTCCATGCGTTTCCGCAGCATCCGGGCCACGTCGGCGTCGATGCCGGGCAGGATCTCCGCGTCGCGCGCCAGCACCGTGACCCGCGAGCCGAGGTCCGCGTAGGCTCCCGCGAGCTCGGAGGCCACCGCGCCCCCGCCGATGAAGGTGAGCGAGGCCGGGAACGAGGGCAGGAACAGGAGCTGGTCGGAGGTGATGAGCAGCTCGCGCCCCGGCACCTCGGGGATGACGGGCTCCGAGCCCGCCGCGATCACGAAGCGCTCCGCCCCCAGCGGCATCCCGTCGACCTCGACGATGTGGGGATCGCTGAAGCGCGCGGTGCCGATCGCGACCCGGATGCCCCGCCGCTCGAGGTCCGCCGCCTCCGGCCGCTGGCTCTCGACCACCTGGCGCTGGCGCCGCTGCACCGCCTCCCAGTCCAGGCGCACGCCGGTGGCCAGGGTGCCGAAGGTCACGCTCTCGCGAGTCTGCCGGTGGGCGCGTCCGGCCGCGACGAGCGCCTTCTTGGGAATGCAGCCGCGGTTGACGCACAGGCCGCCGAGCGGGCCGCGGTCGGCGAGGGCCACCCGCGCACCGAGATCGGCGGCGGTCCTGGCCGCCGTGATGCCGGCGGCGCCGGCCCCGATCACCACGAGGTCGAAGCGCTCCATCCCGCTCCGATCAGACCGTGAGGCTGGCGCCGGTGAGGGCGGCGGCCCGGTCGGAGAGCAGGAACGCGACCACGTGCGCCACGTCCGCGGTGCTGACCCAGCCGGAGCGGTCGGCGTCGGGCATCGCCCGACGGTTGGCCGGCGTGTCCATGGTGCTCGGCAGCACCGCGTTCACCGTGACGCCCTTGGCCCGCACCTCCTGGGCCAGGGCCTCGGTGAGGGTGATGACCGCCGCCTTGGAGACGGTGTAGGCGATGAAGCCACCCTGGGGCGGCAGCACCGCCCGGGAGGCGATGTTGACGATGCGGCCCCCGCCGCCCGCGATCATGCCGGGCAGGACCGCCCGGCAGGCGATGACCGCGGAGGTGAGGTTGAGCTTCATCATGCGCTCCCACTCCGGAAGCGGCGTCGACACCAGGTCCCCGCCCGCGAAGCCGCCCACCGCGTTGACGAGGCCGCTGATCTGACCGAAGCGATCCCGTGTGGCGGCCACGAACTTGCCCATCGCGCCCTCGTCGGTGACGTCGGCCGCGGCGGCCAGCAGGCGCGCGCGGTGCTCGGGGGCGAGCCGGCTCTCGAGCGCGGTGCGCTCCTCGGGCACCGCGTAGGGGATCGCCACGCCCGCCGCGCCCGCGTCGAGCAGGGCGGTGGTGATCGCCTGGCCGAGCGCGCCGGTGCCGCCGGTGACGATCGCGACGCGGCCGGTCACGGAGCGGGCCGCGCGTGGTGGCGGGCGTGCTCCTCGGCGCGCCGAGCCAGGTCGAAATCGAGGCTGGTGATGCCGCCCGCGTCGTGGGTGGTGAGGTCGATCACCACGCGGTTGTACACGTTGAACCACTCGGGGTGGTGCTGGAGCGCCTCCGCCTCGCGCGCCACCTCGCCCATGAACGCGAAGGCCTGGGCGAAGTCGGCGAAGGTCAGCTCGCGATGGAGCTTGCCGCCCGCGATCGACCAGCCGGGCAGGGCGGACAGGCGCGAGGCGATCTCCGCGGGGGCGAGCTTGGTCGGGCGGGGCACGCGCTCACCCCGCCGGCACGGCCATGATGGCCGAGCGCTGGATGTCCTCGTAGCGCACCTTGGAGACGTCGAAGGCCTCGATGTTGTCGACCAGCTTCCGGAACGTCTGCTCGAACCCGGGCAGCGTCTTGCGCTGGCGGGTGAGGGGGGTGGTGCGCGCGAGCACGTAGTTCTTCACGTACGGATGGTTGATGCCGCGCTTCTTGATCCGGGCCACCGCGCCGCCCAGCGCCTCGTCCGCCTCGCGGACCAGCGCCGCGCGCTCCTCGCGCTCCTTGAGTGTCTTGGGGAAGTGGCCCTTCAGGAACTTGTCCACCCGGCGCAGGATCGGCGCGAACGCCCCGCCCGCGAACCGCTTGTTCTGCTCGTAGAGCAGGCCGAGCGTGATGAAGTGAGCCGACTCGAACTGGAACGAGTAGTCCTCCTCTCCGGAGGACGCCTCCTCGTCGACCAGTCCGCGGTACATGCGGATCACCTCGAGGGACTTCTCCTTGAGGTTGTGCGCCTTCTCGGTGTTGAGCGCGAGGATCTGGAAGGCGACCTCGGCCTCCGGGATCAGGATCGCGGGGACCACCTTCGCCTTGAGCTTGCCGAGGACCACTCGACGGTGGTTACCGTTCGGGGTCCAGTACACGCCGGGGCGGGGCGACATCACCACCAATGGGTCGATGAAGCGGTCGATCTTCTTCACGACCTCCTGCAGCTTCTTGGCGTGGGTGGGCGAGAGGTCGCGCTGGTAGGGCGTGGGCTCCACCTTGTCCATCGGGAGCAGTGCGAAGATCTGCCAGTGGTCGCCCACCGGCTCCCGGTAGAGGGTCAGGACCGTGCCCCCATCGCGCTCGACCTGGTCCGCCAGCGCCTGCGCGGCCCGCGTCGGCTCCTCCTCGGGATGGACCCGCCACTTCGTCATGGCCGCGATTATGAGGCGCCGTCCGGTGCGATGCAACCGGCCGCCCGGCCGCGGTGCGACGTGAGAGAGGGATCCGGCCGCGCGCGACGCCGGGACGGCGCCGAGCGCGGCCGGGACAGCGGATCAGCGGGACACCAGCTCCGGGGCGGCCACGCGCGCGCGGCGCTCCGCCGCGTCCTGGCACGCCACGCACGTCGTGACCTCCGGGATCGCCTGGAGGCGCTTCGGCGCGATGGGCTCGCCACAGACCTGGCAGAGCCCGTAGTCGCCGGAGCGCAGGCGCTCCAGCGCCTCGGCGAGCCGGTTGGCCCGCTCCACCAGCAGGCCTCGCATCGCGAAGCCCATCTCGCGGTCCTCGCTGATGCGCCCCGCGTCGCCCGCGGCCTCGCCCTGGCCTTCGTCCTCGCGGGCCCCCGGGTCGTCCTCCGCCACCGCGCCGCCCAGGGCCCTGAGGCGATCCACGGTCTGCTGTAGCTGCTGCTGCAGCGCCTTCCTGATCTCTTCCATGTCTGGCCCTCCTCTGGCCAACTCGCGCCTTTGGATGCGAGAAGGGGCCGATCGGATCCGGGGCGGCGGAAGTGCCCGCCGGCGCACGCGTTCTCGCAAGGATCCGCGAGTGCCGCGCCCGCCGGCCCGCCGTCCCAAGGGTGGGAGGATCCCGCCGCGCTCGCCCAGCGCTATCCCGGCCGGCTCGAGACGATCTTCGTGCTCGACGACCCGGCCGATCCCGCCTACCCGGTCCTGCGCGAGCGGCTCGCGCGGGCTCCAGGTCGCGCGCGCATCGTCTTCGCGGGCCCGATGCGTCCGGGCCTGACCGGCGAGCTGCACGCGATGATCCAGGGAGTGCGCGCGGCGCGGGAGCCGGCGCCGCTCGTCTGCTTCGCCGACTCCGACGCGCGGCCCCGGCCGACCCTGCTGGCCTCGCTGGCGCGCGCGGTGCTGGCCGCGCCGGACATCGGGGCCGCCTTCGCCCCCGCGGTGAGCGTGGCGCCCCCGCGGACCGCCGGCACGTGGGCTACGGGCTCCTCCGGGACGGCATCTACGGGCCGCAGGCCGCGCTGGCGATGGTCCGCGCCGGCTCCCTGCCGTTCATCATGGGGCAGACCATGGTGCTCCGTCGCCGCGCTCTCGACGCGGCGGGCGGCCTCGGCGCCTCCGCGGGACAGCCCGTGGACGACATGGACATCGGCGCGCGCCTGGCCCACGCCGGGTTTCGCAACGTGCTCGCGGGGCCGCCGGTCGCGGTGAAGAGCGCGGGCCTCGCCTGGTCGGGCTTCCGCTCCATCGCGCGCCGGTGGATGGCGTACTCGCGCCCCGGCATCCCGCGGGGCGGATTCGCGGCGCCCGCCGCCGCGCTCGGCGCGCTCTTCTACGGGGCCCCGCTCGCCGCGGTGGTGGCCCTCGCCCTCGGGGCGCCCGGCGCGGCCGGACTCTTCGCGTCGGCCCCGCTCGCGGTTCCCGCCGCGCTCCAGGCGCTCCGGCGCCGGCAGGGCGCGGCGCCGGTGCCGCTCCGGCTGTGGTGGGCGCTGCCCGCCGCGCTCCTGCTGCTGCCGCTGCTCTTCCTCGACGGCCGGCGCGCCCACGCGGGGCGGGCGGCAGCCGGAGGCGAGGCGAGCGGATACGTGGCGGAGCGGCGAGGCCGGCGCTACGCGCTCGAGGAGGCGGGCCGGCTCGCGAGGGCCCCGGCCGCGGGGCCCGTCGCGATCAGGCGGCGACGGGCAGGGCCAGGTGAAAGGTGGCGCCGTGATGGGGGTTCGACGTGGCCCACAGCCGCCCCCCGTGGCTCTCGACGATCGACCGGCTGATCGACAGCCCCATCCCGAGCCCGCCCGGCTTCGTGGTGTAGAAGGGATCGAAGAGACGGTCCGCGTCGATCTCGCCGAGGCCCACGCCGCCGTCGGCCACCGTGAGCAGCACCCAGTCGTGGGCCTCGGCCACGTCGTGGACGGCGCGGATCGTGAGCCGCCGGCGCTCGACCGGGACCTCCCGCATCGCCTCGGTGGCGTTCACGAGCAAGTTGATCAGCACCTGCTGGAGCTGGATGCGGTCGGCCACCACCTCCGGGAGGTCGTCGTCCATCGAGACCTCGAGCGCGATGTGGTGACGGCGCAGCTCGGGGCGCACCAGCGGCAGCACGTCCGCGACCACGCGGGGCATCTCCCCGCGCTCGCGGGTGACCGCGGAGCGGGCGAGCAGGGCCCGGATGCGGGTCAGCACCTCGGCGGCCCGGTTGCCGTCCGCCACCACCGCGGTGAGCGCCTCGCGGATCTCGTCGAGCGAGGGAGGCTCGGTGCGCAGCCAGTTGAGGCAGGCGTTGGCGTCGGCCACGATGGCGGCCAGCGGCTGGTTGATCTCGTGGGCGATGGAGGCGGCCAGCTCTCCCAGGGTGGTCGCGCGGGTCACGCGCGCCAGCTCGGCCTGGGCCTGGGCGAGCGCGTCCTCGGTCCGCTTGCGCTCGGTGACGTCGTTGTTGGTCTCGAGGATCACCCGCGGCCGCCCGAGCGCGGCGCGCCGCAGCGACCAGCGGCTCGCCGCCACCACCGGCGTGCCGTCCCGCCGGGTGTGGATCAGCTCGCCCTCCCACCGGCCGGTGCGGGCGAGCGCGGCCATGATGTCGGGCAGGGGCGTGGAGTACACGGTGCGCATGCGCTGGTGGGCGATCGCCCCGACGGCCTCCTCGCGCGTCCAGCCGTAGAGCTCCTCCGCCCCGCGGTTCCAGTAGATGATCAGGTCGTTCTCGTCGCGGACGAAGATGCTGTCGTGCGTGAGGTCGAGCAAGGCAGCCTGCTCCCGCAGCGTGTCCTCCACCCGCGCGCGGGCGGCGATCTCGGCCGCGAGCCGCTTGTTGGAGTGGGTGAGGTCGGCGGTGCGCTCCTGCACCCGCAGCTCGAGCTGGTCGCGCGACAGCCGCAGCGCGTCCTCCATGCGCCGGCGGCGCTCGCTGAGCCAGCCCACCAGCAGGGCGGAGAGGGCGAACACCGCGATGCGCAGCGCGAAGTCGAAATCGAGGGAGATCGAGTAGAGCGGCGGGGTGATGCACCAGTCGATGACGAGCGCGGCCAGCACCGCGGCGAGCACCCCGGGCCCCCGCCCGCCCAGCCACGCGGTGAGCACCGCGGCCGAGTAGAGCACGGTGACCCCGTGGACGAAGCGCTCGGGGGGCTCGGGGAAGAGCCACTCCCCGCCGGGCCCGGTGGTCAGCGCGGCGGCCACCGCGACGCTCGCCACCGCGAGCCCCCAGCGCAGCCAGGCGGGCCGGCGGAGCGGCGCGTCGTCCACTCACGCGCTCCGGGATCCGGCCGCCGGCTGCTCCTGCAGCCGACCCGCGATGCGCACCAGCTCCGCGAGGGAGCCGACCTGCATCTTGGCCATCACCTGGCCCCGCTGCTCCTTCACGGTGGCCTCGGTGGTGCCGAAGTCGGCCGCGATCTGCTTGTTGAGCTGGCCGGCCACGATGCCCGCCATCACCTCGCGCTGGCGCGGGGTCAGGGTCTCGTAGCGGCGGCGCAGCTCGGACAGCTCCTGGCGCTCGTGCCGTCCCACCCGGTCGCGCTCGATCGCCTGGCGGATGGCGTCGAGGAGGTCCTGCTCGCGGAACGGCTTGGTGAGGAACTCGATCGCGCCCGCCTTCATGGCCCGCACCGACATCGGGATGTCGCCGTGTCCGGTGAGGAACACGATGGGGAGCGCGGCGTCGCTCCGCGCGAGCTCGCGCTGGAGATCGAGGCCGCTCAGGCCGGGTAAGCGCACGTCGAGCACCAGGCAGGCGGGGCGGTTCGGCCTCGCCGCGCCGAGGAACGCCTGGGCGCTGGGGAACACCTCCACCGCGAGCCCCCTCGAGGTGAGCAGGCGCCGCAGCGACTCGCGCACCGACCGGTCGTCGTCGACCACGAAGATGACGGGAGAGGGTGTGCTCATCGCAAATCGACCATACCACGCCGGGCGAGGGCCCCCGGCGCGCGGCCCGCCGAGTGTCGGGTTCTTGCCGAAGCACGGCGCTTCCCTCGCCGGCGGACGGCGGGCGAGGAGCTGCGGGCCGATCGCGATCCCGCGGGCGCGCCGCCCGCTCGAGCAGCTCGGCCGAGCCGCCGGGCCCGAGCTGCCGGGCGCGGGCGGCTTCGCGGCCCGCGTGGTGCTGGTCCAGCTGCGCTCCGCCGTGGTGGACCTGCTGCAGTCGACCGGGACGCGGGGAGCCGGCGCGATCGCGCTCTTGCCCGGTCTCGCCCCGCCGCGGAGCGGCCGCCTCAGGTCAGCTCGGCGACATCGCCCAGGTAGATCGCGAGGCGGCCGCGCAGGAACAGCCGGGCGCGGTGCACGCGCGACTTCACGGTCGCGGTCTTGATGTGGAGCGTGGACGCGATCTCGGGATTCGAGAGGCCCTCCACGTCGTGCAGCAGGAACGTGGCGCGGTGCTCGTTCGGCAGCTCGTCGATGGCGGCCCGCAGCACCGACTGCAGCTCCGACTGGAGCGCGGGGTCCTTGAGCCGGGGCGACCAGTCGACGCCCACCGGGACCATCTGGCCGGCCTCGTCGAGGGCGATGCTCCAGTCCTCCCACGACGTCTCCTGGCGGGCGTGGCGCCGGGCGCGGCGCTTCTGGTAGGCCGCGTTGGCGGCGATGCGGTAGATCCAGGACCCGAGCGCGGAGCTCCCGCGGAAGGTCTCGATCTTGCTCGTGGCCGACCACAGCGCGTCCTGCACCACCTCCTCCGCGTCGGGGGTGTTGCCGGTGATGCGCAGCGCGAGGCGGAACACACGGCCCGCGTAGGCGGTCACGAGGGTCTCCACCGCGCTCTCCTCGTGCCGGCGCAGGCTCTCGATCAGGGCCGCGTCCGGATCGGGGGCGGGCGGGCGATGGAGATGGACGGTGGCGGGGCGCGGTTCGGACGGATGCTCGGTGGCCATGGGGCTAGCGGCTCCCATCCATCCCCTCCGCGCGCGGGGCGGCCGCGGCGTGAAGGCACCGTCCGCGGTGCTCGTGGGGTGTGACGCCGGTGATCCGGCGAAACACGGTCGAGAAGTGGCTCGCGGTGCGGAAGCCGACCATGCGCGAGATCCGGGCGATGGACGGCTCCGGAGCTGCGAGCAGCTCCGCCGCGTGGTCGATCCGGGCGCGCACCACGTAGCGGTGCGGCGGCAGCCCGGTGCTCCGCTGGAACAGCCGCGCGAAGTGGAACGGGCTCATGTAGACGACCGCACCGAGCTGGGCGAGCGTGAGGTCCTGATCGAGGTGCTCGCGGATATAGTCGGTGACCCGCCGCAGCCGCGCGAGCGGCAGGGTGCCGACCTCCCGCTGCGCGGTGACGGGCCACTCGGTGAGCTGCTCTGTCGTCATTGCATCTCCTCCGTGCGCCGGGCCGGGCCACAGCAGGGCTCGGCTTCTGAGAGGGCGCTCCGCACGGCGTCCAGTAGCGCGTCGCCGTGGAAGGGTTTTCCGAGAAATGCGATCGCGCCGGCCTGGAGCGTCTTGCGCCGGGCCTCCGCGTCGCTGTGAGCGGTGAGGACCACCACCGGAACGCGCGAGCCGACCGCGGCGAGGTGAACGAGCAGATCGAGGCCGCTCATGCCCGGCATTCGCAGATCGAGCACCAGGCAGCCGGTCTCCCCGCGATCCGCGGAGCGCAGGTAGGCCTCCGCGGAGTCGAAGGTCTCGACCCGGAAGCCGACCGACGTCAAGAGGTTCCTGACCGATCGCCGTAGCGACTCGTCGTCGTCCACGATGGAGACCACCCGCGTGTCGTCCTGTCCCATGCGCTGTTCCATCCGAGCCAAGGCTATCGGAGGGTCCGGGGGCGGTCTACCCGACCTTGGTCGGGTGGGGGCAAGCCTCTCTTGCGGTCAGCGCGGACGGGGCTCGGTCGTCGGCCAGAGCGCGAGCGTCGCGTCCAGCTCCTTGCCCTGGGTCCAGGCCAGCTTCGCGAGCAGCGCCACCAGCGCGCCCACCACCATCGATCCCATCACCGCGTGTCTCATCGTGTGAATCCTCCTGCTCGTGTGATGCGGGGCGGCGGGGGAGGGAGACGAACTTGCACGATCTTGCCAAAACCGGCCGCGATCCGGTGCGGGCGGGGGCCGCGATCGTCTCAAGGACGGAGCAGGAGCACAGATAACTCGAACGAGGAGGAGCCGAGATGAACAGGAAGGCATGGTTGACGGTGGGGCTGTCGATGCTGCTGAGCACGGGGATCTCCACCACGCTGCCGGTGAGCGTGTTCGCGCAAGCGGAGCCCGCGTCTCCGCGCGCGTCCGCCCAGACCGTCCGCTGGGGTGACCAGGGCAGCGAGCAGGGTGAGGTGGAGTCGCCGCGCTGGGGTGACCAGGGCAGCGAGCAGGGCGAGGTGGAGTCGCCGCGCGCCGGGTACCAGGGCGGTGATCAGACCGACACCGGCGCTCCGCGCGTCTGATCTCGATACGGCAACCGTATCGTGATCGACCGTCGCGTGATGAGCGCCGCGAGAGAGCATCGCGGGACCCGGCCCGATGCGGGCCGCGATCCCGCCGTCCCGCGGCGGGCGCGCGGGCGGAAGATCGAGGACACGAAGCATGAAGCTCTTCTGGTACGTGCTGGCGGGCCTGGGGCTGCTGGTGATCGCCCTCGCGGTGGGTGTGGCATGGCGGCCCGCGCCGTCGCGCGACTGCACGAGCACCGTGATCATCGGGCGCGGCCCGCACGGCGAGCCGGTGGAGTGCGTCTGCGTGAACGGGACGGTCTCGACGTGCTTCGAGCCGGGGCCATGAGCGGGCGCGGGCTCGCGCTGGTGCTCCTGGTGGTCCTGATCGCGGGGGCGGGCTGCGCGTCGCGGCCGGCCGCCGGCCGCGCCCCGATCGCGGACGTGGGCGCCCTCGTGGGCCGGTGGGAAGGCACCACGAGCCCGGACGATCATCCGTTCTCGCTCACCATCAATCCGGGCGGCACGCTGGTGGCCGCCTGGAGCGGGCAGACGCGGTGGGGCACCGTGACGGTGCAGGAGGGCGAGGCGACGTACGAGATGCAGCCCGGCGGCTACGAGGGCACGATCCGCCTCTTCAATGACAATGGCGCGCGACGAATGGTCCTGAGCGATGCGTCGGCCTCGCTGCGCGCGCAGGCGGTCCCGGTGCGGGTGGCGGGCCGATGATGACGCGAGCGACCGCGGTGATCGAGAGCCGGGGCCATCCGCGCCGCCTCCGCCCCCTGGCCCTGGGCGTCGCGGCCGCGCTGCTGCTGGCCGGCGGCGCGAGCGGGGAGGCGGGCGCGGGCTCGGGCGGCGCGCCCGCCGCCCTCGATCTCGAACTGCAGTCCGGCGGAGGCCGGCCGCACGACCTGCCGCTGGGCGCGCCCGACACCGCGGCGGACGCGGCGCGGGCGCGCCGCGAGATCGAGTCCCGCGACCGCGACCGGGCCGCGGGCGACGCGAGCCTCCCGGATCCCACGCGCCGGCCCGACCTCGACCACGACGTCACCCAGGGCATCCAGTCCCAGAACCTGGAGCGCGGCCTCGGCCGCTGACGCCCACGGAGGAGAGAGCCATGGCCAAGCTTCATGTCGTCGCGGCACTGGTGGCGCTCGCGGTGCTCGCCGTCCACCCTGGATCCGCCGCCGCCTACGTCATCGAGGCGCTCACGTCGATCCCGGTGGATCCCGCCGCCGACAAGGAGTCGGTGGAGAAGGCGATCCTCGCCGCGATCGACGACGTGGCGACCCACGCGGTGGCGTTCACGCCCGCGGTGGTGTCGCTGCGAGAGGCCAGGCTGGTCGGCGACCGGATCTACCTCATCGTGCTGATCGCGGACCAGGCCGGCCAGGCCGAGATCGAGGTGCTGGAGACCGGCGCTCCCGGGACCCAGGTCGAGCGGTACTGAGCCGCGCCGCCGGCGGCGGTGCTATCGTCGGGAAGCCAAACGCATCCACTTCCCGAGGAGGAGCCGAGCCGACGTGACGTTCGACACGAAGATCGCGATCGTGGTGCGCGACGACCTGGCGATGTGGCAGAAGCTGAACGTCACCGCCTTCCTCACCACCGGCATCGTGGGGGCCACCGAGGGGCTCCTCGGCGAGCCTTACGAGGACGGGGCGGGCAACACCTACCACCGGCTCGCGATCCAGCCCATGATCGTGCTGGCCGCCGACGCGCCCACCATCCGGGCCATCTACCTGCGCGCCATGGAGCGCGGCATCCGTCTGTCGCTCTACATCGAGGACATGTTCCGCACCGGGCACGACGCGGCCAACCGGGAGACCGTCAAGCGCTGCCGCCCCGAGGAGATGAACGTGGTGGGCCTCGCCCTCCGTGACGACAAGAAGGTCGTCGACCGGGTCACCAAGGGCGCCCGCATGCATCCATAGCCCGGCTCCCGCTCCGGGCCGCCTTGAATGGCCCGGGCCACGGAGACGTCCCATGGATGTAGAGGGAAAGCGAGGTGTCACCGTGAATAACCTGAGAAAGGCGACGGGACTTGCGGTCGCGGTCTTCGCGATCTTGACGATCACGCTCGCCGGCGTGCCGGGCGTTGCGCTCGCCGCGGGCGGTCACGGCGGTGGATTTCATGGCGGCGGCTTCCACGGCGGCGGCTCTCACGGCGGGCCCGGGGTCCATGGGCATCCGGGCTTCCACGGCGGCCATCCGGGCTTCCACGGCCATCCGATCCTCCATGGCCGTCCCGGCTTCGTGCACCACGGCTTCGGCTTCGGGCCGGTGTTGCCGTACCCATACTTCGGCTACTACCCGCCGGCGTACGGTTACACGGGGCCGGCCTACTGGTACTACTGCCCGAGCTACGGGGCCTACTACCCGAGCGTGACGACGTGCCCGGAGGCCTGGGTGCCGGTGCCGGGCTCCTAGCGGCTCAGCGCGTGGTCGCGCGCGCCACGCGGGTGGCGGCCTCCGGGATCGCGCGCAGCCGCCTCGCCGCGATCGGGTCGCCACGGATCTCGCAGACGCCGTAGTCGCCCGCGCGGGCGCGCTCGATCGCCTCCGCGAGGCGATCGACCCGGTCCATCAGACGGCTCCTCGCTCGCGCTCCTCCCCCGGGCTCACCGCCTCGCCGCCGGCGGCGCCCGGGCCGTCTTCCTCCGGGGCGCCCGGATAGTTCTCGAACACGACCGCCCGGCCCAGTCTCTTCGGGCACTCGATCGTCTCCCGCAGCTCGCCTTGCAAGGTGCGCTCGATCGTCTCCATCGCCGCCTCCCGCTCGTGGATTTCCCTAGGAGAGGCGCGGGCGATCGACGGTGTCCGGGTGACGCCGATTCGCGCAAGAACCAGAGGCCCCGGCGGAGCTCCTGCATTCTTGCCGAAAAGCGCCTCGCGGCCGCGGCCGCGAGATGCGAAGGACGTCTCAAGGACGAGGACACCATGACCACATCCTGGAGATGGACCAACGGGCTGGCGTGCAGGCTGGCGGCGGGTCTGCTCGCGCTGGGAGGCTGCGCGAGCGCCTCGCAGCGGCCGTTCGCGACCGAGAACGTGCTGTCGGCGGCCGGCTTCCAGATGCAGCTGCCGGATACCCCGGAGCGGCTGGCGAGCCTGCGCACGCTGCCGCCGCGGCGGGTGCTGCCCCGGACGCGCGACGGCCACGTGGAGTACGTCTACGCCGACCCGACCCGGTGCGGCTGCCTCTACGTCGGTACGGAGGCGCAGTACCAGCAGTACCGGCGCTACACGCTGGAGAAGCAGCTCGCCGACGAGCGGCTGGACACGGCCCGCACCTACGGCTACGGGCTCGACACGTGGGGGGAATGGGGGCCATGGCCCCTGTACTGAAGCGCGGCGCGCGACGACTCGTGTGGGTCGGCGTGCGGGTCCTGATCGCTGCGGTGGTCATCGGGCTCGCGGGCTGAGCGGCGGGGCGGCGCGCCCGGTGATGCGGGCCCTCGGCTGGCGCCTGCTGGTGGGCCTCGTGGGCTCGCTGATCGCGATCGGCGGCTGCGCCACCATCCGGCGCCACCACGCGGTCGAGACCGAGCAAGCCCTCGCGGCGGCCGGCTTCCTGATGAAGCTCGGCGACAGACCCGAGAAGCTCGCCAACCTCCGGAGCCTGCCGCCGCGCCGGCTGGTGCCGCAGGAGCCGGACGGGCGCGTCTCCATCAGCTCCTCGTCGGCGATCTGCTTGGCGATCGCGTGCCGGCGGTAGAGGAGCGCGAGGCCGCCGCGCCGCTCACGGGCGCTCGGCAATTCGGCTGGGGGCTCGGCTGGTGCGCGCGGCGGGGGCCGGTCCGTCCGCCGGGCCGGGTGGCGGCTTCCGCGCGACCGGCGAGCTGTTGCCTTCTTGCCCGAAACCGGAGAAGGGGGCGGCGGGCCGGCGGGCGCGCCATCTGAAGCGTGCGGTCGAGAGAGGAGGACGCGATGACGGTGGTGGCGCACGGAGAATGGATCCTGTTCGGGTGGGTGCTGGTCAACCAGGGCGGGCTGCCGGTGCCGGTGGTGCCGGTGCTGATCGGGGCGGGCGCCCTGGCCGCGGCGGGTCGCCTGAGCTTCGGAGAAGCCCTCGCGCTCTCGGTCGCGGGCACGCTCTGCGCCGATCTCGTCTGGTACGCGGCGGGGCGGTGGCGCGGCGCCCGGGTGCTGGGTTTGCTCGGGCGGATCTCGCCCGGCGCCCCCACGCTGGTGCGGCGGACGCAGACCGGCTTTCTCGCGCACCCGCGGACATCCAGACTGATCGCGCGCTTCCTGCCCGAGCTCAATCCCGTCGCGGCGGGCCTGGCCGGCGCCACCGGCGTGCGCCCCGTCCGCTTCGTGGGCTGGGGTGTCCTGAGCGCGATCGCGTGGGCGGGCGCCTGGCTCGGCCTCGGATACCTGGTCAGCGACGCGGTGACCGACCTGGCCGCGCGCTACGGCATCGGCCTCACCGGCTTCGCGGTGTCCGCGCTCATGATCGGGCTCGTGGTCCATCGCGCGCGGCGTCACCACCTGCTGCGCTTGCTCCAGCGGGCGCGCATCAGCCCCGGAGAGCTGCGGGCGCGCACGGAGCGCGGCGAGCGGCTCGTGGTGCTGGACGTCCGCTCCGCGGTCGAGATGGCGCTCGATCCGGTCCGGCTGCCCGGCGCGGCCTGGATCGCGACCGGCGACCTCGAGCTCCGGCTGCGCGAGGTGCCCCGGGACGTGACGGTCGTCCTCTACGGGGAGCGCTCGGAGCGGACGCGCGGCGACCGCGCCTTCGCGTACGGCTGCCTCGCGGAGCGGCTCCGGGCGGCGGGGTTCCGGACGGTGCGCGCGCTGGTGGGCGGCCTGCACGCGTGGCGACGGCGCGGCTATCCGCTCGAAAGCGCGGTGGGAGGCGGCGGGTGGCCCGGCGCCCCCGACCCGACCCGGGCCGACGACGAGGAGATCGCGCCCGGCGGGCACCCGCTGAGCCTGCCGTCCTGAGCTCGGCGCCGGCCCCCTCGAAGCCGGCGCGGGCACCGCGGGGCGGCCCGGTACGGCGCCGCCGGCCGCCCCTGTACAATACCGGGGCATGCCCGGGCCCGCCGTCGAGCTGTCCGACGTCAGCAAGACCTACCACGAGGGCGATTCCGAACGGATCGTCCTGCGCGACGTCTCGGTGGCGATCGCGCCGGGCGAGATCGCGGTGCTGGTGGGCCGCAGCGGCTCCGGGAAGTCCACGCTGCTCAACCTGATCGCGGGCATCGACCGGCCGACCGCGGGGCGCGTGCGGGTCGACGGCATCGACCTCACCGCGCTCGACGAGGACGCGCGCACCCGCTTCCGCCGGAGCCGCATCGGCTTCGTCTTCCAGTTCTTCAACCTGGTGCCGGTGCTGACCGTCGAGGAGAACCTGCTGCTGCCTCTCGAGCTGAACGGCAAGGCCGACGCCGCGGGCGTGGCGCGGGCGCGCGGCCTGCTGGAGCGCGTGGGCCTCGGGGGGCGGGGGACGAGCCTGCCCGACCGGCTCTCCGGCGGGGAGCAGCAGCGGGTGGCGATCGCCCGCGCGCTCGTCCACGAGCCGGGGCTGATCCTGGCCGACGAGCCCACCGGCACCCTCGACGCGGAGACCGCGGGCGCGGTGCTCGGCCTGCTGGACGGGCTGGCGCGTGAGGCGGGCACGACGGTGGTGATGGTCACGCACAGCCGCGAAGTGGTGGGCGTCGCCGATCGCATCTTCGAGGTGCAGCGCGGCCGCTTGGTGGAGCAGCCACCGGCGCCGGGCACCGCGGCGCGGGGCGCGCGGTGACGCGCGGCCTCGTCCGCATCGCGGTCCGCCATCTCGGGCGGCACCCGTGGCAGCTCGGGCTCGCGGTGCTCGGCATCGCGCTCGGGGTTGCGGTGGCGGTCTCGATCGATCTCGCCAACGAGAGCGCGCGTCGCGCGTTCCGTCTCGCCACCGTGGCCGTCACCGGCCGCGCCACCCACCAGATCGTGGGCGGGCCGTCCGGGCTGCCCGACGATCTCTATCGCCGGCTGAAGGTCGAGCTGGGTGTGCGCCTGGCCGCGCCGGTGCTCTCCGGTGACGTGGCCGCCGCCGACCATCCGGGCCGGACGTTCACCGTGCTCGGCGTCGATCCCTTCGCGGAGGCGCCGTTCCGTCCCTACATGGGCCCGGAGCCGGCGCGGGCCGTCGAGGCCGGGCCGGGCCCGAGCGCGCCCGGCGCCGCGGCGGGCGAGCGCCGCGAGCCGCCCGCGCGAGACCGCCTCGCCACCGTGGCCGCGCTCCTCACACGACCCGGCGCGGTGCTGGTGGCTCGTGGCACCGCCGCCGACCTCGGGCTCCCGGTGGGGGAGCCGTTCACGATCCGAGTGGCGGGCGTGCGGCGCGACCTGACGGTGGTGGGCCTGCTCGATCCCCGCGACCCCGCGAGCGCGCGGGCGCTCGAGGGCCTCCTCGTCACCGACCTGTCGAGCGCCCAGGAGATCTTCGGCGCCCCGGGCCGTCTCGGCCGGATCGACCTCATCGTGGACGACGACGCGGCGGGGCGCGCGCTGCTCGAGCGGCTGACGCGGGCCCTGCCGCCGGGCGCGGAGCTGGTGGCGGCGGGGGAGCGGGCCGGCACCACCGCCCAGATGATCCGCGCGTTCCAGTGGAACCTGACCGCGCTCTCGCTGCTCGCCCTGGTGGTGGGGATGTTCCTCATCTACCAGACCATGACCTTCTCGGTGGTGCAGCGGCGGCCGCTCATCGGCTCGCTGCGCGCCCTCGGGGTGACCCGCGCCGAGATCTTCGCGCTGGTGATGACCGAGGCCGCGCTGATCGGGGTGGTGGGCACCGCGGCGGGGCTCGCGCTCGGCTGGGGGCTCGCGCGTGGTCTGCTCGGGCTGGTCACCCGCACCATCAACGACCTCTACTTCGTGCTCTCGGTGCGCGACGTGGCGGTCGATCCGCTCGTGCTCGGCAAGGGCGTGCTGCTGGGCCTCGGCGCCACCCTGGCCGCCGCGCTCGCCCCCGCGGTCGAGGCCACCGGCGCGCCGCCGCGCGTGGTGATGAGCCGCGGCGCGCTCGAGAGCGGGGCGCGCCGCCTGGTGCCGCGGGTGTCGGCCCTCGGGGCGGGGCTCCTGGCCGCGGGCGCCGTGATCCTGGCGCTGCCCGGCGGCATCGCGGGCGGCTTCGCGGGCCTCTTCGTGCTGATGATCGGCGCCGCCCTCGTGGCGCCCGCCGCCGCGCTCGGGCTGCTGCGCCTGCTCCATCCGGTGGCGGGGGCCGCGTTCGGCACGCTGGGCCGGCTCGCCACCCGCGGCATCGTGGCCGCGCTCTCCCGCACCGCGGTGGCGATCGCCGCGCTGATGATCGCGGTCTCGGCCGCCATCGGCGTCGGCATCATGATCGCGAGCTTCCGGGAGGCGGTGGTGAGCTGGCTCGAGGGGACTCTGCGCGCGGATGTCTACGTGTCGGCCCCGAGCCTGGTGGGCAACCGGCCGGACGCGACGCTCGATCCGGCCCTGGTGGCGCGCCTGGCCGCCACCCCGGGGGTGGCGCGCGCGAACACCTCGCGGGGGGTGGTCGTCCCCGCGCCCGGCGGGCCGGTGCAGGTGGTGGCCCTCGACGTCGATCCGGCGCGCCCGCCGCGCTGGCGCTTCCGCGAGGGCGACGCGGCCGCGGTCTGGCGCGCGCCCGACGCCGGCTCGCCGGCGTCCGGGGCCGGGCCAGACGCGGTGATCGTCTCCGAGCCCTACGCCAACCGGCGCGGCGCCCGCACCGGGGGGAGGGTGCGGCTCCGCACCGACCGGGGCGACCACGACTTCCCGGTGGCCGGCGTCTTCTACGACTACGGCTCGAGCGCCGGCGTGGTGGTGATGAGCCGCCGGACCTACGACCGCTTCTGGGACGATCGCGCGGTCTCCGGCGTGGCGATCGAGGCCGCGCCGGGCGTGGACCTGGACCCCCTCATGGCCGAGCTGCGGATGCGCGCGGCGGGCGGCCAGGACGTGGTGGTGCGCTCGAACCGGGCCCTCCGCCGGGCCTCGCTCGAGATCTTCGACCGTACCTTCGCGATCACCGGGGTGCTGCGCACCCTGACCGTGACGGTGGCGTTCATCGGGATGCTGGCCGCCCTGATGGCACGGCAGCTCGAGCGCTCCCGCGAGATCGCGGTGCTGCGCACGCTCGGGCTCACCCCGCGCCAGGTGTGGGGCCTGGTCACCGCGGAGACCGGCCTCATGGGCCTGCTCGCCGGCGTGCTCGCGATCCCGGGCGGGCTCCTGCTCGCCGGCATCCTGGTGTTCGTGATCAACCGACGCTCGTTCGGCTGGACCATGCCCATCGATCCCTCGCCCGCGATCCTGCTCCAGGGCGTGGCGCTCTCGGTGCTGGCCGCGGTGCTCGCCGGGCTCTATCCGGCGTGGCGCATGGCCCGCGCGCTCCCGGCCGACGCGCTCCGCGATGAGTAGGCGCGCGCGGCTCCTCGCGGGCGCCGCGGTGGCGCTCGTCGCGGTGGGCGTGTGGGCCGCCGTCACGCGCCGGGCCACCGGCGACGGCGCGGACGCGCGGGACGCGGTGCAGGCGAGCCTCGCGGTGAGTGCGGCGCTGGGCGCGGGCGACCTGGCCGGCTACGCGCGGGCGCTGGCTCCGCGGCCCTTCGTCTTTCCCGCCGACGCGGGGCCGCATCCCGACTTCCGCACCGAGTGGTGGTACTACACCGGCAACCTGCAGACCGCCGACGGCGGCCACTTCGGCTTCCAGCTCACGTTCTTCCGCACCGCGCTCGCGCCGCCGGGGCCCGCCGTGCCGCGCGCCTCCGCGTGGGCCGCCCGCCAGCTCTACCTCGCGCACTTCGCGCTCACCGACACCGCGGGTCGGCGCTTCCACGCCTGGAGCCGGCTCGGCCGCGAGGCGCTCGGCCTGGCCGGCGCGCGCGCCGAGCCCTTCCGGGTCTGGGTGGACGACTGGTCGGCGGAGGGCGAGCGCGCGGGCGGCGCCACGGTGCGGCTCCGCGCCGCGGAGGCCGACGCCGCGATCGACCTGGTCCTCCGGAGCGAGAAGCCGGTGGTGCCGCAAGGCGACGGCGGGCTGAGCCGCAAGGGGCCGGAGCCGGGCAACGCGTCCTACTACTACTCGCTCACCCGCATGAGCGTGCGCGGCACGGTACGGGCGGGCGGGGAGCCGATCGCGGTGTCCGGGCTCGCGTGGATGGATCGCGAGTGGAGCACGAGCGCGCTCGGACCCGAGCTGGTGGGCTGGGACTGGGTCGCGCTCCAGCTCGACGACGGCCGCGACCTCATGGTGTACCGCCTTCGCCGGCGCGACGGCACCGCCGATCCCCACAGCGCCGGCGCGGTGATCGCGGCCGACGGCACCGCGCGCCCGCTCGGGCCCGACGAGGCGGCGCTCGCCACGCTCGGGCACTGGACGAGCCCGCGGAGCGGCGTGCGCTACCCGAGCCGGTGGCGGCTCGCGGTCCCCGCGGCGGGACTGGATCTCGATCTCGTTCCGCGCCTGCCGGACCAGGAGCTGCTCGTGGGCACCCGCTACTGGGAGGGGGCGGTGCGGGTCGAGGGGACCGCCGCCGGCCGGCCCGTCGCGGGCCGCGGCTACGTGGAGCTGGTCGGCTACGGGGAGTGAGCCCCGGAATCCCTTCCCTCGCGTTCTTGCGAAAAAGCGCCTGGGACGCGTAGAACCGGCCTCGACCCGGATCACAACGGGCGGACCGATTCGAGCCGTTCACCGCCCCACAGGAAAGGGAGACTGGGCCATGAGCATCGCAACCGCACTTCGGATGGGCGCCCTGGCGAGCACGCTCCTCCTCGCGACCGCCGCCTGTTCCAGCACCAGCACGACGCGTCTCAGCAGCAGTAGCATGTGCCAGGCGGCCGGCGGAACCTACTCGGCCGGCACCTGCCAGCCGGGCGGGGACATCCGCACCGCGCAGCAGATGTGCGCGGCCCACGGCGGGACCTACTTCGCGGGCGGCGACTACTGCGAGGTCAACGGCGGGGGCTGGAAGAACTGATCTCCATCGCGCTCGCTTCGCGGCCGGTCATCCGGTAGCGTCCCTCCAGGTACCGGCGGCCGCCCTCGCGACCTCGCGAGGGCGGTTGCCGCCGCGCGTCGTTCCATGCAGCGCACCCGACCGGTGAGGAATAAGCTCGGCTGCGAATCGTGATCCTCGACGCGCGGCTGCGGCTCACCCTGCTCGGAGGATTCCGGGCCCAGCTTGCGGAGGGAGCGGCGCTCGCGCTCCCCGTCCGCAAGACCCAGGCGCTCCTGGCCTACCTGGCGCTGCCGCTCGGGCGGGCCCACTCGCGCGACGAGCTGGCCGCGCTGCTGTGGGGCGGCATGCCCGCGGCGCAGGCGCGGGGCAACCTGCGCCACGCGCTGTCGCGCGTCCGCAAGGCGCTGCCCGCCGCGGCCCGGCGCGGCGCCAGGTTCGACGGGCCGGACGTGGCGCTCGACCCCGCCGCGGTGGACGTGGACGTGGCGCGGTTCGAGGCGGTGCTCGCCGACGGCGGGCCCGCCGCGCTCCCGCAGATCGTCTCCCTGTACCGGGGCGATCTCCTCGCCGGGATGAGCTTCGGCGAGCCCGCCTTCGAGGACTGGCTGGGCCGCGAGCGCGAGCGGCTGCACGCGCTGGCGATCGAGGGCCTCGGCCGACTGCTCGCCCAGCAGGAGAAGGCCGACGCGACCGCCGCCGCGGTGCAGACCGGGCTCCGGCTGCTCTCCCTCGACCCGCTGCAGGAGCCCGCGCACCGCGCCCTCATGCGCCTCTACGCCCGGCTCGGGCGCCGCGAGGCCGCCCTGCGCCAGTACCAGGCGTGCGCCGACGTGCTGCGCCGCGAGCTCCGGGCGTCGCCGGATCCGGAGACGGCCACGCTGCACGAGGAGATCCTGCGCTCCCGCGCCGGGCGGCCGGAGGCCGCGGTCGAGTCCGACGGGGCGCGGGCCGGCAACCTGCCGTCGGCAGCCTCCGCCCTGATCGGCCGCGAGCGCGCGCTCGAGGAGGTGGGCGAGCGGCTGCGCGCGCACCGTCTGGTATCGCTCATCGGTCCCGGCGGCATCGGCAAGACGCGCCTGGCGCTGGAGGCCGCCCGCCGCGCGGCGCCCGGGCAGCCGGACGGGGTGTGGCTCGCGGAGCTGGCCCCGCTCGCCGATCCGGCGCTGGTGCCGGTGGCGGTCGCGCTGGCGCTCGGGCTCATGCTGCCCGCGGGCGCGGAGTCGCCCGAGCGGGTGGCCGCCGCGCTCGCGGGCAAGCGCCTGCTGCTGGTCCTGGACAACTGCGAGCACGTGATCGATGCCGCCGCACGCATGGCGGAGGCGCTGCTGCGCGCCGCGCCGCACGCGCGCGTCCTGGCCACGAGCCGCGAGCCGCTGCGCGCGCCCGGGGAGTCGGTCCACCGGGTCGCACCGCTCGAGGTCCCGCCGGACGAGGGCCGCGCCGCGGACGAGGTGCGGGAGACCGCCGCGGTCCGTCTCTTCGAGGCGCGGGCGCGGGCGATGGA
>Ga0157373_10000082_pt1 | contig 82240 bp, 45 predicted proteins | sample C65metaG_FD_113460 | JGI IMG/M metagenome (GOLD analysis project Ga0157373, IMG submission 113460) | Corn rhizosphere microbial communities from Kellogg Biological Station, Michigan, USA - C6-5 metaG | ecosystem: Host-associated > Plants > Roots > Rhizosphere > Soil | place: USA: Michigan...
CAAGACCGCCGACGGCGCCGAGCACCCTTGCGACGCCATCGTCTACGGCACCGGCTTCGACACCACCCACTTCCTGGCGCCGCTGGAAATCCACGGCCTCGGCGGGCGCACGCTGTCGGAGGCGTGGAAGGACGGCGCGGAGGCCTACCTTGGCGTCACCGTCAGCGGGTTCCCGAACCTGTTCATGCTGTACGGCCCCAACACCAACCTTGGCCACAACTCCATCATCGTGATGCTGGAGGCGCAGGCCGACTACATCGTCAAATGCCTGCGCGAGCTGAAGCGGCGGAAGGCCAAGGCCCTGGACGTGAAGCCCGCCGCCCAATCCGACTTCAACGTCCAGCTCCAGAAGGACCTCGAGTCCACCGCCTGGGCCGGCGAATGCTCCAGCTGGTACAAGACCGCGTCGGGCAAGATCACCAACAACTGGTCCGACGACACCGCCGCCTATCGCAAGCGCACTGCGAGGCCCGCGTTCGAGGACTACGCCTTCGCCGCCTGACGCGGAACCGGGTCGCCGGACCATCGTTGCTCCTCCGGCTTGACTGAAGGAGCCTCGCCATGGCCGACACCCCTCGCGGACAGACGCGATCCAACTGGTGGATTCTCGGCCTGCTGGCGCTCGTGATCCTCGCCGGCGTGATCTTCTTCGCCATGCGCAATGGCGAAGAACGCGGCGGCAGCCTCTCAGCCGGCGAAACCGTCCAGGCCCACTCGCAGACCGCCCAAGGCTCCAGCGCCGCCATCCCGCCGCAGTCGCAGAACCCGTAAAGAAAACGGCGGACGCCGTAGACGCCCGCCGCAGTAATCCGAGTTTCGAAGGGGACCGAAACCGGAGCGTGGTTCTCTAGAAGCCCTTGCGGATCGACAGCCCGATCAAGCGCGGGTCGAGCACGAACACATTGGTGGTCAGCGCCGTGTCGTCGGAGTTCAGGAAGGCGTCCGTGATCGGCGTCTTGTCGAGCAGGTTCTTGGCGTAGAACTCGATCTTCAGGTCGTCGTCCGGCCGCTCAAACCACACTGAAAGGTTGGCGTTGTACCAGCCGTGCAGCTTGTCATACGGGTTGTCGTTGTAGACGCGAGCCCAGGACTGCGACTGCCAGTAGGCGTCCGCGCGAACCGTCGCCCGCCACGAGCCGTCGAGGATGTCGTGGCCGTACTGGACGCCGAGGTTAGCCGTCCAGTGCGGTGAGTTCGGTAGCTCGTTGCCGCCCACGTCCTCGAAGATTCCCGCGCCGCCGTTCAGCTCGGGGTAGTTGGCGGGGTCGTACCGCTGTCCCGTGGCGGGGTCGGTCACCGAGGCGAACGAGAAAATTCCCCCGGCGCCGCACATCGCCCAATAACCTTCGACAAAAGAGTGATTGGTCAACCAGTTCTCGGCGACGCCCACAGGCACGACACAGTTGGACGGCATCGGAACCCACGGTTTGACTACCACGTACTTCGGATTACCGTTCTCATCCAGAACGCCCTGCGTACGGTCCATGATGTTGATCGACTTCATACCGTCGGCGATGCGGGTATCGAGGTATCCGAGGTTGGCGTTGATGTGCAGGTTGCGCGACGGTGTAAAGACGGACTCGAATTCGAGGCCCCAAACCTTGGCGTCGAAATTCTCGTTGACCGCCGTCCGATCCCGGATCTGGGAGACCTGGTAATCGGTGTAGTCGTAGAAGAAGGCGCTAGTGTTGAAGGTCAGCGCCCCGCCGAGCAGCGTATTTTTCGAACCCAGCTCGAACGCATTCACGAATTCTGGGCGGAAGGTTTTGTCGTATTCCACGCCGGCCAGTTCCAGGACGGGGAAGTGATAGATCTGCAGAAAAATATCAATGAACTGCTGCGGTAGACCCGCGGCAAGCATCTGATCGATATTTTGCTGCAGTGTCGCGAAGCCTGGGCTGGGCGGATTGGCGCCGCCGCCCTTGTAGCCGCGTGAGTAGAACGCATAAAGCAGCGTCTGGTCGGTGAACGACAGGTCCGGCTTCCAATCGACGCCCAGCCGACCCGTCCATTCACCCCAGTGCTGCTTGATCGCCGGCAGCTCGGGATAGCCGCGGTTTACGGTCCCGCCGGCGATGATGCTCGGCGCCAGCAGCACCTGGCTGGGCACCGGAATGAAGGTCTTCCTGTCATCGGTGTAACGCAGGCCGGCCGTCAGCTTCAGCGTGTCGCTTAGCTTCCAGTACCCTTCGCCGAAGGCAGCCCATGACTTCAGGCGGTACGGGTTCTTGCTTCGGAAGTAGTTGTGCCCCTCGCCGTTGATGCTCTCGATCGGATTGGGGTCGATGTAGGGACAGGCAGCCAGCGGGTCGCCGATGTCCAACGTGCCGGAGTTAGCGAAGAACCCCACCGCGCTACATTTGTTCGGATCGGGTCCTGGGTTGTCCTGACCGCCATTAAACGGCACCATCATGGCATAGGCCGTGATTAGATTGTAGAACACATAATAGTCAACGAGCGCGTTGAAGCGCGTGTAGTTCGCGCCGGCGCTGAAGTTGAACGGGCCATCAAATTCCGACTGCAGCCGGATTTCCTGCGTGAACTGCTCCGCCTTGGCAGCCGAAATATCAAAACCTGCCAAGGTATTGGAGCATCCCAGTTGCGGGTCGCAGAAGTAGCCGCCGGGCGCGAGGTCCTTCCAGTAACTTTGGACCACCGGAGCGCCGCTCTCGGTTGTGCCGCCTAACGGGCCAGGAAGGTTCGTCCAGCTGGAAGTGTCCTGAAAAACGGGCACCGTATTAAAGCGGTTGAAGTCCTGGAACGAGTAAACTGTGTCCTTGTTGTATGCCGTCTGTGAGCTGAGCGTCAGGCCGTCGGCGAGGTCGATGTCGATGTTGAATTCGAGAACATCGGCCTTGGCGCGGTACTTGGGATCGAGGAAAGAAGCGATTGTGCGCAGGTCGCGTGACTGCATCATGCCGCCGTAAGGGTCCTGAACGCGCAGCAGGGTCTGAGGATGCTTGTTCAGGTCATAGCCCAGCGGATAGAGCGCCGTGCAGCCCGCGCCGCAATCCCCGCCAAAACCGAGCATGCCGAAGACAAAAGGAAGCGCCAGACCGTTGGGCGTTCCAAAGGCGCTGTCGTTGTAGAGAGAGCCCGGCTTGCACCCTTGAGAGAATAGCGCCGGCCGAATCTGATCCGCATAAGCAAGGCCAGCCTCGTCGGACGGTGTGAAGGGAGCGCTGCGGGCGACGTTCGTGTTGCCGATTGTCGTCGGACCGGAGTCGTGGTGACACAATTGCTTGCCGGTCCGCGAGCGGTTGTCGTCTTCGTTGAAACGCTCCCATACGAGATTGGAGCGGATGCGATCGGTCGGATTGAACTGGATGGTCACCCGGCCCGACCACAGGTCGCGGCCATTGACGTGGTGTTTTGTGACTTCGTTGTAGTCATAACCCTGCCGGTCAGTCAGCGAACCCGCGATCCGGATGGCGAGCTTGTCCGTAACCAGCGGGACATTGACCATCGCGGAGATGCGCTTGGAGTGGTAGTTGCCGACCTCGCCCTTCACCCAGCCGTCGAACTCATGCAGGTTGGGTTTTGCGGAAATCACATTGATCACGCCCGCAGTGGCGTTACGCCCATAGAGCGTGCCTTGTGGCCCGCGCAGGACCTCTACCCGCTCGATGTCGAAATATTCCTGCTCGAATAGACGGTTCTGCAGCAGCGCGATGTTGTTGAAGCTGACCGCGACACCGGGGTCCGTCGTGGCAGACACGGCCTTCGTGCCGATTCCGCGGATCGAAAAGTTGTAGCTGGTGAAGTTGTTCTTCGAAAAGGTGACGTTCGGGATCGCCTTCAACAGGTCGAAGCCGCCTTCGATCTTCTGCTCCTGTAGCGTTTTTTCGGTGAAGGCCGAGATCGCGATCGGGACGTCCTGGATCTGCTCTTCGCGCTTCTGCGCCGTGACGATCAGCGCCTGAACCGTGCCCTGGTCAGCGCCGTCCCCCGCGGCGCTTCCGGACTGGGGGTCTGAGGCGCTGCGCACGATGAGGGAGCCGGTGGCGTCCCTCATGACCGTGAGGTCGGTGCCGGCCAGCAGCATGCGGGCGGCGTCTTCCGGCGTGGCGCTGACCTGCAGGGGTTTCGACTGCAGGCCCTTCACCATGTCCATCGTGAACAGCAGGTTGGTCCCGCTCTGGCGCGCGAGATCGTTCAGCGCCTGCGCCATCGGCTGGGCCGGGATGTCGATATTGGCGAGCTGTTCGGCCGCGAAGACCGGCGTGGCGGTCAGGATCGCGGCGACGGCGGCGCCGCAGACGAGCGCCCGGCGCCCGGCTTGTGCAAATTGGCTGGTCATTCTTCCCCCCGTTTCCAAGCTCGGTTTTCCGGGCCTGTTTCGTTGACGAGTGGGCGGGCGATTTTCCTCAGCTACGAATTTTCAGCACTGATGGTGACCTGGTCGGGCGCGAACTGAACGTCGAGGGGAAGCAGGGTCGAGAGCGATTTGGCGAACGCCTCGGTGTCGCCGGTGGAATAGACGCCGGAGACGTGCATTTTCGCCGCCGCTTCGCCGTCGATGACGATGGGGCGGCGGCTGTAGCGGTTCATTTCGGCGACGGCGTCGGCGAGGGTGTCGTTGTCGAAGACGGCGCGGCCGTGCTGCCAGGCGGTGACGCGGGTGAGGTCGGGCTTGTCGACCTGTGGTGTGACGGCGGCGTCGGCGAGGGTGACGCGGGCGCCCTTTGCGACCAGCTGCTTGCCCGCGAGGTGCGGGTCGAAGACGGCGACCTCGCCGCTGGTGACGAGCACGCAGAGCTCGCCTTTCTGGCGAGTGACATCGAAGGCCGCGCCCCCGGCGGCGACCCGGCGGCCGGCGGCGCTGACCACGAAGAGGCGGCGCGCGTCACGGGCGACCTCGAAGTGGGCGCGGCCCTTTAGCAGCTCGACGGTGCGGCGTTTGTCGGAGAGGTCGACGCGGATCTTCGAGTCGGTGTCGAGAATGACCAGCGAGCCGTCGTCGAGCGCGACCCGACGCTGTTCGCCGACGGCAGTGGCGTAGGTGCCGGCTGTCGCGGCTCGCCAGACGCCGAAGCCCGCTCCCGCCGCGACGAGCGCCAGCCCGCTCGCCAGCACGGCGCGGCGGTCGGCGTGAGCGACGCGACGGCGACGCGGCTCGCGCGGCAGCGCCCCTGCGGTTTCCCAGACGGTGTTGATGTGGTCGAAAGCGTCGCGGTGGATTTCGCTTTCGGCCAGCCAGGCGCGGAAACCGGCCTCGTCCTGCGGCGCGCGTTCGTCGGAGCGCAGGCGGGCGAGCCAGGCGGCGGCCTGGGCGCGGACTTCAGCGATGTCGGCCACGTCCCCCATCACCAGCCCTCGACCCATTCGGCCAGGAACAGCGCGGCCTTGGCCACGTGCTTTTCCACCGCGCTGACGGTGACGCCCAGCTCGGCGGCGATCTCGCGGTATTTCAGGCCCTCGACGCGGTGCATCAGGAAAATCTCGCGGGTGCGCGGGCTGAGCTGGGCCAGCCCCGCCTTCACCCTTTCAAGACGTTTGCGGGCGGCGAAAACCTCATCGGCCAGCGGCTCGGAATCGGAGATGTCGAGGAGCTCGTCGATGGGCCGGGCTTCGGTCGTGCGCGCGGCGGGCCTGCGAGCCTCGTCGGCGGCAATGTTGACGGCGGTGCGCACGAGGAAGCCGGCGGGGTTCTCGACGGTGTTGGCGCGGCGGTATTCCTCGAGCCGGATGAAGGCCGAGTGCAGGTAATCCTCAGCGCCGGGCGCGCCTCTTGTCGCCCTGACCACCCGGGCCAGGACGCCCCTCCACCAGCCGCGATCGTTCGGCGCCTCGCTCACCGGAGCTCCCCACGCATGCGCGTATTGGAACCTCGTCCGCGAGGGTTCGCAACGGGGCGGTTCGGCGTTACAGAGGCGCATGGCAAAAAGTTTCAGTTGGGACGATCTCGACGACGGCAAATACCGCGATGAGCGGGCGGCCGTGCACGATCTGCTCGCCCGCGCTCCGCTTTCGCCGGAAGATCGTGCGGCGGTTCGGGCCGAGGCGGAGGCGCTGGTCCGCACCGCCCGGCGCGCGGCTCGGCGGCAGGGGGTGGTCGAGAGCTTTCTGCAGGAGTTTTCGCTCGGGACCCGTGAGGGGCTGGCGCTGATGTGCCTGGCCGAGGCGCTATTGCGGACGCCCGACGAGGAAACCCGCGACCGGCTGATCGCCGAGAAGATCGGCTCGGCTGACTGGGCGGCGCATCTGGGCCAGTCCGAGAGCCTGTTCGTCAACGCCTCGACCTGGGGTCTGATGCTGACCGGAAAGCTGGTCGAACCGGACGAAGAGGCGCGCCGCGACCTTCCAGCTTTTCTGAAGAAGATCGCGGGCCGCGTGGGCGAGCCGGTAATCCGCGCGGCTGTGGCCCAGGCCGTGCGGATCATGGGCGAGCAGTTCGTGCTCGGCCGAGACATCCAGGCGGCGCTCAAGCGGGCGGAGGCGGACGGGTACATCTGCTCCTTCGACATGCTGGGCGAGGGCGCGCGGACGGCCGCCGACGCAGCGCGCTATGAGAAAAGCTACGCCGATGCGATTGAGGCGGTCGGCGCCCAATCGGACGGCGCGGGCCCCGAAGCGGGCCACGGCGTGTCGGTCAAGCTGTCGGCCTTGTCGCCGCGCTATGAGGCCGTGCAGGAGGAGCGCGTGTGGGCCGAGCTCTATCCGCGCCTGAAGCGACTGGCGCTGATCGCGGCGCGGCACAACATCAACTTCACCATCGACGCCGAAGAGGCCGACCGGCTGACCCTGTCGCTGAAGCTGCTCGACCGGCTGTCGCGGGAGCCCGAGTTGGGCGCCTGGCGGGGCTTGGGCTTGGCGGTGCAGGCCTACCAGAAGCGCGGGGTCGCGGCGGTGGAGGCGGTCGCGGGGCTGGCGCGCTCATCAGGGCGGCGGTTGATGGTCCGGCTGGTAAAGGGCGCCTACTGGGACTCCGAGATCAAGCGGGCGCAGGTGAACGGGCGGCCGGACTATCCGGTCTATACGACCAAGGCGGCGACCGACCTGTCATACCTCGTCTGCGCGAAGGCGATGATAGAGGCCTCGCCTCACCTCTACGCCCAGTTTGCCACCCACAATGCTCATACGCTGGCGGCCGTGCGTCGGATGGCCAATGCGCGTGGGGTCAAGATCGAATTCCAGCGCCTGCATGGCATGGGCGAGGCGCTCTATCGCGCGGCCGAAGACCTCTATGACGGGGTTCTGGTGCGCGCTTATGCGCCGGTGGGCGGGCATGAGGACCTGCTGCCCTACCTCGTGCGGCGGTTGCTGGAGAACGGCGCAAACACCTCGTTCGTGCATGCGCTTCTGGATGAGCGCGTGCCCGCGGAGGACGTGGTGGTCGACCCGATCACCGCGGTGGAAGCGGCGGGCGCCGGGCCGCATCCGAAGATCCCCTTGCCCCGCGACATCTACGGCGGGGCGCGGAAGAACTCGGAAGGCGTGGATCTCAGCATCAGCAAGGAGCGAGAGCGGTTGGTCGAGGCCATCGCCGCTCTGAAGCTTGCAAAGCACAGCGGGGAGCCGGTGCGCTCGCCGACGGACGGTTCGGTGGTCGGCTATGTCACCGAAGCCACCGCCAAAGACATCGATGCCGCCTTCAAGGCAGCCGAGGCCGCCCAGCCCGCGTGGGACGCGGCGGGGGGTACTGCGCGCGCTGAGGTGTTGCGAAAGATGGCCGACGCGCTGGAGGCTAATCGCGACCGGCTTATCGCACTGTGCACGCGCGAGGCCGGCAAGACGCTGATCGACGGGGTGGCAGAGGTGCGGGAAGCGGCGGACTTCTGCCGCTACTACGCCCACCTTGCGGAGACGAAGTTCGCCGGGCCTGAGGTGCTGAAAGGCCCCGTCGGTGAGGCCAACTCTATCGAGCTGCACGGCCGCGGTGTCTTCGTCTGCATCAGCCCCTGGAATTTCCCGCTGGCCATCTTCACCGGCCAGATCGCGGCGGCTCTGGCGGCCGGTAACGCAGTCATCGCCAAGCCCGCCGAGCAGACGCCGCTGATCGCGCAGGAGGCTGTGAGGCTCTATCACGACGCGGGGCTGGACCCGCGCCTGCTGGCGCTCACGCCCGGGCGTGGCGAGACCGTCGGCGCGGCGCTGGTGGCGCATCCCGGCTGCGACGGCGTCGCCTTCACCGGCGGTACGGACACGGCCTGGCGCATCAATCAAACGCTGGCCGCGCGCAAGGGACCCATCGTCCCGTTCATCGCGGAGACGGGGGGCTTAAACGGCATGTTCGTCGACACCACCGCGCTGAAGGAGCAGGTGATCGACGACGTGGTGCTCTCGGCCTTCGGCTCGGCTGGACAGCGGTGTTCGGCGCTGCGCTTGCTGTTCCTGCCGCGCGATACAGCCGACGGGCTGATCGAGGGGATCGCGGGCGCGATGGACGCACTGGTCGTCGGCGATCCGGCCGATCCGCGCACCGATGTCGGCCCGGTGATCGATCAGGATGCGCGGATGAGCCTGATGGCGCATCTGGAGCGCCTGGAGAAGCGGGCCAAGGTGCTGCATCGCCTCCCCGCCCCAGAGCAAGGGACCTTCTTCGGTCCGGTGCTGGCAGAGGTTCCGGACGGAGGCTTCCTGGACCGGGAGGTGTTCGGGCCCATCCTGCACGTGGTCCGCTACGATCCCGAGAATTTACCGCAGGTCGCCGCCGAACTGGCCGGCAAGGGCTATGGCCTGACGCTCGGCGTCCACTCGCGGATCGAAGGGTTCGCCGAGGAGGTGCGGCGGCTGGTTCCGGCGGGGAACGTCTATGTGAACCGCTCGATCATCGGCGCGGTGGTTGGGGTGCAGCCGTTCGGCGGCGAGGGGCTGTCCGGAACGGGTCCGAAGGCAGGCGGGCCGAACGCTCTGTCACGCTACTGCGTCGAACGGGCGGTCAGTGTGAACATCACGGCGCAGGGCGGCGATCCGGCGCTTTTGAACCTCTGAGCGGGCCAAGCGCGTCCGACGCTTCCCGCGCGAGCTCTTCAATCCGTTCGAGCGGCGCGCCGTCAGGCGTGAGCCATGTCCCGCCGACGCAGGCGACGTTCGGACAGAGCAGGAATTCCGGGGCGTTTTTCAGCGTCACCCCGCCGGTCGGGCAGAAGCGCGCGGTCGGATAAGGCCCGTACAGGCTCTTCAGCCCCTCCGGTCCGCCGATGTGGGAGGGGAAGTACTTGAAGGCGGTAAAGCCTGCCTCCAGCCCCAGCATCAGCTCGGAGGGCGTCTGGATGGCGGGCAAGTAGGGCGCGGGGCAATCGCGCGCCGCCGCCCACAGTGTCGGCGTCATCCCGGGCGAGACGATGAAGGCCGCGCCCGCATCCAGCGCCTTCTTGAGATCGGCCGGCGACAGCACCGTCCCCGCGCCGACGATGGCCTCCGGAACCTCGGCGGCGATGGCGCGGATGGCGTCGAGTGCGGCGGGGGTGCGCAGGGTGACTTCGATCACCGGCACGCCGCCACGGGCCAGGGCGCGGGCGATTTCCGCCGCGCGGGCTGCATCTTTCAGCGTGGCGACGGAAATGATCGGACCGGCGTCGAGGATGGCGTCGATAGTGGCGGGGCGGGTCATCGGGTGACTTTCCCGACACGCCGCGCGCAATGCAAGCACGGCCGCTTACAGCGTCTTTTCGAACCTGAGGTCGGATGTGCGAACCGGCCGCTCCTCGAAACCGAGCCTTTGAAGCAGCCGGATCGAGCGTGCGTTGCGCGCATGGACCGTAGCCGAGGCGGTCCGGACGCCGTAGCCGGATTTCAGCTCGTCCAGCATCAAGGCGGTCGCGGCGGCGGCGAGGCCCCCGCCCCAATGCACGCTCCCCAGCACATAGGCGATCATGGCGGCATCCTCGCTCACCGTCGCCTGGACGAATCCGGCGACCTCGCCGCGATGGACGATCACCCAGTTAAGCCAGTGCTCCGACCCGTCCGGCGAGCGGCGGCTCTCCAGCTGCGCCAGCCGCTCGGTCCATTCCTCAAGGGTGACCGGCGGCTCCTCGTCGAGGAAGTCATAGACGCTCGGTTGATGCAGCACCGCGAACAGCGCCGGCGCGTGAGCCGCGACCTGCGGCTCCAGCACCAGATCGCCGCCGCCCACGAGCCTCATGATCCGGTGGCGGGCGCCGCTCCATGCAGGTGTTCCAGCACATGGGCGAGCCGTTCCCCAAGATGCTTCTGGGCCGCCTTTTCCATGGCGCGGGCAGCCTCGGCGTCAACGGCCTGCAGCACCAGCGGCCGCAGGCGCCAGATGAGGTTGGCGAGCCGCGGCGCCTCGTCGGGCGGCGGCAGGCTGTCCTTGCCGTAGGCGTCGAAGACGTGGCGGATGATCATCGCCACCATGCCGTCGGCGATCTCCTCAGTGCGCGAACGAAGTTCCTTCGTCAGCGTCAGCAAGGCGCTGAGCGGCACGCCTTCGCGGATCAGGGTGGCGGCGACGTTCAGCAACTTCATCGACGGCACGATGAAGCCGTCCTCGACCGGCCGGACCAGATCCAGCTCCACCGCGCGCGCCATCACCGCGGGTTCCGGCATGACGCCGCCCAGCAGGGTCAGCATCTGCTCGTAGGTCATGTGGGTGGGGACCTCATCGGTCCAGGGGCTGGTGACGGCGGCTTCCAGCCCGATCACGTCGGCGACGTTGTGACCCTGCTCCCAGGCCGCGACCAACTCGGCCACGTTCGCGAGCGTGTAGCCGCGCGCCAGCATGGACCCGATGATCTTCAGCCGCGCCAGATGCGAGGCGCCGTACATGCCCACGCGACCCGCACGACGCGGCGGCGGCAGGATGCCGCGCTCCTGGTAGGCGCGGATGTTGCGCACGGTCGCGCCCGCCTCGCGTGCGAGCTCGTCGATCGTGAATTCGGCCTCGTCCGCCATGTCCCGACTCGTAACTGTGACAGTAGCCAATGGTAAGGACTTGACGACAGAAACCTAGGCGTTGATAAATGTGCCATTGGTCAATGGCGAGATAACACCGGGAGGAGACGAATGACCGAGATGGCCGCACCCCCCGCCAAATGGGTGGATGGCAAACGCTGGCTCTGGCTGTTGGGCCCGATCGTGCCGTTACTGGTGGTCTCGTCGCTGTGGCGGTTCTATTCGTCGCACGACACGCTGGCGCTCTTTCGGCCGTGGATCTTCGTCTACCTGATCATTCCGGCGCTGGATCTGCTGTTTGGCACCGACAAGACCAACCCGCCGGAAAGCGCCGTCTCCTCGCTGGAGGCCGACAACTACTACCGCGCACTGGTAGTGGCCTTCATCCCGATCCAGTTCTTCGTGACCATCTGGGGCGCGCGGATGGTCGGAACCGAAAACCTCTCCCTGCTGCAGTATGTCGGCATGATCTTCGGCGTCGGCCTGCTGAACGGCGTCGCCATCGTCGTGGCCCACGAGCTCGGTCACAAGGACGTGGAGTGGGAGCGCTGGCTGGCCAAGATTACCTTGGCGCCGGTCGCCTACGGCCACTTCTACGTCGAACATAACCGCGGCCACCACGTGCGGGTCGCGACGCCCGAAGATCCCGCCAGCGCCCGGCTCGGCGAAAGCTTCTGGGCCTTCCTGCCGCGCACGGTGATCGGTTCACTCACCTCGGCCTGGGACCTGGAGAAGGCGCGGCTGCAAAAATCCGGCCACAGCGTCTGGAGCTGGCGCAACGACAACCTGCACGCCTGGGCGATGACAGCGCTGCTGTTCGGCGTGCTGACCGTCCTCTACGGCTGGATCGTGCTGCCGTTCCTGATCCTGCAGGCGGCCTACGGGGCGAGCCTGCTCGAGGTCGTCAACTACATCGAGCACTACGGCCTGCTGCGCCAGAAGGACGTGAAGACCGGCCGCTACGTCCGCTGCTCACCCGAGCACAGCTGGAACTCGAACCACATCGTCACCAACCTCTTCCTCTACCAGCTGCAGCGCCACAGCGATCACCACGCCAATCCGATGCGGCGCTATCAGGCCCTGCGCCATTTCGAGGAGAGCCCGCAGCTGCCGAGCGGCTACGCCTCGATGCTGCTCCTGGCCTACATCCCGCCGCTGTGGCGCGCGGTGATGGACAAGCGGGTGCTCGCCCACTACGGCGGCGATGTCACCAAGGCCAACATCCAGCCCTCGCAGCGCAAGAAGCTGCTGGCCCGTTACGCAGCGGCATGACTTGACCCATGGCGCCGCTCGCGTTGAGTGGCGCCATGGACAAGCACTTCGACATGAGCGGACGCGCCGTGCTGGTCACCGGCGCGTCTTCCGGTTTGGGGCGGCGGTTCGCCCGCGTGCTGGCGGCGAGCGGCGCGAAGGTGGCGGTAGCCGCCCGGCGGGTCGATCGCCTCGCCGCGCTGGTGGACGAGATCACGGCGGCGGGCGGTCACGCCATCGCGGTCGCCATGGACGTACAGGACGAGGCCTCCGTCATCGCCGCCTTCGACTCCGCCGAGGCCGCGCTAGGCCCCATCGAAAGCGTCATCGCCAACGCCGGCATGAACAGCGAAGGCATGGCGACCGACGTTCCCGTCGAGGAATTCAACCGCGTCTTCGACGTGAACGTGAAAGGCGCCTTCCTGACCGCCCGCGAGGGCGCGCGGCGGATGATGGCGCACGGGGTGAAGGACACCCGGCGGGGGCGGATCGTGCTGATCGCCTCCATCGGGGCGTTTTCGGTGCTGCCGGGCTTGGCCGCCTACTGCGCCTCCAAGGCTGCGGTGCTGCAACTCGGCAAGGTGCTGGCGCGCGAGTGGGCCAACCGCGGGATCAACGTCAACATCGTCTGCCCCGGCTACATCGAGACGGAGCTGAACGCCGACTGGTTCGCCAGCGAAGGCGGCAAGCGGCAGGTCGCGGGCTTCCCGCGCCGCCGGCTGATGGAGGAGAGCGACCTCGACGCCATCATGGCCTACCTCGCCTCGGACGCCGCGCGGGCTGTGACGGGCGGGGTCTTCACCATCGACGACGGGCAGACGCTTTGAGCGAGACGTACTGGCTGTTTTCCTACGGCACCCTTCGCCAGCGCGACGTGCAACTCGCCACCTTCGGGCGCGAGCTGAAGGGCGAGCCCGATGTGCTGGAAGGCTACGAACTCGGGACCGTCCTGATCCGCGACCCCGATGTCGTCTCGACCAGCGGCCTCGCCGAGCACCTGATCCTGCGTCCGGGCGACGGCGAGATCGAAGGCGTCGCCTTTGCTGTCACGGTTGACGAGCTGACTGCGGCCGACGGCTATGAGACTTCGGACTACCAGCGCATCGAGGCCACTCTGAAGTCTGGCCGGCGGGCCTACGTCTATGTTGCGGTCGAGGGCTAATCGAGAAAGGTCCAGGTGTCTGCGCCGTCGAACCGGCGGACTCTTACGCCCACCACATCCTCGGCGCTCATCAACCGGGCATTCACGGCCATGCGATCGGAGAAATCTCCCAGACCAACCCAGTGGGTCGTGCATCCGCAAGTCGGGCAGTGGTGCGTCGCCAACGTTCGGTCGCCCTGCACGTAACCCACTGTCGTCCCCTCGCCCGCGAGGAAGGAGACTTCGTCGGGCCGGAAGTAGGCCCATCGACCGCCGGTGCGGCGACAAAGGGAGCAGTTGCACTCCGTGAGCTGCTGCGGTTTCGGCGTCTGGATTCGTACCGCGCCACAATGGCAGGACGCCTCGGCCATGACCTAGACCCCGCCAGTCACCGGCACGAGCGCGCCCGTGATCGCGCTGGCTTGTTCTGACGCCAGGAACAGGATCACGGCCGCGAGGTCCGACGGCTTCACCCACTTGCCGAAGTCCGCGCCGGGCATGTCGGCGCGGTTGGCGGGGGTGTCGATAATGGAGGGCAGGACGGCGTTGACGGTGACTCCCTTGCCCTTGGTCTCCTCGGCAAGCGCCTCGGTCAGCCGGTGGACGCCGGACTTGGACGCCGCATAGGCCCCCATTCCGGCCACCGCCTTCAATCCCCCGTTCGCGCCGATATTGATGATCCGGCCGGCGCCCGACTTCAACAGGTGCGGCAGCGCCGCCTTGTTCATGTTCACGGCGGTCGCGACATTGACCTTGTAGAGCAGGTCCCAGGTGGTCAGCGAGCCGCCTTCCAGCGTCTCCCACCGGAACGTCCCGGCGACGTTGATGACCACGTCCAGTCGGCCGAACCGTTCGACGACCCGCGCCACCGCCTGTTCGGCGGCCGCCGGATCGGAGAGGTCCACGCCCGGCAGCGCCAGCGCGCCGGCCGGCAGGTCCTCCGGCGCATTCGGCGCGGCATCGATCAGCGCCAGCTGCGCCCCTTGCCCCGCCACAGCCTGCGCCACCGCCCGGCCGAGAGCGCCGAACGCCCCGGTTGTTACCACAACCCGTCCAGCCATTGCTCGCCTCCTCGTCCGACCGACAACTGCCACGAACCGCCCCCACAAAAAACCTCTGCCTTGCCGTTGACACCCGGCGCGCCAGATGCAAATGCGAATGCTTCTCAATTACAAGCCGAGGATAAGCATGAGACTCTTGGGTTGCGCGGCGCTGCTGGGCCTTGCCATGACCGCCACAAACGCGCTGGCCGCGCCGGGACTGGGCTCGGAGGTCTATGGGGCGCGCGTCGAAAAGGGCGTCACCGAAGTCGAGGCGCGTTATGGCGAGCTTACGGGCGGCCCCGATGACAGGGAAGCGGCGCTGGTGTTCGAGGCCAACCACGGTTTCACCGACCGCTTCAAGGGCGCGGCAGAGGTCGAATTCGAGCGCGAGCCAGGTGAGGGCGCCGAAGCCGAAGCCCTGTCGCTGGAAGGCATCTACCACATCGGCCAGGTCGGCGGCGTCGATCTGGGGGTGCACGGCGAATACGAGGCCAATCTGCATGGTGAAGGCGACGCGGTAGAACTGCAGGCGCTGATCCAAAAGGTCGCCGGCCCCTTCGACGGTCGTCTGAACCTGGGCTGGGAACGCGGCATTGGCGACCGCAACGACGCGACCGAGTTCGGCTATGGCGCCTCGGCCATGTGGGAAGTCGCCCACGAGGTGAAGCTGGGCGCCAAGGCGTTTGGCGAACTTGGCGACGGCGATGGCCTCGGCGGCCGGCGCGAGCATTTCGCGGGGCCGGTGGTCGAATGGGAAATGGACGAGATTCCAAGCGGTGAGCTCGGCATCGAAGCCGGCTACCTCTTCGCCCTCGGCGCGGCGAAGGACGACGCCGACGGCCAACTGCGGCTGGGCCTGGAGTGGGAAACCGAGTTCTAGGAGAGGTGGTGCGGGCGGTCGGGATCGAACCGACACTCTGTCACCAGAACCGGATTTTGAGTCCGGCGCGTCTACCAATTCCGCCACGCCCGCGCGGGTTGGTGATCTAGCAGCGGCGAGCGGGCGAAGAAAGGGGCGGCAGGGCGTAGGCTCCCTGCCGCCTCAGTGTGTCCGGTTCAGAGGGGACCGAAGCCGGAGAAGAACTAGCCGCCGAAGCCGACCGCGATCTTGAAGTAGGGTCCGTCCATGGTGCGGTCGTAGGACTTGCGATCGGCATAGCCCGCGTCGAGCACATTGAAGTACCGCTCCCAGCGATAGCCAGCCCCTACCTTGATCCGCTGGATTTCGTACGAGAGGCCAAGCGACAGGTCGACGACCGGGACGGTCACAGACTTCGTGCGGTCGTCAGGCACGCCAAGAACCGTCGCGGGGCCGACCTGGGGAAGAGGCGTCGGATAGGCCGAAGCTTGCCCATGATGGTAAGTGATCTGCTCTTCGCCGTTGAACGAAGTCTTTTGTTTGCCGAACAGGGTCCCGCCGGTGATCGACCAATCCACGTCAAGGTGACCCGTATCGGTGTTGCCCAGCAGGGATTTCGCAGCGGCCCATGACAGGGTCGGTCCGGCGCCCTTGAAGCCGCGGCGGCTATGCAGATCGCTGACGTAGCCCGTGTTCCCCACGCCGATGTAATACTTGGCCCAGCCGGGGCGGATGTCCCAGCCGGCGAGCGCATGGGCCGTCATGTCGGTGCTGGACTGGAATTCGGCGTAGCGGAGACCGGCGCCGAACTCCGAATGGGACAGGCCAAGACCCAGCCCCACATCGCGGCCGACGGCGAAGTCGACCACCGTGTGCTCTTCCCGGTTTCGCGCCGAGGCTTCCGACCAGCTGGTATGCTCGTAGCTGGAGATGTAGCGGTTATACTTGGGGCTGTTGGGATTGCAGAATGATGCAAGAGGGCCGTTGGGATAAAAGCCGCAGATGTGCCCCTGGTCATACTGCTCGACGTGGGGCCGCGCGGTGTCGGTGTTGGTGCGCCCGTAGCGATAGCTGCCGGAAACACTCCAGAGCGAGCCATCAGGCCTGTAGATGAGTTTCACCGAGCGGCCATCGCCCCAGTCGAGGTCGCGGTTCTGGGCGCCTTGGCTGGTGTTGAGGCCGGCCGGCAGGTCCGCCATCGCCTGGGCAGTCATCGTCGTGTAGGGCGCATCCTGCCGCTGAGCCTGACCCATGATTTCAACGGTCAGGGGATAAGGCCCGGTATGGTTGGGGTTCGCCCCCGTCCACCAGGGACCGCCGTTCCATTCCTTCGTTATGCGCAGGCCGTATAGACGCGGCTCGGTCAGGAAGACGTTGGTCGTCAGACCCGTGTCGTCGGAGTTCAGGAACGCGCCGGTGATGCTGTCGCGATCGAAGATGTTCTTGACGTAGGCCATCACCTTCCAGCCGGCGTCTTCATTGGAGAAGATCGCGGCGAGATTGACGTTGGTATAGGCCTTCAGCTTGTCATAACCGGGCGTATTGAAGACCCGAGTCCAGGCTTCCGACTGGTAGTAGAGGTCGGTGTGCAAGGTCGCCAGCCAGTTGTTGGGCAGCGGGATGGTGTAGTCGGCCGTGATCGTCGCGGTGATGTGCGGCGCGTTGGGTAACTCGTGGCCGGACAGGTTCTTGTAGAAGCCGGCGCCGCCGTTCGGCGCGGGGCCGTAGTCCAACCCGTTGGAGGTGTTCTGACCGGTGTAAGGATGGCCCGGCGAACCCGCGAGCGGATCGAAACCCGCATAGCCGGGATACCAGAACAAGGTGCCGCTCGACGGCTGCGGCGGATTGGCGACGTAGGTCTGCTCGGTGAGCGGATCCTGGCCCAGCACATAGGCAAGCTCGCAGGGGCCAAGGCCTCCGCCGCCCGCCATACCCAGCATGGCCAGCACGCCTCCTGGGCGCGTGACCAGGTAGGTCGGCAGGATGCAGTTGGCGGGAAGCGTCGGGAACGGCGCGCTCACGAACCAGTTCGGATTGCCCGCGGTTCGATCCATAGTGTCGACGGCTTGGGAGCCCTTCGCCATGCGGGTCCGCTCGTAGCCGAGCTTGAAGCCGAACCGCAGGTTTTCCATCGGCCGCCAGTCGCTCTCCAGCTCAAGACCCCAGACCTTCGCGTCGAAGTTCAGATTGATCGCGGAGCGATTGACGATCTGCGAGATTTGATAGCCGGTGTAGTCGTAGTAGAAGGCGTCGCCGTTCAGCGTCAGCCTTCCATCGAGCAGGGTATTCTTCGAGCCGACTTCGAAGGCGTTGACAAACTCCGGCTTGAAGGTCTTGGGCGCCACGGCTTCCTGCTGTAAAGCCAGCTGCGAAAAGTCCGTCTTCAAGCCGGTTGCGTAAAGCACAAGCCCGCTCGCGGGGGGATTGGCGCCGCCCGCCTTGTAGCCGTGCGCGAGGGACACATAGAGCAGCGTCTCGTCGGTGAAGGAAAGGTCCGGCTTCCAGTCCAGCGCCAGCCGGCCCGTCGGCTCGCGCCACTCCTGCTCGCTGACATCGGCGACGGGGTAGCCGACGTTGTTGGCGGCCAGCACCCAGCTTGGAACTCTCGGCGCTTCCTTCCTGTCCACCGTCCAGCGTAGACCGGCTGTCAGCTTCAGGTTGTCGGTGATCTTGTAATAGGCTTCGCCGAACACGGCGTAGGATATAAGCTTGTAGGGATTTCGGCTCAGGAAGTAGTTGTGGCCGAGATCGTTCAGGCTCGTGATCGGGTTAGGGTCGATGTAGATGCAGTTCTGTATGCTCTGCGCGACGTTGGGGTCAGGCGCCACGAAGCCGCTGGCCAGGCATTGGCTGTTGTCACTTACGCCCGGCACATAATCCGGAAAATTCTGGAAGTTCCCATAAACCCGGTCCGCGGCGGCGAGCGTGAGTGTATTGATGAACACGTAGTACTTATCTTCGGTATCGTAGCGCAAAAAGTTCGCGCCCAGACTGAAGTTGAAAGGCCCTTCGTAATTCGATGCGATACGAAGTTCCTCGCTGAACTGGCTCGAGTCCGCCGTGGATAGATCCTGGGCGACCAGGCGATTGGCGCAACCGATCTGCGGATCGCAAAAGTAGCCATCGGCGCTGAGGACATGGTGAGCGACGAGCGTAACGCCGTCATTGGACGCTGTATTGAATGCGCCGGGGCGGGTGTTAAAGCGGTTGTAGTCTTGTGACGAGAAGAGGGTGTCGGAAAGCCAGCCCGTTTCGGATGTCAAGGTGAGGTGGTCGGTCAGGTCGTAACTAGCCTGCAATTCAACGATGTTGGTTTCGGCCTTGTAGACGGGATCGACAGTGGACTCGATGGTCCGAAGATCGCGTGACTGCACGGTGCTGGCGTAAGGGTCGAAGAACTTTCCGGTAAGAGGATCGGTAACGACAATGGGGAGCGCAAACCGCCCCAGCGCATGGTAATATGGCAGGCGCAGCCCGTTTGGCGCCTGGAAGGAGTCTGGCGAGTATAGCGAGGCGGCTTCGCAGCCCTGGCTGAAGGTCTCGTCATAGAGAGCGCCGTTGTTACTGCCGGGTCCGGTTTGGCCCCACGGCACCGTCAATCCGGCGATGGTGTCTGGCTGGTGCCGCTTGCAGAGCTGCTTGCCCGAGCGAAGACGGTCGTCGTCTTCCTGGAAGTGCTCCCAGATCAGGTTGACATCGAGCTTGTCGGTCGGCGCGAGGCGCAGCGACAGGCGCGTGGACCACAGGTCGCGGCCGTCGATACGGTTGCCGGTGATCTGGTTCAGGTCATAGCCGTCGCGCTTGGTCCAGGCGCCGGCCAGCCGCAGCGCGACCTTGTCCTCCACCAGCGGCACGTTGACCATGCCTTCCAGGCGCTGGGAATTGTAGTTGCCGACATCCACCGAGAGCTTCGCTTCGTAGGTAAATTTCGGCTTTTGCGAGATCAGGTTGACCACGCCCGCGGTGGCGTTGCGGCCGTACAGCGTGCCTTGCGGCCCGCGCAGCACTTCCACCCGCTGCAGGTCGTAGAATTCCTGCTCGAAGAAGCGATTGCGGATGAAGGGCGTGTTGTTGAAAGCGACCGCCACCGCGGCGTCCGTCGTGGCTGAAATCGCTTGCGTTCCGATGCCGCGGATCTGGATCGAGTAGCCGGTGAAATTGGTCTTGGTGAAGGTGAAGTTGGGGACCTGGGTCATCAGGTCCGGGCCGCCTGCCACCTGCGAGCGCGTCAGATCTTCCTGTGTAAACGCCGACATCGCGATCGGCACGTCCTGGATATTCTCCTCGCGCTTTTGCGCGGTGACGATCAGCGCCTGGACCGTGCCGGAGTCAGCGCCGTCCCCCGCGGCGCCTGACGACTGGGGGTCTGCGGCACTCGCAACAGCGATGAGGCCGGAGGGGTCGCGCTGGACCTTCAGCGAGGTGCCAGCGAGGAGTTGCTGCAGGGCTTCGTCGGACGACAGCGCGCCGCGCACGCCGGAGGTCTTCATGCCGCGCACATCGGCGACGCGGTAGATCAGTTGCTCGCCGGATTGCTTGATGTAGGCGTCCAGCGAGGGCGCGAGGTCGCCGGCGGGCACGTAGAAGGTCTTGGCCGTTTCCTGCGCAATCGCGACGGTGCTCAGCGCAAGCGCGCAGACGCCGCCGGCCAATACGGATTTGAAGGTCCTGGACCCCATCTTCATCCCCCCTGGTCTGCGGCTCTGGAAGATTGGCCGCGATTACCAGGACAAGCGGCTCCGGAATTTCCGGAACAGGTCAGCTCGAAATTCGGATTTCGTCCCCTTCCTCCTGCACGTTCAGTCCGAACGCCTGGCGCAGCAGGCGCGCGAAGGCGTCGATGTTTTCGGCCTCGAAGCTGCCGGTGATGCGGATGGCGCCGGCCTGCGGGTCCTCGACCACCAGCTGCTTGCGGTTGTAGCGGTTGATCTCCTGCGCCGCGTCGCCGAGCGTGGATTTGTCGAATTCCAGAAGCCCCCGGCGCCAGGCGAGCTCGCTCTCCACCCGCTCGATGGACTTGGGCGTGACCAACGTGGCCGCCGGCTCCGCGATCACGGTGTCGCCGCGGGTGACGATGGCGGGGGGCTTGGCGGCCTTCACCTCGTCGACCCGCACGCGCCCGTCGACCACGGCCACCACCACGCGGTCGCCGTCGCGGCGAACGGAGAACTTGGTGCCCAGCACCGTCACCTTCCGCTCCCCCGCATAGACGACGAAGGGCCGCGAGGCGTCGTGGGCGACCTCGAAATAGGCCTCGCCCCGGTCGAGCCAGACGGTGCGCTGTTTCTCGGCCAGCGAAGCGCGGAGTTTGGTGTTGGTGTTCAGCTCGATCCTGGTGCCGTCGGCCAGCGGCACCGTGGCGTGGCCGCCGATCTCGGTGACGTAGGCGTGGCGGGTGAAGCTGTCGGTGGCGACCAGCGACCCCAAGCCGATGGAGAGCGCCAGACCGGCGGCAATGGCGGTCGGGCGCCAGAAGCGGGTGAGCGGGCGCGGCGCGGGGATCGCTGGCGCGGCGGGCGACCGCAGGGAGGCGAGGCGGCCGACCTTTTGCCAGCCGTACTCCATGCGCAGCCAGGCGACGCGGTGGGCGGTGGATTCCTCCAGCCATGCGTCCAACGCGGCCTGGTCCTCAGGCGTCCAGCCGGGCTGCTCCTGGCGATGACGCCACAGGGCGGCGCGTTCTTCGATGGCCATGTGCTCGCTCACAGCTCACCTGCCTTGGGTGTCTGGGCGACCGCCCCGCGCCGGATCTTGCCCGAGCCGCCCAGCATGAAGTCGATCAGGGCGCGCATGCCGTAGAGCATCTGTTTTTCGACCGTGTCCTCCCCTACCCCCAGCCTGCTGGCGACCTCGCGTTGCGAAAGCCCCTCGATACGGCGCAGCACCACCACCTCGCGGCAACGGGGTGGCAGGCGGTCGAGGCCGATCTGCAGGCGGCGCAGCTCATCGCGCGCGGCGACCTGGCGCTCGGGCCCGGCGGTGGCGTCGGCGACGTTCAGCGCCTCGAGGTCGGCGACCAGCTCGATGGAAACCACCTGCCCCCGCAGGGCCCGGTTGATCAACAGGTTGCGCGCGGCGCGGAAGACGAAGGCGCGGGTCTGGCTGGGTAGGCCCTCGCGCCCGGCGTCATAGAGTTTGACGTAAAGCTCCTGGCGCAGGTCGGCGACCTCCGAGCCGTTGCGCCAGTTGCGGCGCAGGAAACGCATGAGCGCGGGCTCGAGAGGCATGACCTCCGAGAGGAACCAGTCGTCCAGCCGCTGCGCGTCCACCATAGCCGCCGCCCCGAACCGGGCCGTCGCCCGCTCCAACCTTATGATGACAGGCGAGCGGCGGATATCCGGAACAGGAGGCGGTCAAGAAAGTCGAGGCGGCGGTGGAGGACCGCCGCCTCAGTGTTCCGGTTCAGGGGACCAAAGCCGGAAGGAGAAGCTAGCCGCCGAAGCCGATGGAGACCTTCATGTAGGGGCCGTCGAAGCCACGGTCGTAGGTCTTGCGGGTCTCGATGCCGCCGTCGATGGCCTTGTAATAGCGCTCCACCTTGTAGCCGCCAGAAACCTTCACGCCCTGCACGCTGTAGGAGAGGCCGAGGTTGGCGCGGACGCCGGGGACGGTCACAGACTTCTCACGTGACGCGATAGCGATGTCGGTGTTGTAGAGGTGGGTGATGTACTTGGTCGGCGGAGAGCCCGGGCCCTTCATGTAATAGGCGAGCCGATGGCCGCCGACCTGCGCCTTCTGCTTGCCAAACAGAACCACGCCACCCACACCGACATCCACACCGATGCCACCGGCGGTCTGGCCGCCCATCAGCGGCGCCGTCGCTTCCCAGTTCAATTCCGGGCCAGCGCCCTCGAACTCCCGGTCCGAGCGGATCGTGTCGTTGATACGGTGCTGGTGCGTGAAGTTGAACTGGTAACCGGCCCCAATGATGTTGTCCGGGAAATACAGGTCCGGCGAGCCGCGCATGATGGCGTCGGTGTTCGACTTGAAGCGCGCGTAGCCGAGACCGAGCTCCAGCTTCGAAGTGGCGCGTTGACCCCCAAGCTGTCCGATGCCGAAATCACGGCCGACCGTAAAGTCCGCGAAGGTATGAGACTCCTGGCTGGAGGTCGTGGACTCGAAATACTGATGCCAGTTGTACTTGCCGGCGTCGGGTCCGATGGCGCTTGGGTTGTGGCAGTACTTGTTGTTGACGACGCAGATGTCGTGGCCAACGTCCTTGTCGCCCGTCCTGTGCGTGCCGCCGCCGGCGCGGCCGTAGCGGAAGGCCACGCTCGCGCTCCAGGCCGAGGCGTCCGGCTGGTAGATGAACTTGACGCCGCCGCCGTTGCTGGCGGCGAGGTCGCTCTGATCGCCGACCGGGAAGCGAAGGTCCGACGGGAACGGGTCGCTGTGGTCGGGCGTGATGTAAAGCCCGGGCTGGTAGAGGTCGTGACCATGCACGGCGCGGCCGTGATAGCCTTCCAGCTCGACGTGGAAGGGGTAGTAGCCGCTGTGGTTGGCGCGGGCGCTCCACCAGGGCGAGTCCGACCAGCTCTTCGTCACGCGCAGGCCGTAGAGGCGCGGCTCGTTGAGGAAGACGTTGGTCGTCAGGCCGGTGTCATCGGAGTTGAGGAAGGCGCCGGTGATGTTGTCCTTGTCGAGAACATTCTTGACGTATGCCATCACTGTCCAGCCCGCGTCTTCATTGGCGAAGATCGCAGCCAGGTTGATGTTGTTGTAAGCCTTCAGCTTATCGTATCCGGGGTCGTTGAAGATCCGCGTCCAGGCTTCCGACTGCTGGTAGAAATCGCTGTGCAGGGTCACCAGCCAGTCGTGCGGCAGCGGGATCGTGTAATCCGCCGTCAGCGTCACCGTATACTTCGGCGCGTTCGGCAGGGCGTGACCGGAAAGGTCCTTGTCGAACCCGGCGCCCCGGTTCGGTGCGGGGCCGTAATCGATGCCGTTGAACGTATTCTGTCCGGTGTAGGGATCGCCCGGCGTTCCAGCGGCCGGATCATAGCCCGGATAGCCGGCGGGCGGGACATTGCCCCAGTATGACGGCGTGTTGGGATAAGGCGTGTATGCAAAGCCGGTGACCGGATCGACCATCGGAATGCCGCCGCGGCCGAGGTACGACAGCGTGCAGGCGTTCGAAACGCCTTCGTTGGACAGGTTGATGGTCAGCAAGGTCGCCACCACGTAATCCGGCATCACGCAGTTTGACGCCTGGGTCGGGAAGGGCTTGATGACCACCCAGCCTGGGTGTCCGGCGGTGCGGTCCATCAGGTCAACGGCCTTTGAGTCATCCGCCAGCCGGGTGTTTTCATATCCGAGCTTCACGCCGAACCGCAGGTTTTCGAGTGGGCGCCAGTCGGTCTCGAATTCCGCGCCCCAGATCTTCGCATCGAAATTCAGGTTTATCGCCGAGCGGTCGACGATCTCGGATATCTGATAACCCTTATAGTCGTAGTAGAAGCCGGCGACGTTGGCGGTCAGCTTGCCGCCCAGCACGGTGTTCTTCGCGCCAAGCTCGTAAGCATCGACGAACTCGGGATTGAAGGTCGCCGGGTGGGTCGGGAAAGGAATATCCCCGCCCCGGTTGATGAGCAGAACCGCGCCCGGCGGATTGGCGCCGCCGGCCTTGTAGCCGCGGGTATAGGAGCCATAGACCATCGTCTGGTCGGTGAAATCGAGGTGGGGAGTCCAGGTCAGCACCAGCCGGCCGGTAGGCTTGCGCCATTCCTGCTTGATCTCGGCCACTTCCGGATAGCCATAGCCGGTGACCAGCAGCTCGCTGGGAATGCTGTGGAAATCCTTTTTGTCGACCGTCCAGCGCAGGCCCGCCGTCAGCTTCAGCTCGGGCGTCAGATCATAATAGGCCTCGCCGAAGACGGCGTATGACTGAACCTTGTAGGGATTTTGGTTGCGGAAGTAGTTATGTCCCTGACCGTTGAGGTTGGTCATCGGGTTGGGGTCGATGTAGGCGCAGAGGTTGCCCTGCGGATTCGACGGGATCAGCGGATTGACCGAGTCGAAGCCGTGCGGCAAGCACTGGTGGTCGTCGTAGCCGGGGCCGTATTGAGGCGGTTGCTCGCCGTAGAAGACCTGTCCCTCGCCCACGACCGCCAGCGTCGCGGCGTTGATGAAGACGTAATAGTCTTCCAGCGTCTTGTAGCGCAGGTAATTGGCGCCGAGGCTGAAATTGAACGGACCCTCGAAATTGGACGCCACCCGGATTTCCTGGCTGAACTGGCGTGAGCGCGCCGTCGCCAGGTCCATCACCACCAGCCGGTCGCTGCAGCCGATCTGCGGGTCGCAGAAGATGGCGGGTGTGTAGCACTCCGCGTACGGCGGCAAGTCGGCGGGCGGCGTGTCCTGGCAGGGCAGACCGAAATACTTCCCGGAATTGGCGCCGTACACCGGACCGATCGGACTTGGCAGCAGACGGTGGTTGCGATTTCCGAATCCGCAGCATTCCGGCGCGTCCGGAGGCGCATAGATGAAGGCCCCGGGATTGGTGTCGAAGCGGTTGTAGTCTTCGCTGGAAAACAGGAAGTCGCGGTTGTAGCCGGTCTGGGATGTAAGGGTCAGATTGGGCGTCAGATCGTAATCGACGTTCAGTTCGACAGTGTCGCTGGAGGCGCGGTAGGTCGGGTCGACTTGCGACTCGATAACCCGCAAGTCGCGCGACTGGATCGTGCTCGCATAAATGTTCCAGGTGGCGTTGCCATGGACCGGGGCGCCGAGCTCTCCGAACGGCAGATAGTAGGCCAACGTGATGCCGTCCGGCGTCTCGTAGGCGTCCGGCGAATAGATCGAGGCCGCGACGCAGCCCTGGTTCAGATAGCGCCGGGGATCGATGACGCCGTTGTTCTCCACGTTGGTGCTCACGCCGCCGATCGTCGGCGGGGTGGTGGCGCGGTGGCAGGTCTGCTTGCCCGAGCGCAGTCGGTCGTCGTCTTCCTCGAAGTGCTCCCAGATTAAGTTGGCGCGGAGATTTTCGGTCGGATCGACCCGCAGGCTGACCCGCGTCGACCACAGGTCGCGGCCGTCGATCGGCTTTCCGCTGAGCTGGTTGATCGTATAGCCATCGCGCTTGGTCCAGGCGCCGGCGATGCGCAGGGCGACCTTGTCCTCGACCAGCGGCAGGTTGAGCATGCCTTCCAGGCGGCGCGAGCCATAGTTGGAGATGTCGGCAGACGCCTTGGCCTCGAAGTGAAACTTCGGCTTGGCGGAAATGAGGTTCACCACGCCCGCGGTGGCGTTACGGCCGTAGAGGGTGCCCTGTGGGCCGCGCAGCACTTCGACCCGTTCGAGATCGTAGAACTCCTGCTCGAAGAAGTGGGCGCGCAGGAAAGGCGTATTGTTGAAAGCGACCGCGACAGCCGGGTCGACGGTCGCCGAAATCGCCTGGGTGCCGATGCCGCGGATCTGGATGGAATAGGACGTAAAGTTCGTCTTGGTGAAGGTGAGGTTCGGAACCTGGGTCATCAGGTCCGGTCCTCCGGCGACCTGCGAGCGAGTCAGGTCTTCCTGCGTGAAGGCCGACATCGCGATCGGCACATCCTGGATATTTTCTTCCCGCTTCTGCGCCGTCACCACGAGCGCCTGAACCGTACCGTCAGCGCCGTCCCCCGCGGCGCTTCCGGACTGGGGGTCGGCGAGGGTCACCGTCTGCCCGTCGATGTGAGTGACTTTCAGCCCGGCCGCGGCGGCCATCTGCTGGATGGCTTCATCGCGCGTGAAGTCGCCCTTCACCGGCGTAATCGAACGGCCTCTCACCGCATCGAATGGGTAAAACAGCTGCAGACCGGCCTGGGTGGCAAGCGCATTCAGCCCCGCCGCCGCGGGTCCGCCGGGAATATCCAGATGGACCAGCGTTTGGGTCCCGACCTCGGTCTCGGATGCGAAGGCCGCCGCCGGCAGCACGGTCGCGGCGACCGCCGCCATAACGCCGAAAGAGAGCAGTCTCGTCTTCAGCCGCATTGTTATTCCCCCCGTTTTGGTTCTTGGCGACGCCATCGGCGTTGCTGAACCTAACGAGATGGGGTGCGGGAAAATCCGCTATCGACGCCCCAACTTTTTTCAGGATGCGCCGGAATCCACGTCGAGCAAAATGTCGCCGTCGGCCTCGTCGCGGACGGCCAGATGCAGCGACGCTGCGGCCGTGCGGGCGAAGGTTTCCACCTCCGAGGTGCGGAAGACGCCGCCGACCCGGGCCGAAGCCGCGGCGGGGGCGACCACCAGCTTGCGGTCGTTGTAGCGGTTGAACTCCTCGGCCGCCTGACCGAGCGTTTCACCGGCCAGGGCGATGCGCCCGTCGGTCCAGGCAAGGCGCCGGTTCACCTCGACAAAGCTGACGGTCTCGACCTCAGGCTGGGCCTGCCGGGGCTTGAAAGCCGCGACCTGCAGGGCGGCGACGTAGCATGGCCGCGCGGGCGGGCTTGGCTTGAGGCTAACGACCCCCTCGCTGACGGTCAGGCGCACGGGCCCCTTCTGGTCCGCGCGCACGGAAAATACCGTGCCGACGGCGGTGAAGGTCGCCTCGCCGACATGGACAACGAACGGGTGCAGCTTGTCCTTGGCGACGATGAAATTGCCCTCTCCGCGCTGCAGCCAGACATCGCGGCCTTCGCTGGTGTAGGCGACCTTGAGCACCGTGTCGGTGTTCAGTTCGAGGACCGAGCCGTCGCGCAGGGTGACGCGGCGCATCTCCCCCACGTCCGTGTGATAGGTGCGCGGCTGGGCCGACGCCCAGAGGCCGACGCCGCCGGAGAGTACGACGCCGATCGCGAGCGCGGCGGCGAGACGGCGGTTCACCACCGGCGCGCGGCGAACGGGCCGGGCGGGAAGCGGCTCGGCCTGCGGCTGGTCGGACTTCAGCGCGCTGAGCCTGTCCAGCCGCCGTGACGCCGCCCGCAGGCGAAGATAGCCGCCAAGGTGCCGGTCGTCGGTGGCCAACCACGCATCCAGCTCGCCCTGCTCGTCAGCGGTCAACGCACGCGCGTCTTCCCGCGCCAACCAGTCGCCGGCGATCTCGTTCACATCGCTGGAGGACAGGCGCGCGATCATGGCTTTTTCTTCCGCGCCCCGGGTGAGGTCTCGGCGGCGCCCTGCACCGCTTCGCGCACCCTGGCGAACCAGTCGGCGCAGCGGCGGATGCCGGCGGAGACGTGCTTTTCGACCGTGCTTTCCGACAGGCCGAGCCGCGCGGCCACCTCGCGCTGAGGCAGGCCCTCAATCTTGCGAAGGGTCAGCACCTCGCGGCAACGGTCGGGCAGATCGGCGATGGCGGCCTGCAGCATCTGAAGCTCCTCGCGGCCGACCAGCGACTGCTCGCCGTTCTCCGCACCATCTACGAGTGGGAAGGAGTCCAAATCCGCTATCGCGACGATGCGGACAATACGCTTTTGCTTGAGCGTGGCGATGACGGCATTGCGGGCGACGGCGAACATGAAGGCGCGGGGCTCGCGCACCTGGCCGTAATGGCGGGCCATGCCGGCGTAGGTCTCCTGCACGATGTCGTCGATGTCGAGATCGGCGCCGAAACGGGTCAGCCAACGGCGCAGGTCCGCCTCGTGCGGCAGGACATGCCGCGCGAACCAGTCGTCGATTTCCCCGCGCTCGTAAATGGGACCGCCCTCACGTGCCTATGCGTGCGTACACGCATCAGGCTGGCCCGGTTGGCGAGGCTGTCAAGACGCCGGAAAAAAACGGCGGCGGGTGGAGGACCCGCCGCCTCTCAAGTTTCGGTCAGGGGACCCGAACCGTGTGGCTTAGCCGCCGAACCCGACCGCAATCTTGAAGTAGGGACCGTCGAGGGTGCGGTCGTAATCCTTGTGCTCGGCGTAGCCGGCGTCGAGGACGTTGTAGTAGCGCTCCCAGCGATAACCGGCGCCGACCTTGATGCGCTCGATCTCGTAGGAAAGGCCGAGGCTGAGATCGACGAAGGGCGCCGTCACCGACGACGAGCGCGCGATGTTGATCGGCGTCGTCGCGAGTGGGGGCAGTACGCCGCCGAAGAAGTTGCCATACTTGTTGCTGATGTAGCTCGATCCCTGCGTACCAGCGATGTTGGTCGTCTGCCGGCCGAAGAGGACGCCGCCGCTCACCGAACCGTCGACATCCACACGACCGACCTGATCGTCACCCCACACGCGCCAACCGCCGTCCCACGAAAGGGCGGGACCGGAGCCTTTGAATTCCCGTTCGGCGTCGATGTCCGCGCGGTAGTGAGTGAAGGTCGCCGGACCGTAGGCGAAGGGGTTGAAAAGCGTAAGGTCCGGAACACCATCCAGGATTGCGGCGGTATGCGAGCGGAATTGGGCGTAACGCAGTCCGGCTGTCACCGTCGACTTGCCGGCGGGCATGGCGCCGATGCCTAAGTCGTGGCCGATGACGAAGTCCGCCATGGCGTGATCCTCACGCTCCTGCGCCGAGGAGTCCGACCAGTTGGTTCCGGTTTGCGTAAAGTAGGAGATATACTTGTCATTATTGGGGTCGCAGACGCCGCCGAACGGGCCTTGCGGACTCACCATACAGACCGGAGGACCGGCCGCTTCGGTGGTGTGAAGCCGGCTCGTGCCGCTGTTGGTTCTGCCGTAGCGAACGTCCGCCATCATGCTCCAGACCGAGCCTGCCGGCTTGTAGGTGACCCGCACTTCACGCCCATCGCCCCAGTCGAGGTCGCGGTGCTGCGTGTGCGTCGGATCGAGGGTCTGGGAGAAGGCGCTCGCAAAGCCGGGCGCGAGGGACTCATAGGGCGCGTCCTGCCGCTGGACCTGGCCGGCGACTTCGATCGTCAGCGGATAGGGCTCGCCGAGCGGATGGTTTGGATTGGCGCCCGTCCACCAGCCGTTGCCGGTGAAATCCTTCGTGACCCGCAGACCGTAGAGGCGCGGTTCGGTCAGGAACACGTTGGTCGTCAGGCCGGTGTCGTCGGAGTTCAGGAAGGCGCCGGTGATGGAGTCGCGGTCCATTACGTTCTTGACGTAGGCCATAACCTTCCAGCCGGCGTCTTCGTTGGTGAAGATGGCCGCCAGGTTGACGTTGGTATAGGCCTTGAGCTTGTCGTAGCCCGGCATGTTGAAGACGCGGGTCCAAGCTTCCGACTGGTAGTAAAGGTCGGTGTGCAGCGTCATGAACCAGTTGCGCGGCAGCGGCAGCGTGTAATCGGCTGTCAACGTGCCGGTGAAACGCGGCGCATTCGGCAGTTCGTGACCGCCCAACTCCTTGAAGAAGCCCTCGCCGTGGTTGGCGCCGTAATCGTGCAGCGGATTGAAGCCGGGATAGTTCGGTAGGTTCGGATCGGGCGGGCTCGCCGGCGCGTCCGTGGAGTCGCCATAGCTTTGGCCCGTAATCGGATCGACGTTCAGGGCATAGGCGAATTCGCACACGCCCATGGCGCCGCCGTTGGCCCAGACGCTGGCCGCCCCGTCGCCGTCGGGGTCGACGACATAGGTCGGCAGCACGCAATTTGACGGGAAGGATGGGAAAGGCCGGTAAACCACCCAACCCGCGTGACCGGAGGTGCGGTCCATGATGTCGATCGCGTGCTCGCCGTTAGCGATGCGAGTCTTCTCGTAGCCTCCCTTGAAGCCCAGGCGAAGATTTTCCAGCGGCCGCCAATCGGCTTCCAGCTCCAGGCCCCAGATTTTCGCATCGAAATTGTAGTTTACCGCCGAACGGTCGATGATCTGGGAGACCTGATAGCCGGTGTAGTCGTAATAGAAAGCGTCGGCATTCAGGGTCAGCCGACCGTCCAAAAGGGTGTTCTTGGCGCCAAGCTCGAAGGCGTCGACGAACTCGGGATCGAAGGTCTTGGGCTTGGTGGCCGTTTGTCCGGCCAGGGATTCGCCGGTCGGGGAACCGTTCCCGTTGAACCCCACGAGCGACCAGGCGACGACTCCGCTCGGCGGCGGGTTGGCGCCGCCCGCCTTGTAGCCGTGGGAGTAGGACGCATAGAGCAGCGTCTCGTCGGTAAAGGACAGGTGAGGCTTCCAGTCCAGCGTCAGGCGTCCGGTCGGCTCGCGCCATTCCCGGTCCTGCACCTCGAGCGGCGAGGAGCCCACCGTATTGGAGCCGATCAGCCAGCTCGGGTAACGCGGCGCTTCCTTCTTGTCGACCGTCCAGCGCAGGCCTGCGGTCAGCTTGAGGTTTTCGGCGAGTTGATAGTAGGCCTCCCCGAACACGGCGTAGGAAATCAGCTTGTAGGGGTTTTTGCTGAGGAAGTAGTTGTGTCCCAGGTCGTTGACGTTCTCGATCGAGTTGGGGTCGATATAGATGCACCCGCTCATCAGCAGATAGCCATGTGGGTCGGGGGTCACCGCGCCCTGATACAGGCATTCGCGGTTATCGCTCACTCCCGGCTGCCAAGGCGTGAGATCGCCGAAGACCTGATAGCCGCCGGCGGCGGCAAACATCGTCAGCGTATTGATAAAGACGTAATACTTATCCTCGGTGTCGTAGCGCAGGAAGTTCGCGCCCAGGCTGAAGTTCAGCGGGCCGTCGAAGTCCGACGACAGCCGGAACTCTTGGCTGAACTGATTGGACTTGGCGCGGGACACATCGACCGCCACCACGCGGTCGGCGCAACCCACTTGCGGATCGCAGAACACCCAGCCGTTCGGGCCCTCATGCATGTAACCCGGCCGGTGGGTGAAGTTGCCGGACTCGGCGAAGGCGCCGGAGGCGGTGTTGAAACGGTTATAATCTTCCAGCGAAAAAATGGTGTCGTAATTGTACCCGGTCTCTGACGCGAGGGTCAGGCCGTTACCGAGATCGAGCTTCCACTGCAGCTCTACGAGATCGCTGTTGGCCTTGTACTTCGGATCGACCGTGGATTCTATGACGCGGAGATCCGGGGACTGCACCAGGCTGGCGTAGGGGTTGAAACCGGGCGTAATCGGCAGGTTGAGCTGAGCCAGCGGCAGATAGTACGGCAGCGAATATCCGTTCGGCGCCTCGAACGAGTCCGGAGAATAGAGCGACGCCGGCAGGCATCCCTGGCTCAGGCTGTTGCTGTAGCCGTTATAGGGCCCCCAAGCCACGGTCAGGCCGCTGACGACAGCGCGGTCGTCCTGATTGCACAGCTGCTTGCCCGAGCGCAGACGGTCATCTTCTTCCTGGAAGTGTTCCCAGATGAGATTGGCGTCGAAGTTGTCGGTTGGGGTGAAGCGCAGCGACACGCGGGTCGACCAAAGGTCACGTCCGTCGATCTGGTTGCCGGTGATCTGGTTGGTGTCGTAGCCGTCACGCTTGGTCCAGGCGCCGGCGATCCGCAGCGCGACCTTGTCTTCCACCAACGGGATGTTGAGCATGCCTTCGAGGCGCATGGACTTGTAGTTGGCCACGTCCGCCGACAGCTTGGCCTCGTATGCGAATTTCGGCTTTTGCGAGATGATGTTGACGACGCCGGCCGTCGCATTGCGCCCGTACAGCGTGCCTTGCGGGCCGCGCAGCACTTCTACCCGCTGGAGGTCGTAGAATTCCTGCTCGAAGAAGCGGTTACGGATGAAGGGCGTGTTGTTGAAGGCCACGGCGACGGCTGCATCCGTCGTCGCCGAGATGGCCTGCGTGCCGATGCCGCGCAGCTGGATCGAGTAGGACGAGAAATTCGTCTTCGTGAAGGTCATGTTCGGGACCTGGGTCATCAGGTCCGGACCGCCGGCCACCTGGCTCCGCTCGAGCGCCTCCTGCGTGAATGCCGACATCGCGATCGGCACGTCCTGGATATTTTCTTCCCGCTTCTGCGCGGTGACGATCAACGCCTGGACGGTTCCGTCAGCGCCGTCCCCCGCGGCGCTCCCGGACTGGGGGTCGGAGGCCCTCCGGATGAGGATCGAATTCTTGTCGGTCCTCTGCATGGTAAGGCCGGTGCCGTCGAGCAGCGCAAGCAGCGCTTGGTCAGTCGACAACTCGCCTCTCAGCTCCGGCGAGCGCAGGCCGGAGACCAGCCGCGAGTCCACGAGGATGTTGGCGCCGGTCTGGTGTCCTACCGCCTGGATGGCGGCGGCCATTTCCATGCTGGGCTGGTTGAAGTCGTAGGTCGCATCTTGCGCCCAGGCAGGCCCGCCAAGGGCGAGAGCGATGGCCCCGGCAGCCGCGCCGCCCACGAGATACTTGCGCAGATTGGATTTACGCATCCAGAATTCCCCCCGTTTCGTACCGAATCTTTGGATGGCCTTTTTGGCCCTCAAGGTCGGTAGACGAACGACGGCGGTCGGACCTCACACACTGAACCGAAGAAAGTTACGACGCCCCTTGTGGCTGGGCCAGCAGGATGCGGCCGTCCTGTTCAACGACCGCCAGACCGTATTGCGCGGCGACCGTGCGGGCGAAGGATTCGCTCTCGCCGGACTTGAAGATGCCGGAAACGCGCAGGGCCGCCACCTCCGGACTCTCGATCTCGAGCGGCCTGGGGCTGTAGCGGTTCAGCTCCGCAATCGCCTGCGACAGCGGGGTGTCGTTGAGCAGGATCTCGCCGCTACGCCACGCTGTTACCGCCTCCAGCGGCGGGCGGTCGACCTTGGGGGACGCGGCCGCGTTGGCGACCTGAAGTCGCTCGCCCGGCGTGAGGTACACTGGCCTGACGGCGGCCTTGTGCGCCACCGGCGTCACCGTCACCTTGCCCTCGAGCAGGGTCACCGAGACGCCGCGGCCTTCATCGCGGACGACGAAAGAGGTGCCGACCGCCCTCACCTGCTGGCCCTCCGCCGTCACGATGAACGGCCGGCGGGGGTTCTTGGCGACATCGAACTGAGCCTCGCCGCGGTCGAGCCGCAGGTGCCGCTCGCCCTTTGTGTAGTGCACGACCAGCCGGGTGTTGGTGTTGAGCGCCACGCGCGAACCGTCGGCCAGGCGCACGACGCGCTGCTCGCCGACCTTGGTCGTATAGACCGGATCGCGCAGCAGTCCCCAAATGCCCGCGCCCGCCACCACCGCGATGGCGGCCAGCGAGGCGGCGATGCGCATCCTTACGGCCTCTCGCGCCCTGCCCCCCGGCCCTGCGCGCAGGCCGATCGAGGCGCCGCCGATGCCTTCCCAGACGGCGGTGGCGCGATCAAAGGCGGCGGCATGCGCCGGGTCGGCCTCCATCCAGCGACGGAAGGCGTGCTCGGTCGCAGCGTCGCGCTCGGGGCCCTGCAGGCGCGCGACCCAAGCGGCGGCCTCCGCGCGGACGGCGGCCGGCTGGGCGGGCGGCGAGGTGGAGGTCGAGGTGGTCACCAGCCCTCCATCCAGTCCATCAGGAACAGCACCGAGCGCGCGATCTGCTTTTCGACTGCGCTGACGGACACGCCCTCGCGCGCCGCGATCTCGGCGTAGGTCAGGCCTTCCAGTCGTTGCGCCAGCAGCATGTCACGCGCCCGGGGTTTGAGAGCCAGCAGGCCCTGTCTCAGCCTCTCTAGACGATCTCGACCCTGCAGAACCTCATCTGGACCCGGCGAAGAATCGGCGAAATGGAAGTCGTCGAGCGCGCGGGACGAGAAGGGACTGCGGTGTTTGCGGCGGCCGGCGTCGACCGCGAGGTTCAGCGCGGCGCGCACCACGAAGGCCTCCGGCTCACGCACCTCGGCGGTCTGGCGATAGGCTTCGAACTTCAGAAACGCCTCCTGCACAAGGTCCTCCGCCTCATCGGCCGAGGCGCCCCGCTTTTGCAGCGTGACCCGAAGTCCGGAAATGAGCTGCCTGATCGGCCGCATCGGTTTGACGCCCGCGTATGTACGTACGCGTAAGGCTGCGCCGGTCTGCGCGGCTGTCAAGAAAGAGGCGGCGGGGTCGGGCCCGCCGCCTCAGGGTTTCCGGTTCAGAGGGGACCGAAGCCGGAGGGAACTTCGTCAGCCGCCGAAGCCGACGGCGATCTTGAAATACGGCCCGTCGATGGTGCGGTCATAGTCCTTGTGCTCGGCATAGCCGGCGTCGAGAACGTTGTAGTAGCGCTCCCACCGATAGCCGGCGCCGACCTTTACCCGCTGGATCTCGTAGGAGAGCCCAAGCGACAGATCCAGCATCGGGGCGCTCACCGACTTCGAGCGCGGCGCCGGCGGCGGGATGACAGTCGCCGGCCCCTGCTGAGACAGGCCCTGATAATATTTGCCGTGGAAGTAGGCGGACGTGGCCTGCCCGCTCACGGACGTTTTCTGCTTGCCGAAGAGGACGCCGCCGGTGAGCGACCAGTCGAGATCGACGTTCCCAGTCTGTTCATTTCCCAGCAGCCGATGCGACGCATCCCATGACACCGTCGGACCGGCTCCCTTGAATTCGCGGTGAGCCTTCAGGTCAGTGGTGTAGTGCTCGTTGCTGGAATACTTAAAGAACGCGTATTCGGCCGGCATGTACCAGTCACCCACGGCGAACATCTTCAGGCGCGTGTCAGACTTGAACTGGGCGTAGCGAAGGCCTCCACTTAACGTCGACTTCATGCCGCCGAGACCCACCTCCCGACCGACATCGAAATCGGCGGTGGTGTGCTCCTCGCGGTTGACGACCGTAGCGTCGGTGTAGTTCGTGCCGTGGAAGTAGTATTTCTGATTGCCGTTGCAGAAGGCGGCCGAAATGATGCAGCCCTCGCTTCCCACCTCGGTGGCCAGGAACTTGTTGGTCCCGTTGGTCTTGCCGACCCGTAGGTCACCCGAGATGCGCCACGGACTGCCAGCCGGCGCGTAGGTGATCTTCACCTCGCGGCCGTCGCCCCAGTCGAGGTCCTGGTTCTGAACGCGATCGGGCTTTAGGGCGGACGAGAAGGTGCTAACGAAGCTGGGCGAGACCGTTCCGTAGGGCGCGTCGTGCCGCTGAACCACACCGCCGAGCTCAACCGTCAGCGGATAGGGCTCGCCAGCCGGATGGTTGGGGTTGGCTCCCGTCCACCAGCCTTCGCCGGTCCACTCCTTGGTGACGCGCAGACCATAGAGGCGCGGCTCGTTCAGGAAGACGTTGGTGGTGAGACCCGTGTCGTCGGAATTCAGGAATGCGCCGGTGATGTTGTCCTTGTCGAAGACGTTCTTGACATAAGCCATCACCTTCCAGCCGGCGTCCTCGTTGGTAAAGATCGCCGCCAGGTTGACGTTGTTGTAGGCCTTCAGCTTGTCATAGCCGGGCGTATTGAATATCCGCGCCCAGGCTTCCGACTGCTGGTAGAAGTCGCCGTGCAGCGTCACCAGCCAGTCATTCGCCAGCGGCAGCGTGTAGTCCGCCGTCAGCGTCGCCGTATAGTGAGGCGCGTTCGGCAACTCGTTGCCTGACAAATCCTTAAAGAAGCCTTCGCCGTGGTTGGGGGCCGTCGTCGGATCCCAGCCATGATAAGGCGACCACACGCCATGGAAGATGCCGAAGTCCCCGCCGCTCGCGCCGACGGTCGGGTTGGGCACGTAAGGCAGATTGGTGACCGGGTCATGGTTGTAGACGTAGGCGAGTTCACAGCCGCCAGGATTACCGCCCGCGGCGCCTCCCAGGTTCACCAGTTCCGGCGTGCCGGTCCAGTAGTCAGCGCCAAGGAACAGCCACTTCGGCAGGATGCAGTTTGAGGGAATGGACGGGAACGGCCTTACGACAACCCAGTCGCTATGACCGGCCGTGCGATCCATCAGGTCGATGGCCTTCATGCCGTCGGCCACGCGCGTGTTCTCGTAACCCAACTTCAGACCCAGCCGCAGGTTCTCAAGCGGCCGCCAGTCCGCCTCCAGCTCCAGGCCCCAGATCTTGGCGTCGAAATTCATGTTGACGGCTGACCGGTCGACAATCTGGGAGATCTGATATCCCGTGTAGTCGTAATAGAAGGCGTCTCCGTTCAGGGTGAGGTGGCCGCCGAGGACCGTGTTCTTCGTTCCGATTTCGTAGGCGTTCACGTACTCCGGATCGAACGTCCTGGGGTGAGCCACGGAATTGGCGACGATCTGTTGACCGCCCGTATACACGGCGACCCCGTACGGCGGCGGATTGGCCCCGCCCGCCTTGTAGCCATGCGCGAACGAGCCATAGATCAGTGTCTCGTCCGTGAACGACAGGTCCGGTTTCCAGTCCAGCGTCAGGCGGCCGGTCGGCTTGCTCCATCGCTGGCGAATGACTTCCGCCACCGGATAACCCACGGTATTCGAGGCCAGTATCCAGCTGGGAATGCTCGGGGCTTCCTTTTTGTCCACGGTCCAGCGCAAGCCCGCCGTGAGCTTCAGGTTGGGCGTGATGTTATAGTAAGCTTCGCCGAACACCGCGTAGGAGATCAGCTTGTACGGATTCTTGCTGAGAAAGTAGTTGTGACCTTGATCGTTCAGCCCGCTGATCGGATTGGGGTCCATATAGGTGCATTGAAGGATGGGCTGGGCCACCGTCGGATCCGGCGCAACCGGGCCTCCCCGAAGGCATTCCCTGTTGTCTGTCACGCCGGGATTATAGGGCGAAAGCGTTCCCTGTGCGTAAGGCGACAGGGCCGAGATGATGCTCAGGCTGTTGATGAAGACGTAGTATTTGTCTTCCGTGTCGTAGCGCAGGAAATTGGCGCCGAGGCTGAAATTGACGGGGCCGTCGTAATTGGACGCCAGTCGGAATTCCTGGCTGAAGTGCTTTGACTTGGCCGTTGAGAGGTCGATCGCCACCAGACGGTCGGAACACCCAATCTGAGGATCGCAGAAAATGCCTCCGTTTGTCCCAGGGAGCAGCACTCCCGGACGATCATAGCTGCGCGGTTGTTGCCACGCGCCGGAAGCGGTGTTGAAGCGGTTGTAGTCTTCGGAGGAGAAGATGAAGTCCGACGCCCATGCCGTTTCCGAAGTCAGCGACAGACTGTCCGTCAGGTCGAAGCGAGTCTGCAGCTCAACTGTGTCGCTCTTGGCTTTGTACACCGGATCGACGCTTGACTCGATCATGCGCAGGTTGCCGGACTGAGTCCTGCTTACATAGGGATCGGTCAGAGCGACGGGCAGGAAGACGGCGCCCAGCGGTAGATAATAGGGAAGCGCGAAGCCGTTTGGCGTCTGGAAGGATTCGGGCGCGTACAGCGAAGCCGGCGCGCAACCCTGGCTGAAGGTCCCCTGGGCGCCGTTCCAGCCAGAACTCCCCTGGCCGATGTTCGGCAGACCCGGGTTGTCGGCGATGTTGAAGCCGTCGATCTCTTGCGGAACGTCAGTATGGCAGAGCTGCTTGCCAGAGCGCAGGCGATCGTCGTCCTCTTGAAAATGCTCCCAGATCAGATTGGCTTCGAGCCTGTCGGTGGGGGTGAAGCGCAGCGAGGCCCGCGTCGACCATAAATTGCGGCCGTCAATCCGGCTTCCGGTGATCTGGTTGGTGTCGTAGCCGTCCCGCTTCGTCCAGGCGCCGGCCAGCCGGAAGGCGACGCGATCATCCACCAGCGGCAGGTTGATCATCCCTTCCAGGCGGCTGGAATTATAGTTGCCGACATCCGCCGACAGCCGCGCCTCGTAGTGGAACGTCGGCTTGGCCGAGATGATATTGACGACCCCCGCCGTCGCGTTACGGCCGTACAGCGTGCCCTGCGGGCCGCGCAGCACTTCCACGCGCTGCAGGTCGTAAAACTCCTGCTCGAAGAAGCGGTTACGCACAAACGGCGTGTTGTTGAAGGCGATGGCGACAGCGGGGTCGGTCGTCGCCGAAATCGCCTGGGTGCCGATGCCGCGGATCTGGATCGAGTAGCCTGAAAAGTTCGTCTTGGTGAAGGTGAAGTTCGGGACCTGGGTCATCAGGTCGGGCCCGCCGGCGACCTGGGAGCGCGTCAGATCTTCCTGGGTGAACGCCGAAATCGCGATCGGGACATCCTGGATATCCTCTTCGCGCTTCTGGGCGGTGACGATCAGCGCCTGGACCGTGCCGGAGTCAGCGCCGTCCCCCGCGGCGCTTCCGGACTGGGGGTCAGAGGCGCTCACGATCAGGAAGGTGTTCCCGTTTCGCCGCCAGGTCAGGCCCGAGCCGTCGAGCAGCTGATTGAGCGCGATTTCGACATCCTGCTCGCCGGCGACGCCGTGCGTAACCTTGGCGTCGGCAAGCGCGGGAGAGGCCAATACGTCATGGCCGCTCTGGTATCCGAACTGCCTCAGAGCCTCGGACAAAGGTTGCGGTGCGATATCGAACTTGGCGACTTCCTGCGCGGCCGCGGAGCCCGCGGAAATCATCAATACGCCCGCAGCGGCGCCGCCCATCAGGCGCGCCCGAAAACTGGCGCTGGTCTTGCTCATATCTACTCCCCCCTGGCTTTATCGAGACCCACAGGCCCCCTTTCCGGAGAGACGCAAGCCAAAGCCGATGCGATACATACATCGGCGAAAATATTTCACGATGGAGCGGTCAACTCCACTTCATCGGCGTCTTCGCGCGCAACCGTGGCCAGGTGATAAGCCTCAACCGCGCGCACGAAACCGTCCACATCGCCGGCCTTGAAGACGCCGAGCACCGGCGCGCGCGCCACGGCTTCGTCGCGGATAACGATCTTCTTGTCGGAGTAGCGGTTCATCTCTTCGACGACCTGGCCGAGCGGATCGTTATCGAAGGCGAGCCGCCCGTCGATCCAGCTGGTTTCGCGCTTCACGTCGGCTTCGGAGACGGACCAGCGCTTGTCTTCGCTGGCGACCAGCTGCGATCCAGGTGTCAGCTCGGCCGTCTGCGGCTTGGCGGCGAGGATCTTCGACGGCGCCTCGACGCGCACGCGGCCCTCCAGCAGGGTCACCTGGAAGTGCCGCGGATCGGCATCGACCTCAAACACCGTCCCCAGCGCCGTCACCGTGCGTCCCGCGGCCAAGACCCTGAAAGGCCGCGAACGATCATGCGCCACACGGAAGAAGGCGCGCCCCTTCTCCAGCACGATGCGCCGCTCGGCCCCGTCGATGCGGGCGCGGATGCGGGTATCGGTGTCGAGCGTCACCGCCGACCCGTCCGGCAGCATGATGGTCTGGGTCTGTCCCACGGCGGTATGGAAGCTCTGCTGGCCCGGCGCGAGCACATCGGCGATCCGGCCGGGCGCGCCCGGCACAAGGCTCGAGACGCCGGCAAACACCGCGACCGCCAGCGCCGCCGCCATAGCCCCGCCCCACGCCGCCAGCCGCCGGCCGCGCCAGGAGCGGGCCGCGGCGTCGCGCATGGCCAGCACCTCCGGGTCGTCCCGCGTCGCGGCCGCGATCTGCCAATAGTGCTCCAGGTTGTCGTAAGCCGCCCGATGTTCCGGATCGGCCGCCAGCCAGACCTCGAACTCACGGGCCTCGTCAACGGTCATGGCGCCCGAGCGGCGCAGACCGAACCACTCGGCGGCCGCCTTCTCGGGTGTCTGGGCCACGTCGGGATGGGGAGCCGTCATACGCGCCCCTCCATGATCTCGGCGATCCGTTCCATGGCGCGCGCGATCAGCTTGCGGACGGCCACGACCGAGATGCCCATGCGCCGGGCGATGGCCGGGTGGCTCATCTCCTCGAAGCGGTGGAAGATGAAGGCCTCGCGCGCCCGGGGCGGAAGCTTGCGCAGCGCCACGATCATCCGCTCGTATTCCTGCTTGCCGATCAGCACGCGCTCGGGCGTCAAATCCTCGACCGGCTGCAGCGCCTCGGTCAGCGGCGATTGGCGGGCGATGACGCGCGCGGACTCATAGCGATGGCGGCTGACCAGCACATTGTTGGCAATGGCGAAGAGGTAGCGCTCGACATTGTCGACCTTGCCGCCGGCGGCGCGGGCCTGGAGGCGCACGAACACCTCCTGCACCAGGTCCTCGGCTTCGGCCCCGCCGGCGCGCTTGACGAAGTAGCGGCGAAGGCCCGGCCCGAACGCCGCCATCCACGCCGCGAGTTCAACCTCCGGCGAGGGCTCAGGCGGTCGTTCCGGCGGCGAGGCCATCACGGCGTTTCGACCCGTTCACATGCACCCGGGCGCGCGACGGCCGCAACGCCCCTACTCCCGTAGGACGCAAGGATGCGCCGAAGTGATACATCGCGGGAGGAAAAAAGTGAGGCGGCGAGTGGAGTGCCCGCCGCCTCAGTGTGATCCGGTTCAGAGGGGACCGAAGCCGGAGGGTCAGCCGCCAAAGCCGATGGCGACCTTGAAGTAGGGTCCGCTGTTGGTGCGGTCGTACTTCTTCGCCTGGTCGTATCCGCCGTCCAGCGCGTTGTAGTAGCGCTCCCAGCGGTAGCCAGTGGAGAGCTTCACCCGCTGGATGTCGTAGGAGAGGCCCAGCGAGGCGTCGACGACCGGCACCGTGACCGACTTGTCCCGCTGGATGTTGACCGCCGTAGTCGTCCAGTTCGGGAGCGGCGGGTAACGGTGGAGATTGTAGTATTTGCCCGACACAGTGTCGGACTTTTCCAAGCCGGTGATCGAGGTCTTCTGCTTGCCGAACAGCGCGCCGCCGGTGAGCGACCAGTCGATATTCAGGTGGCCGGTATCGTCACTCCCAAGCAGAGGCAAGCCTGCGGTCCACGACAGGGTTGGGCCCGCGCCCTTGAAGGTCCGGTCGGCGTTCAACCTGGCGTCGTAGAGACTGTGGTTGCCGTATTTGGCGATGGCCCACTCGCGCGGCACGTACCAGTCGGGAATGCCGTGCATCCAGACATCGGTCGTGGAGCTAAAATCGGCATAGCGAAGGCCAAGCTCAGCGGACGAATGCCTCAGACCGACCCCAACGTCCTTGCCGACGGCGAAATCGACAATGGTGTGGTCCACCTTGGTGCGCGCAGAACTATCGGACCAATCCTGCGCATACTTGAGAATCGGCTGGCCGCCATCAGGGTGGCACTGAGAATAGGCGGCCGGGCAATACAGCACCTTGCTAGACTGATGCAGGCGCGTGGTCTCGGTATTCGCGCGGCCGTAGCGGAAGCCTGCCGAAACCGACCAGTCGCCGCCGGGTCGGTAGGTCGCCTTCACTTCACGGCCATCCCCCCAGTCGAACTTGCGGTGCTGCGTCGCCCGAGGATCGATCTGGGCGGAGAAGTTGTCTGCGAAACTCGGAGATAGCGTCCCATACGGCGCGTCGTTGCGCTCGACGCTTCCGCCAAGCTCGATCGTCAGCGGGTATGGTCCGGTGTGGTTCGGGTTCGCGCCGGTCCACCACGGGCCGCCGTTCCAGTCCTTCGTCACCCGCAGGCCATAGAGCCTGGGCTCGACGAGGAAGACGTTGGTGGTCAGGCCAGTGTCATCGGAGTTGAGGAAAGCGCCTGTGATGTTGTCCTTGTCGAAGACGTTCTTGACGTAGGCCATGATCTTCCAGCCGGCGTCTTCGTTGGTGAAGATGGCGGCGACGTTCACGTTACTGAAGGCCTTGAGCTTGTCATAGCCTGGCGTGTTGAAAATGCGAGCCCAGGATTCCGACTGATAGTAGAGGTCAGTGTGCAGGGTAAGCAGCCACTCCTGCGGCAGCGGCAAGGTGTAGTCGGCCGTCACAGACGTGGTGAAATGCGGCGCGTTCGGAAGCTCGTGACCGCCCAGCGGCTTCAAGAAGCCGGCGCCGTGGTTTTGGCCCACATCGTGGCTCGGGTCATAGCCCGGATAATTGTCAGGATAATAGTAGTGGAGATTGCTTGTGTAGAGCGCCTCCGTCGGGTTGGGCACGTATGGAAGCATCGTCACAGGATCGAGGCCCTGCGCATAAGCAAATTCACATGGCCCGGTGATGCCGTTGACCATTTCATCGGGGTTGAGGCCGATCGAACCGCCCCTCGTCACCACCGTGTTGAGAGGGAGAACGCAGTTGGACGGGAATGTCGGGAAGGGCTTCACGACGACCCACGGATCGGCGCTGTCTGGGCCATGGCCATAGTTCCGCTCCATGACATCGACGGCCTGTTGGCCGTCGCCGACGCGCGTTTTCTCGTAGCCAGTTTTCAGGCCCAGGCGCAGGTTCTCAATGGGTCGCCAGTCAAGCTCCAGTTCGGCGCCCCAAATCTTTGCGTCGAAGTTGAAGTTTAGAGCCGACCGGTCGACGATCTGGGAAATCTGATAGCCGGTGTAGTCGTAGAAGAAAGCATCGCCGTTGAGCGTCAGCCTGCCATCAAGCAGCGTATTCTTGCTGCCCACCTCGTAGGCGTTGACGAACTCGGGCTTGAAGGTGAGCGGGTGCGTAGCCCAGTTGGCAAGAAGGCCCTGATTTTGAGGGCCCTGGTCACTCGTGCCGCCAAAGATCACGAGCCCGGTCGGCGGCGGATTGGAACCGCCGGCTTTATAGCCATGCGCATAGGAGGCGTAGAACAGCGTTTCGTCAGTAAAGGATAGCTTCGGCTTCCAATCCAGGGTCAGCCGGCCCGTCGGCTCACGCCATTCCTGCTTCTCGACCCCGACGACGGGATAACCCGCACTATTCCCCGCCAGCACCCAGCTCGGTATGCGGGGCGAGTTCTTCTTGTCCACCGTCCAGCGCAGGCCAGTGGTCAGCTTCAAGGCATCGGTGATGTTGTAATACGCCTCGCCAAACACCGCGTACGAGATCAGCTTGTAAGGGTTCTTGCTCAGGAAATAGTTGTGGCCCTGGTCGTTTAGGCTGCCGATGGGATTGGGATCAATGTAGGAACACCCGAGACCGTTGACCTTTGAAAAATCCGGCGGCTCCAGACCTCTGGGCATGCACTCATAGTCGTCCCCGGCGCCATAGGGCCAAGGCAGCTGCTGACCAAGGTCGGTCGCCGTCCGAAGCGTCAACGTGTTGATGAACACGTAATATTTTTCCATCGTGTCGTAACGAAGGAAGTTGGCGCCCAGGCTGAAATTAAAATTGCGGTCAAAATTGGAAGCCAGTCGCAGCTCCTCGCTGAATTGCCGCGACTTCGCCGTTGAAACGTCGGCCGCCATCATGTGGTCGGCGCATCCAAGCTGCGGATCGCAGAACTCCAGCACGCCATCGGGTCGCGCATGAAGGACATCCGGCCGACGTGCCTGGATGAGATCGTCGCGGAAGAAGGTGTTGTGAGTCGGCGCGAAGCGGTTGTAGTCCTCCATCGAGAAGATCTGATCGGCATTGTAAGCCGTTTCGGAGGTCAAGGTCAGGTTCTTGGCAATATCCCAACCGACTTGAATTTCAGCGATGTCATTCTTCGCGCGGTATTTTGGGTCGATCTCCGTCTGGATGACACGAAGATCATTCGGCTGCGTGGTGCTCTGGTAAACGTCGATCAGACCAAAAGTCGGATACCTGTAGGGGATCGACATGCCGTTTGGCGCTTGAAGTGAATCCGGGCTGTAAAGTGAGGCCGGAAGGCAACCTTGGTTAAACGGTTGGTAGTAGTAGCCCGGATTGAGATAGATCGGATGGCCGGCGATCTCCGAGGTCGCGTCCCGATGACACAGTTGCTTGCCCGAGCGCAGGCGGTCGTCATCCTCCTGGAAGTGTTCCCAGACGATGTTGGCGCGGACGGCGTCGGTCGGCTCGATGCGCAGCGACAGGCGTGTGGACCACAGATCGCGGCCGTCGGTCGGTTGATTCTTGGTCTCGTTGGTGGTGAAGCCGTCGCGCTTGGTCCAGGCGCCGGCCAGCCGCATCGCGACCTTGTCGTCAACCAGCGGCAAATTGACCATGCCTTCCAGACGCGTCGAGTTGTAGTTGGACACGTCGGCGGAAAGCTTCGCCTCATAGGTGAACTTCGGCTTCTGCGAGATCAGGTTCACGACGCCCGCCGTAGCGTTGCGGCCATACAGCGTGCCCTGCGGCCCGCGCAGCACCTCGACCCGCTGCAGGTCGTAGAATTCCTGCTCGAAGAAGCGATTGCGGATGAAGGGCGTGTTGTTGAAGGCGACCGCCACCGCAGGATCCGTGGTGACCGAAATGGCCTGCGTGCCAATCCCGCGAATCTGGATCGAGTAGCCCGTGAAGTTCGTCTTCGTGAACGTCATATTGGGGACTTGGGTCATCAGGTCCGCGCCGGTGGCCACCTGGCTCCGGGTCAGCTCTTCCTGCGTGAACGCCGACATCGCGATCGGCACATCCTGGATGTTCTCTTCACGCTTCTGCGCCGTAACGATCAGCGCCTGGACGGTGCCCTGGTCAGCGCCGTCCCCCGCGGCGCTTCCGGACTGGGGGTCGGAGGCGCTCACTATCACGAACGCCTGGCCCTCACGGCGGTAGCTGAGGCCCGTGCCGTCGAGCATCGACGCCAGCGCCATTTCCGGATCGGCGGCGCCGCTCAGAGGGCGCGAGACCTTCTCCCCGGTGACATCCGCCTTGAACAGCACCGCCGAACCGCTCTGGATGCCGAACTGGTTGAGCGCCGCCGTCAGGGGCTGGGCGGGAATGTCGAAACGGACCTGCGCCCTGTCTTCGGCGCGCGCCACGCCGGCGCTCGACAGAATGGCTATGGCGGCCGCGCCGCACAGAAGCCTTGAATAATGACGCATGGTTTCGCTCCCCCTTGTTTTCTTCGGGAGCATCGCCCCCGCAGCATAACAGGCCGAAGCGCCGCCGATCCCCACGTGGGGCCGGCGAATATTTTTGATCGTCTCAGAGCGGCGCGAGATGGACGGCATCGCCGCCCTCGTCTTCCACGCGCGCGATCTTCGCCATCCGTAGGGTACGGACCAGGCTGTCGATATCGCCCGCTTCGAAGGTGCCGCTGACGCGCTGATCGCCCAGCGCCGGATCCTCGATGACGATGCGGCGCGGAGAGTAGCGCTCGAACTCGGCGGCGACCTCGGCCAGCCGCTCGTTCTCGAAGGTCAGGCGTCCGGTGACCCAACTGGTCTCGGCCGCCGTGTTGGCGCGCGCAATCACCCAGTGGCTATTGTCGGGCTGGGTAAAGGTATTGCCAGCGACCAGCTCCGTGGTCTGGATCGGCACGGGCTGCGGCGGCGCGCCGGGTTTGACGGGCGCGGCAGGCGCCGGCGCGGCGACGCGCACCTTCCCCTCCACGAGCGTGACCTCGAACCCGCCGTCCACGCGCACATCGAAGGCGGTGCCGACCGCGGTGACGGTCCGCCCGGCGGCGCTGACGATGAACGGATGCAGCGGATCGTGGGCCACGCGGAAGAAGGCCTGGCCCTTGTCGAGATAGACGAGGCGGCGCCCACGATCGGCCTTTGTGCGTAGGGTCGTGCCGGTATTCAACGTCACCACCGAGCCGTCCGGCAGGGTCAGGTTGGTGCGCTCGCCGACGGCGGTGCGGTACTCCTGATCGGTGAAGCCGCGGGCCAGCAGCGAAGGTCCGGCGTACTGCCACCCGGCCGCTCCCCCAATCACCGCCAGCGCGGCGAAAACCGCGGCCGCCCGGGCGATCCAGACGCGGGGCACGCCACGATAGCGGCCCCGCGCCCGCTCGCGACGGGCCAGCAACTCGGGCGTGGAGCGGAAGGCCTCGAGCCCCGCCCAGGCGCGCTCCACCTCCTCCAACGCCGCTCGGTGGGCGGGGTCAAGCGCCAGCCAGGCGTCCAGGTCGCGCTCGTCCCTGGCGGTCATCTCGCCGGAGCGGCGGCGCGCGAACCAGTCGCAGGCGGCGGCTTCGATGGCGTCATCGTCAAAGTCGGGATGCGTCATGCCGGCGTCTCCATACCGGCCCAGATACGCCGCATGGCCCGGGAGACGAAGTGCTCGACGGTCTTGACCGAGACGCCCATGCGCCGGGCGATCTCGCGATAGGTCATCTCCTCGAAGCGGTGGAGGATGAAGGCTTCGGAGAGGCGCGGCGGCAGGGCGTCGAGCGCGGCGGTGAACAGCGCCAGCCGCTCGCGGTCGAGCATGATCCGCTCGGGATGGAGATCATCGACCGGCGAGAAACCGCCGTCGAGGTTCTCATGATGAGCCCAGTCCCACCGCTGGCGCTGGCGGCGGCGGGCCAGCGCGTTGGCGGCGACGCGGAAGAGGTAGCGGTCGGCCTGCTCCGGATCGCGGATCTCGCCGCGCACCTGCATGGCGAGGAAGACATCCTGCACCAGGTCCTCCGCCTCGGCGGGCGGCACGCGCTTGGCGAAGTAGCGGCGCAGCGCCGGGCCGTACTGATCCATCCAGACGCGCACGTCCGCCTCGCGCTGGGGCGATGCGGAGGCGTTCTGCAGTGGCTCCGGCGGCTGCGCCATCGAGCGGCTTTCCCAAGCCCCCCGCGCAGGGCGCGCAGCGGGCCTTCGTCATTACAGGCCACTTTCGCGCCGATCCCCACGTGGGTGGTGAAGTTTTTTTCGCGGCAAAGAAAGAGGCGGCGGGGCTTGGGCGCCCGCCGCCTCCAGTTGATCCGGTTCAGAGGGGACCGAAGCCGGAGGAGTGCTTAGCCGCCGAAGCCGACGGAGACCTTCATGTAGGGCCCGTCGAAGGTGCGGTCGTAGGTCTTGCGCTCCTCCCAGCCTCCGTCGATGGCCTTGGAGTAGCGCTCCCACCGATAGCCGCCGGAGACCTTCACGCCGCCGACCGAGTAGCTGAGACCGAGATTGGCCTTCACGCCGGGAACAGTGACCGATTTGGTTCTGGGCGCGATCGCCAGCGGGGTCGTGTAGTAGGAGACCAACGCGTAACCCAGCTGGTAGCGGTAGCTGGAACGGTAGGTAGCTTCCTCCGTGCCTCTCACCGCGGTCTTCTGCTTGCCAAAGAGCAAGACGCCGCCAAGGCCCACATCCAGACCGACCACGCCCGAGCCGGCCCGGTCGCCCGTCAGCGGCAACGAGGCGTCCCAACTGACCTCCGGACCCGCGCCCTCGAATTCACGATCGGCATGGACGTTGTCGTTGAGCCGATGCTGGTGGTGCTGATACTTGTGGAGGCCGGTTTGATCGTAAACGATCCAGTTCGGCGGATAGAAGGTGTCGGGCGCCCCGTGGATGGTGGTGTCCGACGATGATGTGAATTTCGCATAGGCCAATCCGAGCGTCAGGCTGTGGCTCGGCTCGCGTCCGAAAGCGCGACCCAGGCCGAAATCCTTGCCGACAGCGAAGTCGACGAAGGTGTGAGCCTCCTCGTTGCTTGTCGTCGTCTCGAAGTAGCGGTGCACATTGTATTTGCTTGGGAAGTTCGAGTCCGCCGGCGCGGCGTTGCTGGGCGTCCAGCAGTATTTTCCATTGACGAGGCAGGTTTGATCGAGCGCGCCTCGTTCAAGGCGGTAAATTCCACCGCCCGCCCGGCCGTACCGGACGCCGCCGCTGATGTTCCAGCTCGAGCCGCTGGGTTGCCAGGTCAGCCGCACGCCGCCGCCGTTCAGGGCGGCGAGGTCGTTCTGGGTGCTGTCGAACAGCGGCTGGAATTGATCGTCGTAGAGATCGGCCAGCGGCGGTTTGAACACGCCGTTTCCGCCACCGAGTTTGCCATGATAGCCCTCGAACTCGACCCGCAGCGGGAAGGAGGCGGCGGGCCCATTGGGCGTCCACCAAGGCGCGTCGGCCCAGCTCTTCATCACCCGCAGGCCATAGAGCCTGGGCTCATTGAGGAAGATGTTGGTGGTGAGCCCAGTGTCGTCCGAATTGAGGAAAGCGCCCGTGATGTTGTCCTTGTCGAGGACGTTCTTGATGTAGGCCATCACAGTCCAGCCGCGGTCTTCATTGGTGAAGATCGCCGCGAGGTTAATATTGTTGTAGGCCTTCAGCTTGTCGTAGCCCGGATCGTTGAAGATGCGCGTCCAGGCTTCCGACTGCTGGTAGAAGTCACCGTGCAGCGTCACCAGCCAATCATTGGGCAGCGGCAACGTGTAATCGGCGGTCAGCGTCACCGTGTACTTCGGCGCATTGGGCAGCTGGTGACCCGACAGATCCTTGTCGAAACCGACGCCGTTGTTCGGCACGGGGCCGTAGTCGACGCCGTTATAGGTGTTCTGGCCAGTATAGGGGTCGCCGGGCGTGCCGGCGAGCGGATCGAAGCCAGGATAATCGGCCGGGATCGGCTCGCTGGTGCTCGGCGGCTGGCCGTAAGGGGTGCCCGTGACCGGATCAACCGGCCCCAGTCCGAAGGGTCCGACATAGGCGTAACCGCAGGCTTGCGGCAGGCCCGTCGCGCCACCGCCGGAAAGGGTCGCCTGCGGGATCAGGGCGGCGACCACGTACTTGGGCAGGATGCAGTTCGACGCCTGTGTCGGGAAGGGCCGGACGACCATCCAGTCAGTATTGCCGGCGGTGCGGTCCATCAGGTCGACGGCTTTCTGACCGTCCGCGACGCGGGTGTTTTCGTAGCCGACCTTCAGGCCGAAGCGCAGGTTTTCCAGCGGTCGCCAGTCACTCTCCAACTCAACGCCCCAGATCTTCGCATCGAAATTGAGGTTGATGGCGGAGCGATCGACGATCTCGGAAATCTGGTAGCCCGTGTAGTCGTAGTAGAAGCTCGTCAGATTGAAAGTGAGACGCCCGCCGAGCAGGGTATTCTTCGTGCCGAGTTCGTAAGCGTCGACGAACTCCGGACCGAAGGTCGGCGGGTGGGTCGGCACCGCCGTCTCGCCGCTCCAGAATGTCAAGAGGGCCGCGCCAGGTGGGTTGGCGCCCCCAGCCTTGTAGCCGTGGGTGTAGGAACCGTAGATCATTGTGTCGTCGGTGAAGCCGAGCTGCGGTTTCCAGGTCAGCACCAGACGGCCAGTCGGCTCGCGCCATTCCTGCCTCAGCCGCGCCAATTCCGGGTAGCCGTAGCCCGGCACCAGGATTTCGCTGGGAATGCTGCGGAACTGTTTCTTGTCGACCGTCCAGCGCAGACCCGCCGTCAATTTCAGCTCGTCCGTGATGTCGTAATAGGCTTCGCCGAAGATTGCGTAGGACTGAACCTTGTAGGGATTCTGGTTGCGGAAATAGTTGTGACCCTGCCCATTCAGGTTGGTGATCGGATTAGGGTCGATATAGAGGTTGCAACCGTTGCCGTAGATGCTGGTCGGATGGAACGGATCGACGTATTCGAACCCACGATGCAGGCACATGTGGTTGTCGGTGACGCCTGGCTGCCACATGTCGACGTTGCCGGCATAATCGCGCTGCCGCCAGGTGCCGGCAAGCGTGATCGCGTTGATGAAGACGTAGTAGTCCTCGAGCGTCTTGTAGCGCAGGTAGTTGGCGCCGACGCTGAAATTGAAGGGACCTTCGAAGTTCGACGCCAGCCGGATTTCCTGGCTGAACTGACGCGATTTCGCGGTGGCGAGGTCCATCGCGATCAGCCGGTCGCTGCAGCCGATCTGCGGATCGCAGAAGATTCCGGGGGTATAGCAGTCAAAGCCGAGGCTTGGATCGCAGGGCTCGCCCCATAGTGGCCCCGCGTCGGGCCCAAGCACCTTGCCGCCAGGGCGCGGCGTGACGCGGAGGTTGTCGTTCTCCAACTGGTTGATGATGCAATCGTTCGCTACGAATCCCGGCGAGCAATATTCGAACGCCGCCGGCTTGGTATTGAATCGATTGTAGTCCTCACTGGAAAACAGGAAGTCGCGATTATATCCCGTCTGGGACGTGAGGGTCAGGTGGGGCGTCAGGTCGTAATCGAGGTTCAGTTCGACAGTATCGCTGCTCGCCAGATACTTGGGATCGACGCCGGATTCGATGACGCGCGGGTCGAGCGATTGCGTAGTGCTCACGTAAGGATCGAGGTTGCGGAAGCTGTCGCCGCCGATAATCAGCGGCAGCGGCGCGCCCACCTCCATCAGAGGCGCGTAATAGGGCAGCGTGTTGCCGTCGGGCGTCTGGTAGGCGTCGGGCGAATAGAGCGACGACGGATCGCAGCCCTGGTCGAGGTAATGCTGCGGATCGAAAACCGTGTAACCAGGCACATGGGTCGTCTGTCCCAGGATCGTGTCCGGAACATGCGCGCGTTTGCAGGTCTGCTTGCCTGAGCGCAGGCGGTCGTCGTCCTCCTCGAAGTGCTCCCAGATGAAATTGGCGCGCAGGGTGTCCATAGGCTCGATGCGCAGGGACAGACGGGTCGACCACAGATCGCGGCCATCGATGGGCTTCCCTGACAACTGGTTGGTCGTATAGCCGTCGCGCTTGGTCCACGCCCCGGCCAGCCGCAGAGCGACCTTGTCCTGCACGAGCGGAAGGTTGAGCATGCCCTCCAGCCGGTGCGAGCCATAGTTTGACACGTCCGCCGACGCCTTGGCTTCGAAGTGGAATTTCGGCTTGGCGCTGATCAGGTTGACGACCCCGGCCGTGGCGTTGCGGCCGTAGAGAGTGCCTTGCGGACCGCGCAGAACTTCGACGCGTTCGAGGTCATAAAACTCCTGTTCGAAGAAATGCGCGCGCAGGAACGGCGTGTTGTTGAACGCCACCGCGACCGCTGGGTCCACCGTCGCGGAAATGGCTTGGGTGCCGATGCCGCGGATCTGGATCGAGTAGCTGGTGAAGTTCGTTTTCGTGAACGTGAAGTTCGGGACCTGGGTCATCAGATCCGGGCCACCGGCGATCTGACTTCTCGTCAATTCTTCCTGCGTGAACGCCGACATAGCGATCGGTACGTCCTGGATATTTTCTTCGCGCTTTTGCGCCGTCACGATCAGCGCCTGGACAGTCCCGGAATCAGCGCCGTCCCCCGCGGCGCTTCCCGACTGGGGGTCGGAGGCCCTCACGATCAGGAAGGTGTCGCCATCGCGGCGGTAGGTCAGGCCGGTGCCGTCGAGCATGGCCAGCAGCGCCGCTTCCGGATCGGTCGCGCCGGTGACCTGGTGGCTGATGCGCGAGGCGGTCAGTTCGGGGGTGACCAGAACGGCGCGCTTGGTCTGAGAGGCGAATTCGCCCAGAGCCTTGGCCAGCGGTTGGGAAGCGATCTCAATGCTCGGCAAGTCTTCGGCATGGGCCATGTTGGCGAACATGACCAGCGCTCCGGCCGCCGCGCCGCATAGCAGGCGCGCGGTATACTTGTGCTCCTTCTGGAACATCGTTTCCTCCCCCTGATTTCGCCGGAGCGTCACTGCCCCTTAACTGGACAGACGCGAACGGATCAGGGCTCCCCACCTGCATAGTGACAGGCCTGTCGATTTATTTACTCAGGCGAGCCGAGCGAGACCTCCTTTCCGTTTTCCGAAGTCACCGCCGCCAGGTGATAGGAGCGGACGGCCGACACGAAAGCGGCCACGTCTCCGGTCGCGAAGGCGCCGGTGATCGGCGTAGCGGCGACGCTCTGGTCGGCAATAACGATCTTGCGGTCGGAATAGCGGTTCAGTTCGGCGGCGACTTCGCCCAGCGGCCGGTCCTCGAAGATCAGCTGGCCCTGCAGCCAGCTTTCGGCCTTGGCGGTGTCGACCGGGCGCAGCACCCAGCCCTTGTTCTCCACCGCCACCAGTTTCGAGCCGGCGGTCATTTCCGTCGGCGCCACGCGCACGGGCGGCTTGACGGCCTGGATCAGCGGCGGGGCGGAGACTTCCTGCACGCGCACCTTGCCCTCCACGAGGGTCACCTCCACGGCGTGTTTCTGAACCCGTACCGAAAAGGCGGTGCCCACCGCGGTGACCACCTTGTCCCCCGCCGTGACCATGAACGGCCGGGAGCGGTCGTGAGCGACCTTGAAGAAGGCCTGACCGCGCGAGAGCCAGATCAACCGCCGCTCCGGCGTTTCACGCGCCCGCAGAACCGTGTCCGTGTCCAGCGTCACCACCGAGCCGTCGCGCAGGCGCACGGTGGCCGTTTGGCCGACGCCGGTTCGGAAGGTCTGCTCGCCCTTCAGCAGCGCCGCCGGCGTGGGGATCAGGCCGGCGTCCATCGCCTGCCAGCCGCCGAATACGACGGCCAAGAGGCTTGCGGCCATCGCGCCACCGACGAACAGGGGTCGCGGGGGATGCAGGCGGCGCGGCCGGCCGGTGACCTCCTCGCGCAGCTTGAGGATGTCCGGATCGCCGCGCAGGGCGCTCGCCGCGCCCCACCAGTACTCCGCCTGGTCGAACAGCGCCCGGTGCTCCGGATCGGCGGTGAGCCACGCGTCGAGCTCGGCGGCTTCGCGCGTCGTCATCTCGCCGGAGCGCTTGCGGGCGAACCAGCGGGAGGCGATGGCCTCAGCCGTCTCAGGAAGGGCGGCGGGGCCGGTCATGTGCGCGGCCCCATCTTGGTCAGGATGTGCTCCATCGCCCGCTGGATGTGCTTCTCCACCCCGCTGGCGGAGATGTTCATGCGCTCGGCGATGGCGGCGTAGGTCAGCTCCTCGAAGCGGTGATAGACGAAGGCCTCGCGGGTGCGGGGCGGCAGGTCGCGCACAGCCAGCGCCAGCGCCGAAAGCGCCTGCTTGCCGATCAACGCCCGCTCGGGGGAGATCTCGTCGGCGGCGTCGGCGGGCTCGAGCGGCGCCTCATCGGCCCGGCGGACGAGCGCGCTGGCGTGCCGGTGGCGGCTGATGAGCACGTTGTTGGCGACGCGAAACAGGTAGCGCTCGACGTCCTCCACCGCCTCCCCACGCGAGCGGGCGACGAGGCGGACGAACACCTCCTGCACGAGATCCTCGGCCTCGGCGGCGCCGGCCCGGCGGCGGAAGTAGCGGCGCAGCGCCGGCCCGTACTTGGCCAGCCAGCCGCGCACCTCGCCCTCTTCGGCGAGCGCCAGGTTCGGCGGCGGTGCGGACGATGGCGACATGAGCGTAAGCGTAGGACGGAATGCCCCTACTGGATACCGACGCAAACGCCGCGCGACTCCCCACCTTTGGGGGACAAGAAAAAGGCGGCAGGTGGGGAACCTGCCGCCTTCAGTTGATCCGGTTCAGAGGGGACCGAAGCCGGAGGAGAGACTAGCCGCCGAAGCCGACGGCAATCTTGAAGTAGGGGCCGTCGAACGTGCGGTCGTAGGACTTGCGGTCCTGGTAGCCCGCATCGAGGACGTTGAAGTACCGCCCCCAGCGGTAGCCGGCGCCGATCTTGATGCGCTGGATCTCGTAGGAGAGGCCAAGAGACAGATCGACGACGGGCGCCGAGACCGATTTGGTCCGATGGATGTCGGCTGGCGTGACCACCGTGCTGACGGGCGGGCGGGGGTTTTCATAATAGGCCCCGCTGAAATAGGCCGCCGTTTCCTGACCGGTGACTGTCGTCTTCTGCTTGCCGAAGAGAACGCCGCCATTCACGGACCAGTCGAGATCGACGTGGCCGACCTCTTCATTGCCGATGAGGCGCGCCGCCGCATCCCAGGACAGCATTGGCCCCGCGCCGCGGAATTCCCGCCGCGCGTCCAGCGTGGCCTGATAGCGATGCATGGTGCTGTCGTATTTGAGATACCAGCCGTCAGGGATGACCCAATCGGGGATGCCGTCCATCGTGACATTGGTGGTGGAATTCATCCCGGCGTAGCGGAGACCCGCCGCAACGGTCGAGTGCTCCAACCCGCCGATGCCCAGGTCCTTGCCGACCTGAAAATCGATGACGAGGTGGTCTTCGCGGCTCTTTACCGTCGCGTCCGACCAGTCGTGATAGGTGGGATAGAGGTTCAGGGTATCCCGATATTTGGGGCAGATGGCCGCGAAATAACCCGCGAACGCACAGCCGCCGACACCAGTCTGGTCCTTGTGGATCCGCGCCGCGCCGCCGTTCGTGCGGCCGTACCGCGCCGAACCCGACAACGCCCATGACCCGCCGTCCGGACGATAGGTGACCTTCAGCTGCCGCCCGTCGCCCCAGTCGAGGTCGCGGTGTTCCAGGCCAGCCGGCTGCAGCTCGGCCGGGAAAGTCGAGATGAAACCCGGCAAGATGGTCTCATAAGGCGCCTTCTCGTGCTGCACCTGCCCGTTGAGTTCGATGGTGAGCGGATAGGGCCCGGTGTGGTTCGGGTTCGCCCCCGTCCACCAGCCCTGGCCGTTCCATTCCTTCGTGACCCGAAGGCCGTAGAGACGGGGCTCGTTGAGGAAGACATTGGTGGTCAGGCCCGTATCGTCCGAGTTCAGGAACGCGCCTGTGATGTTGTCCTTGTCGAAGACATTCTTGACATAGGCCATCACTTTCCAGCCGGCGTCCTCATTGGTGAAGATCGCGGCAAAATTGACGTTATTAAAGGCCTTCAGCTTGTCATAGCCCGGCGTATTGAAGATTCGGGTCCAGGCTTCCGACTGATAATAGAAGTCGCCGTGCAGCGTCATCAACCAGTCGTTCGGCAGCGGCAGCGTGTAGTCGGCCGTGACGGTCGCCGTGAAGTGCGGCGCGTTGGGCAGCTCGTTGCCGGAGAGATTCTTGAAGAAGCCCTCTCCGTGATTATCTCCAATAGAGGCGTCGAGCGGGTTGAAGCCCGGATAGCCGGGATAGACCGGAAAACCCGGCTGCCCCACCGGCGGGTTCGCATAAGGCAGGTTCGTTACCGGATCGTGGTTGAACAGATAGGCATATTCACATGGACCGGGGTTGCCGTTGACGTAGCTGTTATTTCCGGGATTCAGCGGTCCGCCAGGGGTCTGCACGAGGGTATAGTCGGGCAGAATGCAGTTCGAAGACTGGGTCGGGAAAGGCCTGACCACGACCCAGCCTGGCATGCCCGCCGTGCGATCCATGATGTCGATGGCCTTCGAACCGTCTCCAACTCGGGTGTGCTCGTAACCGCCCTTGAAGCCTAGACGCAGGTTCTCCAGCGGCCGCCAGTCCAGTTCGAGTTCGGCGCCCCATACTCTTGCGTCGAAATTGTAGTTTACCGCGGACCGATCGATGATCTGCGAGATCTGATAATCGGTATAATCATAGTAGAAGATGTCAGAATTCAGCACAAGACGACCGTCAAGCAAGGTATTCTTGGAGCCCAGCTCGAATGCGTTGACGAATTCCGGTCTGAAGGTCTTCGGCTTGGTGACAAGGTCATTGAGGACCGCCTGCCCCACCTCGTCTCCGCTGTAGATAACCACGCCAGGCGGTGGCGGATTCATCCCGCCCGCCTTGTAGCCGTGGGAATATGAGGCGTAGAGCAGGGTCTCGTCGGTGAAGGAGAGATCGGGCTTCCAGTCGAGGGTCAGTCGCCCCGTCGGCTCGCGCCATTCCTGGTTGACGACTTCCGCCACCGGATAACCGGCCGTTCCCGCGCCCAGCAACCAACTCGGAATGCGGGGAGCCTGCTTCTTGTCGACCGTCCAGCGCAGGCCGGCGGTGAGCTTCAGATTTGACGTGATATTGTAATAGGCCTCGCCGAAGACGGCATATGAGATCAGCTTGTACGGATTGCGGCTGAGGAAGTAGTTGTGTCCCTGGTCGTTCAGACTGCCGATGGGATTGGGATCGATATAGGTGCACCCGATCACGCTGTAGACGGTATTGACGTCCGGCGGCGCCATGCCGTTCAGCATGCATTCGCGATTGTCCGAACCGCCAGCCTGCCAGGCAGGCATCGGCCCCATGCCCTGCAATCCCGTGAAGCCGCTGTAAGGCGCGGTCGCGGCGTATAGGGTCAGCGTGTTTATGAAGACGTAGTACTTGTCCTCTGTGTCGTAACGAAGGAAATTCGCGCCCAGGCTGAAGTTGAATGGTCCTTCATAATCCGAAGACAGCCGGAATTCCTGGCTGAACTGTCGTGACCTCGCCGTCGATAGATCGACCGCCACGACCCGGTCGGCGCATCCGATCTGTGGATCGCAGAAGACGCCGCCGAACTCGCCCGGCAGCAGCACGCCTGGCCGGTTTCCGCTGGTATTGAGCGCGTCTTGGAACGCGCCATGGGCCGTGTTGAAGCGGTTGAAATCTTCCGTGGAGAAGATGAAATCCGAGTTGTATCCCGTTTCCGACGCGAGCGTCAGGTTATTGCCAAGGTCGACCTTCCACTGCAGCTCTACGACATCGCTCTTCGCGCGATAATGCGGGTCGACCGTCGATTCGATGACGCGCAGGTCTCGGGACTGGGTCGTGCTGGCGTAGGGATTGAAGCCCGGTTTGACCGGCAGGAAGATCGCGCCAAGCGGCAGGTAATAAGGCAGTGACAGGCCGTTAGGGGCCTGGAACGAGTCCGGCGAATAGAGCGACGCCGGCAGACAACCCTGGCTGAACAGCGCGCTGTAGCCGTTGATCGGCGGAACGACGTGGCCCTGGATCTCCGTGCGGACATCCGCGTGGCACAGTTGCTTGCCGGACCGCAGGCGGTCGTCATCTTCGTTGAAGTGTTCCCAGATCAGGTTCGCATCGATCTTGTCGGTCGGTGCGAAACGGAGCGAAAGGCGCGTCGACCAGAGATCGCGCCCATCGATCTGATTGCCCGTGATCTGGTTGGTGTCGTAGCCATCACGTTTCGTCCAGGCGCCGGCCAGCCGAAGCGCGACCTTGTCCTGGACTAGCGGGACGTTGACCATTCCCTCCAGCCGCGTGGAGTTGTAGTTGCCCACGTCGGCCGAAAGCCTGGCCTCGTAGCTGAACTTCGGCTTGGCGGAGATGATATTCACGACCCCGGCCGTCGCGTTGCGGCCGTAGAGCGTGCCCTGCGGGCCGCGCAGAACTTCCACCCGCTCCAGATCGTAGAATTCCTGCTCGAAGAAACGGTTACGAACGAACGGCGTGTTGTTGAAGGCGACGGCGACGGCCGGGTCGGTCGTGGCCGAAATCGCCTGGGTGCCGATACCGCGGATCTGGATCGAGTAACCGGAGAAGTTGGTCTTCGTGAAGGTGAAGTTCGGCACCTGGGTCATCAGGTCAGGACCGCCCGCCACCTGAGACCGCGTCAGATCCTCCTGGGTGAAGGCCGACATGGCGATCGGCACATCCTGAATATTCTCCTCGCGCTTCTGCGCGGTCACCACCAGCGCGGCGACGGTCCCCTCAGCGCCGTCCCCCGCGGCGCTTCCGGACTGGGGGTCGGAGGCCTCCACGATGATGGAGCCGCTCGTCGAGGTTCGATACGTGAGCCCCGAGTCGCCGAGCAGCATCGCCAGCGCCTCACCGGTGCTCATCTCGCCGCTGACCGCGCGGGCGCGGCGGTTTCGGGTAAGGTCGGCCGAGAAGACGATTTCGCGTTCGCTCTGCTGGCCAAACTGCGTGAGAGCCGTGCCGAGATCCTGCGCCGGAATATCGTAGACCGCACGTGCCTGAGGCTGCGTCTGGGCGAGCGCGAAAGCGGGCGACACGGCCAGCCCCGCGCAGCCGGCCAATAGAATCGTGCGGAATCGTGAGTGACGCATTGACTTCCCCCCGTCTGGTTCTGGAGGGCTATCCACCCTCCTCAACCTCAGGAACGGGGCGGAACGCGACATCCTCAACTTCCCTCGAAAATATTTTTACTTCGGCCTCAATTTCAGTTCAGGCGAGCCGCCGGCGTCGTCGACGGATAGCGGGAAGACCTCCGCCATGGCTTCCGCAAACCGCTCCGGGTCACCGGTCTTGAAGACGCCGCTGACGCGGTAGGCGCCGATACCCACGTCAGCGAGCACGACGGGATGGGTGGTGTAGCGGTTGATTTCCGCGACCGCGTCGGCCAGCGGTGCGTCGTCGAACACCACCACGCCCTCGCGCCAGCTGGTGGCTCGGCGGATGTCGGCGGTCTTCACGGACATCGCCGCGGTCGGCGGCGCGTCGAGCACCTCTCCCGCCGTCATGGTCACCTGCTCACGCGGGACCTGCGGGCGGGGTTGAGCGATCGACGCGACCTTCACAACGCCTTCGACCAGCGCGACCTTCACCCGCTCGCCCTGCAGGCGCACATCGAACACGGTGCCGACGGCGGTGATGCGTCGGTCGCCGGCATAGACCTGGAAGGGGATGCGCTTGTTGTGAGCGACCTCGAACAGGGCTTGGCCCTTCAGCAGGCGCACGCCGCGTTCGGAGCTGCTGTAGGCGACCTTCAGCACGCTGTCGGTGTTGAGCGTGGCGACCGAGCCGTCGGGCAACACCACCGTCGAGCGCTCGCCCACGTCGGTGCGGTAGAGGGCCGAGCCGGGCGGCAGGGTGGGCGCAAAACGGGCCGCCACGCCGCCGATGCGCGAGGCGGCCGGCGCCTTGATGGCGGTGACGGTCGCGAGGCCGGAGCTGAGAACCATCACGCCCGCGACGATGCCTGCGGCCATGCGCCAGAGCGAGGCGCTGCGGTCCGGCCCGGCGGCGAGCGCGGCGGTGCGCAGCTCCATCATCTGCGGATCGGCCGCGTGGCGGGCGGCGGCGTCGCAGGCTTCGCGCGCGGCGGCGTAGGCGGCGCGGTGGGCGGGGTCTTCGGCCAGCCAGGCCTCGAGTGCTGCGTTGCCGTCGGCGCCCAGGCGGCCGCTATCCTCGCGCACCAGCCAGGCGGCGGCGGTCTCCAGGACAGTGTCGTGAACGGGCGCGCGGCGGGCGGTCATGACGTGCGCCCCAACCGTTGCGACAGGTGGGCGACGGCGCGGGCGAGATGCTTCTCCACGCCACTGACCGAGACGCCGAGACGCCGGGCGATCTCGGCCTGCTTCATGTTCTCCAGCCGCGCGAGCAGGAAGACGTTGCGGGTGCGCTCGGGCAGCTCGCGAAGGCCGACCAGCAGGGAGCCCAGCTCCTCACGCCCGGAATAAACCCGCTCGGGCGAGAAGTCGGCCTGGGCGTGGGCGCTCTCCTGATAGGTTTCGTGCGATCCGCGCAAGCGCACGACGCCGCGCCGGTGAAAGTCGATGGCCACATTGGCGGCGGTCTCGAACAGGTAGGCGTCGAGGCGCTCGATGGCGGCGACGCCCTCGCGGCGGGACAGGCGGGCGAAGACTTCCTGCGCGGCGTCCTCGGCCTCGTCGGAGGGCACGCCCCGGCGCTCGAAGTAGCGCAGCAACGCCGGCCGCAGGTCGCGCGACAGGGCGGCCACCGCCGCCTGGTCCGCCTCTCTGCCCTGCGCCGCCCTGACCTGGCCCATCGCCCATACGCACCCGCGGGACGCACCGCCCCACCTTCAGGAACGCACCCCTGATGGGAATCCTCAAGGTAGAGGCTGAAAAAAGTGAGGCGGCGGTTGGAGCCGCCGCCTCAGTGCATTCCGGTTCAGAGGGGACCGAAGCCGGAGGAGTTCCCTCAGCCGCCGAAACCGACGGCGATCTTGAAGTAGGGGCCGTCGATGGTGCGGTCTTCCTTCACGCGCGAGGTGAACCCGCCGTCGATCACGTTGTAGTACCGCTCCCAACGATACCCGGCCCGCGCGGCGAAACCGCCGACCCTGTAGGAGAAGCCCAGGCTGGCCTCGAGATTCGGGACCGTGACGCTTGCGCTGCGCCTGAACGACTGTGCCGGCAGCGTGGTGATGGTCGGCGTGGGCGGCACGACCTGGCCGGGGAAAATGAACTGGAAGGGCGTGGCGGCGGTGTAGTAGGCCGTCCCGCCGCCCGCGACTGACACGTCCTGCTTGCCGAACAGCACGCCGCCGGAGGCCGACCAGTCGAGGTCCACTTCACCCGTATTCATGTTCAGGAGAGGCCAGGCCGCCTCCCACGAAAGCGTGGGGCCAAAGCCTTCGAAGCCGCGATCCGCGACGGTCGTGCCTTTGTAGGTGGTGTGAGTGATCGATGGCGTGAAGAACCCGCCTTCGATAAACCCGGCCGGGATATTCCAGTCCGGCACGCCGCGCAGCTCAGCCTTGGTAAGCGACGAGAAATCCGCGTGCCGGAGGCCGGCGGAAACCGTGGAGCGGTTCAGGCCGCCAAAGCCGACATCTCGGCCGACGGCGAAATCGGCGACGGTGTATTGCTCATGCTCGAACACCAGGGCGTTGGCGTTGTTCGCCCGGGTGATCGCAGCGAATTTTCCATACTTCGGATCGCTCGCCAGGGCGGCGCAGGCGGCCGGGTCAGAATAGATGCAAACCGGGTCGGTGTAGTCGATAGCCTTGACGTTCGATCCCGAATTCGTCTTGCCGAACCGCACGCCGGCGCTGACGGACCATGGTCCGACCGGACGGTAGGTGATCTTGACTTCCCGGCCGTCGCCCCAGTCAAGATCGCTGCCTTCGCCTTGACCCAGCACGTCGAGCGAGGGCCCGAATGCGCTTCCGAACACTGGTTCGACGACTTCGTTTGGCGCGTGATGTCGCTGCACCTGACCGCCGAGTTCGACGGTCAGAGGATAAGGGCCGGTGTGGCTCATGTTCAGCCAGCCCAGCACCGGCGCGCCGGTCCAGTTCTTCGTCACCCGCAAGCCGTAGAGGCGAGGCTCGGTCAGGAAGACGTTGGTGGTCAGGCCTGTGTCATCCGAGTTCAGGAAAGCCCCGGTGATCGCCGTCTCATCGGTGACGTTCTTGATGTAGGCCATGATGTTCCAGCCCTGCTCTTCATTGGTGAAGATGGCGGCCAGATTCATCGTGAAATACGGGTGCAGCTTGTCATAGACGTGGTCGTTGAAGACCCGCCACCACGACTGCGACTGCCAGTGCACATCGGTGTGCACCGTCATCAGCCATTCACTGCCGAGCGGCACGGTGTAGTCGCCCATCACCGTGGCGGTGAAGTGCGGCGCGTTGGGCAGCTCGTTCCCGCCAAGCGGCTTCTTGATGCCCTCGCCGTTGTTCGGCGCGGTTAGCGGATCGAAGCCGTGGTAGTCGCCGTACCCGGCGGGGTCTGCGGTGTAGGGCTCCTGCGTAACCGGGTCGAGGCCCTGGATGTAGGCGACCTCACAACCCGTCGGGCCGCCGCCGGGCGAGCTGCCCGGAAGGGTCACCTGGCCGTTCAGGACGACGACATCCAGCGGCAGAATGCAGCTCGACGCATAGGTCGGGAACGGCCGCACGACCAGCCAGTTGGGATCGCCGGCGGTACGGTCCATCAGGTCGATGGCGGCCTCGCTGTCGGCGATACGCGTCCTTTCATAGCCCGCCTTCAGGCCGAGGCGCAGGTTTTCGATGGGCCTCCAGTCGCTCTCGAGTTCCAGACCCCAGACCGTCGCGTCGAAATTCCGGTTGAAGGCCGAGCGGTCCACGATCTCGGAGACCTGATAGCCGGTGTAGTCGTAGTAGAAACCAGCCAGGTTCATCGTCATACGGCCGGCCAACAGCGTGTTTTTCGTCCCGACTTCGAAGGCGTTGACGAATTCCGGTTCGAAGGTCTTGGGCCGGGTCGCCGAGGCGGCGCTATTGCTCAGCGCGACGCGCGGATCGGAATAGAAGATCCGCACGAAACCGGGCGGGTTGGCGCCGCCCGCCTTGTAGCCGTGAGCGAAGGACGCGTAGAGCAGCGTTTCGTCGGTAAACGAGAGGTGAGGCTTCCAGTCGAGCGCCAGCCGCCCGGTCGGCTCGTTCCACTCCTGCTGTATGACTTCGGCGACCGGATAGCCGACCGAGTTCGAGGCCAGAAGCCAGGTCGGCACCCGCGGCGCGCGCTTCTTGTCGACCGTCCATCGCAGGCCAGCCGTTAGCTTGAGGTCCGGCGTGAAGTTGTAATACGCCTCGCCGAAGACAGCATAAGAGATCAGCTTGTAAGGGTTATTGCTCAGGAAATAGTTGTGTCCCTCGTCATTCAGAGCGTCGATCGGGTTCGGATCGATGTAGGTGCATCCGGTGACCGGATAAACGCCGTTGGGGTCGCCCTGCAGGTACCCGTTGTCCATGCATTCGACGTTGTCCGTCACCCCGTTCCGGTAGGGGTAGAGCTGGAAGAACGGATTGCCGAGCGCCGCCTGCATGCTGAGCGAATTGATGAAGACGTAATACTTGTCCTTGCTGTCCGCGCGCAGGAAATTGGCCCCCAGACTGAAGTTGAAGGCGCCGTCCCAGTTCGATGAAAGCCGGAATTCCTGGCTGAATTGCGTGGCGGTCGCCGTGGCGACATCGACCGCCACCAGCCGATCCGAGCATCCCAGTTGCGGATCGCAGAAGATCGAGCCGTTCGGTCCAGGCTGGAGAACGCCCAGGCGATCATAGGGACGCGCGGCGGTCCAGGCGCCGGCGGCGGTGTTGAACCGGTTGAAATCCTGCAAGGAATAGACGAAGTCGCGCCCGAAAGCCGTCTCCGAAGCCAGCGTCAGGTGGTCTGTCAGGTCGTAACTCACCTGCAGTTCGCCGATATCGGAACTCGCGCGGTAATCCGGATCGATGGTGGATTCGATCGTCCGCAGGTCCGATGACTGCGCCCTGTTGCGGTAGGGGTCGTCCAGCGCCGTCGGCAACCCGATCGATGACAGCGGCACATAATAGGGCAGCATCCGCCCCATCGGGGTCTGGAAGGAGTCCGGCGAATACAGGGACTCCCGCGTGCAGCCCTGGCTGTAGTTGGCGTTAGCGGTGGACATTAGCCCGCCTTGGCCGCGGTTGGGCAGGTTCTCGTCGTAACCCACCTCGATGCCGCCGATCTCAGTGACCACGTCCTTCTTGCATAGCTGTTTGCCCGAACGCAGGCGGTCGTCGTCCTCCTGGAAGTGTTCCCAGATCAAGTTGGCGTCGAGCCGCTCGTTCGGCGAAATCCGCAGCGAAAGCCGCGTGGACCACAGGTCGCGGCCATCGATCGGATTGCCGGTGAGCTCGTTCGTCGCGTAACCGTCGCGCTTGGTCCAGGCGCCGGCCAGGCGCAGGGCGACCTTATCTTCGACGAGCGGGATGTTGATCATCCCCTCGATGCGGCTGGAGCTGAAGTTGCCCGCGTCCGCGGACAGTCGGGATTCGGCCGTGAACTTCGCCTTTTGCGAAATGATGTTGACCACGCCCGCCGTGGCGTTGCGGCCGTAGAGCGTCCCTTGGGGACCACGCAGCACCTCGACCCTCTGCAGGTCGTAGAATTCCTGCTCGAAGAAGCGGTTACGGATGAAGGGCGTGTTGTTGAAAGCCACAGCCACCGCCGGGTCGGTCGTCGCAGAGATCGCCTGGGTGCCGATGCCGCGGATCTGGATCGAGTAAGAGCTGAAGTTCGTCTTGGTGAAGGTGAAGTTCGGGACCTGGGTCACCAGGTCGGGACCGCCGGCCACCTGGCTGCGCGTCAAATCCTCCTGGGTGAACGCGCTGATGGCGATCGGCACATCCTGGATATCTTCTTCGCGCTTCTGGGCCGTGACGATCAGAGCCTGGACCGTGCCGTCAGCGCCGTCCCCCGCGGCGCTCCCGGACTGGGGGGCGAGCGTCACCGTCCTTCCGTCGTCGGAGGCGACGCGCAGATTTGTGGCGATCAGCAGGCGGCGCAGCGCTTCGCGGGGCTCATACTCACCCTTCAACGCCTGAACCTTCTGGTCGCCGACATCGGTCTGGCTGGCGAGGATCTGCAGGCCGGACTGGCGGCCGAATTCCTGTATGGCCGTGCGGGCCGGCTGCGCGGGAATGTCGAAAGACTGGACCTCGGCCAAGGCCGGAGTCGCGGCGATGGAGACGGCGCAGACCGCGGCCCCTCCCATCAGCGTGTGGCGCAAGCTGAACATCTTGAACTCCCCCCGTATTGACGGGCGCCTCCCCGGGCGCTCCTACGGGAACGATCCGCGGCGTTTCGACTTCCGCCGCCTTGCCTGCAAAAATTATGACCGGGCGGGGCCCGCGAGTCTCAATTCGCGATCATCGGCTGTGACCCGCGCGCCGAGCGTATTGGCCACCGCGCGCACAAAACTATCCGGATCGTTAGCGCGGAAGTAGCCGACCAGCCGTTCACGCCCGAGCGCGGGATCGTCGATGACGATGTGGCGGTCGTTGTAGCGGTTGAACTCGGCCGCCGCGTCGGCCAGCGTTTCGCCGTCGAGACCGACCATGCCTTCGCGCCACGCCAGCAGCCGTCTCACGGTTGTGGGCGCCAACGCCTGCGGCGCGGCAGGTCCGGAATCCGAGACCAGCATCTTCGTGCCCGCCGGCAGACGCAGGACCCGGGCCGGATCGGTCGTCGTCCAGCACTCCACCGTGCCCTTGGCGACGATCACCTCGGCGCCCTTGCCCATTCGGCGCACGGAAAAGGCGCCGTCGACGGCGCGCAGGCGGACATCTCGCGCCTCGACGACAAAGGGTCGGGCGCGGTCGCGAGTCACGTCGAACCAGGCCTCGCCCTGGGCGAGCTTCACCAGCCGCTGGTCGGAGGCCATGGAGACCTCGATGCGGCTGGCGGTGTTTATCGCCGCGCTCGAACCGTCGCCCAGCGGCACGCGCCGGATCTCGCCGCGCGCGGTGCGATAGGTCTGCTCGCCGATGTGCGAGACCGCGAGCGCGCCGCCGATGCCCGCAACGCCGATGAGGCTGGCCGCGATCGCCTCGCGGCGGGTGACGACGGGCCAGCGGCGGGCCGGCGGCGTCTCGGCGCCTAGCGCACGGCCGCGATCCATCATCGACCAGGCGGCATGTGCGCGGACATAGGCGCCTTGCCGGCGTTCGTCGGCGGCCAGCCAGGCGTCGAGCTCGGCCTGCTCGGCGGCGCTCAGGGCGGCGCGGTCCTCGCGCACGACCCAGGCCGAGACGACGCGGTCGATGTCAGCGGCGGTCTGCTTTGGCATCCCTACCCCCTCTTCGCCCGAACAACCGCAGCGGACGGCGCGCCCCGCCGGCTTCCGCCCCAAGCCCCTGCAGCACCAGCCGCAGCCCCTTGGCCGCCTCCTTCTCCACGATGTTTTCCGACACGCGCAGGCGCGCGGCGATCTCGCGCTGCGGCAGACCGTCGATCTTGCGCATCAGGAAAATCAGCCGGCATCGTTCGGGCAGCGCCTCTATCAGCCGTTGGACCCGCGCGAGCTCCTGGCGACCGCTGAGCGCGCGCTCGGCCGAGGGCTCATAGTCAACGATCCCCAGCGCGTCGATTTCCGCCACCGCATCGATGCGCACGATCCGGTCGCGGCGCATCTGCTTGAGCACGATGTTTCGCGCCACCGCGAAGAACCAGGCCCGGCCGCTGACGATGTGCTCGAACCCGCCGTGGGCGAACATCCTGGCGTAGGCCTCCTGGATGACATCGTCCTCGTTCTCGACCCGCAAGGACGCACGCAGCCAGCCCCGCACGTCCGCCTCATGCGGCAGGACGTGGGCGGCGAACCATGCGGCGGTGTCCCTGGCGTTGGGCAGGACGGCCTCCCCGTACGTGTGTACGCGTAAAGGCTGGCGGGGTTGGGGGCGGTGTCAAGTGAGGGATAGCCCCTCGCGCGCGGCCGGACGCAGGCGCGCGTGTGTGTTGCCTGCGCGCTACGTAGCGCGCAGGCGCGAGCGCGTGGGGGCGGTCGGAGCGAGGGTGGATAAGTTTCATCCGCCCAGTATGGCGCCGCGGCGACGGGGGTGGATTAGTTGGACTTGCGGGCAAGCGGAAGAAAAGGCGGCCGCCGGGGTGGCGACCGCCTCAAGTGATCCGGTTCAGAGGGGACCGAAGCCGGAGCTCGGCTAGCCGCCGAAGCCGAAGGAGACCTTGAAGTAGGGGCCGTCGTACTGGCGGTCATAGGCCTTGTGCCGCATGACGCCGCCATCGATGGCGCCGAAGTAGCGCTCGACGCGATAGCCGCCGCTGACCTTCAGGCCCGAGAGGTTGAAGGAAAGGCCGAGATTGGCGTTGACCTCCGGCGTGGCGGCCGAAGTCGACCGGTGGATGGCGAGTGGCGTGCTGTAACTGTCAATGAGCTCGCCGCCCGCGAACGGATGGCGTTGGCGAAGATCGCTGTCGCCGTGGATTTCGCCGCTGATGGTGGTCTGTTGCCGCCCCCAGAGCACCGATCCGCCGACGCCGATGTCCAGGTCGAGGCGTCCGGCCTTGTCCGCGTCGCCCAGCACTGGGAAAGAAAGGTCCCAATCGACGGCCGGGCCGACCCCCTCGAACTCACGCGACATGTTGGCGACGCCGTGGAAGCGATGCATCTCCCAGCCGTACTTGACGACGTCGGACTCGGGCACGACCACCAAGGGCCTGCCATGAAGGACCGCCGCGCTCGCCGACCTCAGCTTGGCGTAGCGCAGCCCGGCGCTGAGCTGCGAAGTCCCCAGCCGTCCGAGGCCCACGTCGCGGCCGACCCCGAAGTCGGCGATGTCGAAGGACTCCTCGTTCGAGGCTGTCGTCGTGGCGTATTCGTAGATCCCCTCAGCAGATGGGCTGAAGTATTTCCCGGCGGTCCGCTCGTTGATGAACTCGATCGGAAGTCCTGTCAGGCCGGCGATGATGGCGTTCGTCGCCGGCCCAAAGCGGTCGCCCCCGGTCACGGCCCACTTCGGGTGGGCTTCGGCCGAGCCCGCCGCCCGACCATAGCGAATGCCGCCGTTGATGGACCAGCCATTCGGATTGGGCTGATAGGTGAGTTTCACGCCCCCTGACGCACCCCAGTCGAGGTCATTCTGGATGTCCAGCGGATAGGGATGCTCGGCGAAGGCTATTCCCGGAGGCGCCAAGGGATCGTGATCGCCGTTGAAAGGACCATACAGGCCGCCGAATTCGATGCGCCAGGGCTGATAGACGCCCGGTCCGCGGTTGAAGCCGCCCCAGTCGCCCGTCCATGCCTTCGTCACGCGAAGACCGAAGAGACGCGGTTCGGTCAGGAAGACGTTGGTGGTCAGGCCGGTGTCGTCGGAGTTGAGGAAGGCGCCGGTGATGGAGTCGCGGTCGAAGACGTTCTTCACGTAGGCCATGACGGTCCAGCCGGCGTCTTCATTGCTGAAGATCGCGGCCAGGTTCACGTTGGTATAGGCCTTCAGCTTGTCATAGCCGGGCGTGTTGAAGATCCGGGTCCAGGCTTCCGACTGGTAATAGAGATCGGTGTGAAGCGTCGCCAGCCAGCTGTTGGCCAGCGGGATGGTATAGTCCGCAGTCAGCGTCGTCGTATAATGTGGCGCATTCGGCAGCGCGTTGCCCGACAGGTCCTTTTCGATGCCCTCGCCAAAATTGGCCGAGGCCGGATCGTAGCCGGGATAGCCGATCAGGTTAACGCCCCATGGCGTCGGTGAATCGACGATGGCGATGGTCTCCCCGTTTTCCTGAAGTCGGTAGACGGGGTTCGGGACATAGGGGAGGTAGGTCAGTGGGTCGACGTGCGCGAGATAGCCGCTGCACAGGTCGTTCTTGTAGGTCCCGACCACCATCTCGGCCAGCCACCTCGGGATGACGCAGTTCGAGGCGTGCGGCGGGAAGGGCTTCATCAGCACCCAGTTGGGATCACCTCCCGTTCGGTCCATGAGGTCGATCGCCTTCGACCCGTCGGCCAGGCGGGTATTTTCGAAACCCAGCTTCAGGCCAAGTCGCAGGTTTTCGAGCGGCCGCCAGTCGGCCTCCAGCTCGGCGCCCCAGACGGTGGCGTCGAAGTTGAGGTTCACGGCCGAACGGTCGACGATCTGGGAAATCTGGTAGCCGGTATAGTCGTAGTAGAAGCCGGCCAGATTGAGCGTCAGTCGCCCATCCAGCACAGTGTTCTTGGACCCGATCTCGAAGGCGTTGACGAATTCGGCGTCGAACTTCTCGGGGTGGGTGAGGGAGGCGTTTATGTAGTAGTTGCTGAGCAGACCCTCGCTCCCGACCGGCCCCAGAACGATGATCGGCGGCGGCGGATTGGCGCCACCCGCCTTGTAGCCGCGAACGTAGGAAGCATAGACCAACGTCTCGTCGGTGAAGGACAGGTCCGGCTTCCAGTCTACCGCCAGCCGCCCGGTCGGTTCGCGCCAGATCTGGTGGATCACCTTGCGCGTCGGCGTGCCATAGGAACCCGCCGCCATCAGCCAGCTCGGAATCTGCGGCGCGGTCTTGTCGTCGACGGTCCAGCGGAAGCCCGCCGTGAACTTCAGCTTGTCGGTCGGACTATAGTAAACCTCGCCGAAGGCCGCATAGGACAGCAGATGGTAAGGGTTCTTGCTGAGGAAGTAGTTCCGGCCCTCGTCGTTCAGGTTATGGATATTGTTGGGGTCGATATAAGCCGAGCCGAAGCCGTATGGTCGGTTGGGGTCGCTCCAGACATAACCTTGCATGTCAGAGCCGTTGATATTCGTCTCGAAGTACTGGGAGTTGTCGCTGACGCCCGCTTGCCATGGCGCCCTAGCGACGAAAGCGGTCAGACTATTGATGAAGACGTAATACTTGTCCTCGGTGTCATAGCGCAGGAAGTTTGCGCCGACATTGAAATTGATCGGTCCTTCGAAGTCCGACGACAATCGGAATTCCTGGCTGAACTGTTGTGAGCTGGCGGTGGCCACGTCGCCGGCGGCAAGCCTATTGGTGCATCCGAGTTGCGGATCGCAGAAGACTCCATCCTCGTTGATATAGGTGAAATCGCCGATCCGCCCTCCCGGAATGAACACGCCTGGCGTGGTATCGAACCGGTTGAAATCCTGAAACGAGAAGATGAAGTCGCGCGAGAACCCGGTTTCGGAGGCTAGGGTCAAGTCCTTGGCGAGATCGTATCGCAGTTGCAGCTCGACGATATCGGCGTCCGCCCGGTAGTTGGGCTGAATGTGGGTTTCGATTTCCCGCAGATCGCGCGACTGGACGGCGCTGGCGTAAGGATCGCGCTCGGAATAGACGGGGGCGCCCAGATTCGCCGCGGGCCCGTAATAGGGCAGCGCAAAGCCGTTCGGCGTCTGGAAGGAGTCCGGCGAATACATCGAGGCCGGCAAACACCCCTGGCTGAAGAAGGCGGCGTTGGCCTGCAACGCGCCCGAGTCCTGCGGCACGGGGATGCCGCCGATTTCTGTCGGGCCCGGGTCCTTGTGACAGAGCTGCTTTCCCGAACGCAGGCGGTCGTCGTTTTCCTCGAAATGCTCGAAGACGAGATCGGCGCGGAAGCGATCCGTCGGCTCCAGGCCAAGGGTCACGCGCGCGGACCAGAGGTCGCGGCCATCCGTCTGCTGACCTGTGAGGATGTTCTTCACAAAGCCGTCGCGCTTGGTCCAGGCGCCGGCGATCCTGAGCGCCGCCTTGTCTTCCACCAGCGGAATGTTGACCATTCCTTCGAAACGCGTCGAATTGTAGTTTGACACGTCTCCCGACAGCTTCGCTTCGAAATGGAACTTCGGCTTGGCCGAGATGACATTGACGACGCCCGCGGTGGCGTTGCGGCCATACAGCGTGCCCTGCGGGCCGCGCAGCACCTCGACCCGCTCCAGGTCGTAGAATTCCTGCTCGAAGAAGTGATTACGGATAAAAGGTGTGTTGTTGAAGGCGACCGCGACGGCCGGGTCGGTCGTCGCCGAGATCGCCTGGGTGCCGATGCCGCGGATCTGGATCGAATACGAACTGAAGTTCGTCTTTGTAAACGTCATGTTCGGGACCTGGGTCATCAGGTCCGGGCCGCCGGCCACCTGAGACCGCGTCAGGTCCTCCTGCGTAAATGCCGACATCGCGATCGGCACGTCCTGGATGTTTTCTTCCCGCTTCTGGGCCGTGACGATCAGAGCCTGAACCGTTCCCTCAGCGCCGTCCCCCGCGGCGCTTCCGGACTGGGGGTCGGAGGCGTCCGCTATGGCGATGGCGCCGGAGGGGTCGCGGCGGATCTTGAAGCGGGTGCCTTCGAGGAGTTGGGCCAGCGCCTCATCGGAGGACAGCGCGCCGCGCGCGCCTTGCGTGCGTACGCCGCTGACATCGGCGATGCGGTAGATGATCTGCACGCCGGACTGGCGCGCGTAGGCGTCCAGCGCGACCGAAAGGTCACCCGCCGGCACGTCGAAATCGCGGGTCTGGGCGGCGGCCATCCCGCCGGCGGCCAGCGCGAAGGCGCAAACGCCGCCCGCCAGCATCGTCTTCAAGGTCCGTTGCGGCATGATCTCTTGTCTCCCCCCTTGGCGGTCTCCCTGACCGCTCTCGGACTACTGAGACGAAGCCTCGGCGCGTATCCGGTACACGCCTTCAGCCGGAAATGACGATCTCCTCGCCGTGGTCTTCCACGTTGAGGCCGAATGCTTGCTGGAGCAGGCGCGCGAAGGCGTCGATATTTTCGGCTTCGAAGCTGCCGCCGATGCGGACCTTCGACGCGGCGTCGCCCTCCACCACCAGCTTCTTGCGGTTGTAGCGGTTGAATTCTCCGACCGCGTCGGCGAGCGTCGAGTGATCGAACACCAGCATCCCCTCGCGCCAGGACAGCGCCGTCTCGACCTTCTGGATCGAGGGGGGCGCGAGCAGCGTCGCCTCGCCCTTGGCCAGCGCCAGGTCGCCGCGGGTCAGAACCGCCGGCTTGGCGTGTTCCTGCCGCATGGGATCGACGCGCACGCGGCCCTCGACCACCGCGACCTCCACGCCCTCTCCTTCCCGGCGCACCAGGAACTTGGTGCCGAGCACGGTGATGCGGCGCGGGCCGGCATAGACGACGAAGGGATGGGCGGGATCGTGCGCGACCTCGAAATAGGCCTCGCCCCGGTCGAGCCAGACCGTGCGGTGATCGGCGCTGATTGAGGTGCGCAGTTGCGTGTCGGTGTTGAGCTCCACGCGCGTGCCGTCGCGCAACGGCACGGTCGCATGCCCGCCGATCTCGGTCGAATAGGCGTGTCCGGGCTGGACCAGCTTGATGACGCCAAGCCCGCCGCCCATCGCCACCGCGACGGCCGCAACCGCCGCCGCGATGCGGCCGACCAGCAGGCGCGAGGGCCGCGCGCCGTAGTTGGACCCCCGCAGCGCCGCCAGCCGGTCCGCCCGGCTCCACGCCGATTGCAGGCGCAGGAAGGCCACGCGGTTGGCCATGTCCTCCTCGATCCAGGCGTCGAGCGCGGCCTGGTCGGCGGGCGACCACTCACCGCTGTCCTGGCGGGCGAGCCAGGCGGCAGCCTTTTCTTCGATGGCGAGCGCGGCGTTCATTGGCCTACTCCGCGCTTGGAACCGGATGCGGCGCGGCGGATGCGGCCCGCACCGCCCAGCATGAAGTCGGCCAGCGCGCGCATGCCGTGAGCGGTCTGGCGCTCGACCGTATCCTCGCGGATGCCCATGCGGGCGGCGACCTCGCGCTGGGACAGTCCCTCGATCTTGCGCAGCACCACCACCTCCCGACAGCGCGCGGGCAGCTGGTCGAGCCCCGCCTGTAGCCGCCGTAGCTCGTCGCGGGCCGTGAGATGCCGGTCAGGCGTGACCTCATCGACGGTGACGGCCCAGCCGTCAAGATCGACGGCCACCTCCAGCGGCACGACGCGGGCGTGGCGCATGCGGTCGATCAGCAGGTTGCGGGCGGCGGTAAAGACGAAGGCCTTGGCGTGCGCGGGCTGGGCGTTGCGCGCGGCCTCGCAGACGCGGGCGTAGATCTCCTGGCGCAGGTCGACGATGTCCGCCTCCGTGCGCCAGTTACGGCGCAGGAAGCGCATCAGCGCCGCCTCCAGCGGCAGCACTTCGCTTACGAACCATTCGTCCAGCGCGCGCGGGTCCAACTGAGCCCCCGGAGTCCTTCACGACTCTACCGGGACGAAACGGCGCTGGAAATCCGGTACGGCGACCGAAAACTTTTTGAAGCGATGAAGAAAAAGGCGGCGGTGGGAGCCGCCGCCTTCAGTGAACCGGTTCAGAGGGGACCGAAGCCGGAGGGAGGCTAACCGCCGAAGCCGATGGCGATCTTGAAGTAGGGCCCGTCGAGGGTGCGGTCGAAGTCCTTCGCCTCGTCGAAGCCGGCGTCGAGCACGTTGAAGTAGCGCTCCCACCGGTAGCCCGTGCCGACGTTGACCCTGCCGGCCCGATAGGAGAGCCCAAGCGAGAGGTCGACGACCGGGACGGTCACGGATCTGGAGCGATCGTGGTTGTGGTCGGTTATGTCCGGCTCGCCCACCGCGGGAAGCGGGTGATACTTGAGCGAGCCGGTGTGCTCGGTCGCCCGCTCGTCGCCGACGATGTGCGTCTTCTGCGTGCCGAACAGCGTCCCGGCCGCGACGGACCAATCGACGTTGAGATGACCGCTTTCGTCGTTGCCAAGCAGGTGGGCGGCGGCTTCCCAGGAAAGCATGGGCCCCAGGCCCTTGAAGTCACGGTCGGCGTCGATCTGGCTGTCGAACCGCTCATAGGTGCTGGGCAGGTAAATCCAGCCGTCGGTGATCTGCCAATCGACGAGCGAGGCGCTGAACATCGAAGTGGTCGACTGGAAGTGCGCGTAACGCAGGTCCGCCGCAACCGTCGAACTGGCCAGCAGGCCCATCCCGACATCGCGCCCTACGCTGAAATCGACGATCTCGTGCTTTTCGGCGCTACGCACAGACGCGTCGCCCCATTCGGTCGAGGTGGCGGTGCGGAACTGCGGATAGGCGTCGTAATAGGGAGAGCCCGGTACGCAGACCAGGTCGGCGAAGAAGGTGCCGAGCGGGACGGCGCAGGCGGCCTTCGTGGTGGTCACGTCCTTGTGGCCCCAGCTCCTGTCCGTGTTGGTGCGGCCGTAGCGAGCCGCGCCCGTGACTGACCATCTCGACCCGTCCGGTTGATAAACGATCTTCAACGATCGGCCGTCGCCCCAGTCGAAATTCCGGTTCTGGAGGCGCGTGGGATCGAGCGCCGGACCGACGGAGTCGGCCCAGGCCAACCGCATTTCCTGATACGGCGCGTCCTGCCGCTGCACCTGGCCGGATATCTCGACGGTCAGCGGATAGGGGCCGACATGGTGCAGGTCGGCACCCGTCCACCAGGGGCCGCCGTTCCACTCCTTCGTCATCCGCAGGCCATAGAGCCGGGGCTCCGTCAGGAAGACGTTGGTGGTCAGGCCCGTGTCGTCCGAGTTCAGGAAGGCGCCGGTGATGTTGTCCCTGTCGAAGACGTTTTTGACATAGGCCATCACCTTCCAGCCGGCATCGTCGTTGGTGAGAATCGCCGCCACGTTGACGTTGGTGTAGGCCTTGAGCTTGTCGTAACCGGGCGTGTTGAATATCCGCGTCCAGGCCTCCGACTGGTAGTAGAGGTCGGTGTGCAGCGTCGCGAGCCAGTTGTTGGGCAGCGGGATTGTGTAATCGGCCGTCAGCGTCGCGGTGAAGTGCGGCGCGTTCGGCAGCTCCTTGCCGCCGAGGTTCTTGAAGAAACCTTCGCCGTGGTTGTTGCCGTAATCGAGCGTCGGATCCCAGCCCGGGTAACCCGGGTTCGACGGCAGGGATTGAGGGTGTTCCGCAACCGTGGGGTTCGGAACGTAGGGCAGCAACGTCACTGGATCGAGCCCGAACAGGTAGGCGTATTCGCAGCCGCCCGGCCCGCCTCCCCCCGGATTGCCCAAGTTGTGCAGTTCAGGCGTTCCATCCGGAACCGAGCTACCGTTGTAATGGCCGCCCACCCCCGCGAACAGGAATGCGGGAAGCACACAGTTGGAAGGGAAGGTCGGGAAGGGACTGACGACCACCCACCCCGGCGTTCCGGCCGTGCGATCCATGATGTCGATCGCCTTCATGCCGTCGGCGACCCGGGTCTTCTCGTAGCCGCCCTTGAACCCAAGCCGCAGGTTTTCAAGCGGCCGCCAGTCGGCCTCGAGTTCAAGGCCCCACACCTTGGCGTCGAAGTTCTGGCTGATCGCCGAACGGTCGACGATCTGGGAGAGCTGATAGCCCTTGTAGTCGTAATAGAATGCAGCCGTGTTGAGCGTCAGCCGGCCGTCCAGCAAGATATTCTTCGCGCCCAGTTCAAACGCATTTACGTATTCCGGATTGAAGGTTTTCGGGTGAGCCGCGGATCGTGAATTCCACTGGTCGACATACTGCTCGCAGCCGCCATAGCAGACGAGGCCGGCCGCCGGCGGGTTCATGCCGCCGGCCTTGTAGCCGTGAGCGTATGACGCGTAGAGCAGCGTATCGTCCGTGAAGGAGAGATCGGGCTTCCAGTCTAGGGCGAGACGGCCCGTCGGCTCGCGCCATTCCTGCTCCACCACCTCGGCCACCGGATATCCGACGGTGTCGGCGGCGATCACCCAGCTTGGGATGCGCGGCGCTTCCTTCTTGTCGACCGTCCAGCGCAGGCCGGCCGTCAGCTTCAGCTTGTCCGTGATCTGATAATAACTCTCGCCGAACACGGCGTAGGAAATCAGCTTGTACGGGTTCTTGCTGAGGAAATAGTTGTGGCCGCGGTCGTTGAGGCTGCCGATGGGATTGGGGTCGATATACATGCAGCCCATGAGCACATACCCGATCCGCGGATCCGGCTCGACCAGGCCATTGGGCATGCAGTTGATATTGTCGGTGACGTTTGGAACGTACTGTTCGTTCTGCCGGCCGTTTTGGGAGGCCGCGAACAGGCTCAGGCTGTTGAAGAAGACGTAGTATTTGTCTTCCGTGTCGTAGCGAAGGAAGTTCGCCCCGACGCTGAAGTTGAAGGGGCCTTCATAGTTCGAGCCGATCCGGAATTCCTGGCTGAACTGCCTTGACCGGGCGGTGGACACGTCCACCCCAACGAGGCGGTCGGCGCAGCCGATCTGCGGGTCGCAGAACACGCCTTCGGGACTCAGGACGCCCCGATTGACCAGGCTCATGCCCAGCCCGCTCGTCGTGCTCCAGGCGCCCGACGCGGTGTTGAAGCGGTTGTAGTCCTGCTTGGAAAACACGAAGTCGCGGCTGTAGGCCGTTTCCGAAGTAAGCGTCAGCGCGTCCGTCAAGTCGACGTTGAACTGGAATTCGACCACGTCGGCCTTGGCGCGGTACTCGGGGTCCACGGTGGATTCGATGACGCGCAGATTGTGCGACTGGGTCCTGCTCACATACGGATCGTCGAGAGCGATCGGAAGCGAGACCGCGCCGAGCGCATTGTAGTAGGGCAGCGACAGGCCGTTCGGAGTCTGGAACGAGTCCGGCGAATACAGCGAGGCTGGCGCGCACCCCTGGCTGAAGGTGCCCTGAACGCCCATCGCCAGCAGCGGCTGCCCGCCCTCCGGCAGGGTCTGGAAGTGCGTCGTCGCGAAGACGCGAACCCGGCCGTTGAGGATCATGGGATCGGGGCCCGGATCGATCGAGGTGATGCTGGTGACCTCGTGCGTATGGCAGAGCTGCTTGCCCGAGCGCAGACGGTCGTCGTCTTCCTGGAAATGCTCCCAGATCAGGTTGGCGTTGATCTTGTCCGTCGGTTTGAAAGCCAGCGACATGCGGGTCGACCACAGGTCCCGACCGTCGATCGGATTGCCGGTGATCTGGTTGGTCGAATACCCCTCACGCTTGGTCCAGGCGCCGGCCACGCGAAGCGCCACCTTGTCCTCGACGAGCGGGATGTTGAGCATGCCTTCGATGCGGTGCGAGCTATAGTTCGCCACGTCGGCCGAGACCTTGGCCTCATAGCTGAACTTGGGCTTGGCGCTGATGATGTTGACCACGCCGGCGGTCGCGTTGCGGCCATAGAGCGTGCCTTGCGGACCACGCAGCACTTCGATCCGCTGCAGGTCGTAGAATTCCTGCTCGAAGAACCGATTGCGAATGAATGGCGTGTTGTTGAAAGCCACGGCCACGGCCGCGTCGGTCGTCGCCGAAATCGCCTGCGTGCCGATGCCGCGAAGCTGGATCGAGTAGGACGAAAAGTTCGTCTTCGTGAAGGTCATGTTGGGGACCTGAGTGATCAGGTCCGGACCGCCGGCCACCTGCGACCGCTCCAGCGCTTCCTGGGTGAAGGCGCTGATCGCGATCGGCACGTCCTGGATATCTTCTTCCCGCTTCTGCGCGGTGACGATCAGCGCCTGGACCGTTCCCTCAGCGCCGTCCCCCGCGGCGCTTCCGGACTGGGGGTCGGAGGCCCTCACGATGAGGAAGGTATTGCCGTCCTGCTGAAACGTCAGACCCGTGCCCGCCAGCAGCTGGTTCAGGGCGACTTCCGTCTCCAGAGACCCGGACGCGCCGGGCGAACTCTTCGCGGTGGCGATTTCGGGCCGGTAAAGCACCGGCCGCCCCGTCTGTTCGGAGAAGCTGGCCAGCGCCGACGACAGCGACTGCGGAGGAATTGTGAATGTGGCCTCTTCGGCCTGGGCCGCGGCGGCCGCGCCCAGAACCGTCGCCATCGCCGCCCCGCAGAGCAGCTGCGAATACAGTCTCCGTGACCTGCCGGTCATGTCCTACTCCCCCCTTGTTTGTGGGCTTTGAAAAGCCCTCTCTTGGGTAGAAGGAGACTTCGGGGGCGATACCCTATGTCGATCCGAAATAATTACTGTTCGAGCGGCGCGCCCAGGCGGATAGCGGCCTCGTCGGCGCTCTCCACGTGAGCGATATGATAACGCGCCAGCGCGTGGGTGAAGGCGTCGACATCGTCGGCCTTGAAACGGCCGCTGACGGCGGTGTTGGCGATGGCGGGATCCGCCAGCACGATCTTGCGCGGCGAATACCGATTGAACTCGGCGGCCACGTCGGCGAGCGGCTGGTTGTCGAAATTCAGCCAGCCGGTCAGCCAGCTGGTTTCCTTGACCGTGTCGGTCGGCGCGACGGTGAGCGCGGGCGTATCCAACGAGGCGACGAGGCGGTTGCCGGGCAGCATCTCGGTCGTCTGCAGAGGCGGCGCGTCGGTGGGTCCGGCGGGCCGGCGCGAGGGCGTATCTACCTTCACCTTGCCCTCGACGAGGGTGACTTCCATCGCCTTGCCGTCCACACGCACGTCGAAAGCGGTCCCGACCGCGGTGATGGTCCGCCCAGCGGCCGCGACAATGAACGGATGGCGCTTGTCCTTGGCGACGCGGAAGAAGGCCTGGCCCCTGTCGAGATAGAGCAGCCGCCGGTCGCCGTCGGCGCGGGTGCGCAAGGTCGAGGCGGTGTTGAGGGTCACGATCGACCCGTCCGGGAGGGTGAAGGTCTGGCGCTCCCCAAGCCCCGTGGAGAAGGTGCGGTCGGTCAGTTCGTGCGAGCGCGCGAACCCGCTCTCCTGACCCGCCCACAGGCTTGCCCCGCCCACCACCATCAGTGCGGCGAGACCCGCGGCCATGCGCGTAAAGACGGCCCGGCGCTCGACCTGCGGACGCCGCCGGGCCTCAGCCCGGATGGCGAGGATTTCCGGGGCGCTGCGGGCGAAGGCCACGCCGGTCCAGGCGCGGGCGACGGCGTCATAGGCAGCCTGATGCGCCGGATCGGCGAGGCGCCACGCTTCCAGCTCGGCATCCTCCGCCGGGGTCATCAGCCCCGAGCGCTGGCGGGCGAACCAGCCGGCGGCCTGGCCTTCGACGGACTCCACGGGAGGCGGCACGGCGCTCATGCCGGGGCCTCCATCAGGGCGGTGATCTTCTCCAGCGCGCGTTTCATCAGGGCCTCGACGGCCTTCACGGAGATGCCCATGTGGGCCGCGATCTCGCCGTAGGTCATCTCGTCGAAGCGATGCAGGGCGAAGGCCTGCGCCGAGCGCGGCGGCAGCTCGTTCAGCGCCTTGAGCAGGCGCGACAGCGTCTGACGCGCGATGACGGAACGCTCGGGCGAGAGCGCGTCCTCGAGCTCAGCCTCGTCCAGTTCGGCGTGGGCCGACCAGTCCCACTGGCCAGGACGCCGACGCCGGGCGACGACGTTGGCGGCGACCCGGAACAGGTAGCGGTTGACGTGCTCGGTGTCGTCCAGCGGCCCGCGCGCCTGCATGGCCAGGAACACATCCTGCACCAGGTCGTCGGCCTCGCCGGGCCCCACCTTCTTGCGGAAATAGCTGCGCAGCGCCGGGCCGTAAGTCAGCATCCAGGCCTGCAGGTCATTGCCCGCCGCCGCCGCGCTTTCCTGCCGCCCTGGTGGCTGCGCCATCGCCCCTGCCGCTTCCCTGTGGAGGCGCCGAACACACTCCCACACTAACTAGAAGTCACCGGCGCGGCGACACCCTATGCCCTGGCCCAAAAAAGTTGAGGCGGCGGTGGAGGGCCGCCGCCTCTGAGGCGATCCGGTTCAGAGGGGACCGAAGCCGGAGGGTGCGTTAGCCGCCGAAGCCGACGGAGACCTTGAAGTAGGGCCCGTCAATAGTCCGGTCATAGGACTTGTGTTCGGCATAGCCGGCGTCGAGAGCGTTGTAGTAGCGCTCCCAACGATAGCCGGCGCCAATCTTGAAACGCTGCGCCTCGTAGGACAGCCCGAGACTCAGATCGAGCACCGGCGCCGAGGTCGATTTCGAGCGTGGGTCCGGCCCGCGAGTCACAACAGGATCGCCGGACCGTGTGCGCGGGATGCTGCTATACTTGGTGTCGTAAGCGATCGCCGTCTGCTGGCCCGTGACCCTGGTGTTCTGTCGGCCGAACAGCACGCCGCCCGTGACGGACCAGTCGAGGTTGAGACGGCCCGTGTCCGCGTTGCCCAATATTGGTTGCGCGGCGTCCCACGTCAGCACCGGGCCGGCGCCCTTGAATCGACGGTTGGAGGTCAGGTCAGCGTCATAGAAATGCGCGGTCGAATACTTGATGGTGACGAATTGATCGGCCAGGTTCCAGTCGGGAATTCCGGTCATTCTCATGTGCGTGGTCGACTTGATGTCGGCATAGCGCACCCCCGCCGACAGCTCGGATTTCATGCCGGGCAAACCAAGCCCAACGTCCCGGCCCACCATGAAGTCGACGAGCGTATGCTCTTCCTTGTGGGTGATGGTTGCGTCAGCCCAGTCGGTCGCGGTGATCAGGTAGGTGTGGTTGTTCGCATAGGGCGCGTAGAAATCGGGCGCGCACATAAAGGCGTACTTGCCGCCAAGGACACAGCCCACGTCGCCGTCGGCGAATTGCCGGAACTTGTTCGTGCCGTTCGTCTTGCCGTACCGCACGCCCGCCGAAACGCTCCACGGCGAGCCGGACGGCCTGTAGGTCAGCTTGACCTGCCGGCCGTCGCCCCAGTCGAGGTCCTGGCCTTCGGCGCTGGAGGCGTCGAGCACAGCCGGGAAGGTCGATATGAAGTCGGGCCTGATCGGCGCGTACGGCGCATCGTCCCGCTGGACCTGGCCGCCGATTTCGACGGTGAGCGGATAGGGCTCGCCCGCCGGATGGTTCGGGTTGGCCCCGGTCCACCAGCCGTCGCCCGTCCAGCTCTTGGTGACCCGCAAACCATAGAGGCGAGGCTCGGTCAGGAAGACGTTGGTGGTCAGACCGGTGTCTTCCGAGTTCAGGAACGCTCCGGTGATGGAGTCCCGGTCCATCACATTCTTGACGTAGGCCATGATCTTCCAGCCGGCGTCCTCGTTGGAGAAGATCGCGGCCAGGTTGACGTTGGTGTAGGCCTTCAGCTTGTCATAGCCGGGCGTGTTGAAGATCCGCGTCCAGGCTTCCGACTGGTAGTAGAGGTCAGTGTGCAGATCGAGCAGCCAGTCGTTCGGCAGCGGGATCGTGTAATCGCCGGTGAGGGTCGTCGTGAAGTGGGGCGCGTTGGGCAGCTCGTTGCCGGACAGATCCTTCGCGAAACCCGCGCCCGCGTTCACTTCGGGCGGAGCAGTCAGCGGATTGAACCCGGGATAGGTCGTGCCCGGTCCGAACGGATAGGGCTGATAGGGTTGCCAGGTGATCGGATCGAGCCCGCGCAGCCAAGCCATCTCGCAGCCGCCTGAATTGCCGCCGCCCACGCCGCCCGGGATACGGACCGCGTTGTCGATGACCACGACGTAGAGGGGCAGGATGCAGTTCACGGCCTGGGTCGGTTGGGCGCGTAACACGACCCAGTCGGCGTGCCCGGCGGTCCGGTCCATCGTATCGATGGCCTTTTCCCCGTCGGCGACGCGGGTGTTCTCGTATCCGACCTTCAGGCCAAGCCGCAGGTTCTCCAGCGGCCGCCAGTCGGCCTCGAACTCGACGCCCCAGACCTTGGCGTCGAAATTGGAGTTCAGCGCCGAGCGGTCAATGATCTGTGAAATCTGATAGTTGGAATAGTCATAGTAGAACACGTCCCCGTTGGCGGTGAGGCGACCGCCGAGCAGCGTATTCTTGGAGCCGAGCTCGAGCGCATTGACGAATTCCGGCTCAAACGTCTTGGGGTGATTGGCGTCCTGCGCGATCTTCGCCAGGCCGGCGTCGAGGTTGCCGCCGCAGCTGGCGCACCAGGCCACAAACCCGGTGCCCGGCGGGTTTGAGCCGCCGGCCTTGTAGCCGTGCGCGAACGAGGCATAGAGCAGGGTTTCGTCGGTGAAGGCGAGGTCGGGCTTCCAGTCGAGCGTCAGGCGGCCGGTCGGCTCGCGCCATTCCTGCTTGATGACCTCCGCGACCGGCAGGCCGACACTCTGGGTCGCAAGCACCCAGGTCGGGATGCGCGGCGCCTTCTTGCGGTCGACGGTCCAGCGCAGACCGGCGGTCAGCTTCAGATTCGGCGTGATCTGGTAATAGGCCTCGCCGAATACGGCGTACGAGATCAGCTTGTAGGGGTTGCGGCTGAGGAAGTAGTTGTGCCCCTCGTCGTTCAGGCTGCCGATCGGGTTGGGGTCCATATAGACGCACCCGGCGACTTCCTCAGTGCCGGTGAGGTTCGGCGGCCGCGGCCCCGTTTTCAGGCACTCGTGCTGATCCGAAACGTTCACTTGGTATGGTGGCATGTTTCGGTCGGTGGTGTAGGCGGCAAGCGCTGAATAGAGCGACAGCGTATTGATGAAGACGTAGTATTTGTCTTCCGTGTCGTAACGGAGGAAATTGGCTCCGAGGCTGAAGTTCAGCGGGCCATCGAAGTCCGACGACAGCCGCAGCTCTTCGCTGAACTGCTTGGATTTGGCGGTTGATACGTCGATCGCGACCAGCCGGTCCGAACAGCCGATCTGCGGATCGCAGAAAATGCCGTTGTCATCCACTCCCGCCCGGTAGAAGTAGGCGTTCGGGTCCAGGGGCAAAAAGGCGCCCGGCCTCGTATTGAACCGGTTATAGTCCTCCAGCGAAAAGAGCTCGTCGGTGAGGTATCCGGTTTCCGAGGTCAGCGTCAGCTTGTCGTTCAGGTCCCAGGCGACCTGCAACTCGACGATATCGTTCTTCGCCTGGTACTTGGGGTCGACCGTTGACTCGATCACACGGAGGTCGCGCGACTGGGCCGTGCTGATGTAGGGATCGATCCCCGGCACGTCCGGCACCCAGATGGCGCCCAGCGCGTGGTAGTAGGGCAGCGAATAACCGTTCGGCGTCTCGAAAGAATCCGGCGAATAGAGCGAGGCCGGTTTGCAGCCCTGGCTGAAGTTGGCCTGATAGTTCACATAATCGAGGCCGCCCCCGTCGTAGGGAACCGGAATACCGCCGACCTCCGTCACCGCATCTCGTTTGCAGAGCTGCTTGCCCGAGCGCAGTCGATCGTCGTCCTCTTCGAAATGTTCCCAGATCAGGTTCGTGCGGAAGTGGTCCGTCGGGTCGATCCGCAACGACAGGCGCGTGGACCACAGGTTCCGCCCGTCGATGCGGTTGCCGGTGATCTCGTTGGTGTCGTAGCCGTCCCGCTTGGTCCAGGCTCCCGCGAGACGCAGCGCGACCCTGTCATCGACCAGCGGCAGGTTGATCATGCCTTCGACGCGGGTCGAATTGTAATTCGCAACGTCGGCCGAAAGCTTCGCCTCATAGTGAAAGGTCGGCTTGGCGCTGATGATGTTGACCACGCCCGCCGTGGCGTTACGGCCGTACAGAGTGCCCTGCGGACCACGCAGCACTTCGACCCGCTGCAGGTCGTAGAATTCCTGCTCGAAGAAGCGGTTGCGGATGAACGAGGTGTTGTTGAACGAAACCGCCACCGCCGCATCCGTCGTCGCCGATACGGCCTGCGTGCCGATGCCGCGGATCTGAATGGAATAGGACGAGAAATTCGTCTTCGTGAAGGTGAAGTTCGGGACCTGGGTCATCAGGTCCGGACCGCCGGCCACCTGCGAGCGCGTCAAATCCTCCTGCGTGAACGCCGACATCGCGATCGGCACGTCCTGGATATTCTCTTCCCGCTTCTGCGCGGTCACCACCAGGGCTTGAACCGTTCCCTCAGCGCCGTCCCCCGCGGCGCTTCCGGACTGGGGGTCGGAGGCGCTCACGATCAGGTAGGTCGCGCCCTCGCGACGCCAGGTGAGACCGGTGCCGTCCAGCATCGCCAGCAAGGCCGCCTCGAACGTCGGCGCCTCGTTCACCGCATGGGCGGTCTTGCCCGCCGCCACGTCCGAGCGGATGAGGATCTGCTGGTTGCCGACCGAGCCCAGTTCATTCAGAGCGGTGTCCAGCGGCTGCGGCGCGATGGTGATCGGACGGGCATCGGCGGCCTGCGCGCCGCCCGCCGCGAGCGCCAGCGCGAAGAACGCCGCGCCGGCCATGAGTTGGGCCCGCCGTGAACTCTGGCGATGATGCATTGCTTCACTCCCCCAAGTGATTGCCGGAGAGCTTGAGCGCCGTCCGTGCACCAAGGACGCGAAACCGGCCCACTACCCTATGTCCGCCCCGCCGCTTTTTTGCCGTGCCGCGACGGCCGGGCGGCTGACGAGGCGGATGGTGTCGTCGGACTTCTGGTCGATGCGCGCCATCCCGTAGGACACGACGGCCGCGGCAAACCCCGCATTGTCGCCCGGCGTGAAGGTGCCGGTGATCGGAACGTCGGCGAGGCTCTGGTCGCCGATCACGATCTGGGTGCTGGAATAGCGGTTCAGTTCATCGACCACCTCGCCCAGCGGGCGGCGCAGGAAGACCAGTTGCCCGCGCGTCCAGCTGGTCTCGCGCACGGCGTCGACCGGCAGCAGCTTCCAGGCCGTATCGCCCGCCGCCTGCAGCTGGGTGCCCGCCACCATCTCCGTCGATTGCA
>Ga0157373_10000083_pt1 | contig 81952 bp, 63 predicted proteins | sample C65metaG_FD_113460 | JGI IMG/M metagenome (GOLD analysis project Ga0157373, IMG submission 113460) | Corn rhizosphere microbial communities from Kellogg Biological Station, Michigan, USA - C6-5 metaG | ecosystem: Host-associated > Plants > Roots > Rhizosphere > Soil | place: USA: Michigan...
CAAAATGGGCAAATGCTTGTTGACGAGGCGATTCTATTTGATTCTCTGTATGCCGAGACCGATAAATTTATGACCTGGATAAAAGCGGATACTGCTCACAGGTTTATCCACCTTTATACCGATCATGGCGGCACTTTGGCCGAAAGCCATAACATGACTAAGCTACTCGAAAAAGAGCAGATCAATTTCCTCGAGGTAGAGGAAAGTGACTTGATTGCACAACGTGTTAAGGCCAACCGTCTTTTATTTATTCATAGCCCGCACGCGCATAACGATATTATCCATGATCCGGATAATTTTTTACTTTTTTTGGAGAACGGCCCGTTTTTAAAAACAATAAAATAGGATTGTCAGATGGAAGCTGATTGGATTAATCCTTATTTAGCCATCCGTAATATTGAAGAAACCGAATAAGTTGAGGATCGGTCAAAGATAATGGCGGAATCCATTCACTTATCTGGTTGCGTGCCCAGTAAAGCCCCTGCGGGTTACCTGGCGGAGCAAATTTATAGCGATATAAAACTGCGCGAATGTAATGGGGTGGAGCGTTAGGAAAAGGATCGTTTGCAAAAAGGCCGATGGTCTGCCGGTCGTTATGTAACAGTTTCCATACCAGGTTGTAGGTCCAGGGATATTGGTCGGCTGTCGACATGGCGGCAAACCACATCTGCCAGTCTAACCGTAACTGATAGGGCGCTATCTGCGGCGGGCGTTGGTCCGGTAATACAGGTAAACCTTTATACAGATAGGGCTTCCAACGCGTACTATCGCTTATTCGCGTGTCCGATGTTCCTTCAAAAACCACATTATACCGTTCCTGGCCAACGCCACCGAAGGCGCCATAAGTATTTACCAGATCTAAGGGATCGAACGAAGTATTCATCACCTGGTTAGGCGAAAGAATGTTGAGTGTGGGTTGTACGCTGAATAGTGCGATAAGCGCGGTGATTGCCCAGGCAGTTACGGTCATCGGCCGCGATTCCTGTTCATTTACGGAAGCATATTCAGCTTTTTTTACTAATCGTTGTGGAAGTATCCTGGCCCAAAAGCTATCATCAAAACAGGCCAGTGCAGGTACAATGGTTAACCAGTTTAAAAACGATAAGTTGCCACTTACAACGATGCTCAATTGCAACAGCACAATAATCACTCCGGCGATATGACGTGCCAGCCTGGGGCCGAACACAAACCAGGGCGCCATCAATTCGGCCAGCCAGTTAAACCATACACCTATCCTGAGCCAGATGTGCGGCAAAAAATGAAACCAGCGCGTAAACGGGCCGGGGATAGGCTGCGTTTCAAAGTAATAATAAAGCGCCGTGCTGTTGCGCCATGTTGCGTCGCCACGATACTTGATCATCCCGGAACCGAACATGATTCGAAATATAAGCCAGCGGAACAGCACAATAATTGGAAACGGCGGCGCTTGCCTTGGAAAAGGTCGCATATCCAGTAGCGGGCAAAGAAAAATGGCCAGGAAACCTGTTTCGTTAAGTTGTATTTCCCATCCGTAGCCGTACCAATCCTGTCCGGCATGCACAAACGACATGTACATAAACCACAGCAGCCCCATCAACAAGGCGTTGGTATAGCCTGCTGTTACCATCAGCGCGATAATAAAGCCCAGCCAGGCTGTAATTAACAATGCTGTATCGCTACGCCCTAACCAAAATATTGAAGGCAATCGAACAAATCCCTTGCCGGCCGAGCCCAGAGTGTGACTAACCTGCGTGAAATAACTATCCAACGGGAGTAAGCCATGCGAACCGATCAGCGGTACTACCTGATTAATGGCTGCCAAAAAAGCTATGGCATAAACCAGCCCCAGCAAACGCAGGATAACAAAACGGGTAAGCCAGTAACTAGGTGCAATACCAGGTTCCCTGAAGATCGAAACAGGCTTGGTCATAACTTTTTGATGTATCAGAAAAACACCAGGTGATATGCTTTTATAACGTGCATAATAAGGTATGGTTTACGTAATAGATACTTTATATCGTCGTTATTTGAAGGTGGCCTTTTGATAGGATAAAAAAAGAGGCTGTTCTCACTTTTGAGACAGCCTCTTTTTTGTGTTCCCGAAGGGATTCGAACCCCCATCATCAGAACCGGAATCTGACATTCTATCCATTGAACTACGGAAACAAGCCTCAAACCCCTAAAGGGGCTTAAGTGATACAAATATACCTTTTTGTAAGCAGGAAGCAAGAAGCAGCAGGAAGGTCTAAATAAAAGCTTCCATCTCAAGGCTTATGGCTTCGTGCTTTACTTTAAACGTTAAATCTGAAGTGCATAATATCACCGTCGGCAACTACATAGGTTTTGCCTTCAACACTTAGCTTACCGGCCTCTTTACAAGCACTTTCCGAGCCGTATTTTACAAAGTCATCATATTTAATAACCTCGGCACGGATAAAGCCCTTCTCAAAATCGGTATGGATAACCCCCGCTGCCTGCGGTGCTGTAAAACCCTGGGTAATTGTCCAGGCGCGTACTTCCTGCACACCGGCGGTAAAGTAAGTAGCTAAATTAAGCAGGCGGTAAGCGGCTTTAATCAGCTGTGCAACTCCTGATTGTTGCAGGCCCAGGTCATCCAGAAACATCTGGCGCTCTTCATACGAATCGAGTTGCGCGATTTCCGACTCTATCTGTGCCGAGATGATCAATACCTGCGCGTTTTCTTCCTTAACAGCGGCTTTAACCTGTTCAACATAAGCATTGCCCGTGTTAACCGATTTTTCATCAACGTTGCAAACATACATTACCGGTTTAGCGGTAAGCAACCATATGTCCTCAATATATACTTTGTCTTCTTCGGTAACCGGCGCTGTACGTGCGGATTTACCGGCCAACAGGTGATCTTTATAAACCGTCAATACGTCGAAGGCTTTTTTCTGCTCCTTGTCACCAATCTGTGCGCCTTTAGCAACCTTAGATATTTTTTTCTCTATCGATTCAAGATCTTTCAGTTGTAATTCGGTATCGATAATTTCTTTATCACGGATAGGGTCCACAGAACCGTCAACGTGTATTACGTTATCATCGTCAAAGCAACGCAAAACGTGGATAATAGCATTGGTGGCACGGATATTGGCTAAAAACTGGTTGCCCAAGCCTTCGCCTTTGCTGGCACCTTTAACTAAACCGGCAATATCAACTATCTCGATAACGTTCGGTACAACACGTTGAGGATTTACCAGTTCGGCAAGTTTGGTTATCCGCTCATCGGGCACAGTTATTACCCCAACGTTTGGCTCGATAGTGCAAAACGGAAAGTTAGCAGCCTGTGCCCTGGCATTTGATAAGCAATTAAAAAGTGTTGATTTACCCACATTCGGCAAACCTACTATACCACATTGTAAACCCATTTATTAGTTGATTAAGTTGATTGGGTGAATAGTTGATTTGTTGAAGATAAGAAGTTAACTCAATCAACCACTCACCCCAAATTTGCCGCAAAGATAAAATAAAAAAGCGCCCTGTATAAGGCACTCTTTAAAGTTTTTATTTTTGCGATAACCAATGTTTCATATTGGGATAAGAGCTTACTGCGTATTCCGGGTTATGGTCGCCATAATTAGCCATGCCATGCCAGTCTAGTAAAGGTGCCCCAAGATATTGCCCCTGTTCAAAATTTGCCGCCAGCGATCGGTTGGCTCCGCGATAACCATGATCGTGGAATACAACTAGCGGATCAATATTTAAATGCTTGCATGCCGCGTATGACCATGCCATTGCTGCCATTTCGTTCCCGTCATCAAATTGGCCGGTATTTGTCTCATCCAATATTTGCCGGTCTGCTGCCGGAGTCATGGCAATGTGCCCGGCTTCATGCAATAAGTCGCCGGGGTATAATAGCTTTTCCCTGTCAACAACCAATGTGCCCTGTTTGATGGTCATGCCGGGCAAAAATGTTTGCCCGGCAATATTTTCATAACGCACCGGTATCCCTATGCTTTGTATAAAATCGATAAGCTTTGCGGCGATAGCTTCGTTACTCATTGATATTTAAAAGGTGTTACTTTTTTAATGGCTAGCCGGTGTATCGGGTGGATTAACCGGCGGTATCGTTGTGTTTGATGTTATTGCGGGATTTGCCACAGGTGGCGGTTGTGGTGTTGGCTGCTGTGCCGCTGACTCAGGGTTAGATACAGGAGGAACTACAACCGGTGGTTGAGGTACTACCGGAACGATAGGGCTAGCCGGTGTTACAACCGGGCTAACCGGAACTACAGGGTTTACCGGAGGCTGCGATACTGGATTTACAGGTGGAACGGTTGGCGCCGCCGGCGGAGTTTTGTTCTCCTGGGTTTTCATAGCCAGATAGGTTGCGTTGCTAATACCGGTTAGGGCCAACAAGGTCGAATCTAATTCAGGTAAACCCGGGCATGCAGCCGTTGAGCAGCCGTGTTTCACCATAAAAACCTTGGTCAGGTAAACCACCATGGCAATACCGGTCCAGATTACATTCTGAAAACGGGGTATGCTGATGCCGTTTGCATCCGAGAGTATATCCACAAAAAATCCCTGTGATATGTTATTCTGATGCCTTTGTTTATGATCCTGTATGTCTCCCTTATCTATAATGGCGCCGCTTGCAGTAACCGCAGCGCCCAATCCCATTAATATCAATGCTGTTTGGTTAATATCCGGGTTAGGGCAGCATGAGTTATTGCAAAATGTTAAGTAAATATAACTGCATGAGATGATCACCGTCCACATGGCCAGTTGTACGCGCGATAGGCTAAACGGTGCATTATTGCGGCGAAAGCGTGTCCGGCCGTTTTGTTTTGCAGCTTCTACTTCGGCGTCTATGATATTACAGTCGACATCGTCGCGCAGCAGGTTCGAATAAATATCTAAAATAAAGAACAAGGCGATAATAACCAGTATCATTACCAGCGCCAGGGTTTTGTGCAGATCAATACCCTGAGTGCCGGAACAACCGGTAAATAATATGATCAACAAGATCAAACAGATTCGTGAAATAGGTTTCATAATAGGTTAAGGATTGATTTACAGGTAATATTATAAAATAATTTACAATATGTCAGCATCTTACGCTAAATATCACATTAACTCATATCCAAATTAACCCTTGCTGTTATTGACCTTAATACTTCAACTTTATCGTAAAGTTCTGTCGCTTCCTGCAGATACGGTGGCGCGGGCATATTTCTTTGTTCGGTAAATACCTGGTCGGGATATTTGGAGTGATAAGCAGTACGTTGCAGCATTTTCTGCCGCAGACCCATACTGAAAGCGATATTGCAGAACGACGCTATTTTATCCATTATGGTTATCATGCCTTCATTGTAATTGAGCAGTAAACTCAACTTGTCTTTTGATGCGATATCGATATATTTCTTTAAAAAACTGGTTATTACATTCGCTGGGTGAATAAAAAAATCCGGTATCTCGTCCTCATCAAAACCAAATATTCCGGGCTCTATCAACCCCGGCACCATTTGTATCCCCCGCAGATTACCGTGCGATTCAAAAACCTTGTCGGGAGCCCGGTACAGCAAAATAAAAGGCGTATCAGGATAAAGTGCACGTAATTGTTTGTGAAAGTGAACGTGCCAGCTATCGGTTTTTATAAACAGGTATTTTTCAGATCCTGTTCGTTTCTGTCCGTAAAATTTTATAGCTGCTTTAAAAAGCCTGCTGGTGTGTTCGTCGGTAATGCCTGGTAGTTTATATTTTAAACGAAGTATATTGTCAAATACCGGTACTTCTGACAGCGATACATTTTGCTCATCAAGACTCAGTAATTGCGATATCAGCGTGGATCCGCACCGCGAAATATGAAAAATAAAAGCTGTTGGCTCAACATAATCAACAGCCTCGGCCCATTCTTCAAGCAAAGTAAGGCCACTTACCGAATTAAAGAAAAAGCGGTGCCTTGCCATTCCCTTTATCTTACCTAAAGTTTCCTGAAAAAAAGGCTCGCTGAAGGCTTGGTTGCCAGTATCTATCCAATGGCAAAGCGCTTCTCCGTCATCAACGGTTATTTTATAAGGTATCCAACCCTGCATAAAATCAGTCGTCATTTTCTTGCGCCAATAATTTAAGCTCCAAATCATCAGCCATCCGGTTGGTATGCTCGCTCTGCATTTCTCTAAAAGCCTTGATCATTTGCCGGGTTTGTACCGGGTCTAGCCTTTGCTTAAAAGTGGTTTTTTTTGATGCTTCGAAAACACCTTTCAACCAGTCGTTCACTTCAACATCCATCACCAGATGGATACGGTCGGTATTGCCCAAATTACTAACACGATGTGGCATGTTAGCATTGATGTACCAGCATTGGCCCGATAGCATGATCACCCTGATATTGTTCACATAAAACTCTACCTCATCATTGGTCTGTACCGGGAAATGCAGGCGTGCGTAGCCACTCTCAAAGGCGAGTTCTATATCACGGTGTTCTTTAATAATTGCACCAGCTTTTAAATTGAGTAACCTTACCGATCCTACCGGGCATTTTAAAATATCTACCAATTGTTTCACCGCTGGCATTTTTTGCATATAAGGCGTATCGGCAAAACCGTCTTCGCCATTTATCGGCTCGGGTATAATGGTATCCTTGCCGCCGGGTGTGCGCAATGGAAGCACCTCCCAGCGCCCCTCGTAATCGCGGGTGTTGAAGTGTGGCTGCCAGTTATCGTTCAAAAAATCAAGCACATTGGTCAGGTCGGGCACAATGACAGGTAGCCTGGCAAAGCCTATAATTTCATCCATAATTCAAAACAGTAACAAGTATCTAAAAATAGAATATTATATCAGGTATTGATAATGAAACTAAAAAAAGTAATATATAAATTAGCCCTTATCAAATAGCAATAAAAACCAACTCCTTACCATCCATGAATAATCAAAACGCTATCCCCGAATTAACGCTGGCATCATCAACCGAAGTGGGCAAATTAGGAATTATGCACCTCAAAAGATATTGGAGCAAGTCGTTATTAAAACGGATGGGGACTTTGAAATTTGACGAATATATTGAAGAAGGCCACCTGGATAAAACCTTATTATATGCCCTGGGTTTAGGTTTGGAGCAAACTTCGGTTTATATTTTTAATACTGCTCCGTCCTTCGATCAGTTTGAAGACTGGATAGTTGAAACCGCCGGATACCCCACTGCACAAACTACAGAGCGTTTTAACCAGGTAATTAAAGGCGAGCCTGAAAAACAGGGAAGCATACCTCAGGTTTTGAGTGCCGATGACATCAGTTTTTTTGAAGAGCACGGCTATATTATCATCAAAAACGCGGTACCGAAAGAAGATTGCGAAAAAACCATCGATGTCATTTGCAGATATATCGGGATCGATCGTCACGATCCTTCAACCTGGTATAACAATAACCAGGCTCGTCAGGGTATTATGGTGCAGCTTTTTCAAGACCCGGTAATGCAGCGCAACCGCGATTCGATAAAGATACGTCAGGCTTACGAGCAGCTTTGGCAGCGTACCGATTTGTGGGTATCTGCGGATAGGGTAGGTTTTAACCCGCCCGAAACCAGCATGTGGAGATTTCCTGGCCCACACCTGCATTGGGATGTTAGTTTGCAATTACCTATTCCGTTTGGTTTGCAGGGTTTACTTTATTTAGCCGATACCGAAGAAAATCAAGGAGCATTTAGCCTGGTGCCGGGTTTTCAGCATAAAATATCCGATTGGATAAATGGCCTGCCTGAAGGTGCAGATCCGCGAACTGAAGATCTGGATGCTTTGGGCCGTAAATATATTGCTGCAAATGCCGGCGATTTTATTATCTGGCTTAAAGCGCTCCCGCATGGCAGCAGCCCAAACACCTCAACTAAACCGCGTTATGTACAATACATTAACTACAACCCCGCTAAACTTAATATTGCTAAGGAATGGAAATAAATAGTCACTGATCATATAAAGCCATTTTCCATAAAAGAAGATGGCTTTTTTATTGATGACAGATTAAAATAGCTGAACTTTTTAAAAAAATGTAAATTTCCTGTAACCATTTGTTTTTTGCAGGGTCTCCAATCATATAAAAACAAATAAAGCATTGAATTCGCTGACCGATAACGCCATAATGCTCCGGGTAAAAGCCGGCGACCTCGACAGGATGGGCCTGCTTTTCGAGCGCTATAACCGGCAACTTTATGGTTTTCTGTTTCACATGACGTACGACCGTGAAGCCAGCGAAGACATGGCGCAACATGTTTTTTATAAGATGCTGAAGTACCGTTACACCTTTACCGGCGATGGCGAGTTTGTAGCCTGGATGTACCAGATAGCCCGTAACACCATAAAGGATATGGCTAAAAAAAACAGAAACAAACTTCAGCAATATGATGTGGAGGATATGGCCGACAAGATCGCCGGCGGCGCACTGGCCGACGAGTACCTGGAAAAAAAGCAGGCAAAGGCCGAACTGCACCGTGCAATGGCCAAATTGAGCGACGATCATCGTGAGATACTGACCATGAGCCGTTTCCAGGAAATGAAGTACCACGAAATAGGAGCAGTACTCAACATCAGCGAAGGAGCGGTTAAAGTTAGGGTGCATCGCGCTATGCAGGAGTTGAAAGACATTTACAGAAAGATTGAACAATAATACCGGGAAAGATGAAAGATTGCGGGCAATACCAGGATAAATTTACCGAGTTGGTTAACAACCAGCTTTCGGAAGCGGATAAGCATGCTATAGATATGCACCTGGCTGAATGTGCCGATTGCAGGCAGGAACTTGCTGATATGTGGAAGCTGTGGGATATGATGGGCGAAATTGAAGCGCCCGAGCCATCGGCTAACCTGAAAATTAAATTCAACGCCATGCTCGAAACCTATAAAGAATCGCAGCAGCAACCTGCGGGTTTATGGGAACGCTTAAGCGAACAGTTTGAACGTTTGTGGCATCTGCAACCGCGCTGGCCACTGTCATACAGTGTTGCGATAATGTTTTTATGCCTGGCTATAGGATATTGGTTTATACGGCCCGCTAAAACAAGCGATCAGGATAGGCAACTGGCAGCGCTTACAACACAGGTGCACGAGTTAAAGCAAACCATGGCGCTGGCCCTGTTGGAAAACCCTTCGGCATCCGAGCGTATACGTGGTGTAAGCTATACTACCGAAATGAAACATGCCGATAAGGAAGTGATTAATGCATTGTTGGCTACCTTAAACAACGATCCGAACGTGAACGTTCGTTTAAGCACGCTCGACGCGCTGACACATCTGGCTAACCATCCCGAAGTTCGCGAAGGCCTGATCAGATCGATCGTAACGCAGGAGTCGCCGCTGATGCAATCGGCCATTGCTGATGTGATGCTGAAACTGCAGGAAAAAAGTTCGGTAAAATCATTTAAAGAGCTACTGAAACAGAAAAATCTCGATAACAGTGTAAGGGATAAGATCAAACAAACAATTACACAACTCATTTAAAACCACAGTTATGAAAAAATTATTACTTCCCATTTTAGTGGGACTGGGGCTGTGCCTTGTCCAAATTACAGCCAAAGCACAGCATGAAGCAAAAGAACACATCACCAAAGAATTTACCCTGAGTAAAGGCGTGGTGGCGGTTTATAATGTATTTGGCTCTATCAACGTCGAGGGTTACTCAGGCGATAAGGTGATCATGGATATCGATCAAACCATTTCAGCTGATGACGAAGCTACCCTTGCCGAAGGTAAAAAAGAGTTTAAACTGGGTTTCGATATCAAAGCCGATACCGTGATGGCTTATATTGCCGCACCTTATGATTCGCGCCCGCATAACCGTTATGATTGGGACGATCACAGGCACATCGAATACAAATACAAACTGAGTTTTACCATCAGGGTGCCTTACAACCTGGCCCTACGCATTTCTACAGTGAACAGCGGTAATATATCGGTTAAAGATGTTTACGGTATTTTGCACATCAATAATGTTAACGGTGGTATCGAAATACAAAACGCCAAAAGCGCTACCTATGCGCACACTGTTAACGGCCCCATCACGGTTAATTACCTCACTGCGCCTAATGACGATTCATCGTACTACACGATCAACGGAAAAATTCAGGCCACCTATCCCGCAACACTGGCCGCCGATATTGGCTTCAAAAGTATGAACGGGCAATTTTATACTGATTTTGACAATGTTGAAGTATTGCCTGGCAAGGTTACCAAAACCGAAGGCAAGGGCAAAAGCGGCACCATGTACAGGTTGAACAAAGACTCGGAGGTAAGGGTTGGCGCAGGCGGTAAGCTCTTTAAATTTGAAACATTAAACGGAAATATTTATATTAAAAAACAACAATAAGATGAAAACTATAAGATCAATAAAATTTGCAGGTATACTTATCATAGCCGCGCTGTTCAGTACGCAGTTGCGTGCTCAAAGCGATAAGGGAGAACAATTAACGGTGCCATTAAGCGAACCAGGTAAGCCCTATAAATTGAATGTGGACCTGGTGCAGGGCTCAATAACCGTAATGGGTTACGAAGGTAAGGAAGTGATCATTGAAGTTAAAGGTGGAGAAGAACGCAGCAGGCAAAACCGCGAAAGTAATGGGATGCGGAGGTTGGATGCCGGCGCATCAGCCGATGTGCATGCCGAAGAAAAAAACAACAAGGTAACTGTAAGTGCTGATATGCCTCACCGTGTAAACCTTATTATCAAAGTGCCTCAAAACGGTGCTACGTTAAACCTCAGCACGGTTAACGGCGGTAACCTGATGGTAAGCAATGTAAGCGGCGAAATGGAAGTGAGCAATACAAACGGCGCTATAAAAATGGATGGTGTATCCGGCTCGGTGGTAGCAAATACGGTTAATGGCAACATCAGTGTAAGCTTTAAAAGTATCGATACCAAAGCCGCTATGGCGTTTACTACACTTAATGGCAATGTTAATGTAACATTCCCGGCAAACCTTAAGGCGAGCGTTAAGCTCAAAACAGATCATGGCAACATTTATACCGATTTTGATGTGGTAAGCGATGCGCGTAAACCCGAGGTGAGCCGAACTTCGAAAGATGGCATGTATAACCTGAAGATTGACGATTGGGTTTATGGAAAGATAGATGGCGGTGGCCCTGAATTGATGATGAAAACCATGAACGGCAATATCTATATCCATAAGGCAAAATAAACCAAAGGTTTAACACTACCATAGCCTCTTCTGCCATGAAAAACTTTACAATGGTTTTATTAGCCATAGGGCTATGCTTTGCCTTAAATTTTGCCCGCGCCCAGAACGGGGCGGGCAAAATTGAGGGTAAGGTTGCCGATACTAATCAAAAGCCTGTAGACGCGGCAACAGTAACCATAGCAAATGCTAAAACTTTAGCTATGGTTAAAATAGCGCTCACCAACCCCGATGGTACCTTCACCATCGAAGGTTTACAGAATGGTGACTACCGGGTAATGGTTAGCGCTGTTGGTTACCAAAACTATAAAGGTGATTCATTATTGATCGATAAACAGCAACTCATCAGTTTGCCCGTAATCGTGTTAACACCAACAAGCAAACAACTCAAAGAGATTGAGGTTACCGCGCAGAAACCCTTTGTTGAACAAAAGATCGATCGTACGGTGGTTAATGTTGGTTCGTCTATCACCAGTACAGGCGCCAACGCGCTCGAGGTATTGGAAAAATTACCCGGTGTGTTGGTTGACGATAACGGTAATATCCAGTTTAATGGTAAAACTGGTGTAATGGTGTTGATAGATGATAAGCCGACTTATCTTTCGGGCGATAACCTGGCCAATTATCTTAAATCACTGCCCGCTTCGCAATTGGATCAGATTGAGTTGATGGCTAATCCGCCCGCTAAATACGATGCATCCGGTAACGCCGGTGTGATCAATATCAAAATTAAAAAGTCAAAAGCCAGAGGGTTTAATGGCAATATAGCTGCCAGCGTTGGCAGGGCAGTTTACTGGCGTACGTTAGAGAGCGTGAACCTAAACTATCATGTAAACAACATCAACCTGTTTACTAATATTGGTTGCGGTATACAAAAAGGGTACAGGCGTTTAGATGTTGGCCGCACCTATTTTGACGCTGCAGGCAATCGCACTTCGGGCTACACCGAAACCGCTTTCTTTGCTCCGCAAAATTATAACAACAACATTAAACTGGGGATGGATTATTACGCCACGCCCAAAACCACTTTTGGCGTAGTGCTCACCGGAATGTTAACCACAGGCAGCAATTACAATCCGGTAAATAGTTATCTGACGGACGCGATAGGTAGGGTAGATTCGAACATTGTATCCAATAATAACACCCAAAGCAAATTCTATAATGCGGGTATTAACCTCAATTATCTGCATCAATTTAATCGTAAAGATCAATCGTTAGGGGTCGATTTTGACTATCTCAATTACACTTCCAACAGGAATCAATCATTTATCAGTGATAGCTACAATAATTCGGGTAATTTTGAAGCTGCGCAGTATATTACCGATAACCTGCCAACCGATATCAATATCTACGCCGCTAAAATCGATTATATTCAGCCCATTGGCGGTAAAGGCAAACTAGAAACAGGGCTGAAAAGCAGCTATGTAAATACCGACAATGCAGCTGATTATTTTAACGTAGTTAATAACATTAGCACAGTAGATAATAACAGCACCAACCGCTTCTTATACAAAGAGAATATTAACGCAGCCTATATAAGCTTTAACACCGAATTTAAACGTTTTGCTATGCAGGCAGGTTTGCGTGCCGAAAATACTAATGTAAATGGCCATCAGTTGGGTAACGCGCAAAGCCCCGATTCGGTGTTTACACAACATTATACCAATCTGTTCCCAACAACATACTTGCTGTACAAACTGGATACTGCCGGATCAAATACACTCAAAGTATCTTATGGGAGGCGTATTGACCGGCCTTATTACCAGGACTTAAATCCGTTTGTAACCATCCTGGATAAGTACAGCACCTGGGAGGGTAACCCGTTCTTAAAACCACAGTTTATTGATGTGTATCAGCTTACGTACGGTTATAAAAGTATATTTTCGTTTACTATCGACTATAATGTAACTAAAAATTACCAGATCGAATACGATGGACAGAAAGGGGATATATTTTATGCTACCAGTATTAACCTGGGCCGCAGAGCGCGTTGGGCATTTGAGGGAAACCTTTCACTTAACCCATTTAAGTGGTGGAATTTTAACTTATACACTGAGTTAGACTATACTTATTTTCAGGGGCAACTTACCAGCCAAACAAACATTGATTTGCGCGATACACATTGGTATCTTAACAATAATAACCAGTTCAATTTATCGAATGGGTGGAGTGCCGAGGTCAGTTCATTTTATGTCTCGCCCTTGCACGACGCGCAGTTTACTCCCCATTTTCGCGAGCAAACTAACATCGGTTTACAAAAAAAGATATTGAAAAATCAAGGCTCCATCAAGCTAAGCGCCAGGGATATATTCCGCTCAAATTTTTCTGCCGGAAACATCACCAATATTCCCGGTGTGGTGGCAACCTATCATAACGATAATGGTAACAGGTCGGTAACGCTTGGATTTACCTATAACTTCGGTTCAAATAATAATTCTAAAAAGCGCGATACCAATAGTGCTGCCGATGAATCCAGACGGGTTGGTAACTGATAGGAGCTACCCTGATTTTCTGGCCAGTTTGTTTTTGCTCGCTTGCGATAATGCAACGCCGATATGGTATAAGGCCAGGTAAAGTTTCGGGCTAAAGCTGGCCAGCGCATATTTTATTTTAAAAGCCCGGGTGGGCTCGCGGTTAAAGTCGCGTTTTAGGCCGGCTATTATTTCCTTATAAGGCTGGTCGGCAGTGCCGAAACATAAGCGCCATATATATACTCCTTCGGCATAGTCATACACCGTATCCGCCGCCGATTCGCCCCAACGTTCTATCAAAACATCTTTAAAATCGTAGTCGACAAGTTTGTGTGAGGATATACGGGTGTCCGGGTGCAGGTTGATCATCACCAGCGCATCGGGTATTGATTTTACTTTTAAACCAAGTTCAATAACCTTGCGGCATATATCATAATCATCCATCCGGCTTTGGGCTTCATCAAAATACAGATTGTTTTCCTGAAATATCCGTCGGTTTATTGCTATGGATGAGCAGGACATCATCAACAATTTTTCAGTATGCAACTTTTTACTGTAATGATAATACCGGTACATTTTAAAAGGATAGGGGTATATCCGCGAATATCCAGCGCAATATAACAAGGCCAGTTCGGAATCCGCCAGCATTTCCATTACACGGATGCTCAAGCTATCAGTTAATAACTCATCATCGTCATCCAAAAAAAATATCAGGCTGCCGGTTGTCGCCGCCATACCGTCGTTACGGGCGCCCGAAGCAAACTTTTTATTGCTGTGGATATATATCCATTTGATATTGGAGTAGCGCTGTTCAAATTCGGCAACCGTTTGCTTCACTTGTTCGCTTATTTCGGCATCCGGGTTATTATCAACTACACAAAGTTCAAAACCGGCATAATTCTGTGATACCACAGATGCAAGCGCCCGCCTTAAAAGATGAGGACGATTTTTGGTTGGGATGATGACCGATAACATAACAGGATTAGTAACATCCATTTGCAATTGTGCGATTTTACTTTATCTATTGCGAATATAACATCTTTGAACACTGTATATATAACTTGTTTTTAAATGACTATGGTAAACAAATAGTTGTATTTTCGACTTAAATATTACTGTGCATTTACAGTAGGGTAACTATTAATTAATTTGTATAATTGCAATCAGAACCCATAATCATTAAAAAACTGTTATTATACCCAGCTAAGGTATTTTTGTCGCGCCAACAAAATGCAAACCAATAAACGACTTCTCTTTCTTTTTACCCTGTTCGTTTTTTTTAATCAATTTGTATTGTTTGCTCAAAATACAGGCAGGCAAAATCCTATCGATACTGCTAAGCTTTTAAAAGCAAATGGTATTTCAGCGCCGGCGTCGAAGGTTGAGGTTGAGCCGGCGCCTGTTGGTTCAGTAAACAGGCAGGTTGTAAGGAACGATTATCAATCGGTAGCTAAACCTCCTACGTCAGAAGTTTTTGGCGCCTCGTTTTTTAGTAACGAATCCTTATCTTTCGAACCCAATCTTCGGATCGGAATCCCTCCCAACTATATTTTAGGTCCCGATGATGAATTGACCATCAATGTATCCGGGTATCAGGAAATGAATATTAAAACCCCGGTGCAGCCCGAAGGCTCGATATTTATACAGCAGGTGGGCACAGTGAGTGTTAACGGGCTCACTATTGAAGATGCTACCGTTCGTATCAGAGATAAAATGTCGCAAACGGCTTATCCATCATTAAGGGCCGGCGCGTCGCGGCTTACTATCACATTAAGTAAAATACGCAGTATCCATATTACAGCAATAGGCGCGGCAAAATCAGGTAATTTTACCGTTTCATCCTTATCATCGCTGTTTAACTCTTTATACTTATGCGGTGGCCCGGGTGCTATCAATACGTATCGCAACATCGAACTGATAAGGAATAACAAGATCATCCAGCATATTGATATTTACCAGTTTTTAACACGTGGTGACCAACGCGGTAATGTATCTTTAAGAGAAGGAGATGTAATCAATTTTCCGGTTTATAAAAAGCGGGTAACTATTGCCGGCGCGGTAAAAAGGCCAGGCGTTTTTGAATTAAAGGATGGTGAAACACTGGATGACCTGTTGTTTTTTGCAGGTGGTTATACTAACAAAGCTTATAAGGCAAGTATCAAGGTAAAACAGAACACTGATACCGAAAGGAAAATTAAGAACATTCTTAAGCTGGAGATTTCTACCTATATGCCTGCTGATGGTGATGAGTTTGAGGTTGAGGAAATACTGAATATTGTTGAAAACGCGGTGAGTATTAACGGGGCGGTATATCGGCCGGGCGAGTTTGAGCTAACGCCGGGCCTGACTATCAGTGGCCTTATTAAACGTTCGGGTGGCCTGCGCGAAAATGCTTTTACCGATCGGGCAACCCTAACCCGCATGCATCCGGATGGAACATCTGAAAACTTTACATTCAACGTTGCCAACATCATGAAAGGCGGGGCTGATGATATGCAGCTTATTAAAAAGGATGTTATTAACATTGCTGCCATTAATGATTTTAAAAGTACCTATGCTGTAACTATTGCAGGCGAAGTTAGAAAACCGGGGTCTTTCCCTTATCAGGAAAATTTGTCATTACGCGATCTCTTTTTTATGGCCGGCGGATTTACAGATGCGGCATCACCTTACCATGTTGAAATTGGCCGGCGCATCATCAATGAGCGTATAAATAAAGATGCCGATTCGATAGCTATAGTTTATGACGTTAATATCGAGAAGGCGTTAAATATTGAAAATAACAAATTTATCCTGAAGCCTTTCGATGTGGTAACGGTACGCAAAAACCCAGGCTACACCGAACAAAAAAGTGTAAATATTACCGGCGAGGTGAATTATCCCGGCGCATATACCATCGGATCAAAAAAAGAAAGGATAAGCGATTTGATAAAGCGTGCGGGTGGTTTAACTAGCTTAGCAAACCCTAATGGTGTATTTTTAATTAGAAACACAGCACAAACAAACGACTCGCAACAGCAGGTAGCTAAAACCATACAAACCAGCATTAAAGATACCAGCGTTAAGGTTCTAGAAGATATCACCCGTACTAATTTCAGGATACCTATCGATATTAATACCGCAATGAATAATCCGGGATCATTACAGGACTATATTTTAGAGGATCATGACGAGATTCAGATATTAAAGTTTGACCCATTGGTTAAACTGAGCGGTGAAGTTTTGATATCCACCAAAACAGGCTTTATCGAGGGTAAAAATATACAATACTATTTATCACAGGCGGGTGGTACCACAGATAATGCGCGAAGATCGAAAATATACGTACTGTATGCTAATGGACATATCAAACGTACAAAAAACGGTATTTTCGGAATATTCAGGTCATATCCTCGTGTTGAAGAAGGTGCAGAAATTGTTGTGCCTAAAAAGATTGAGAAAAAAGGCACCGACGCTACTACAGTAGTTAGTACTTTGGGTACATTTATTTCTCTTATCTCGCTGGTTATCATTACCATCACAACCTTAAAGAAATAACATGGCCGAATTACTGGATAAAGATATTATACGGCTTTGGAGGGTGAGGATATTCAGGGTTGTATTTTACTTGCTCAAAAAATGGTATATTATTTTGATAGCCGTTTTGATCGGTGGCGGGTATGGCTATTATAAAATGTCGAAGATAAAGCCTACGTATAGCGCTACATTTACATTCGTATTATCCACAGATCAAACAGGCAGGGGTAGTGGGCTGGCGGGCCTGGCTGCTCAACTAGGTGTAGATGGGTTAACTACTGGCCCCGATAACATATTTTCGGGAGATAACATTATAGAGCTTTTCAAATCACGTAAATTGATAGGAGCGGCTTTGCAATCTGAAATAGATACTCAAAGCCACCAAACCTTATTAAATTATATTGCCGGAAAACAATTTCCGGCAGCTTATAAAAAATTAGGACCTTTAGGTACTAATCCCGATAAATATACATCGGTGCAAACCAGCTTATTCAGATCGGCTATTAGTTCGGCTGCCGGTTCATTTACAGTGTTCAAGAAAGATAAAAAACTGATATTCTATAATATTACTGCAACCTCAGTCGATGCTAAAACGGCTTATTTTGTGGCGAAATGCATGCTTGATGAAACCTCTCAGTACTTTATTGATACTAAAACCAAGGTTTCGGCTACTAGCGTAAAATTGCTGAGGCAGGAAGCCGACAGCCTTGCGATGGTTTTGAGTAAAAATTATAGTGCTACGGCATCTATGAATGACCGGACATATAATTTGAATCCTTCTGTTACTGTACAACGTTCGGGGTTACAATTTAATATGGCCAAATCAAATGCCATTTCAGGTGCCTATGTTGAGGTTATGCGTAACCTGGAAATTGCCAAAATAAATTTACAGAAGGAAACACCCCTGTACCGTATTATTGATGAGCCTGAGCTGCCTTTATTTGCTGCCGGTGTTGGTAAGCTAAGGTATATGATATTAACCGCAAGTGCGGCTTTTATAGTTACAATAGCGCTATTAATCCTATTGCGCTTCTACAAAAGTATTTTATTACTAATTAAATAATGAATAACGTCATAGATTCTTCAACCTGTATCGGGATAATTGGTTTGGGATATGTAGGTTTACCCCTTGCTGTCGAATTTGGAAAAAAGTATCCTGTTGTCGGATTTGATATCAATAAAAAACGTATTGATGAATTAGCAGCAGGAAAAGATCATACACTCGAAGCGGATGAAGAAGAACTAAAAAAGGTAACCCGTAATAACAATGAATCCAATGGCGTTCATTTTACAACGGATAAAGACACCTTGCAGGCGTGTAACGTATTTATAATTACCGTACCTACGCCTGTAGATCGTTACAATAACCCTGATTTGACCCCTCTGGTAAAAGCAACCGAAACTGTAGCTTCTGCGTTGAAAAAGGGAGCCATTGTTATATACGAATCAACTGTTTATCCGGGCTGTACCGAAGAAGCGTGTATTCCGATTTTAGAAAAAAATACAGGCCTGGTGTTCAATACCGATTTTTTTTGCGGCTACTCGCCCGAGCGCATTAACCCTGGCGATAAAACCCGCACATTGCCTAATATTAAAAAGGTGACATCCGGTTCCACACCTGAGGCAGGCAAACGGATAAACGAACTTTATGCATCTATAATTCCGGCCGGTACACACCTGGCGCCTTCTATTAAAGTGGCCGAAGCAGCAAAGGTTATTGAAAATGCGCAGCGCGATATTAATATTGCTTTTGTGAACGAGTTGTCGAAGATATTTAACCTGTTGGGTATTGATACCAACGAGGTATTGGAAGCGGCGTCAACCAAGTGGAATTTTTTGCCTTTTAAACCCGGTTTAGTGGGCGGACACTGCATTGGTGTTGACCCGTACTATTTAGCGCAGAAAGCCACCTCGGTAGGATATTATCCCGAAATTATCCTTTCGGGGCGCCGTATTAACGATGGAATGGGTGCATACATTGCCGATACAGTTGTTAAACTGATGTTGAAAAAACAAATCAATGTTTGGCAATCGGATATCCTGGTATTGGGCATTACTTTTAAAGAAAACTGCCCGGATGTACGCAATACTAAAGTGGTTGATGTAATAAACGAGTTACGGTCGTACAAAGCAAATATTACCGTTTATGATCCGTGGGCCAGTTGCGAGCAGGTTAAGCACGAATACGACATTGATTGTATTGACAAATTGCCCGAAAGGAAAACTTTTGATGCTGTTATTTTAGCAGTTAGTCATGCTGAGCTTGTGGGGCTTAATTATAAAAGTTTACTCAAACAGCCTGGTGTTTTATATGACGTAAAAGGCGTGTTAAACCCAACAATGGTTGACGGAAGATTATAACAATATCACGATGAAGTTACGTGTGTTTGATGCACTGCAAGATCCCAAGAGAATATCAAGCATAGACGTATTGAGAGGAATCGCTATAATTTCGGTAGTACTTTTCCATTTTGGGTACCTTCCTTATGGTTCGCTCGGAGTCGATCTGTTTTTCGTTATTTCGGGCGTTTTAATAGGCGGAATACTTTTGAAAGAATTTGAAACGTCTGATCGGATCAATTTTTTTAAGTTTTTTTTTTCTCGCGGGTTAAAAATATGGCCATCTTATTATACACTTATTATACTGGGCGATGTAATAGCCTGGTTGCTGTACCGAAATAGCCATCCCGACCAGATCATTCCCCTTTGGGACATGAAAAGGTACCTCCTTTTCTATCAAAATTATACCGGCGTTCCATTTCATTATAGTTTTGATGTCATCTGGTCGTTATGTGTAGAAGAGCATTTCTATATTTTATTTCCGCTAATGCTGTTGTTTGTGCAGTTTTTTTTCAAAGACGCAAATAAAAGGAAGTGGTTGCTGATATTTATCTTAGCTGTTATAGTAATGGGCTGGATATTTAAACCGCTTTCATTCCATTTTATGCATGGTCAGGATACCTATTCGGGTACACATAACAGGATAGACGCATTAGCATTAGGCGTTTTGTTTAGTTTTGTGCTCAGGTATCGCTCGGGTATGATCACCAAACTAAAACGCGGATATTTTTATGCAATAGCCGGGGCCATATTGGTTATTATCCTTGCTGCTTTGGATATCATTTTGAAGAATGTTATTTACACCAAGATACTGTTTCATTCGCTTGTGCCATTATGCTTTTTCATGATTATTGCCGGAATGTATAATTATGATTTTTCACGGTTTAAAATAATGCGCTTTATTGCCTATTATAGTTATAATTGGTACCTGTGGCATATCTTATTCCGATCGTTTATTTATGATGCCATTGGAAAGAATGTTGCAGGGTTGATCATTTATTTGATCTTAACTTTTTCTGTTGCCATGTTTTTTACCATAATCGTTGAAGAACAGGTGTTGAAGTACCGGTCTGCTTTATTAACAAAGATGTTTAGTCGCCACACAATTAAAAATGTATAAAACCGAATACCACACAGCCCAGCTCGAGCCTTTTAAAATACTTATTACCGGTGGCGCCGGTTTCATCGGATCAAATCTGGTAGAGTATCTTCTAAAATATAATACCGGCAAAGTACGTGTGCTTGACAATTTTTCCAACGGATCGCGCCACAACCTCGATGCTTTTAAAAATAATCCGGCATTTGAGCTTATCGAAGGCGACATCAGGGATTTTGAAACGTGCAAAACCGCGGTACAAGGGATAGATTATATATTTCATCAGGCGGCCCTGGGGTCGGTTCCCCGCTCAATTGCCGATCCGATAACAACCAATGAGGTTAATATTAACGGTTTTTTAAATATGCTTCATGCCGCTGCTCAAAATGGGGGTGTTAAAAGGTTTATTTATGCGGCATCGTCATCAACTTATGGTGATAGCAAGCAATTGCCAAAGGTTGAAGAGAATATAGGCCGGCCACTATCACCATATGCGGTAACCAAATATGTAAATGAGTTATATGCCGGTGTATTTGCGAAAACGTATGGCCTTGATGCTATAGGCTTGCGATATTTTAATGTTTTTGGCCCCAAACAAAGCCCGGAAGGGCAATATGCAGCAGTGATACCCCTTTTTATAAGTGCCGCGAAAGAAGGCCGACCGGCAATGATAAATGGCGATGGCGAACAAACACGGGATTTTACCTTTGTCGAAAACGTAATTCAGGCTAACGTAAAAGCCATGTTTGCCAGCAATGCCGATAAACATCAGGTTTATAATGTTGCCTGTGGCGAAACCATTTCGCTTAATGGTTTGTGGGCCCAAATAAACGAGATTTTAGGAACGAATATACCAGCACAGTACCGGGAAGCCAGAACAGGCGACGTACGCAATAGTTTGGCCGATATATCAAAGGCCGCTCAGGGCCTTCAGTATATGCCATCAGTAAAGCTGCGTGAAGGATTAAAAATAACTATCAACAGTTAGCGCCCCTCTCCAATGGTTGTAGTTAAGTTAATGGGAGGGCTGGGCAATCAAATGTTTCAATATGCATTTGCATTGTATCTTTCTGAGAAACATCAAACTAACCTGAAGGCAGATGTATCCTATCTGTTAAGAAGGGATATCAAGGATAAAAATCACGTTTTTCGTAATTACGATCTCGATGTTTTTGATTTAAATGTTGATTTGGCTACACAAACAGAAGTTAATGGCTTAACCAGATATTTGAGGCAACCATATTTAAATGCGGCAGCAAATAAACTGATGGGGCGTAAAAGTACATATATAGTTGAAACTGATATGAGTTTTATGCCAACTGCCTTTAATGCGGGTGGTAATGTATATCTTGAGGGCTACTGGCAGTCGGAAAAATATTTTGCGCCGGTTGCCGATATTTTAAAAAAGCTATTTGTTATTAAAGCGGCTTTTCCTGCCCATGTAAATGAATTGATAAAAGAAATATCCGGTCAAAATTCGGTATGTGTGAATATCAGGCGTGGCGATTTTGTAAACAGTTTAACCCACGGGGTATGCAGCCCCGAATACTATAATAAGGCTGAAAAGCTATTGAGCGAAAGTCAGGCCAACATGGTTTTTTACGTGTTCTCTGATGATTTGGAATGGTGTAAGCAAAACCTGAAGTTTTTTTGCCGTACTGTTTTTGTTGATCATGCTTTTGCCGGCCCCAAATTTGCCTGGTATTTTCACCTGATGACCTGCTGCAAACATTTTATAATTGCCAACAGTAGTTTTGCCTGGTGGGCAGCTTACCTGGCACCGCATCAAAACAAAACCGTTATTGCACCATCTAAATGGGTTATAGCGAATTCATTGTATAATGCTGATATTTACCCTGACGCCTGGTTAACTATCTAAAAAGCTTCATCCAACAACCTTAGTAGTGTCGTTAATTACGCTTTGTATTTTTGCATGAACTGGCTGCTTATCATCCTGATCTCGTTTTTATAACCCAAGAAAACGAGCGTTATAATGATCAGGAATTGTATTACCGACGAGATCTTAAAAGGAATATACCCGTTTAACCCGGCAATGAGGAATATAACCGTTAACAGTGAAAATATGCCAAGCGGGAGTAATAAACTCCAACCTGGATTTATTTTAATTGATTTTTCGGCATAATGCCTGCTGCATATAGCCATCACAATTTTTGTTAACACCGTTGCTAGCACAGCGCCCCAAACATCCATTAATTGTATAAGTATCAGGTTTAATATGATGTTAAAGGGCAGTATAAAAGCGCTTTGGTGGAGAAAATATTTCGATTTTTGCTTATAGATTATTTGGAGATTAAACAAATATGATACCCCGGCGGCGGCATAACCAACCGTCATTACGGCAAGATACGGCATGGCTTCTAAAAATACCTGCTTTTTGATAATGATATCCATATTGGAGCCGATGAGTACTAATGCTGAGCCAAAGCATACAGTTATCATAACAAAAAACCGGTAAAGCATATGGACCTTTTTTTTGTTTTCCTCGACGTAAAAATCAAAAATAAAGGGTTGTAACGCCGCGCCGAAAGCGAGATATATCATCTCGGTAAGCGAGCTGATGGTGAGCAAAAAACTATAAATACCTAACGATCTTAAATTAACGAAACGCTCAATAATAAACCGGTCGCCATAAGTTGTAACCCACCCTAAAAAAGCTGCGGGTATCATTGGCACAGCATATTTTAACGAGGGTTTGATATATTTTTTATAGTCTAATTTAAAGCTGAAGTATTTGAAATGATAAAATGTAACAATTAAAATAGCCATGCCCGCGGTTAAACATCTGGCGATCCAGGCACCTTCGCTGCCCATCTTCAAAACAGCTATAAAATAGTATTGCGATATGGTGTTAATGATGAACAAGGCAACCGATATGATGGCATACCGCCACACCATTTTTTCGTATTTTAAAAAAAACAGGTACCCGGTAGATACATTCATTATCAGGCCGTAAAAAACACACAAAAAGCCCGAAGGGTAGAAAGGGATGGGCGATTTGAAAATTATTTTAAAGAAAGTGTCGCCCAAAACAAGCATCAAAATCAGAAAAATTATGCTGAAATAAAGTGTAAACGTCATCACGTTGCTGATGTAAATATTTAGCCCCTGTTTATCATCCTTAAACGAAGTATAAAATGCCATGGTGGCGTTTACAATGTTTAGCCCGCTTATTATGGCAAAAAAGGCCGAAAGATTGTTTAAAATTGAAAAAGTAGCATAATCCTCAACTGACAGGTAGTTAGTGTAAACAGGTATTAATATAAAGTTTGAAAGGGGTTGCAGGGTTGCTAAAGCGGTGTATATCAGGGTAGCTAAAGCGATTTGTTTTTTCATGTGTTATTTGTGCCGCAATTGGCTATATTCGTAATTCGAAAAGGTAAAGTAATGTATAATATCGTGAATTTGGAAGAGGTAACACAGGCCCGGAGAGCGTTTTTATTAACCGCACTTTTTACAGGCAGTCGTTACAATAAACCCCCCTTATTTATTGCCGGTTGCCTGGCTCAATAACCCGAGGATAACTTTGTAATGAGGATACTTATTGTATTGGAGCAAAATGAAGCTTCGCGATTTCATTACAGCGTAATTTGCTGGTTAACGCAAAATACCACTGCACAGATTTTTGTTTATAATATTGGTAGCGGCGATGGATTTAAAAACCAGATAGTGCCTGTAATTGGTCAGGGCAATTATTTTCAGTTTAATTTGAGCAAAGCTTATTGGCGTTCCATCCCCGATATTGCAAAATGCCTTAAGCAGGTTAATCCCGATATTGTACATGCGCATATGTATCATTGTGCTTTTTATACAACTTGCGCCATTTATTTATCTGGAAGAAAATTTAACTTTATCTATCACAGGCACAATATCGAGATACAGGGTTTTAAAGAGCGTATAATGAATTATTTTGCGATGAGGACTGCCAAAAAGGTGATTTTTGTGTCCGATGCAGCGATCAACTACGCTCAAAAAAAATGGCCCCGGTATCAACGCAAATTTATTCGCATTTACAATGGTATCGACCTGAATACCGATGTACAGGTTGGCGACGTTCACCTTCCACCCCGCTATATTTTATTGCTTGGTCGTTTGCGGCCCGAAAAAGGGCATATTTTTGCGATAGACGCATTCAAATCATTGGCGCAAAAAATTGCTGATGTAAAATTGCTGTTCGTCGGTGACGGGCCTTACCGCGATACCATAACTCAACATATCCATAAGAACGGATTAGAAAATTCTGTTAAATTGATCGGACATGCAGATGACGTTGCAACAATTATCGCATGTTCGGAGTTTATGATCGTACCATCTGATTTCGAAGCGTTTGGCCTGGTGGCCATAGAGGGAATGGCTTTGAAGAAAATGCTGATCACTTCCAATTCGGGCGGACTATCTGAGATTGTTGTGAACGATCAAACCGGTATTATGCTCGATAAAAATAACCCAACTGATTGGACTACTACGATGGAACATTATCTTTTAAATCCACAACAGGCAAAAAGACTTGGCGAAGCTGGTTTTGAGCGTTATACCGAGCATTTTACAAATAGTGTTATGACTGCTAACTATTTTGCATTATACAAACAAGTTTTAAATTAGTGGCATGAGCGTTGAACGCGTAGATATTGAACAGGCCGGTTCGCCCTGGCATGAAGAACATCTGTCGAGATATTTTTTTATCGGCGATAAGGTGAAGGACAAAACGATATTGGATATAGCCTGTGGTACGGGTTTCGGTACAGAGCTTTTAATAGAACGCGGCGCTTCGAGGGTTTACGCTGCCGACGTAGCTGACGAAGCGATAGAAATATGTACCCGCCGCTTACAAAAGTTTGATAAAAGCCGCTATGAATGCCATAAACAGGATGGCACAGCGATGAGCTATCCGGATGGGGTGTTTGATATGGTAGTGTCGTTTGAAACTATCGAACATATTGCCCGTTATGATTTGTTTGTTAACGAAATACACCGGGTTTTAAAGCCAGGAGGTTTGTTGGTATTATCAACTCCAAATGCCCTGATCACTAATCCGCAAAATGGAATACCCCAGAACCCGTTCCACGTGTACGAATTTACACCAACCGAACTGCGGGATTTACTATCAAAACATTTTACCATTCAATTAGCCGCCGGTCAGCATGTGATATATACTTACGGGGTAGCGCCTTTTTTACCATCCTTTAACCGGGAAAAATTGTCGCCTAAGGAAAAGATAAATTTTTTGTATTGGCGAACTGCCTTACGCTTACCCGTATTTTTACGAAATGCGGCGCACAGGCTGTTTTTCAGCGGGCCCTTTTATCCCACTGTAGAGCAATACACCTTTTTGCCCCAAAAACTTGATACCGCCCATGTGCAATATTACATATGCCAAAAATGAGTGCAGACCTGGTTACCGTTATTATACCCTGCTATAATGCCGAAAAATATATTTCGGAGGCGATAAGCAGTGTTTTAAACCAAACCTACAAGCCTATCGAAATTATTGTGGTAAATGATGGAAGTACCGATCAGTCTGAAAAACGGATAGAGGCTTTTGGCGATCAAGTGTATTATTTAAAGCAAACCAATCAGGGCGTTTCACAAGCGCGCAATACGGGGTTTGATAAAGCCAGCGGACAATACATTTGTTTTATGGATGCTGACGACTGGTTTTATCCGGACAACATCGAACAAAAGATGAACTGTTTTAAAAACAATCCACAAATTGGGTTAGTACACAGTATGGTTGATGTAACGGACGATAAGCTTACATCATCAGGCAAGTATTTAAAAGGCCAGCGTGGAAAGAATATTACCCAGGCATTGCTTAATATGGAATTGCCTATACCATGTCCATCAAACGCGTTGATAAAAAAAGAAGTGCTGGAAAAGGTAGGGGTATTTAATGTTGATTTGAGTACGTCGGCCGATTTTGAGCTTTGGTTACGAATATGCCAGCAATATGAGGTAGAGATGGTTGATATTCCCGGAATTAAGTACCGGCAGCACCAAAACAATATGTTTTCGAACAAACGGCTGTTTAAAAAAGATATTCAATACATTATTGATAAATATGCTGTGCAATCCCCATATAATTGGCGGGTTTTTTTACATAAAAACAATTTTTCGCTTGTTTTAAACTCAATAAAGCAGAAAAAAAACGCTCAGGCAGCTTATTTTCTGTATAATCATTTAAAGATCGTTTTAAAACAACCAATTATCATTAATAAATATGAAAACTAGCACTCCTCAATATTTTGACAGGAAGCAGAACCTTCCTTACCGGGCCTCGGGGGATAAATTGGTATGTGGCGACAACGAAATACCTATTACTGACGGGATACCACGGTTTGTAAATAGTAAAACTTACGCCTCGTTGTTTGGCGACCAGTGGAAGGAATTTAAAAAAACACAGCTCGACTCATATAGCGGTACGTCAATTTCGACCGACCGTCTTAACCGGGTTTTAGGTGATTTGGCTGATGATCTGGACGGTAAATATGTATTGGAAGCCGGTTGTGGCGCCGGGCGTTTCACCGAAGTATTATTAAAAAAAGGCGCAAAGCTGGTATCGGCAGATCTAAGCACGGCAGTGGAAGTTAATAACGAGAACTTTCCGCAGTCCGACAAGCATTTTATCATACAGGCCGATATAAACAATATGCCTTTTGCTGATAACACATTTGATGTAGTGATTTGCATTGGCGTTATACAACATACGCCCAATCCCGAAAACACAATAAAAGATCTGTTTGACCTGGTAAAACATGGCGGCACTTTGGTAATTGATCACTATACTTTTTCAAAATCCAACTATTTCAGGTTAGCGCCGCTTTACCGCAGGCGGTTTAAAAAGTTGACTGCCGAACAAACCATAAAGCGGGTAAAACACCTGGTAGATCTATTTTTGCCGTTGCATAAAAAAGTTAAAGGTAAAAAGATATTGAGCGTTTTGCTTAACCGCATATCGCCCGTTATTAGTTATTATGATGCTTTTCCACAGTTGAACGACCAATTGCAGACTGAGTGGGCGATGCTGGATACGCACGATTCGCTTACCGACTGGCATAAATTTTTTCGAACCAAACCCCAGATCGTATCTACACTAAAGGCATTGGGAGCTGTTGATATTTGGTGCGAGTATGGGGGAAATGGTGTTGAAGCGCGGTGTAAAAAAAATTAAAGTTTTTCGTTTGTCAAAGCCAATCAAAATAGTTCATCTGCTTTACTCCGGGCTTGGGGGGCACTCTGCCGTATTTTTCTCGTTATATGAAGCCAGCCGTTCGGACTTATTTCAACATGTGCCTTTTTTTGCGGGGATAGAGCCTTTAAACGCTAACAGCCTCGATCGTTGTAACGATCTTTCGATTCCATTCAGGTACTTCAAGAAAAAAAAAGGTATCGATTTTAAGTTTTACAGAAACATATATAAATCGCTGTTGCTTGAACAACCCGATATTGTTTTTTTACACGGAACCGCTTTTGTTATTCCTGCTGCATTTTATCATTTAAAGAAACGGCATGTTAAAATTGTTACCAGAGACACGCAATCAGCTGTTTTAAAAACCAAAACAGAATGGATGTGGCTTTACTTTTCGTACTTTATAGGGAAAAAAAATATCTTCCTGACCCAGGAGGCTCAAAAAAGCTTTCAGAAAAAATTGCCGGTATTGTATTCCTCATCAAAAACTGCCATCATATCCAATGGTATTAATGTAAATAAGTACATGGTATCAGATCCGGTTGCAGGGGCATCTATTAATATCGGTATGCAAAGCCGGCTTCAGCCAAATAAAGATCATCGCACCTTAGTTAAAGCATTTGAGCAGATTGTGCATCTTTACCCTCAATATACGGTAACCCTTTACATAGCGGGCGATGGCGTAACCATGGCAGGTATTAAACAATTGGTAGCCGAACTCGGCCTGACCGATAAGGTGTATTTTTGCGGCCTGTTGGATGAAACGCAACTAATAGCATTTATGCAGAATTTGAATATTTACGTACATGCTACTTTCGGCGAAACAATGAGCAATTCAATACTTCAGGCAATGGCGTGTGGCTTGCCTGTTATCGCTTCTGATGTATGGGGCGTTAATAACATGATTGACGATGGTGCTAATGGCGTATTGTACCAATCGGAAGATGTTGCAGATCTGACAGAAAAGATCAGAATATTTATAGAAGAACCATTAATGGCCAAACAATTTGGACTGAAGGCCAGATCAGATATTGAGAACAGGTATTCGTCAGAAAAAATGTGTAAAAGCTATGAAAACATCTTCAACGAGGTAATCAACAATGAGAGTTCTTCACATCATTGAAATACGTGGGATAGGCGGGGCCGAAAACCTGATTATTGATTTTATTCCTTCGCAGCTTAATACAGGCATGCAAGTACAGTGTGTTATCCTGTATATGTCTAAGTATAAAAATGATGCGGTGAGTTTCGCGAACAGGCTTGCCACCCGCGATCTCGAAATACGTCTGGTGGAGTTTACTAACGTATTATTGTTGTTGCCTGTACTGGTTAAGGTGCAAAGGCTGATTAAGCTCAGCAACCCCGATATAATACACACCCACCTCAGAGTTGCCGAACTCGTAATTGCTTTGTTAAAAAAACACAACTTAAAAGTACCGGTAGTTACAACTGCACATGGCTTTGCAGATAAATTTAACTACTTTAAACTAAGGTTGTTTTTAGTAAAACGCTTAATTAAAGATATCGAGGGGCATGCCTTTGTATCAAACGTTATAAAAGAGTTTTACTTAAAATATAATTTGATCAATGCTAAAAGCTTAACAACGATAATACATAATGGATACAGAAGCATTGGTAGTAGCCCCCGGGTTAAACCCATTGATAAAAACAACATAAAATTGATATTGTGGGGAAGATTAGTAGAGCGTAAGGGACATAAATATGCAATTGAAGCTGTAAAAATATTAAAGGAGAAATACCCACATTTACTACTTGATTTTTATGGAGCCGGGCCCTTTGAAAAAAAAATACGCGAAATGATTAATGACGCGGGGCTACAGCAAAACGTATTTCTGCGGGGGTTTAGTGAAAATATAAGTCAAAATCTGGGAGCTTACGATATTGCTTTGGTGCCTTCGTTCCACGAACCTTTTGGAATGGTTTTTTTAGAAGCCTTTGATGCGCAAATACCGGTAGTAGCATTTGATTTACCTGCCGGGAACGAAATTATAAAGCAAAATGTTAGCGGATTACTGGCTGTTCCGTCGTCATCTGCTTCACTTGCAGAAAAAATTGAATCGCTTATTTTAGACGATAAATTGAGAAACAAGATAATTACCAATGGAGTACAAACCCTGCAAGATAATTTTACTATCGAAAAAATGTCGGCCAGGTATCTGGCGTTTTACAGTGAAATTAGTGAAACAGGTTTTTGATGAGTATTCAGTTACCGGTTTAAATTAAAGGAAAATACGTTATAGTGATAGTTACCTACAAGGATTTTGTTTTACTGTTATTACAGCTGCCTGTATGCTATATTTTTATCGGCTTGCTAAGTAAAAAGATAACCCCCGAGCTTCGGCAGCATTTTAAAATTGGTATACTTATAAAGCTTGCTGCCTGTGTTATTTTGGGGTTGGTATATCTGTATTACTACCAGGCGGGCGATACGCTTTCTTATTTTTCAAACAGTAAAATGGTTACCAATGAAATATTGTCTCATCCCGGCAATACTTTTAAGTACCTGTTTTCTTCGGAAGATGATTTCTCAAGATATTTCAACAGTTATTTAGATCCATCAATAAGTTATTATTATAATACGCCTAACTTAACATTAATAAAAATTGCCGCGGTATGTAATTTCGTTTCGCTTAGCAGTTTTTTTGGAACCGGTTTTATCTTTTGTTTTTTTTCGTACCTGGGCTTGTGGAAATTGTTTTTGGTTTTTTACAGATCCTATCCTGACATAGGCAAAAAATTTGTACTCATTCTTTACATCCCTTCGGTAGTTTTTTGGGGCAGCGGCATATTAAAGGACAGCTTTTGTTTAGGTTGTATCGGCATCGTTATCTATCTTGTAAACGGCCTGCATTCGTTATCTATAAAATCAGCCATTAAATTATTGATAGTTGGTATTTGCTTATATCTCATCTGGCTTATCAAGCCGTACATTTTTTTCTGCCTTATTATACCTCTGGTTATATGGCGATACTCATTCTATTTGATCAGGTTGCGTAAGCGGTTATCAATTAAAACGATCGTAATGATCAACGTCGTGGTATTTTTATTTGTTTATAAATTTGCTCATATTACCGAACGGCTGAATGCTATTTCGCTGGAAGATATGTATCTGGAGATATTGAAAACCCGTGCCGGTTTTATCGGCGATGATGATGGGTCATCATTTTCGTTAGGCGAGTTTACGCCAACCGTTTGGGGGTTTATACAACAGATACCATCAGCAGTTACGGCAGTTTTATTCAGGCCTTATGTTTGGGAAAGCAAAAAAATATTCTCGCTGATAGCGGCCGGCGAAAGTTTGCTAATATTAAGCTCTACTATACTTGTTATTGCCAAAGCGCACGTTAAAACAACTATTAAAAATGTACTGCGCAATCCCGACATATTGTTTTGTTTTTTCTTTACGCTGCTGTTTGCAATAGCATTGGGTATTAGCGTGAGTAATTTTGGAGCGTTGGTTCGATTTAAGATACAGTTTTTACCATTTTTTGTTATAGGGCTGTTGCTGATATATTATCGTAAAGGAACAAGAACGGTGACAGACAATTCAGAAACAACTATTGATCAATAATTAAAATGTGTAGAATAGCCGGGATATACTCAATAAACAAACAGTTGGATGGCGATATGCAAAATATCGGCCGTCAAATGCGCGATGTTTTAGCCTATGGCGGGCCCGATGATGCCGGCGAATTTACCAGTGATGGCGTTTATCTGGGGCACAGGAGGCTGGCTATTATCGATGTAAGTGCAGCAGGCCATCAACCTATGCATTTTAACGATTGGGTGATCGTTTTTAACGGCGAAATATATAACCATGCTGAAATAGCGGCCGAGCTTGAACAGGCTGGTTACCAATTTAATTCGCATTCGGATACGGAGGTAATATTAAAAGCCTTCGATTTATGGTCGTACCGGGCTGTGGATAAGTTCAGAGGCATGTTTGCTTTTGCCCTGTGGCATAAGGTTACTAAAAAGCTGATTATCTGCCGCGATAGGGTAGGTGTAAAACCTTTGTACTGGTATAAAAAGGACGATGTGTTTCTATTTGGCTCAGAATTAAAGGCGCTGCGTCAATATCCCGGTTTCGATACGGAAATAGATCATCAGGCAGTTTCATTGTTTTTGCAAACCGGGTATATTAGTTCGCCTTATAGTATTTATAAACACGCAAAAAAGTTAACACCGGGCAGTTTTTTAGAGGTAGATGCAACGGGCGAAATAAAAACCTGGAAGTACTGGGATGTAACCACGATAAACACCGACTATACGGATGTTGCAGATGAGGCTGTAATACAGAAGGCGGAAGCGATTATTACAGAAAGCTGCCGTTTGCGTATGGTAGCCGATGTACCTGTAGGTGTATTTTTAAGTGGGGGCATTGATTCGTCATTAGTTACGGCTGTGCTTCAAAAAAATAATGCTCAAAAAATCAAAACATTTACCATTGGTTTTGAAGATGCCGAGTACGATGAATCTGTGCATGCAAAAGCTGTTTCAAAGTTTTTGGGTACCGATCATCATGAATATAAATGCAGCGAGCGCGACTTTCTGGAAGTTATCGACAAACTCCCCGATATGTACGATGAGCCTTTTGGAGATAGTTCGGCAATACCCACCCACCTGGTTGCAAAAATGGCCCGCGAACAGGTAACGGTTGCATTATCTGCTGATGGGGGCGACGAGGTTTTTGCGGGTTACGACCGTTACCAGATAACCAAAAACACTTATAAAAAGATAAATCGGTTGCCACTGTTGCTGCGGAAACTGGCTGCCGGCGGTATCCTTAAAACCAACCCTAAATATATCGGGAAAGTATTCAAGGGTTTACGTATTAACTCAAGAGGACTGGAGTGGCGCCTGCCTAAATTAGCCAATGTGCTGACTGCTGATACGGTGGTCGACTTCTACGAAAAAAGTATGAGCAACGTATCGCTAACCTTGTTAAATCAATTACATACGGTGCCTCATCAACAGCTATTTGACGAAGGTTTTGCAATTGAGGAAGAAAAAGATAACCTGTTTTCGTTATTAGGCAAAGCGGATGTAATGACTTATCTGGAGGGCGATATTTTGACCAAGGTTGACAGGGCAACTATGCAGGTAGCCCTTGAGGGCAGAGAACCGCTGCTTGATCACAAGATAATTGAATTTGGCCTTGCATTACCCGATCATTTTAAAATAAGAAACGGTAAAGGTAAATGGGTATTACGCGAGTTGCTTTATAAATACGTACCCGCAGAGTTGGTTGACAGGCCAAAACAAGGTTTCGGCATCCCGATTAAGGCATGGCTGAAGAATAACCTAAAAGATTATATGCTGCAAATTATCGATGATGAGAAGTTTATCGAAACATTCAGGTTTGATAATAAGAGATTAACGAACGTAATTTATACATTTTATAATTCGGACAGACCATCAACTAATCCTTATTTTGTGTGGAGTTTGTATAACCTGTACAAGTGGTATATAAAATGGATGGTTTAACACATATAACATCCTGGAAATTGGTGAGGTTTTTTTATTTATATTTTTTTGATGCCCAAGATACTGCGGATACTTAATCGCCTTAATGTGGGGGGGCCTACTTACAATGTGGCTTACCTGTCTAAATATCTACCTGCAACTTATCAAACTAAAGTTTTAGCAGGGCATAAGGAGCCCGACGAAGGCAGCTCTGAGTATATGTTGAAGGATTTGGAAGTATCTTATCAGTTTGTGCCCGATATGTACCGCAGTATAAGCCCTGTTAAGGATTTCAAGGCATATCGGTTTATCAAACAGGCTGTTAACGAGTATCAGCCCGATATTGTGCATACACATGCAGCTAAAGCAGGTGTTTTAGGCAGGTTGGCAGCATATTACAGCCGAAAGCGGCCCAAAGCCATTATCCATACTTACCATGGTAACGTTTTTGATGGCTATTTTTCCCCCTTTAAAACCAAAGTATTCTTAGCCATCGAGCGTTATTTGTGTAGCCTTAGCACGGCCATAGTAGCTATAAGTGAGACTCAAAAAAACGATTTGGTCAGTAAATACCGGATAGTTTCGGCAGAGAAAGTGCGTGTGATACGTTTGGGTTTTGATTTAAGCCGGTTTACTGAGGATGATACACAAAAAAGAAAAGACTTTCGCAACTTTTATAAACTGGCAGATGATGAGGTAGTGATTAGTATAACGGGTAGACTTGCCCCTATAAAAAATCATTCGTTATTGATTGCTGCTATAAAATTTATTAAATATGAATCGCCAGAACTAAAGTTTAAGGTATTTATCGTTGGCGACGGTGAACTGATGGAGGGTATTGTGGATGAAGTTAAACAAACCGGGCTGAGCCTATGCCGCTATGGCGAGCAGGAATATAACGCAGATGTTATTTTTACTTCATGGCGCAAAGATATTGATGTCATCAATGCGGGATCAGACATTATTGCGCTTACATCATTAAACGAGGGTACGCCCGTAAGTATAATTGAGGGCATGGCATCGCAGAGGGCTGTAATATGTACCGATGTGGGTGGAGTTAAAGATGTTGTACAGGAAGGAGTTACCGGTGTTTTATGCAATCTTGATGCGAAGAAGTATGCTGAAAAGTTAAAGGAATTAATTGTAAATAAAGAACTTAGGGGGGTGATAGCGCGAAACGGAAAAGAATTTGCTTTAAAAAATTACTCGTACGAGCGTTTGGTTGCCGAAACTGAAGATTTATATAGGTATTTATTAGAATAAAATACTTAATTTCACATCCGTTAAATACCCTTACCCTAAGCTATATCCAATGACAAAGATTTTAATTACAGGAGGAGCCGGAAATGTTGGAGGCGAGCTCGCTTGTCATTTGGTGAAGAAAAAGAATTACCATATAGTTGTTGCAGATAACCTGATAACAGGCACAACCAAGAATCTTCCGCAAGGGTACGATAACTTTACTTTTATTAAGTGCGATGTAAATAATTATAACGATCTGGCCGCTATTATGCTGGCTTTTAAGTTTGATTATGTATTTCATTATGCTGCCTTGGTTGGTGTAAAACGCACGTTGAGCAATCCAATATCAGTATTGGAGGATATTGAAGGAATTAAAAATATCCTTAACCTATCAAAAAATACAGGAGTAAAGCGTATATTCTATTCCTCATCATCAGAGGTGTATGGCGAACCTGTAGAGTTTCCGCAAAATGAGCATACTACGCCACTGAATTCGCGGCTGCCGTATGCTATCGTAAAAAACGTTGGAGAGGCCTTTTTCAGATCGTTTCATAAAGAATACGGGATTGATTTTACCATCTTCAGGTTTTTTAACACGTATGGCCCTAAACAAAGCGCTGATTTTGTGGTATCGAAGTTTATCAACGCCGCGTTGAAGGATCAGGATATTACTATTTATGGTAACGGCAGCCAGTCGCGTACGTTTTGTTATATTGATGACAATATTGAGGCAACCACCCGTATTTTTGAAGAGGAGCTTTGCCTGAACGATGTTATCAATATTGGCAATGCTACTGAAGTAAGTGTACTGCAGCTTGCGCAAAAGGTAATTGAAATTACGGGGTCGTCGTCGGATATTGTACACCTGGACCCGTTAGCAGAAGGCGATATGACCAGGCGGCAACCCGATAACTCGCGGATGCTTAAGGTGTTAAATCGCAATTTGTTAACTATTGATGAGGGGATAAGCAAAATATTGGAGTTGAAGTACAGCTTTTCTAAATAACTTACTGTAAATGTCTTTTTTACTTAAATCAATATTGGCAGGCGTTGTCTCGCTGATAGCCGGTTTAATTATAATGCCCATGGTAATTAAGCTGGCAACCCGTAAAGGTTGGGTAGTTTATCCCCGAAATGACAGGTGGCATACCCGGCCCACCGCGTTAATGGGCGGCATTGGTGTTTTTGCATCATTTACTTTATCGGTTATAGCATTCGGGGCTATTGATGGCTTTGTTAGCGCGTCTGTTTACGCTGCAGGCTTAGTGATGTTTGGCATTGGTTTGATTGACGACCTGAAGGAAGTAAAGCCTATTGTAAAACTGTTAGCTCAAATAGCCTGTTCATTTGTGCTGATATTTCATGGCTTTACCTTTGGCGGTGGGCTACTGGCGTGGGCTGGCATACCGCTAACATTTATATGGGTTATAGGTATTACCAATGCCATTAACCTGTTGGACAATATGGACGGCCTTGCAGGTGGCATCTCAACAATCATAGCTATTATTTCGGGTATTTTAGGTTTATTAAATAACCAATACTCACTTGCTTTAATGGCATTTGCCATTGCCGGTGCTACTTTGGGTTTTTTAGTTTACAATTTTAAACCTGCCCGTATTTTTATGGGTGATTCAGGTAGCTTATTCCTGGGATTTTCGCTTTCGTTTTTGAGTATAGCAGTACAAGGTAAACTGGGATCGTCGTCGGCAGTATTGATGCTGTTGGTGCCAATTGGCTTGATGGCCCTGCCCATAATGGATACTACCCTGGTAACTATAAAACGAATAGCAGCAGGGCGCAGGATTGATCAGGGCGGAAGGGATCATACCTCGCATAGGTTAGTGGCTTTAGGATTAAGCGAAAAGAAGGCAGTGATCGTACTATACGTGATAAGCGCTGTTTGGGGCGCGTTGTGCTTACTGATGTATAAGTTTCAGATTAATAACCTGTTTCTGTGCATTATTCTGCTTGCTGTTTTTTCGATAGCTTTTTCGGTGTTACTTTCAAAGGTAAAGGTGTATAATGAGTCGGAAGAGAAATTATCGTATCTTAATATGCGAGGGCAAAAAACTGATAATAGTTTTTCTTTTCGCTTTTTTCTGCTCAATAAAAAGCTGATTTTCGGATTGTTTACCGATATCCTGATCATTTATTGTTCTTTCCTCATCGCTACAAAAGCCATCCATATCAACCTGGCAAGCGATTATGTAGTATTGGCTACATTTATTTGTGTCAAAATATCATTGCTTTACATCAGCAACCTGTATTACAGGCTTTGGCGGTATATGGAAGTGCTGGAGGTTGCGGGATACTTTATCTTCACCAGTATAGCTACGCTTATCCTTGTTGGGATATTATTTGTAAAAGGAAAGAGCCCGGTATATACCCCTTACTTTTTTATGTTCGATTTCCTGCTCACATTTACAGGGATCATATTTTCGCGATTATTTTACCGTTGGCTTGGTGAGGTAATAAACCGCAATCGGAATATCGAAAAAAAGGTGATGATATATGGAGCTGGCGACAGTGGTTATCTGCTGATCAAGGAGATCCTGCAAAATCATCGTCATGAATTGCGTCCTGTAGGCTGGATAGATGATGATGAATCAAAGCATAACATGTACCTGTACGGGTACAAAATATATGGGGGTAAGGATCAGCTACAGAACATCTGCAGTAAAATAAAGCCGGATATTGTACTCATCTCGACCGATGCTATTGATGGGGATAGCGAGGCTGTTATCAAAGATATGCTTGCCGAACAAAATATCGGCACGGGACGATTTAGCTTGTCCATACGTTATAATTAACAAAACCCTTAGAAATTTCTAAGGGTTTTTGTTTGCTTTGATATTTTATCGCAGATTATTGACCAAACCCTCGTGGTTTTATCTGATAATCATAAGGTGGTTCGGCGCCGAGCAGGTTTTTCACAAAGTAGTCCCAGCGGCGGCGCATCATGTACGATGAATATGGACCATAACCATGCGCGCTGTTAGGGAAAACTACCAGGTCGAAACTTTTACCTGCTTTCTCCAAGGCTTCAACTACCAATAGGGTGTTTTGCGGTGGCACATTATTATCCATTAAACCATGGGCCAGCATGAGTTTGCCTTTCAGGTTTTTAGCCAGGTTTTCGTTGGCCTGTGCGTCATAGTCGGAGTTGGCCATTAAGCCATTGTAGCGTTCGCCCCAATTATCCTCGTAGTTGCGGTTATCATGGTTGCCCGATTCGGATATCCCCACTTTAAAGAAATCAGGGTAACGGAACATAGCTCCGGCTGTAACAAAGCCACCGCCTGAGTGGCCCCAGATGCCTACGCGGTTAATATCGATATACGGATAACGTTCGGCTAATTGCTTAATGCCGGTTACCTGATCGCTCAAGGTATTATCGGCCATGTTGCCGTAGCTCATATCGTGAAAACTTTTTGAGCGCAGCGGGTTGCTTGTGCCCTCAATGGCTACCACAATAAAACCTAACTCGGCCAATGCCTGATTATCACGTGCATTTACCGAGAACGACCAGGCGTTAGGGCTCGAACCAATACTGCCGCCCTGCGGTCCCGGGTAGATATAATCGATAATAGGATATTTTTTGGATGGATCCAGTTTGGTTGGTGTCCACATCATACCATAGATATCTGTTTTGCCATCATGCGCTTTTACAGAAAAAGGAATAACCGGTTTCCAGCCTGTGGCTAATAGTTTCGAGATGTCGGTTCTGTCCAATTCCATCACTTGTTTGCCTTGCATGTTGCGTAATACGGTTACAGCCGGCACATCTGGTTTTGAATAGGTATCGGTAACGTAATTGCCTGCGGGCGAAATAGTAGCGATGTGATTACCTGGTCCGGGTGTTAAAACAGTGAAACCCTTGCCATCAAAACCTATTTTGCATAGTTGACAAAAATATGGGTTCTCAGGCTGTAAGCCATCAACCGTAAAATAAACCACGCGGTTCTTTTCGTCTACTTTTTCAACCGCGGTAACTACAAAATCGCCTTTGGTGATCTGGTTTTTTAACTTACCGGTTGTAGCATCGTATAAGTATAAATGCCCCCAGTTATCGCGTTCTGAAAACCAGAGTATCTCGTTTGTTTTGCTCAGATAGCGCCAGTTAACACTTTCCCAGCCCGATTCGAACTGAGTTTTTACTGTTTCTTCAAAAATTTCGCGTACCGCACCTGTATTGGCATCGGCTATGCGCACTTTTTCCTGCTTGTGGTCGCGATTGGTTGACACGAAAACCAGTTTGCTTGCATCATCGCTCCAGTACACATCGGCCCATCCGGCTCCGCCCTTAATATCATCGCTCAGGGTTGAGCGGTGCGGGTCGGGAGCGACCGATAGGCTGATCACCTTCGGATTATCAACATCGATGATCACCCGTCTTAACATGGCCACTTCCTTGTCGCCCGGCAATGGGTTTTTCCACTGGGTTAAAGTTGGAGCGCCTACTTTGGTGCTCACCAGGTACATGTCGCTGCAATTGCGCTCGTCCTGTTGAAAAGTGGCTATTTTTTTCGAGTCGGGCGACCATATCAGGATAGGCCTGTCGCTGCTGGCCCAACCGGCATTATCGGTGGCGTAACCATTATATTTTACACCATCGGTGGTTAACTGGGTTTGCGCGCCGCTTTTAGTATCGCGCACCCAAAGGTTATAGTCTTTTATGAATGCCGCTTTATTGCCATCAGGCGATAGTATCTCGTTGCTGCTACGGCTACCACCGCGACGTCCCCTGAAACCATTACCATTTACAGGAGCGATCATCGTTGAATTATCCGGACTTATCTGGCTGGTTTTTGTATCGAATTTGTATTGTTTGCCATCAACCTGGAAGATAACGCCTTTATAATCGGGCGTAAAACTGATGGTTTGGAAGGGCAGATCAGAAGTCTGGTAAGTTTTACCGGTGGTTGTTGATAAGGCCGCCGCCAGCTTTTGATGATCGAAAGCTAAAGCTGTTGTGCCTTTTGTTGGATTGAATAGCATAAATTGCTTATCGGCCGTGCGGTACCAGAAATGATCATCAGGTAACCAATTGAGTGTAAAGCCGCTGTGTTGAATAAGTGTAGGGTCAATGCCAAGGAAACTTGTGGCATGGTCGTAATCTTTGGCGGTTAGCGCCGTGCCCTGCTGGGCATAGGCAGCAATTGAGATACCGAACGCTGTTAACGCGAGGAGATATTTATTCATGTTGGGTGAATAGGTTGTTTATGGGTCAGTTAATTAAAGTACCAATATAGAAAAAATAGCATTATCATATCCGGCTGTTTGTGTAACGAATTAATGATAATGGCCCGGAAGACAATGCTTGTATATGGTATGGAAAGAGGATTGGCTGCTGGTTATTTAGCAAACCATATTAGGGTTAGGATAATTATCGCTTTGATCCTCCAGGGTATTATCCAAACAAACAAAATCCTTTTCAACCAATAGATAAAGCGTGGGAGTGTGATGTTCAAAACCTATGATATCTGTATTATACCACTGGCCGGCCAGAACGCAGGGCATAAATAAGGTAATCTTATCCCCATTAAATTCAGCATCGAGTTGGTCATCTATCGACCTTTGTAGGGCATAAGTGAAAACCCTGTTACCAAAATTTGTAGTTTCTTCAATATAACCTTCTGTAACGAAGTGTTTTACGTCGGATTGAGTGAGCCTGTATCGTAGTGAGTTGCCTTTTATTCTGATTTTCATCTTGTTTTTGTAAAATATAGTTGCTTTTTTAATTTTTTACTCTTTTTAAAACATTTTAAGTGAGTTTTTCATTGATTTTTAGTGGCGTTTTGTAATTTAATGTTGCTTTTTGATTGATAAATCGTTAAAAAATCAATATTTTCAAGTGTTGTTATGATTAAAACTTAAAATTTGCATCAAAAATATGATGTAAATCATAAAAATTACTAAAGTTTAATAAAATTTATTGAAATTTTAGTTGTTTTTGCTATAATTGCTGTAGGAAAAAGTACTTGAGGTCGCAGTTAGGTACTTTAAATTTGCTTTAACAATTTAAAACTGTTTTATATGTTACAACCAACCATTATTGTAGTTGGAAACGGCATGGTAGGTTATAAGTTTTGCGAAAAGCTTATAGCCAAAACCAACCGGTTCAGAGTTATAGTTTTTGGAGAAGAGCCCCGCCATGCTTATGATCGCGTTCACCTGAGCGAATATTTTAATGGTAAATCTGCCGAAGATCTTTCCATGTCGACTTTGTCATGGTATGTTGAGAAAGATATCGAACTACGTTTAAACGATCCAATTCGGGAGATCGATCCTGTAAATAAAACCGTCCATTCTTTAAAAGGTATACAATTAAAATATGATTACCTGGTATTGGCAACAGGTTCCTCGGCTTTTGTGCCCGATATTCCGGGTGTTGAAAAGGATGGCGTTTTTGTGTACCGTACCATTGAGGATCTGGACATGATGAAAGCCTGGGCTGCTAACGCTAAGGTTGGCGCTGTGATGGGTGGTGGGTTGCTGGGGCTTGAGGCTGCGAAAGCGGTGCTGGATCTGGGTTTAACCGAAGCGCATGTTATTGAATTTGCACCTCGTTTGATGCCGCGTCAGATAGATTCGATGGGTAGTAATATGCTGCAATCAAAACTGAAATCGCTTGGTTTAAATATTCTGCTCAATAAAAGCACGCAGGAAATAACCGGTCATGGTAAAATAGATGGCCTGAGATTTAACGATGATACTGTTTTGCCGGTTGATATGCTGGTGATCTCTGCCGGTATCCGCCCACGGGATGAGTTGGCGAAATTAGCTGGCTTGCATGTAGGCACCCGGGGTGGTATAGTGGTAAACGAAAAAATGCAAACCAGCAACGAAAGTATTTTCGCCATTGGCGAGTGTGCTTTGTATGAAGGGATGATTTACGGCCTGGTAGCGCCGGGTTATGAGATGGCCGATGTGGTGGTGAATTATTTAACCGAAGGCGAGAAATCGTTTTTCGGTTATGATATGAGTACTAAGCTTAAGCTGATAGGTGTTGATGTGGCCAGCTTTGGCGATGCTTTTATAACCGAGCCCGATTGCCGAACCATTATTTTTGAAGATACGCACAAAGGCATTTATAAGCGTATCAACATCAGTGCCGATGGTAAGTACCTGTTAGGTGGGATTTTGATCGGCGATGCAGATGCTTACAATATGCTGCTGCAAACCGTTAACAATAAGCTGGTATTGCCGCCAAATCCTGAAGATCTGATCATGGGCGCGCGTGGTGCCGAAGCTTCCGAAGGCGCCGGTGTATTGAGTTTGCCCGATGAAGCGTTGATTTGCTCGTGCGAAGCGGTCACTAAAGGTGCGATTTGCAGTGCGGTTACCGAGCAGGGTATCGATTCGGTTGACGGTATGAAGAAATGCACCAAAGCCGGTACCGGTTGCGGTGGTTGCCTGCCGATGGTGAAGGATCTGATTGTAGGTACCATGAAAGCCAATGGTCAATATATTAAAAATGTAATTTGCGAGCATTTTGACTACTCGCGCCAGGAATTGCTGGATTTGATCCATGTCAATAATATTAAAACTTACGATTTGGCGCTGGATCGCTTCGGTCGCGGTGATGGTTGTGAGGTTTGTAAGCCGGCGGTAGCAAGTATTCTGTCGAGCCTGTGGAATGATCTGATCGTAAAGCAAGCGCCTATACAGGATAGTAACGACCGTTACCTGGCTAACATTCAAAAAGGCGGTACCTATTCGGTAGTGCCGCGTATTCCAGGTGGCGAAATTACCCCGGATAAATTGATCGTGATCGGTCAGGTAGCTAAAAAATATGGCCTGTATACCAAAATTACCGGCGGTCAGCGTATTGATTTGTTCGGCGCGCATTTGAGTGATCTGCCATTGATCTGGGAGGAGCTGATCGATGCTGGTTTTGAAAGCGGGCATGCTTATGGTAAATCCCTGCGTACAGTAAAAAGCTGTGTGGGTAGTACCTGGTGCAGGTTTGGTTTGCACGATAGTGTAACGTTTGCTATCGAGGTTGAAAACCGTTATAAAGGCGTCCGCTCTCCGCATAAGTTGAAAGGGGGTGTTAGTGGTTGTATCCGCGAGTGTGCCGAAGCGCAGGCTAAAGACTTTGGTATCATAGCCACCGAAAAAGGGTGGAATTTATACGTGTGTGGTAATGGAGGTTCTAAGCCGCAACATGCACAATTGCTTGCTGCTGATATTGATAAAGAAACCTGTGTTAAATATTTGGATAGATTCCTGATGTTTTATATTAAAACCGCAGATCCGCTGACCCGTACCGCGACCTGGTTGAATAAAATGGATGGTGGCTTGAGTTATTTGAAAAATGTAGTGATCAACGATAGTTTAGGTATTGGCGATCAACTGGAAGAGGAGATGAAAGGCCTGATAGATACCTATCATTGCGAGTGGAAAGAGGTGGTTGAAAACGAGGATCTGCGTAAGCGTTTTGCGCACTTTGTTAACGCACCCGAAGAAAAAGATCCAAATGTGCAGTTTGAGCCTATGCGCGACCAGGTGAAGGCGAAAGGCTGGTAATTGACTCCGGAAGTCCGATAAGTCGGAAAGTCCGAAAAATAATTAAATGATTTGAAAAATAATCTTCCGGACTTGCGGTCTTTCCGACTTTCCGGACTAAAACAAAAACAAAGATGGAAACTATTGTAAGTGTTAAAGAAACTGAAGTAGATATAAAATGGGTGATGGCCTGCTATGCGGATGATATCCCTGAAAATGGCGGCGCATGTGTAAAGCTTGGTGATGAGCAGGTGGCGGTGTTTAACTTTTCGCGCCGGAGCGAATGGTTTGCCACACAAAATCTTTGCCCGCATAAGCAGCAAATGGTTCTATCGCGGGGGATGATTGGCAGCGCTGGCGACGCTTGTGAGCCTAAAGTAGCTTGCCCATTCCATAAAAAAACATTCTCGCTTTTAACCGGCGAGTGTTTAAGTGGTGATGATTATCAGATTAAAACCTACCCTATAAAAGTTGTGGAGGGTAGGGTGTATATCGGAGTGGAGTAATTGTTAATCGCCGAAATTATTGGTGGTTAGTTCAAGGAGTTCTTTTTCGTTTAAAATTATGATGCTTTTGCCGTTTGTGGATATCAATTTATCGGCAATTAATTCATTCATCGTTCTGAAAACTGTTTCGTAAGTGGCTCCGGCAAATGAGGATAGATCCTGGCGGGTGAGTTCGACATCGAGTTCACCGTTTTGGGTCACGCCAAACTGATCTTTGAGAGTAAGCAAAGATTGAGCGAGGCGACCTTTTACGGGCATGTGTGCCAGGTTGCGCATTCGCTTTTCTGATTCCTGCAGATCGGTAGCGAAGAACATGATTAAATTATAAGCGAAATCGTGATTTACCTTTAAAGTAGTGTTAAAAAAATCCAGGTCGAAAAAACAAACCTTGGTTGGGGCCAAGGCGGTGGCTGATATAGGATAGGTGCTGGTGTTTAAGCCGCGATGGCCAAAAATGGCGCCCTTGTTGGCGAAGCGGGCTATAAGCTCTTTGTCTTTACCCCATTTTTTATGAACCTTAACATTGCCCGAGTATACAAAGCAAACGCCCGTAACCGGATCGCCTTCCCGAAAAATAACTTCACCTTTTTTCAAATCGAAGTTTTTTCTGTTGGCACTTACGGCCGGGAGCCACTCTTTAACACATGACCGGCATAATAAACAGCTCTTTAAATCACATTCATGTTTACTTTTTTTCATATCGGCACACAAAATCGGTAATTATTATAATCTCTGCAATATAAATCGTGAAAAAGTTACAAAACTTGAACGTTTTTTATACTGCTTTTATATAAAAACGACAAAAAATGATGTTTTTAATGAAAAACAAAGTGTGTTTTTTATTAAAAGAATGCTTTTTAGCTGAAAATGTATTGAAAATTTGATGATTTAGTGAGTTAAAATGAATTGTTTTTTAAAAAATGTTTAAAATTTAAGTGTTTTTCTAATTTAAATCATATTTATTTGTCAAATAGTCATTTTTTGTTGGTGAATAATGTTAATTATGCTATGTTTATGGTAATTAATTGAATTTATTAACTTAAAAACATCGAGAAATAAAAAATATGGTAAAAACAGTCAAGCTTTAACACTCAAAAAATAAAAAACCCGCCAGGAGGTCGCATTCCCGGCGGGGTAGAAACAGTTCAGTGCTTTAACAAACTCTAAAACTTACTCAAATGTATAAAAATGTACTTAAACATTGCAGTACCCTTGCAATAATACTATGCCTGGCTTGTTGTAGTATAACAAGTTACGCGCAAATATCTCTTACCGGGCAATTACGCACCCGGGCCGAAGATCGCGATGGTTATGCCAACCTGGTGCTTAACGATTCGAAACATGCCGACTTTATTTCACAACGCACAAGGCTCATTTTTGGTTATAAATGGGATCGATTAACATTTGGCGCTACCGTACAGGATATCCGTGTTTGGGGTGCCGATGCATCCAGCATGTCGACCACCGATAACCGCATGTTTTTACATGAGGGCTGGGCCGAACTTACCTTATTTAATAAAGCCGATACAACCATCGGCGCTAAGCTATTTGATTTGATGACCTTAAAGATAGGCAGACAAGAACTTAGTTATGATGACCAACGATTGATAGGCGCACTGGATTGGTTACAGCAAGCCCGCGCGCATGATATGGCCTTGTTAAAAATTATGCATCACGGCTGGCAGGTTGAATTGGGACAAGCATTTAACCAAAATACCGATGCGGCAGGTGTAACCAATACCGATTATGTGCCTGGCAATATACCTTTAACACTTAAAAACTCATTGGGCACACTGGTTGCTGCGCCAGTTGGTTTAGTGCCTTTAGCCGCAGGCGGCAGCGCAGCCAATAATAGCTCGAAGGCAGGTACGCCGGTTTACGCAAACCCGCCAAGCACTAATGGCGCTACGCAGGATTATAAATCGTTCACCAGTTTATATATCAGCAAAAAATTTGATCAGACTAAGTTCTCGGCCCTGTTTTTTAACGACAACTTTGGCAAATACCGTCTCGATTCGGTAGGTAGCGCGGCTACGGGTTATGTTTATGGCCGTCGTTTTGTACCCAGCGGCACAACCGATACTTATGATTATTCGGCAATACATCGTTACACCTATGGTTTAATGATCAACCATACTTTAGGCAACGCTTCGGATTTTGGAAAATTTGCTTTGCAGGCCGCTTACTATCAGCAATCAGGTGTAGATCGCGATAACGTAAGTTTGGATGCCTATCATTATACCATCGCTTTAACTTATCAGAAAGGTAACTGGAGCTTTACACCTGGCTATGATGTGTTATCGGGTAACGACGCCGTTAACCCATCGGGTAAAGATAACCGCTTTGACCCTCTATACGGTACCCCGCACAAATTTTGGGGATACATGGATTATTTCTATGCAGGCAGCGGCTCGCCGGCCGGTGGTTTAAATAACCCTTATTTCAAGATCAAGTATGCCACCAATATCCTTGCAATCGGTCTTGACATCCACTCATTCTCTTTAAATAAGGATATGAAGAAGGCGGATGGCACGGTGATCGACAAAAACCTGGGTAAAGAAGGCGATCTGGTGATCAATTATAACATGAACAAGTTTACCAATATCGAATTTGGTTACTCGCTAATGAAAGCTACCGACAGTATGCCTTATGCAAAAGGGCAGGCTACTACCGATGCTGTAGCTGCAACTTTTGATAAGACCGCTACCTGGGCATATGTGATGTTCAAATTTACTCCCGACTTCTTTTACAGTAAGCCGGTTGCTATTAAACAATAAGTAAAACATTAAAAGCAAACATCATGACTCAATATATCAATAAAAAAACGAAAATATTTTTAACGGGCGTCTTATTGATGATGCTGGTTAATTCGATAGCCGGCGCTAATCCGCCGAAGCGCATAATCAAATTGGGGTTTATACCACTAACGGATTGTGCTCCACTGGTGATAGCGAAAGAAATGGGTTTTTTCGCAAAATACGGCGTAGACGTGCAATTATCAAAAGAAGCATCATGGGCCGTCGTTCGCGATAAAATTTTAAACGGCGAATTGGATGGCGCACATTGCCTGTTCTCGATGCCATTTTCGGTATACACAGGTATAGGCGGCAAGGCAGGCTCTGAAATGAGAATAGCCATGACCCTGAACAATAACGGCCAGGCTATTACCTTATCAAAAGATTTTTGCGGCATAGTTGGTTTTAAAGACCTGAAAAAGGTTGCCGGGGCAATAAAAACGATTAAGGCCCGTAAGGAAGTAACCTTTGCTATGACGTTTCCGGGCGGTACGCACGATATATGGCTGCGTAACTGGCTGGCTGCAGCGGGTGTTAGTGCAAAATCAGTTGGTATTATAACCATTCCGCCGCCGCAGATGGTGGCTAACATGAAAGTTGACAATATGGAAGGCTTTTGCGTTGGCGAACCCTGGAACGGGGTTGCCGCTTCGCAAGGTATAGGCTTTACCCATATCGCCAGCCAGGATATCTGGAAAAACCATCCTGAAAAGGCGTTGGTAGTTAATAAAACCTTTGCTGATGGGGATAAGGAGGATCTGAAAAACGTAATGAAAGCCATTATTGAAGCCTGCAAATGGCTTGATGTAATGAGCAACCGCAAAAAAGCAGCGCTTTTTTTAAGTCGCCCTAACTACGTAAATGCACCGGTGCAGGTAATTGAGGCCCGCTTAATGGGTTCAACCGAGATAGGCTGCGATTTGGGCGTACAAAAGTATAAAGACGATTATATGCTGTTCTATAACAACGGAATGGTAAACACGCCGAAGGTATCATACGGTATCTGGTTCATGGCGCAATATATGCGTTTTGGCATGTTGACTTCGGCACCAAACTATAAGGACATAGCACAGAAGATCATTTTAAGTGATCTGTATGCCGAAGTTGCTAAAAGTATGGGCGTACCTGTTCAGGAAGATATGAAACCGTTTAAAACAAACCTGGAAACGGTAACATTCGACCCGAACAATCCTGCCGCGTACATAGCAGCAGCAAAAAAATAGTTTTAGTTGAATAGATGAAAGGATCAGGATAGCCGGGATCATTTTCCCGGCGAATCCTTTTCAAGGTAAAACGGATATTAAACTTTTTTGATATGAAGGAATTATTCTCGGTTAAATCGCTGTTATCGGTCCTCTATTTTATAGCAGGAATGGTGATGTTGGGCGGTATCTGGGCTTTGATTTCAAAGCTTACTAAAAACGAGATACCTAATCCACAAGCCACCTGGCTTGTTTTTAAAGAGGTAATGAACAAGCCTTTTCAAAACGACCCGGATTATAAAGGTATAGGTACTAAATTATTAAGCTCGTTGGGTAGGGTAGCCATCGGCTTTAGCCTGGGCAGTTTATTTGCCGTTCCGCTGGGCCTGTTAATGGGCAGCAGCAAAATAGCCATGAAAATGGTAAACCCGATAGTGCAGATATTAAAACCGGTATCGCCCTTGGCATGGTTCCCGCTGGGGTTGGCCATTTTTAAAGATTCGCCCCACGCGAGCATCTTCATGATATTTATCTGCTCGTTATGGCCAACGCTGATCAACGCGGCATTTGGCGCATCAAATGTGCCTAAAGACCATAAAAATGTAAGTAAAGCTTTTGGTTTTTCAACCTGGAAATATCTCAACAAAATATTGTTGCCTTTTAGCCTGCCACATATTATTACCGGTTTGCGCCTTTCGATAGGTGTTGCCTGGATGGTTATCGTAGCCGGCGAGATGCTTTCGGGTGGGCAGGGGCTTGGATATTTTGTTTGGGAAGAAGGTTTTAACGGTGGCAGCATCGCTAAAATATTAGTGGCCATTATTATTATAGGCATAGTGGGATCATTATTGGATAAATGTTTTACCTGGTTGCAACAGCGTTTTTCGTACGCGGTTTAACCTCAAAAAATTGAGTTATGAGCGAGATTATAACAACAACTACAGAAAACATTGGCGCCGTGGCCGACGAGCTTTTGAAGCAGGCCGTTGCCGAAACCAGTATTGAGGTAAACAACGTAACCGTAAGTTTTAAAACGCCAAAAGGTGTTTATACCGCGGTAAAGGATATTAACCTGACTGTACAAAAGGGCGAAATTATTTCACTTATCGGTCACTCTGGTTGTGGTAAATCAACACTGATGGGTACCATAAGCGGCATGGTAAAGCCAACCGAAGGCGAAGTTATCGCCAATGGCAAAAAAGTAAGCGCGCCGGGGCCAGACCGCGGAATAGTTTTTCAGAACTACTCGCTACTGCCATGGCTTACCGTTTACAAAAACATTTTTGTAGCGGTCGATTCGGCCCTGAAAGATAAAACGATTGCCGAAAAGAAAGAACTGGTTGAAACCAACCTGCGGATGGTTCACCTGTGGGAACATAAAGACAAGTTACCCGGGCAGCTATCAGGTGGTATGAAACAGCGTGTGGCTATTGCCCGTGCTTTTTCTATCAACCCTAAAATATTATTGCTGGATGAACCATTCGGCGCGCTGGATGCCTTAACAAAGAGCACCATGCATGTTGAGCTGTTAAAATTATGGGTGATGGACAACCGCCAGAAAACCATCATTATGGTTACCCATGATATTGAAGAGGCCATATTCCTGTCAGACAGGGTGGTGGTGATGAACAACGGACCGGCCGCTACCATTAAAGAAATTGTGGATGTGCCATTGAGCCGTCCGCGTAACAAAAAGGACATTGTGCACGATCCTGCATATATGAAGATCCACGATAAATTATTGAGTTTACTGATCGACAAGTTTTCAATTGCCGACATCACAATAGAAGAATAACCATAAAAACACCATGACTAATAACACCGTAAAACCATTGGATAAATTAAAGATATTTAGTTTATCAGGCATCCAGATGAAAACCTTCCACATCACCTGGCTGATGTTTTTCGTTTGCTTTTTTGGCTGGTTCGGCCTTGCGCCACTTATGCCTACCATCCGCGCCGAACTGGGTTTAACCAAGGCACAGATAGGCAACCTGATCATAGCCTCGGTAGCATCAACCATAGTCGCCCGCTTGATTATAGGTAAACTATGTGATGTTTGGGGGCCACGCAAAACGGCTGTACGATTGCTGATCGTAGGTTCGGTTCCGGTGTTTCTAGTGGGCCTGGCGCACAGTTATGCCACATTTTTAATGTTCAGGCTGGCGATAGGCATTATCGGTGCATCTTTTGTGATCACCCAATACCATACCTCGCAAATGTTCGGCCCTAAAATAAAAGGCACAGCAAACGCGGTAACCGGCGGCTGGGGTAACCTGGGTGGTGGTGTTACCAACATGGTGATGCCGTTGATATTCGCCACTATAGTTGGCTTTGGTTTTACAAAAGGCGAAGCGTGGCGCTACGCAATGATCGTACCGGGCACTATGATGTTGGTAATGGCATTTTTATATTACAAATTCACCAAAGATACGCCTGCCGGTAATTTCGACGAAATCGGTCATTCAAAAGCCGAAGCCAGGAAAACCGACTGGAGCGTACTGGCCGACTGGCGCGTTTGGGCGCTTACTTTAGCCTACGCTTGCTGCTTTGGTATGGAGCTGACGTTTGATAACGTGGCCTCGCTGCATTTTGTGGATACTTTTAAACTAACTCAAAGTTCTGCTGGTTTTTGGGCAGGAGTTTTTGGCGCGATGAACATTTTTGCCCGGGCATTGGGTGGTATCGTATCCGATAAAGTAGGCAACAAGTTTGGCCTGCGTGGTAAAGGCTTATTGCTGGCTGGTGTGTTGTTGCTGGAAGGTTTAGGACTGATTGTATTTGCACAAGCCGGGTCGCTGGTGTTCGCCATTGTATCAATGCTGACGTTTGCCTTGTTTCTCAAAATGTCTAACGGGGCAACTTATGGTATCGTGCCATTTATCAATAAAAAAAATGTAGGTCTGATAAGCGGTATCGTTGGCGCCGGTGGCAATCTTGGAGGCATGCTTTTTGGCTTCCTGTTCAAATCATCATCCATTACTTACGCTCAGGCATTTACTTATATCGGTTTCACAGTTATCGCGGTATCGGCAATAATTTTTGTTACCCGGTTTTATAAAGTTTTTAGCGTAGGAGAAGAAGTATCGACCGAAAGTCCGGCAGTTGTTGACGCTGTATAAATAAAAGAATACCCATGGTTGCTCGCAAGCAAAATACTCATCAACTTACTACCACGTGCTGTTACTGCGGCGTGGGTTGCGGCTTAGTGGTTAGTAAAGAAAAAAATGGTACCATCAGTTTAGAGGGTAATAAGGATTATCCTGTAAACAAAGGTATGCTTTGCAGCAAGGGTTTAAACCTGCACCATACGGTAAATGATAAAAGCGACAGGCTATTGTACCCGCAAATGCGCTACAGCAAAAGCATGCCGATGCAGCGTGTTAGCTGGGAGCAGGCTTTTGACCGGACCGCCGCCGTTTTTAAAACATTTATTGATAAGTACGGGCCCGATTCGGTGGCGTTTTATGCCTCGGGCCAATGTTTGACCGAAGAATATTATGTGATCAATAAACTGATCAAGGGCTTTATTGGCAGTAATAATATCGATACCAACTCGCGCCTGTGCATGAGCAGCGCCGTTGTGGCGTATAAAATGGCCTTAGGCGAGGACAGTGTACCAATCTGTTATGATGATATTGAACTGGCCGACTGTTTTTATGTAACAGGTGCCAACCCCGCATGGTGCCACCCGATATTATGGCGCAGGGTTGAGGCGCATAAAGCGGCTAATCCGGGTGTAAAGATCATCGTGGTTGATCCGCGGGTTACCGATACCTGTTCGCTGGCCGATTTGCACCTGCAGATCAATCCCGGAACGGATATTACTTTAAACCATGCCATTGGCCGCGTGATCATCGAAAACGGCGATATCGACCTTGATTTTGTGACTAACCATGCCGAAGGCTTTGAGCAATATCAGCAGGCCGTGTTTCAGCGGTCAATAGCCGAGGCCGCGAAAATATGCGGCGTTGCCGAGGCCGATATCCGCCTGGCGGCGCGATATATTGGCGATGCCAAAGGATTTATTACCATGTGGACGATGGGACTGAACCAAAGTTCGGTGGGGGTAAACAAAAATTTAAGTCTCATTAATCTTAACCTCATAACCGGGCACATAGGTAAACCCGGTTCGGGGCCATTTTCGCTGACCGGACAGCCCAATGCTATGGGAGGGCGGGAAGTTGGCGGCATGGCTACCTTGCTTCCAGGGCACCGCGACCTTAAAAACGCGGATCATCGCGAGGAGTTACAACAATTTTGGGGCGGGAGGGCAATTTCCGACAAAGCAGGCCTGACCGCCACCGAAATTTTTGAAGCGCTGAATGATGATCGCTTAAAGGCCATCTGGATAATCTGTACAAACCCGCTTACCAGTTTACCTAATGCCCGTTTAATTGAGGAAGGATTAAAGAAAGCGCGCTTTGTAGTGGTGCAGGACGTCAGCAATAAAGTGGAGACACTGAAATATGCCGACGTAATATTACCCGCGGCGGCCTGGGCCGAAAAAGAAGGCACCATGACCAACTCCGAGCGTCGCATCAGTTATCTGAACAAGATAATCGATGCGCCGGGTGAGGCATTGCCTGATACCGAAATTATCTGCCGTTTCGCGCAAAAAATGGGCTATCCCGGTTTTGAGTTTGAAGACCAGGCAGCGATATACGCGGAGCATGCCGCATTGACTGCCGATACCAATATCGATATAAGCGGCTTGAACTACGATATCCTGAAAAAGGAAAAAAGCGTACAATGGCCTTATCCAAAAGTAAAAATACAGCAGGTTACTGCAAAGAAGAAGCCAGTTTGGTTGAATGAGGAGAACGTGCCGCTACCGAAAGGTACGGCGCGTTTATTTACTGATAGAACGTTTTATACGCCAACAACCAAAGCTGTTATTTATGCGGTGCCGGATGAAAATACAAGTGAACAACCTGATAGCGACTTTCCGTTCATATTAACCACCGGCCGCATACGCGATCAATGGCACACGATGAGCAAAACCGGGAAGGTGAATAAGCTTAACCAGCATATCAAACAGGCTTTTCTGGAGATACATCCCGCGGATGCGGCAAAACTTCAGATCGGTGAGAACGATGTATGTGTAATACGGTCGAGAAGGGGGGAAGTACAGGTAAAGGCGAAGATCGGCCCTGCCATCAAACGGGGAGTAGTGTTTTTACCGATGCATTGGGGCAAGATATTGGACAGCGATTTAAACCGGGCGAATAACGTGACCAACGACATCGTCGACCCCCTGTCGAAAGAGCCCGACTTTAAATTTTGCGCGGTAAGTGTGCAAAAATATAAAAAGCCTTTTCAGCGGATTGTCATCATCGGCGCAGGTGCCGGAGCATACGGCTTTGTTAAATCGTACCGCGAGATCAATACCGAGGATGAGATCACCATTTTCAGCAAAGAGAATTTCCCGTTCTATAACCGGGTAATGCTGCCCGACTACATCAGTGGTGAACAACGCTGGGAACAACTGGTGAAGATGACTGATGAGGAAGAGCCCAGCTATAAGATCAAAATGCTGCGTGGCGTAAGTGTTGAAAAAGTAAACCGAGAAGAGAAATTCGTGATCGATTCGCGGGGCATCAAAACACCTTATGATGTGCTGATCATGGCTACTGGTAGTCGTGCCGCTATACCACGTAACGTGCCTGCATTGCCTGGTATCTTCAGTATGCGCAGCCGTACCGATGCCGACAATTTCAAAGAACATATACCAGCGGGGGGCCATGTAGTAATTGTAGGCGGTGGCTTGCTGGGGTTAGAGATGGCTGCTTCATTGCGTGAGATAGGTATGCGGATAACCGTTATACAACGTACGTCGCGCTTTTTAAACCGCCAGCTGGATGATCTGGGTAGCCAGTTATTGCATGAAGAGATTATAGATCAGGGCTGCGATGTATACTATGATGATGAAGTACAGCTGTACTATGGCCGTAAAAAACTGACCGGTATTGGTCTGAAAAGCGGTGTCCGTATCGATTGCGATGCCATGATACTGGCCATAGGCACAACGCCAAATCTTGAACTGGCCAAAAACAGCGGTTTGGAGTGTAAACGTGGTGTAACTGTAGACCATTACCTGCGCACCAGCGATCCGAACATTTATGCCATAGGCGAGATTGCCGAGTTTGAAGGTACACTTTTCGGTATCACCGCCGCGGCCGAGCAACAGGCCGAAGTAGTGGCCCGGTACCTGAACGGCGATATCGCAAGCTACTACAAAGGCAGCTTGTTCATGAATATCATCAAGATACATGGCTTCGATCTGTGTAGTATCGGCTTGCCTGAATGCCCGGACGATCCGGCTTATGAAGAGATCACCTTTATTGATAAAGCCAAACGTTATTATAAAAAATGTATCATCCACCAGGATAGATTGGTGGGCACGATATTGATCGGCGATAAAAGTGAGTTCCAGGAATTTAAGGAACTGATCGCCAATAAAACCGAGCTGAGCGAAAAGCGTATGCAATTGCTGCGCAGTGGTAATAAGGCCGATCCGGTAATAGGTAAGCTGGTGTGCAGTTGCAATAACGTAGGCGCAGGTAACATCACCAATAAAATTGCCGAAGGCTGTACCGACCTGAAACAATTATGTACAGCAACCGGAGCGGGTACAGGCTGCGGATCCTGCAGGCCGGAAGTTAAACGCATACTGGATGAAGCCTTACAGGCAGCCGGTTTAGAAACAGTAAGCTGATGGAAAACGGGGCTATCAAACATATGATCAAAATAAACCTGCCGGGCGGTATCGTAACAGCAGGCGAGTTGCTGGATATACTGAATATCGTACAATCGGCCGGGGTTGACCACGTTCGTTTTGGTAACCGCCAGCAATTGCTGTTCGCTGTTGATGCTATGGAGTTGGAAGACCTCAAAAACGACTTGCTGATATCGGATATCGAGTGCGAGATCGACCGTGAGGATTTCCCGAATATTATCAGCTCTTACGTTACCGAGGATATTGTTTATAACGCCACCTGGCTGAAAGAAGGCGTATATAAAGATATCCTGGATCTGTTTGATTACGAGCCTCAGCTAAAAATAAATCTGGCCGATAACTCACAAACGTTTATCCCATTTTTTACCGGTAACCTCAATTTTATCTCGTCGGATGTAAGTAACTATTGGTACCTGTATGTCAGGTTCCCTAAAACCAATATCCTGTATTGCTGGCCATCGCTTATTTATTCGGAGGATGTACCCGGTGTCAGTAAGCTGATCGAAAAGGAGATATTATCTAATCGAAAGCTGTTTTATGATCAGCCTGTAATCGATGGTGATCTGCTGCATAAAAAAGTAAACACTAAAGATGGTTTTCTTTTGCAGCCGTATACAAGTCAGTTGCAATTACCCGGGTTTCAATTACCTTTTTACGAAGGTTTTAACCGGTACGGTAACAATAAGTTGTGGCTGGGAATCTATCGCCGTAATGAATTGTTCCCGGTTGATTTCCTAAAGGAGATCTGTACTTTGTGCCTTGAAAGCAGGGTGGGGCAGTTGTATACCACCCCATGGAAATCACTCGTTATCAAAGGTATCGATCAGGCTACCCGTAACGATTTTGGCGATATCCTGAACCGTTACCGCATCAACGTGCGCCATGCCGCTAACGAGCTGAACTGGCAGGTAGAAGATCTTTGCCCCGAAGGCCTGGACCTGAAACGCCAGTTGGTGCGTGAGTTTGAAGAGGCCGACACCCGTACCTATCGCTTATGTTTCGCGGTTAAAACGCGACCAAAATCGGGCTTGTTTGGTTCGGTAATTATCAGTCAGCAAAAAAAGAACAACAAGGGCGAACAACTGTATGAAATTTTGCATACCCGCGATTTTAACCCAAACTCTAAAGATTTTGTCATCTATAAGAGCAGCGTATTGCGCGATGATATTGGCTTGAACCTGGCGCGTTTGTGTGATGAGTTTTATGAAATGCAAACCACCAACAAGGCGCGTAAAGCAAGTATAGTCACCGATCAACACATTGTGGTGTCTGTTGATAGCGATAAACAATTATATCAGTGTAAGCATTGCCTAACCGTTTATGATGAAAGCTGCGGCGATCAGCTGCAGAATATCGCGCCAAACACCCGGTTTGAGGATATAGAAACGTATATTTGCCCTACCTGCGATGCGCCAAAGCGCGACTTTGCGTTGCTTGCGGGCGCATTGGTATAAACGTTTTAAAGATGAAACAATTACGTGGTGTGGTAATGTGCGGTGGCCAAAGCCGCCGTATGGGTACCGATAAGGGCCTGATACCGATACAAAACACCTGTTGGGCTAAGTTTATAGCCGATAAACTGGCCGCGCTTTCTCTGCCCGTTTCTGTTTCTATCAATCAAACACAACAACGGGCTTATCTTTCTTTTTTTGATAGCGGTGAACTGATTATAGATTCATTCGATATCGGTGGCCCGTTGAACGGTTTGCTGAGTGTTCACGAACAGTTTCCGCATGATGATCTGCTTTTGCTGGCCTGTGATATGATCAGCATGGAAAGCGAAACCTTGCAGGCTCTTATCATCATTTACCAAAACGATGAGCAGCTGCATCACTTCTATACATACCAAAACGGCGCTTTTGCCGAACCGCTTTGTGCCATCTACACCGCTACAGGATTAGCTAAAAGCAAATCTTCATCGGGTAACGATACCAGTTTGCAAAAAGTTTTGAGGGAAGGTATTACCAAATATATTCCATTGTCCAATCCGCAAAGTTTTAAAAATTATAATACTTTGTAATAGGCTTGTTTTAGTCTGATTTTTCTATCAACTGATTTGATAATAGTAAAAATACGGTGAAAACACCTGTTGTTATTTAGTAAATAAATTGCAAATTAGCATAAATCTAATCCCTCAATCATGAATATTTCAGCGCTCGACGAAAACGGCAAGCCCGTTGACTGGTGGTTTATTTACAAAGTACCGCAATTAAATGCTTCACCTGGCGGAGGCGATAGTGCAACAGGTTACGAATATGTTTATTATGATTCGACCATTGATGCGCAGGCTCCCCGCGACCGTGCAATCGTTAAATCTAAGTATACGCTCGATAGCGATGACGGCGCACTCAATTTAACATTGCAATCCGTATTTAAAGATTTTAAAAACCCTGCTGCAACCACCGGCTGGATTTTGTATAACGATGAGATGCCTAGCGAGCCCGGCCGCCATGATGACGGTACAAAGGGGCACACTAAAGGTGTGCTCGCGTTTGATACCGCTACTAAAACCGCATTTTGGTTATTGCACTCGTGGCCAAAGTTTGCCGATCCGGAAGCGACGAATCACCCCACCCCAAAATACGGGCAAACTTATTTGTGCGTTTCGCTCGATCTGGACACCGCCAATATGATAGCCAAACAAATGGTTGATCACCAGGAGCCGCAGATCTATTTTAAAAATACTGCAAATCTGGCCGCCACTGATCCGCTTTATGTGTTAACGCAACCGTTAGCCAACAAGCCAAAAGCTTTGGGTGATTCTATCGATCTGCATACTATCGGCATCAATGCCAATGGCGTACAGGATAACAATAGTAAAATGCCTTTTAAAGTGATCGCAAAAAACAGAGAGTGGAACGACGATTTTTGGAACGATTTGGTTGGACCGATTTTAGGTGATGATATGGATGATGAAACCTGGATACGAGGACCTATACCACCTGTTGTTGACAGCGACGGTATTCACAAAACATTCGATATTAAATACATCAATCTGGGTTACATGGGCGCACATTGGGCCTGGCCCGAAACCAACGACCATGCCAAATGGGGGATAACCCTGCACGAGCCATGGATTTGTATAGGTGATATAAACCGTATGATATCACAGCGCAAACGTGGTGGTGGTACTATCGCGTTCCAAAATCAAACGTTGTGGATAGGCTTGTCAAAGGCTGGTTTGTTACTAGCTCCTCCGGGACATACCCGCGACCAGGCTCACGAATTAATTGCTACTACGCATCACCAACATTCTGAAGCTCCGCCAAAAGCGCCAAAATCTTAGAATCGTAATAACAACGCTGCCCGATTGGGTAGCGTTGTTATTACGATTCTGTTTTTTTATCAACGAATGGTTATTCCGGCCCCATCCTACCCGTTTTTACTTCGCCATTTCGCTGGTAGTTAGCCATAATAACGCCGGTTGATGTAATGTGGCTCTCCGCTAACTTAAACGCCGCGGGTATCGCGTTATCGTCAAATAACCTCTTGCCTTTGCCCAAAACTATAGGGTGGATGTTGAGCCAGAATTCGTCCACCAGGTCATGCTTTAACAGTAGCTGAACAAGCTGGCTGCTGCCCCAAACTTTGATATCGCCCCCTTCTGAATTTTTGAGCTTTTTGATGTCTTCTACGTTGGTAATGAACACACTATTTTGCCAATCTGATTTTTTCAAGGTTGTCGACAGGCAGTATTTGGTAACATCCATAATGCCGGGCCAATACTCCGCGTGTTTGGGCCAGTAGGCAGCAAAAATATCAAATGTATGCCGGCCTAGTAAAAGATCAGCAGGTGTCAATAGCTTTTCAAATACCTTGCCTGCGGCCTCGTCGTCAAAAGGCGCGCTCCAGCCTCCGTATTTAAAATCGCTCGACGGATCCTCCTCCGGGCCACCCGGTGCTTGTATTACTCCATCTAATGTGATAAACTCTAAAACGATTATTTTTCTCATGAGATCAGCCTCCTTTTATTTGGGTTTTGTTAAGATACAAATCTCAACAACAACAGGCTAAAAAGAATGGTGTGGATGCGGCAAAAGCAAGGGTTAAATGCGACAAGGTTTGATTATTTGGTGATTTGGAAAGTTAGAACACCTCAGATCTTTTTTATATAGGATAAAATATAAAAAGCCAGGGTTAAAACCTGGCTTTTTATTATCTGCGGAGAGAGAGGGATTCAAACCCCCGGTACCTTGCGGTACACCTGATTTCGAATCAGGCACATTCGATCACTCTGACATCTCTCCGTTTTTCCGGCCCTTAAGCCGAAAGCGGGTGCAAATATAATATTTTTGGGCACATTGGTAAAAAAACTTGCATTGAGTGATCAATATCGGTTAAATTGCCGTCCCTCTTAACCTATTCCTCTTATGTATAATAAATTTTTTGCCTTCAGTGCTTTGTTCTTTTTTATGGTATGTAATGGCTTTGCACAAACGCCCGATCGCAATTTCGATCTGTATATCCTGATCGGCCAATCAAATATGGCCGGGCGCGGGCCAATTACTGATGAATTAAAAAACGAGAGTAACGACAGGGTATTTATGTTCACCAAAGACCTGAAATGGGTACTGGCCAAACACCCGCTGCATTTTGATAAGCCAAAGGTAGCTGGTGTTGGCCCGGGCCTGGCATTCGGTATCCAAATGGCAAATGCTTACCCTGATAAAAAGATAGGTTTGATCCCTTGTGCTGTCGGCGGTACACCTATTGAGCATTGGCTGCCGGGGGCTTATGATAAATCCACCGATACCCATCCCTGGGATGATGCCGTTGCCCGTATAACCGAAGCGATGAAATATGGTACTATCAAAGGTGTGATTTGGCACCAGGGCGAGTCGAACAGCGGCCCCGAAAAAGCAAAGGTTTACCTGGCACAGTTAACCGAACTGATTGCCCGGGTTCGTGCTTTGGTTGGTAACCCCAACCTGCCTTTTATTGTTGGCGAATTGGGCCGTTACCGGCCGGTGTACGCCAATATCAATACCGAACTGGCTAAATTGCCTGCTCAAGTGCCTTTTACTGCAGTAGCCACATCCGAAGGCTTGGTGCACAAAGGCGATACTACCCATTTTATTGGTGCTTCCGCCGAAGAGCTGGGTAAACGGTTTGCGGTGCAAATGCTGAAGGTGCAACGATCACAAGAAAAGTAGGATATAGTATTTAGCTTTTGCATTTGCCTCAAAAAATTTGTATATTGTAGTAAGCGCGATGCTGAAAGATTATAAATTTGATAATAAAGATCAGGTGTATCGTGAAAATGTCTTACAATTTCCCCCTTGAGGGTGAACGGATGTTACGAAAATGACAATTGAATATTTGTATGTCTGTACAAGAAAGTGATGTAATAGATTTTATCGGGACAGATAAACGAACCGGCGCAATAACTTTAAGCATATCTGATCATTTAGATTGGCAAGGCGCCAATGAGCATTTATTTATCCGCCAGGCTAAATTAAACCGTTATGTAGATTTTATTGAGAGTGGAGATATCTATGAACATAAAAGACCTATCTCCGGAAAGAAAATAATTATTCAGGTGATAGGTAGATATAACCCACCGGACGAAGCTGCCGAATTTTATAAGCACGCGAACCAGGCTTTGCCTGATCTTAATGTCGAAGTACTTTTTGTCCCCTCTTTACAATAGATTGATAAAGGATTATGTAATAGTGTTTAATTAACACTAAGTGCTATATTTGGGCGCCAATTATAATCAATCATAATGATACGTCTGCCCAAACTCATCAGTTTAAGCTTTCTTTTATTATTTGTCATAGGAAATTTATCTGCACAACAGCGCATTAAACAATCCATTAATACAGGTTGGCAGTTTTATAAAGGTGATATCGTCGGTTATCCCGAAAAAGAGAATAAAGTAAGCTGGGAGACTGTAAACATACCCCACACCTGGAACAGTAGAGATGTTAGCGACGATGAAAAAGGATATTATCGAGGAACAGGCTGGTATAAAAAAACGATCTATGTGCCAGCGTCGTATAAAAGCAAATCGGTTTCGTTGTATTTCGAAGGTGCCGATCAGCAAGTTTGGGTTTATGTGAACGGCAAACTGGCCGGCAGTCACATTGGCGGCTATACAGCTTTCAATATACCGCTTAATAAATGGCTAAAGTTTGATGATGGCGATAAAACCCCGAATGAAATAGAAGTAAAACTTACCAATGCGCACGATGAGAATATCCCGCCACTAAGCGCTGATTTTACTTTTTACGGCGGCATTTATCGCGATGTGTATTTGTTAGCCACCTATCCGGTGCATTTTGATACAAATAACAACGCGTCAATCGGCGTATTTATTATCACACCTTCGGTGTCGGCAGCACTAGCGTCGGTAAATATAAAAGGCAATATTGATAACAATTCATCATCAAAGCGTGATATCAAGGTATTGACGCAGATATTTGATCAAGATGGTAAACTGATTGCCTCGGGCGAAAGCAAAGCTAATGCTATGCCCGGGCAAAAAGTAAGGTTTGAGCAGCAGTTCAAAAATATCGTTAAGCCAAACTTATGGTCGCCCGATGAGCCTTATTTGTATCGTGTGGTATCAACCCTGAGCGATGCTAAAACCAAAGAGATATTGGACGAAGTGAGCAATCCTCTGGGCTTCCGCTGGTTCGGGTTCGATGCCAACACCGGGTTCTATCTAAATGGTAAACCGCTTAAGCTGATTGGAGCGAGTCGCCATCAGGATTATAAAGATATCGGCAACGCCTTGCCTGATGCCATGCACGCGCACGATATGGAACTGCTGAAAGCCATGGGCGCTAACTTTGTACGCATCGCGCATTATCCGCAAGATCCGGCCGTATTGGAAGCTTGCGACCGCCTGGGCCTGATCGCTTCGGAAGAGATACCCATCGTAAATCAGATCACCGATAACGAAGCCTTCGGCAATAACTGTAAGAATATGATGACGGAGATGATCCGCCAGAATTATAATCACCCAAGCATTATGATTTGGGCGTATATGAATGAGATTTTATTGCGGACGCCTTTTAAGGATACTGAACGCCAAAATATTTATCTCAAAAACCTGGCCGTATTGGCGCAGGATTTGGAGAATCTTACCCGTTCTGAAGATTCGAGCCGGTACACCATGATTCCTTGTCATGGCAGTTATAACGCTTATGCAAAGGCCGGTTTGCTCAGTATCCCCAAAATTGTGGGTTGGAATTTATACAACGGCTGGTATTCGCCTAACCTCAATGGCTTTGCCGATTTTCTGGATAAGTTTCACCAGGATATGCCGGCCAAACCTTTTATTATATCCGAGTACGGCGCCGATGCCGATCCGCGCATCCACAGCAACAATCCCGAACGCTTCGATAAATCGATGGAGTATGTTAACCTGTATCACCAGGTATATTTAAAGGCCATAATGGCAAGGCCTTTTGTGGCAGGCGCGGCAATATGGAACCTGGCCGACTTTAACTCCGAGCAGCGTGAAGAAACCATGCCGCACATCAATAACAAAGGCATCCTCACTATCGACAGGCAGGTAAAGGACAGCTACCTGTTCTATCAGGCTAACTTGTTAAAAACATCGTTTGTAAGGATAGGCTCGCGCGGATGGATGTTGCGCAGTGGCATCGCCGATGACAAATTGAAATGTGTACAGCAGGTAGAAGTTTATACCAATCAGCCTGAAATAAAATTGATATTGAATGGCGAAGAGATCGCAACTAAAAAAGCCGAGGATCATATTTGCCGTTTTGCCGTGCCATTTGTAAACGGCGCGAATAAACTGGAAGCTATCTCGACCAGCAACAGCGAAAGCGATGTGGCGGAGATTAACTTTTTAATGATCGACAACAATTTAAAAAGCACCGCTTTGCCCTTCCGCGAATTGAATGTAAGTGTTGGCGACAGGCGTATTTATGTGGATGAGCAAAAGCACCAGGTTTGGCTGCCCGAACAGGAGTATAAACCCGGTAGCTGGGGTTACGTTGGCGGCCGCGTTTACGCGTTGAAAGGCGGCGGCAGGCAATCCTTCGGTACGGATAAAAATATCGAAGGCTCTGATGACGACCCGGTTTACCAAACACAACGCGTAGGTTTAAATAGTTTTAATTTTGATGTAGCCGATGGGGAATATGAGCTTACCCTGCATTTTGCCGAACTGGAAACGCCCAATAAACAGGAAGGCCTGGCCTATAACCTCGGCGCCAATGCCGAAGGGGCCGCCTTCGCCAGCCGCGGTTTTAACGTATTGGTAAACGGTAAAGAGGTATTGCACAACCTTAACAACGCTGCCGAGCTGAAGCCATTAACTGCTTATGCTACAAAACTGCGCGTTTCGGTGAAAAACGGGCAGGGTGTACATGCTTCATTTTCGGCTAACAAAGGCGAAACCATTTTAAACGGCATACAGTTGCGCCGCATATTTTAAGCTACCTTTTTGTTACTAAGTTTTTTGCATAAATGTTGCTGATACAGTTAATTTTACTGCGCCGTATCAGCACACTTAAATGAAAAAACACCAATTCCGTAAACAGACTGTTATTGTCGCGCTTATAGCGGTGCTACCGCTGATGGCCTTTGTATTTGGGCAGCGGCCCATCAAAGTGTACCTCATTGGCGATTCGACCATGTGCCTGTATCCAAAAAAACAATTGCCTTTAACAGGCTGGGGGATGCCTTTTGCTAACTATCTCGATTCGGGCGTCATAGTGGATAACCGTGCCCGTGGCGGCCGCAGCACACGCACTTTTATCAGTGAAAACCGTTGGAAGCCCATCGCCGATAGTTTACAAGCGGGCGATTATGTGCTGATCCAGTTTGGGCATAACGATGAAGGGCCGGCAGATAAATATCCCGACCGGTACACCTCGGTGCCCGACTATAAAACAAATCTCGCCAAGTTTATTACTGAAACCCGCGCCAAAGGTGCCAACCCTATCCTGATCACACCGGTAAGCCGCTTAAGTTTTGATGATCTGGGCAATGCCAAAGAAACTCATGCGACATACAGCAAAGCCGTGTTTGAAGTGGCCGATGAATACAAAGTGCCGGTGATCGATCTGGATACCCGCAGCCGCATGATGTACCAGCAACTAGGCCCGGAGCGCTCAAAACTGATCTTTATGAAAGTAGATACCGGCGAGAATCCAAATTATCCTTTCGGCCATAACGATAACACCCACTTTAATGAATTAGGCGCACGCAAAATAGCGCAACTGGTATTGAGCGAACTTCAGAAACAACACCTCGCCCTTGCCGATCATATTGTTAAAGGCACCAATAAAAACACGGTTAATCCACAAGTAAAATGAAGAAACTACTACTAATAATTATGCTATTCGCAGGTTTCGGTCAGGCAATCGCTGCTAAACGCATTACCGTTGCGCAGGATGGCAGCGGCGATTTTAAAACCGTACAGGAAGCCGTTAATGCCGTGCCGGATATGGGTAAAAGCGTCACCGAGATATTTGTAAAAAAGGGCACTTATAAAGAACGCGTCGTAGTGCCGCTCAACAAACCCAACATTACCCTTACCGGCGAAGATGTAAAAGGCACCGTGCTTACCTTTGATAATTATGCGGGCAGGCTAGATAGTGTGGGCAAACCTTTGGGCACTTCGCGCTCGGCAAGCTTTTATGTTTATGCCAATGGTTTCACCGCTAAAAATATTACGTTCGAAAATTCGGCCGGGCCGGTAGGGCAGGCGCTGGCTATTTATGTAGCAGGCGATAAAGCCGCATTTTTTGGCTGCCGTTTCCTGGGCTTCCAGGATACCATCTATACCAATGGCCGTGGTACCCGCGAGTATTATCAAAACTGCTATATCGAAGGTACTACCGATTTTATATTCGGCGCGGCGACCGCCCTGTTCAGTAATTGTGATATATTTTGTAAAAAAGGCGGCATGTTCCTGTCGGCCGCATCAACCCTGGATACTACAAAATACGGTTATGTTTTTCTGCACTGCCATATCACCGGGGATGCTCCTGATCATAGCTTTTCGTTAGGCAGGCCGTGGCGGCCTTATGCCAAGGTGGTTTACCTGTATTGCGATCTGGGTAAAGTAATCAGCTACGAAGGCTGGAGCAACTGGCACGGCACCGAAAGTGACAAGACCGCTTACTATGCCGAGTATAAAAATACCGGAGAAGGTTATACGCCCGATAAACGTATCGCATGGTCGCACCAGTTAACCGATGAACAAGCTAAAATATATACACCCAATCAAGTTTTGAACGGTTGGGAACCTAAACCATAAACCTGATGAAAAGGATACCGATCATTTGCCTGATCGCGCTTAGCGTAAAAGCCGGCGCCCAAACCCAGGCCATTACCGTAGCGCAGGATGGCAGCGGTAAATATAAAACCGTGCAGGCCGCATTGGATGCCGTGCCCGGCGGTAATAAAAAGCCATTTGTAATCTATATCAAAAATGGTTTATATCACGAAAAACTTCACCTGGATGCCGAAAAGCAATTTGTTGAACTGGTGGGGGAGTCGAGGTTCAACACCATTCTGACGTATGATGATCATCCCGGTAAGGTGTCGCCCAAAGGCGATAGCATCAATACACGCACTTCGTATAGTTTCCTCATCGCTGCCGATAACTTTAAAGCTAAAAACATTACTTTTCGTAACGATGCGGGCTTTTCGGCCGGGCAAGCCGTAGCTGTGGAATGCCGTGGCGATAAGGCCGTATTTACCGATTGCCGTTTTATTGGCAACCAGGATATCCTGTTCCTCAACAGCGAGACCAGCCGCCAGTATTATAAGGATTGCTACATCGAAGGCACTACCGATTTTATCTTCGGCGCGGCAACGGCCTGGTTCGAAAACTGCCATATCCATAGCAAAAAGAACTCGCATATTACCGCGGCGTCTACCCCACAGGATCATCCCTACGGTTTTGTTTTTTACGATTGTACCCTTACCGGAGATAGCACATTACATGCAGTGTCGCTAGGTCGCCCGTGGCGCCCGTACAGTTGGGTTACCTACATCCATTGCTATATGGGGCAGCAGATCAAAGCCGGGGGTTTCTCGAACTGGAACAAAACCGAGAGCTATAAAACCGCCCGCTACTCCGAATATCAAAGTTATGGCCCGGGTTCTGCAAGCGCGGGCCGTGTGCCCTGGGAAAAACAACTAACTGCTAACGAAGCTGATAAGATCACGATCAACAACGTGCTTGGAGGATGGGAGCCGGTACCGAGATAATTTCCCCAAAGAGTATTTTAAACTCCTAAAAGGCAGCTGGTGTATACGTTAGCTGCCTTTTTTGCTTGAACTTGAATGTTGAGAACGCTTCTTGGTCAAAAAACATCACTGCAAAACGCAAATCCAGTAAAACACATTAGAGTATAGAATGTTTGAAGGACAGTCATATTATAAATAAATAAGCGAATCACTAAACTAATCGTTTTGTTTTTTCGTAAAAAACAATTAAATATTCATTATAATTAATAAATATTCATTATAATTAATTATCGGCGAGTGCTGGGCAAATTGCGGAGGTTGGTAAATAAGATAAAGCCGTGATGAAAGACTTTGCCTGTTCACTGTAAAGATATTTGAAGATCAGATCTAACTCTATCTATGAAAAAGTGGTTGATACTATATAAGCATGCCGTAAGAAAACAACAACCATCATCCGACCTCAAAGAGCAATCCACTTTAAGTTACTGGCAAAATGAGTTATTTTATACTCTGCTCACGTATGGGCTTCCGGTCAGTTTACTGGCAACCCTGTTCGGCCTGGGGTTTGCGGTTATCCATCACGATACAACCATTGGCGTGGTAGACATCGTTTGTTTTATTCAGTTTGTTTGGATGACTTTTGCCACCCGGTTGCCTCTCCAGGTTCGTAAATTATTGCTGATATGCCTGCTTTATGTACTTGCCGTTTATCTGACCATTGAGCTTGGCTATCTCGGCCTGGGTATTTTCTACCTGCTGTGCGTTTCTGTAATCGTCGCGTTGATTATGCCGATCATCTTTGCCTATTACTCAATTTTGTTCAATACATTGCTACTTGTCGTCCTTGGTACAATCATGCATCTCTTTGCAGCCCCTCATCCGCTTAATATTCAGTATCCGCCAAGCAGTTGGATCGCCTTTAGTGCGAACTTAATTTTGCTCAGCGGGATCATCATGCTGCTTATTCAGCGGGTTTTTAAACGTTTGGAGCGTGCACTTCTGAATAAATACCAGCTCACCCTGAAGTATCAGTCGCTGTTTGAAAAAAGTCCGCTGCCAATGTGGCTTTTTGATACCGAGACACTTTGTTTTATCGACGTAAATGTTGCCGCTGTACAGCATTATGGCTATTCCCGCGAGGAATTTCTTCAAATGAAGATTACCGATATCCGGCCGCCATCAGAACATGCCACCGTTGAAAATATAGTGAAGGCAAACCGGCAAACCGGGCAATATCACGAACAGTATGCCCGGCATTATAAAAAAAATGGCGAACTCATTGATACGAAGATCGAAAGTAACCTGCTGGAGTTGGATGGCAGGCTGGTGCGGCTGGTTTTGGCGGCAGATATTACTGATCAGCTAAAAAATGAAAAAGAGGTACAGCATGCACACCAGGTGATTCGTCAATCTGAAACTGATCTTCGTGCTATTTTTGAAAGTACAACCGATGGCTTTGTATTGCTTGATGCCAATAACTGCATCAGGCAGTTTAACCCCCAAGCAGAAGAATATATTCGCTTCAACAAACTGCCGGAACACTTCGTTGCCGGGCGGGATATTATGACGTATCTGCCCGAACAGCTCCGGGACGAGTTTCTGCGGCTCTTGTCGCGGGTATATGCGGGCGAAACCATCGAATATGAGCGACAATATCGTCATGGTGAAGAAGAAGCCTGGGTACATTATTCGCTTAATCCGGTTCGTGCAGATGACAAGATTACGGGCATTTGTATCACCGGACGAGACATTACTGCTACGAAAACATATATTCAAAAGATCGAGGAACAAAACGCTACCTTCCGGGATATCGCCTGGACCCAATCGCATGTCGCGCGTGCGCCTGTGGCTCGTATATTAGGGTTGGTCTCGTTGTTGCAGAGACCCTCAAATACAGAGGACTTTAAAACAGCTTTGCAATATCTGATCGAGTCTATATCGGAGTTGGACACCGTAATTGCCGAAATTATCAAAAAATCCACCGCAACAACTTTGCGCGAAAAACCAGTAACACGCGGTAAGCAATCTAAGGGATGAGAGGGCTTTAACCTCCAGCCGCTCTTTTGATGCTAAAAATGAATTATTTGTATTAGCTTATAAAAAAAAGCCTGTAAATACATGATTTACAGGCTCTTAATGTGTTTTTGAGATTTTCAAAGCGGTGAGGGAGGGATTCGAACCCTCGGTACAGTTTCCCGTACGTCAGTTTAGCAAACTGATCCTTTCGGCCTCTCAGGCACCTCACCATTTATGCACCGGTGTGCATATTCCCGTTTTGGGATTGCAAATATAGTAATTAGCCTATCCCATCAAAAAAAAATTTAGGGATTTTGATAATCTATTCGCACGTGGTAAATACTCATCAGCATCTTCTTGAAGATCATCTTAATTGTTTCCAGATCTTTCAGCGTTATATCGCTGTCTTTCAGTTGCTCCTGTTCAAGTTTGTATTCGATGATACGATCCACCAGCGCGTCTATAGCCGTGGCGTTGGGTTCATGTAATGAGCGCGAAGCAGCCTCAACCGAGTCGGCCAGCATCAAAACACCTGTCTCGCGCGAGAAAGGTATTGGCCCAGGGTAGCGGAAAGTATTCTCGTCGACTAACTTTTCGGGGAAGTTCTTAAGGTATGATTGATAAAAATAATCTACCCGTGTGTTACCGTGATGGGTACGTATAAAATCGATCACGATTTCGGGTACATTAGCGCGGCGCGCCATCTCAACTCCCTTACTCACATGGCGGATGATGATCTGCGCGCTATCCTGATATGGCATTTTATCGTGCGGATTAAACCCGGCAGTTTGGTTCTCGATAAAAAACTGCGGGTTTTCCATTTTACCGATATCATGATATAAAGCCCCGGCACGAACCAGTAGGGCATTACCGCCGATAGCATAAATGGCGCTTTCGGCAAGGTTGGCCACTTGTAACGAATGCTGAAAGGTGCCCGGTGCCGTAAAAGCCAGTTTACGCAGCAATGGAGCATTGGTATTGGTTAGCTCAACTAAACTAATATCGGATGTTAAGCCAAACACACGTTCGAAAATATAGATAACCGGTTGTGCAAGCAGGGTAAGCAGTACGCTAACTGCAAAAGGCAGGAAATCGCTCCAGTCAATAACCTGGAAGCTGCCTTCGCGGATTAAGGATATACCGATAAATACTACAAAATAGTGTGCCAGTATGATCACCGCTGATACGAGGAATTGCTCGCGGCGCACCAGGTTTTTCATACTGTAGATAGCCACCATGCCGGCCGTTATTTCGGTAAAAGCAAACTCGAAGCTGTTGGGTACGAAAAAGCCTGCCACCAACACTACCAGCAGGTGTATGTTCAGTGCAAGGCGGGTATCAAACAAAATGCGGATAATAATAGGCACTATACAATAAGGGATATAGTATAGGTTGGGCAGTTGCTGCCTGATAGCGAATGCCAGCGTAGCCAGCATGGCCGTAACAACGATCAGGATCAGGCTGATCAGCCTGTTGTTATAATAGATATCCTTGCGGAAAAGGTACAGGAACACCATCAGCAAGGTAATAACGATGGATACCAGTAAGATCTGGCCTAATAAAACCAAGCGCGGGTCGCCGGTTATGCGCACGTTGTCCTCAAAAGCTTTTTTAAACGATTCGAGTTTTTGATAGGTATCCTGGTTGATTACCGAGCCCTTATGCACGATAACTTCGTCTTTTTCAACCATGCCGCGGGTTTGCGATATGCCTTCCACTGCTTGATTTTCCAACCGGGCGGTCAATTTATCATCAAAGGTAATATTGTATTGCAACCTGTCGCCAATAACGCTTGTTAAAAAGCCTTTGTCGAGATTTTTGTATTGCGAGAGCGACTGTTCGATATAATCCAGCGCGGTTTCGCGTGTAAAATACTGCGAGGTATTGGCATCGGTAGCTACATTGCCATGCAGAACCGTAATGTGGTAGTTAGTGCCTTCCTTTTGATACTTTTTATATAAAGCCAGCACGCCTTTATCATAAATGTCTTTCAGCAAGTTATAGCCAACCTCAAAGTATTTGGCTTTCAAATCCTCCTTAAAACCTGTGCGCCGCCATTTGATCTCGAAATCGGTTTTATAACCATCCAGGTTTTGTTTGGCTACATTATCATCAAGCTGGTAAAGTGGCGTAACGCTTTTAATCGCGGTCTCTTTATCAGCTTCAAGCTCGGCATCGGTTTTCAGGATGGCGAAAATGTAAGGCGATACCAGGTCCTTTTGGTTCCATATCTTGCCCTTTTCGTACTCGTATCTAAATTTTGCCTGCTTGGGCAGGGTTGTTACAATGAATGCCACGCTCAGTAGCATCATTAAAAATTTGACGTTACGCGCGTACTTACGCATCAATGCCCGTTGCCGAGATGGACTAAGTGTTGCCATACCTTGATTAACCGACCAAAATTATAATAAGTTTCTGGTTTTAAACCGGCTGATGTTTAAATAAAGCTGTTAATCGTCGTCTTTTTCTTTTTTATGATCCTTGCTTACCGGGTAAGGCTTTTTGCCTTTGGCATCGAACCATAACATTTTATTCAGCATATCGTCGTTACCGCCGTCGATATGATTGTAGGCTGGCTGCATAGATACCTTAGCATAATATAACGCAGTGCCTTTCAACATCGATGTTTGTTTATTCATTTCATCCAGTGGAACACGATTGGGCAGATGGTTGTAAGTAAATGCGTTGGGATTATTGTTAAACGCGTCGAACATCGGCAGGGCAGTAGCATCAATGGTGTTCATCGGCGGCAGGCCCAGTATCTGTTCGATGGTACGTACAACACAGGTTTGATTGTAGTTGGTATGCACTTCTTTTTGCAAACGCGAGTACGGGCTGATAACATTGCCTATCGTTCGGTATGCCGAAACGTGGTCCCATCCATCCTGCGAGTCATCCTCGGTAACAAACACTACGCTGCTATTGTAAAAACGACTGTGTGTAATCGCTTCGATAATACGGCCCAGGGCCAGGTCGTTATCGGCAACCATGGCACGCGGTGTAGGCAGGCCGGGCTTTAAACCGCCGGTATGGTCGGCAGGCAGGGCAACAACCATCAGTTCCGGCCATTGATCGCCAGGTTTGGCTTCGTACTCTTTCAACTCTTTAATAAAAGCATCGGCACGTATCTGGTCGTTAATAACATGGGTATCGTAACCCGGGTAATTTTTTGCCAGTACTGGCCTTACCCTTGCAATGGTGGAATAGTTGGTGAAATTGAAGGGCTTACCCTGTTTATATAGGTTATAAATTTCGTTCCAGCCCAAACGCTCGTCAAACACCGGAGTTGCAGCCTCGCCGTAGATGCGTACGCTTTTACCATGATCGAGGGCATTGTTCCAGATGAAACCTTCTTTATTATATACCAGCGCATCGGTTTGCACGTGCGGGTAGCTACGGAACCATGCGCGTACGTTTTTCTCCACGTAGTCGTTCACCATGCCTGCATCCGTCCATTGGTGGCCCTCGGCGGATGATTTTCCCGAAGCATAGTAATTATCCAGCAGCACATAATCCTTAGCCAGTTGGTGCTGGTTAGGTGTTACCTCATCGCCATAAATACACAACTCTTTTTTGCCATTTCCACCTTGCAGGTCGCCTAAAATCTGGTCGTAAGTGCGGTTTTCTTTGATGATGTAGATAACATGCTTAAATACTGATGGTTCGCCAATACGTTCGGGCACCGGCACCGCTGCTACATTTTTGCGTGGCAGTTGGCGTGATAGGTCGGCACGAAACGACAGGTTGAGTTTTTTTACCTTGTCGGTATAATCGCGCAGGGTGGGCCCGTCTGGTATTCCCATAATGCTAACCGTAGCTTCCTGGTGATGGCTGTTATAAGCTTCTGTTTGTGGCGTGGCTGCCGATTTTTTGATGCCTGCCGTGGTGGCCCCTGCGTCAATGGTTGTGCTGCTTACCCTGGCGCCTTCGCCTTCCAGGTTGCAGATGTACAGATTATCCCTATCGGCAACCAAGCCTGCCGGGTAAGCACCTGTAGGAATAAAGCCCTGAACTTCGGTCAGATCACGTCCGTTAGTGGCGGCATTTGCCCCCAACTTAACTACGGCTACGGCATTGTCCATACCATTGCTTACATAAAGCATAGTGCCACGGTCACTAGTGGTTAGTCCGTTTGGCGAATCGCCCACAAAACCTTTTAGGCCGATATCCAGCCGCACGTCAATCGAGTCGACCGCTTCAAATTTTGTCGCATCTATTACGTAAACATTATCGCTGTTGCCATTTGCCACATACAAAAACTTTTGGTCGGGGCTGCTGATGATGGTGTTGGGATGCAAGCCAACCGGTATTTGCTTAACCAGGTTGCCCGTACGCATATCGTACACCGAAACCGACCCCTGGCTTGTGCTGCCTGTGCGGTGGTTGGTATAAGCATGACCGTAAGGCACGCCAGCCGTTTCGTGGTTTAGGGTATCGGTAGGTTCGCTGCCGCCCCAGTTGGTTACAAAAGCTTTGCCGTTGGCTATGGTTAGCCCGTAAGGGGCAACGCCTGTAGGCACTTTCCATTTAATTTTTTCGTCATCCAGGCCCAGCTTTACCAGTTGGTTATTGCCGTTCAATACTACGTACAGATAATTGATGCCGCTCTCCTCAACTACTTTCAGCTCATTAGGCAGGGCCAGGGGCGATGCGCCTTCGGCTTTAAAAGCGATAGACTTTTTGAAGAACAGATGCTCGCCATCCCAATTCGCCATCATTACGTAAGATTGTTTGGTACTTGCCGCGCTCCAAAATATATTGGTTTTGCCGTATTGCTGCACTATCTGTATGCCCGAGTAGGTGCTCATCACTCCCGCGAAACGTTTTTCATCGTTATAGCTCCAACGTGCTGCTACTTCTTTAGTTTTGGTGTTGATGATAGCGATGCCATACCTGTCTTCAACCGCCAGCATTTGCTGGCCGGGCATCAGTTTGCAATCCAGGCTATGGTTTTCGTAACGGGCATCGCCAAAATAAACGGTAGTGCCCGGCGGATTAATAATGCGGTTATACGGCATTAAAAAGGGTGCCGATTTACCATAAAGCGTACTGTCATCATACCCGATGTGATATGAGATTTTGTTGGTAATGGCTGGTGTTTTGGCTCCGGGTTGGGTATGGCAGGCAGTTAACAAAGCTGCCGCCGCGAGCAACAGGTAAAAGGTTGTTTTGTAGGATGAAAGCATGTTCAAAAATAGCGAAAAATCCGCTTTCGTGGACGAGAGTATATAAACGGTGCGAAGTGTAAGCACACTGTTACAATGTTTACATCCAGAATGTCATTGCGAGCGATAGCGTGGCAATCTCTCAGGACAAGTGGACTGTGCATATCAGCTCTGCCTGTTTGCGATTGCCGCGCTATCGCTCGCAATGACACGGTGGAGAACTAATCAACTACTCACCTTCCACAAAATTCCTCAAGCTGGTACCGGTAATTTCCGTCCAGCCCATTTCGAAGTTTTTACGGGCGAAATCGGTATTGTCGGCAGGGAAGGTTTCAAGGCCGGCATGGGTTAGCTTTACACGGGTTTTGCCGCCCTCGTCAAACAATTCCCAGGTAACAAATGATTGGCCTGGATAACCTACATAGGTCCAGCTATGCGTCAGTTTTTTGTTGGGGATAGCCTCGGTGATCTGGCAGCGGTGCAGGTAAGTTTTTTCGGGCGGCCCACCTTCAAACTCGAATACAAAACCTGCTTCGGGCTTAAACTCTTTTAGTTTAAAGTACCATTGTTCCATCTGGTCGCGGTTGGTAATGGCCTGCCAAACTTTTTCGACAGGCGCGTTGTAAACGCGTTCAATTACAAAAGGTTCGTTTTTCATAATTATGTTATTTTAATGGTTGGTTATTGTTTTCGAGGAAATCGCCCAGGGCATCCAGCTTATTGTTCCAGAATACGCGGTACTGCTCCACCCAGTCGGATACCTGGTTCAGCGATTGCAGGTTTGCCTGGCAATAGCGCTCGCGACCCTGTTGTTTTATGGTGATGAGGCCGCACTCGGTTAGTATCTTAATATGCTTGGAGATAGCAGGGCGGCTTACCTCAAAGTTATCGGCCACGGCATTTAAGTTTAAACTTTGTTGTGCCAGCATGTTGATGATCTGGCGTCGGGTAGGATCGGCAATAGCCTGGAAAACGTCTCTGCGCATAATGGTATAATATGTAACCGTTTGGTTTCAAATATATAGGTAACCATTCGGTTTTGCAAGAGAAAGTGATTGCCTTTGCAAAATTATTACCGGAGTGGGTTTCTGAAACAAGCGGCACTTTTCAATATCGACACGGCCAATACAAACTATATTGCATTTCTCCCTTCTCATTTACACATTTTTATTAACTTGTGCCAACAAACCAGCGGTAATGAACAATTTGCCATCATCGCTGTAAAGCATATATAAATACTACTACCATGGCCAAAAAAGCTGCTGTCCCCAAAACCGAACCCCAAGGCGAGGTAAAAGCCACCCCAACAAAAAAAGCGGCCAGCCCAGCCGAAAAAACAACAAAACCGGCTGCAAAGAAGGCTGCTGCAAAAACTGAGGCCAAACTTGTAGAAGAAACCATTAAACCGGCTGCAAAAAAGAGCACTACTAAAATCAAAACCCAACCTGTGGCAATCGTACCTATAGACGCTGTTGAATCGTACACTTTGTTTAGCGAATTTGATATTAACCTGTTTAAAAGCGGCAAGCATTATAAGCTGTACGAAAAGTTCGGTTCGCACGTGGTTGAACATAAGGGTGTGGTAGGTACTTATTTTTCGGTTTGGGCACCAAACGCGCAGTATGTATCGGTCATCGGTAATTTTAATGGTTGGAATAGAGGTTCGCACAAGCTTTTGGTACGTTGGGATGGTTCGGGCATCTGGGAGGGTTTTATACCCAATATCGGCGATGGCGAACGTTATAAATATTTCATCAACTCGTCATCGGGCGAAGACCTGGAGAAAAGCGACCCCTTCGCCCTGCGCTGGGAAGAACCGCCCCGCACGGCATCCATAGTTACACATACGTATTACGAGTGGAAGGATAACGACTGGATGAAAACCCGCGTGAAGCACAATGGGCTAAACCAGCCATGGTCGGTTTACGAGATGCATATCGGCAGTTGGGCTCGCAGCCCTGAAGACCCTGATCTGTTCCTGGGTTATCGCGATATCGCTAAAAAGCTGGTGCCTTATGTGGTTGAAATGGGCTTCACCCATGTAGAGTTTATGCCGATAATGGAGCATCCTTTCTATCCAAGCTGGGGTTACCAGATCGTCGGTTTCTTCGCCGCGTCTACAAGGTACGGCAGTCCGCAGGATTTGATGTACCTGATTGAAGAACTGCACAAAGCCGGCATAGGCGTTATCCTGGACTGGGTGCCTTCGCACTTCCCGGGCGACGCGCATGGCTTGTATAATTTCGACGGTACGCACCTGTACGAGCATGCCGACGAGCGTAAAGGCTTTCACCCCGACTGGAAATCATACATATTTAACTATGGTCGTAACGAGGTGCGGTCGTTTTTGATCAGTAACGCTTTGTTTTGGCTGGATAGGTATCATGCTGATGGCCTGCGTGTGGATGCGGTAGCCTCGATGTTATACCTGGATTATTCGCGCAAACATGGCGAGTGGGAGCCAAATGTTTTTGGCGGTAATACCAATCTCGAAGCCATCTCGCTTTTGAAGGAGCTGAACGAAACGGTTTACGGCTACTATCCCGATGTACAAACTATAGCCGAAGAGTCGACCTCGTTTACCGGCGTTAGTCGCCCAACTTTTACAGGCGGCCTGGGCTTCGGGATGAAATGGATGATGGGCTGGATGAACGATACGCTGAAGTATTTTAAAGAAGACCCGATTAACCGCAAATACCATCACAACCAGATCACCTTCAGCACGGTATATGGCTTTAGCGAAAACTTTATGCTGCCGCTTTCGCACGATGAAGTGGTTTATGGCAAGCGCTCGCTGCTGCGCAAAATGCCCGGTGATGATTGGCAGCAATTTGCCAACCTGCGCTTGTTGTACAGCTACATGTTTACCCATAGTGGCACTAAATTGCTGTTTATGGGCGGTGAATTTGGCCAAAGCGAGGAGTGGGATTTTAAAAAATCGCTGGATTGGCATTTGCTGGAATATGCGCCGCACCAGGGCATCTCCGAAACCATAAAAGCCCTCAATAAACTTTATAAAACCGAACCTGCCTTGTACGAAAAAACCTTTACCTGGAATGGTTTTGAATGGATAGACGGCGGCAATGCCGACGATTCGGTACTGGTATACCGCAGGATAGGTAACGACCCTAAGGACGACCTGGTGATCGTGCTGAACATGACGCCCGTACCACGCCACGGCTACCGTATTGGTGTGCCTAAACAAGGTACCTGGCGGGAGATCTTCAACTCCGACGATAAAAAGTTCAACGGCTCTGGCCTTACTAACCCGAAAGCTATGAAAAGCGGCAATGAAAAATGGCACGGCAAAGCCGATTCGATATTGTTGACCATACCGCCGTTGGCTGCTGTGATATTGAAGGAGGGGAAATGAAAAGGAGCAAGGAATAAAGAATAAGGAACAAAGAACAGGGTGTCATGGTGAGCGTGTCGAACCATAGCGGGCGGGCCTCTGCGCCATCCTTCGACAAGCTCAGGATGACATCCCTTAGCATAGCTAATGTCGTCCAAACCTACAGCCATCATCATCGGCGCCGGTATCGCCGGCATTGCTACGGCCATTCGCCTGGCAGTTAAGGGCTATAATGTGCAGGTTTTTGAGGCCAATAGTTACCCTGGCGGTAAGTTAAGCGAAATTAAACAAGATGGCTACCGTTTTGACGCCGGACCAAGCTTGTTTACCATGCCGCAATATGTGGATGAGTTGTTTGAATTAACCGGCCATAACCCTCGCCAGTATTTTAATTATAGCAAACTCGATACCCTTTGCCGTTATTATTATCCCGATGGCACCGTATTCAACACTTATGCCGATGACACTAAATTGGCTGATAGCATCGCGCAAAACACCAGCACCGACAAAGAAAGTGTAAACCGATACTTCGCCAATAGTGCCAGGATATACAGTATTACCGATCACGTTTTTTTACAACGATCCTTGCATCGGCTTAAAACCTATTTGCGTTGGGATACATTTAGATCGATACTTCGACTACCGCGGATAGATGCTTTCCAAACAATGCACAGTGCCAACCAAAGCTTTTTTGCGGATAAGCGCATGGTACAATATGCCGACCGTTATGCCACCTACAATGGCTCAAATCCTTATCAATCACCCGCAACATTAAATGTTATCCCGCATTTGGAGCATCATTTTGGTGCCTGCTTCCCTGATGGCGGCATGTACAGCATTACCACCAGTTTGGTAAAGCTGGCTGAAAGTTTGGGAGTACAGTTTTATTACGATAGTCCGGTTGAGGAGATAGTTTTGGAGAGGCGAAAAGTTAAAGGGGTAAGGGTGAAAGGTGAGTTGATAGCAGCTGATGTGGTTGTCAGCAATATGGATGTTTGGTTTACTTATCATAGGCTGCTAAAACAACATCCTGAACTATACCCCAAACATATTTTACAGCAGGAGCGGAGCAGTTCGGCGCTGATATTTTACTGGGGGATAAAACGACAATTTGCTGAACTCGAACTGCACAATATCTTTTTTAGCGCCGATTACGAAGCTGAGTTTAAAACCATCTGGCAGGAGAAAACTATCAGTGACGATCCAACCATCTACCTCAATATCAGCAGTAAACTAAAACCCGATGATGCCCCGGCAAGTTGCGAGAACTGGTTTGTGATGATCAATGTACCCGCCAATACCGGCCAGGATTGGGACGCGCTCATCACTGAAGCGCGAAAGAATATCACCGCAAAACTATCGCGTAAGCTGGGCGTCTGTATCGAAGAGTTGATCGAAACCGAAGCTATACTTGATCCGCGCTCTATTGAAAGTAAAACCTCATCCTACCAGGGTTCGTTGTATGGCAATAGCTCTAACAGCAGGTTTTCGGCATTTTTACGCCATGCCAACCGGTCGTCAAAAATACCCAACCTGTACTTTTGCGGCGGTAGTGTGCATCCCGGAGGTGGTATACCGTTAAGTTTACTATCGGCTAAGATTGTGAGTGAGTGGGTGAGGCTTAGTTATTGAGTTATTAGGTTATTGGTTTTGTCCTAGTGTTGTCCCATCTGTCCCAGTACTATTACTTAGTGGAACAACTGGGACAGGTGGGACACTTGAACGGTGTGGTAGGACCTCGATGGATTATTGTAAATATTATTACAGATCAAAGACATTAACAATTAAGTTATATTGCATATAATTATGATGTGATGGTCAAAATCAAATGGATTATATTACTAATAATTGCTATTCTTTTTAGCTCGTATACAGGTTATCCGCGAGAGGAGGCATTTATTAGTCAAGACACTTCTTTATTTAAACGAGACACGTCCACCAATATTGAAAAGATCTTTGGAAAAAAGAAAGATAGATTTGACTATAGACATCAATCCTCATACAATCAATATTTGAAAATAAAAGATTCTGTATTGTTATATGAACATCCTTTCCAAAATTTGAAATTTATTCAACCCGTTTCCTTTGAGGATGTAGTTTTTTTGAATGACGCGGATTTTGAAAGTGCAAAATTCAATAATGATGCATCATTCAAATATGCTCACTTTAATCAAGCGTCTATTTTTTCAAATTGTAATTTTGGAATAGTAGATTTTTATTGGTCTGACTTTTCAAGATACGCGGAATTTAATCTTTCGAACTTTTCTCGTGCGGCTTCTTTTTTTGAAACAGATTTTTAAACTCGATAGTTCTGGGCATGGCTGGTATAAATGGATTTTAAAGTATTGGTGGAATTTTGGATATAACAAAGAATATATCCTTACATGGACACCATTACTTTTCTTGCTTTTCTTAATAATTAATGTTTTTATTATTAAAACATTAAACGGCAATGTTTACAAAATAAAGAGTATTCCCAATTCATTTCCGTCATTCGTTTGGAACTTTAGGAATGTAAGAATAAAAGAAAATCTTAAGCTTATTGGAGGACGTTTGTGGTATTCCACAGTATATACAGCTGCAATTTTCTTTAAAGTAACCCTTCAAGTTGAGAACTTCAAGTTTAAACACAAGCTTGGGACTATATATTTAGTATTGATCTATATAGTGGGATTGATTTGTATAGCTTACCTTGTAAATTTTATTATTCAAAAATAAAACTTTGTCTCAGGTGTCCCACTTGTCCCAGTATAATATAGTAATGGACACCTGGGACAAAAAGCAACCTATAACCTATTAACTCAATAACTTAATAACTAACTTAGCAGCCTGCAAAATAACACATGGGCTATCTGCAAATACCCGGCCTGGGCAAAGTACACTATCACGAATACGGATCGGGCGATAAGCCTATGCTGGCCTTTCACGGCTACGGCATGACGGGTAAACAGTTCCATGTGTTGGAGCACTCGGTATTAAGCCGGTATCACGTTTACGGTTTCGATCATTTTTTTCACGGCGGTAGCGAGCTACAGGACTGGACGGAAAAACAAATCCTGGCCGGTATGCCCCAACAAATGGTTAAACAATATGCCGAAGAATGGTTCAAGGTGCATGGCCGGCAGCGGATATCGTTAATGGCCTATTCCATTGGCGCTAATATGGCGTTGATACTGCTGGAAGAGTATCCCGACCTGATAGCCGAGATCATCCTGATGGCGCCCGATGGCATAGTAGGTTACGAAGGTTTCAAATTTTTACAGCACAAGCCAGCAGGCAGGTTTTTGTTCCGTCGCATCAGTAAAAGCAAATGGCTTGCACCAGCATTATTAAAGATACTGCGAGGATTAAAAGTTATTGATGATAGCCTGTACACTATCGCTTATAACGAGATAGATACCCCAAAAAAGCGCGACGATGTGTATTATACCCTTAATTTGATCCGTTTTTTAAAACCCGACGTTGCCAGAGTTGTTGAGCTGATCAACCAATATCACATCCATTGCACCTTTATTTTTGGTAAAGATGATATGCTGTTCCCGATGAAGCCCACGATGGGTATACTCAACCAGATAAAACATGCCAACGTGCGCGAAGTACCGATGGGCCATTGGCTGGTGACTAAACAATTAGACGACCTTTTAGTTAACTTAGGCGCATGATACCCGCTCGTCGTAATAAAGTTTTGAGCAATATGTTCGCCAAATACATGCGCTACCGCATGCACAAGGCTTTCAATCGTATTGTCATCACGCCTTTTAAACCCAAACCCGGGCATTCGGTATTGCTGCTGTGCAACCATTTTAGCTGGTGGGACGGTTTTTTCGGTAATTACCTGGCCTACTGGACGATGGAACGTTACCTGTACATCATGATGCAGCACGATCACCTGGAAAAACGCATGCTGTTTAACCTGTTCGGAGGTTTTTCTATCGAGCGGGGTAACCGCGAGATGCTTAAATCGCTTTGGTATGCCGCTGATCTGCTCAATGATCCCGAAAATTTGGTGGTAGTTTTCCCACAGGGCGAGCTCATCTCCAACCATACCACGCACATCAGCGTTGAAAAGGGTATTGAGCGATTGATCAAACATATCAAGGGGCCATGCCAAATTGTATACTGCGCCACGCTGATCGATTATTTCGAGAGCCTGAAGCCCTCAGCCTTTATCCATCTGTTTGATTGTGGTGTAGCAGGCGAAGTTCCTTTTGATGAGTTAGTGGATAATATCAATAACTATCACGCCCGGGCGTTAAAAGATCAGATCAATGTGGAGCATTGAAATGAGCCCCACCCAAACCCTCCCCGGTAGGGAGGGCTTAATAAAAGTCTCCTCTTCCCGGGAAGATTTAGAGGGGGCTGCTTTATGATCAAACCGCGGCGTCACTGGCTTATAACCCCATTGTTCTCGTTTTACATCGGGTATATCATTGGGCGTAACTTTCAATCGATTAATTTTGATAGGGTAAAGCTACAGCCAGGCAAAGCAACGCTGTTGATCGCCAACCATTTTAGTTGGTGGGATGGTTTTATATTATACCATCTGAACCGGATATATCTCAAGAAGCAGTTCAGGATAATGGTGCTGGAAGATACCATGCGGCAGATCAAATTCTTCAAATACCTCGGCGCGTTCTCCATCACCAAAAACTCTAAACAGGTGGTCGATTCACTGAATTATGCCGCGGGTTTACTGAACGATCCGGCTAATCTGGTAGTGATTTTCCCGCAAGGAAAACTCTATTCGAATTTTGTGGATGATGTTGTTTTTGAAAAAGGCGTAAACAAAATAACAGAAATGGCAACGATTGATTTTCAATATCTTTTCGCAGCTACCCTTACCGAGAACCTGGAGCATAAAAAACCTACGGTGAACGTCAGTCTTAAAGTCATACAAAGTAACGAACTTGCCCTTGCCGGTCTGTCGCAGGCTTATCAGCAACACTACCAATCGGCTAAACAAAAACAAACGCAAATAGTAGTATAACCGCTATCAATGATCTACGCCATCAGCTTCGTACTGTTTTTCCTTATCCTGCGGTTTTGCGTAACGCTGTTCAATTTTATTTCCGACCCAAAACTGCGCCGGGTAAGCAAGCATGCCGATAACCTGGTATCGATACTGATACCCGTACGTGATGAAGAGCATAATATCGTGCCTCTGCTGCAATCTATCCTCGATCAGGATTACGCTGATTATGAAGTGATCATTTTGGACGATAGCTCGACAGACAATACCTTTATGGTTTGCAGTAATTTTGCTGCGCGCGATATGCGGTTTAAAGTGATTAAAGGTAAAGAATTGCCTAAAGAATGGCTGGGTAAAAACTATGCCTGCCACCAGCTGTCACAATATGCCCACGGCGAATACCTGCTGTTTCTGGATGCCGATGAGAAAATAAACAACGGCTTGATCAATAGCGCTATATACCGTATGCAGGCAAACAACCTAAGCTTACTGAGCTTGTTTACCAACCAAACCATGCTTACCTTGGGCGAAAAAATGGTGGTACCGCTGATGCATTTCATATTACTCAATTTACTGCCTTTAAAGCTGGTGTTTCTGTCGAAAAATAAGTCGGTAGCAGCGGCCAGCGGGCAATTTATGCTGTTTAATGCCGATGATTATCGCCGATATAATTGGCACGAGCAGGTTAAGGAAGCAGTAGTTGAAGACGTGGAGATTATGAAACAGGTTAAAGTCCAAAACCTTAACGGCGAGGCGCTGCTGGCTAACGGTATGATCAGTTGCCGCATGTATACCTGCTTCAGCGAAGCTGTAACCGGGTTCAGTAAAAATTTTTTGGCAGCCTTTAACTACAGTATCGGTGGTTTACTGGTTTTCTTAACCATTTTAATTGGCGGCCCGTTGCTGATCATTACTACACTGAACCTGTCGCTGATATTGTTTATGTGCGGGCTCATCATCCTTAACCGGGTAATGATAGCTCTGATGGCCGGCAAAAGTACCGTTTTAACTGCCCCCTTACATACTCTGCACATGGTC
>Ga0157373_10000085_pt1 | contig 80669 bp, 79 predicted proteins | sample C65metaG_FD_113460 | JGI IMG/M metagenome (GOLD analysis project Ga0157373, IMG submission 113460) | Corn rhizosphere microbial communities from Kellogg Biological Station, Michigan, USA - C6-5 metaG | ecosystem: Host-associated > Plants > Roots > Rhizosphere > Soil | place: USA: Michigan...
GGCATCTTGTCGATATCAATCTTTAAGGGAAAAGCGGATTTTACTTCTGCATCATAGGTATAGGCAGCCCAGTCCTTCTCTGCGTTTAGTGTAACCTGGTGACCATCAAATCTTAAAATACCCCCATATGAATTGATTTGAGGGATAACCTGATCTACTACAAAAGGACCAAGGCTCAGCATAAATACCTCTACCCCCTGTTTTTTAAAGGCTTCAATCACAGCATCTGCTATTTCCTTTCTTACCATGGAAACATAAGAGTTTTCTCCAGCCGCAAAATGCTGCATATAAAATTCCGCCAGCTTAAACGTAGGAAAAAGATGCTGTAAGCTCCCTTCAGATATTATATCCAGTCGGTTTGTTTTCTTGATCAGAACCCCTTTACCTGTAATTGTAATCCCTAGGGGCTCAGCTAAGCTATCGGTAATAATTTTAGCTGATGAACCTGAATATCTTTTCTTAGCATCTATCTGAATGAGTTTTTTATTCAACGATAACTTAAGTAACCTCACATCATAGGAACCATCTTGTTTGAGATGCACCTCTGCACCGGCACAGGCAGTTAAGTTATGGTTTAAACTCAATAAGGCAGACATACTAGTAGATAATTGTAGGCTTAATAAAGACTATGGTAACCACTTTGCTATTAGATTTGGTACGACTACTAAAGAGCCATTTCAATATCGGAATCCTTGACAAGAAAGGCACACCACTTCCACTCTCAACAGTTTCTGTGCGCTCCAGTCCACCCAGGACAATCATATCTTCATTTTTAGCCCTGATAATGGATTCGAATTTACTGGTCGACGTTGGAGGCGGCGCATTTTCAGGCGGATCTCCAATAAAGTCTGATATATCCACCTTGATGTTTAAGGTAACCTGGTCATCACCGGAGACTATAGGCCTGATTTTTACTTCAAGATTGGCCTCAACTGGCACAAACTGTTCTGTTATGGTGGTTTGTGTAGTAAGTGATGGAATAACGTTCTGCGTTTTGTTACTATAGTATCTTGTACTTCCAATACTCAAATTGGCAACATGTCCATTTAAAGTAGAAAGCTTTGGTACTGAACGCACTTCTACATTACTGTTGGTTTCTAGTGCGCTTAACTTCACATAAAAATTCGGGGTAACGCGCCCAATATTAATGGAGTTGTTTCGCCCAAGCCGCCCCAGTAAATCATTAATGGAATTGGCCCCAAAGGTATAGTCTAGCCCAGGGAATACCGTTCCCCCTCGCTTTACACTGTCAGACACGCCTGCAGTAATTCCAGTCTTGATGCTTTTCCCTTTACGTACATCAATTAAGGTAACCTCAATTAAAACCATAGGCACCAGTTTATCCAACTGTTTTACATAAGCTTCGATTTCGGCAATCTGCGGCGCGGATCCGGATAACAAAATGGTGTTTTGTTCTCTGAATTCCTTAATCTCAACTCCTTTCCGCCATTCTGTAGGGATCATATTTTGAATGGTATCAATAGAACGGTTCTGTAATTTCAGTAATTTATGAGAGCGTAAGCCCTCCACCCTTCTGTCACCTATCAAATAAATTCCGTTCTCTACTTTATAGGTATACTCTGTACCCTGAAACACAGAAGTAAGGAGGTTATCAAAACTGATGTCGTTTACCCTCGAAGTAATGTTTCCATTAATGGTAGAAAAGAGAAAATAACTGGCATTAATTTCTTCGGCAGCATTTTTTACCAGATCCATGATTGGCACGTTGACCGCATCCACACTGATCAATGGCTTGCCTTGCACAAGTCTGTTTGATAGTCTAAAATTACCTGGTGCAGCATTCCCTCCCATATTATTTAATGGTTTAGGGTTTCTTCTTACCGCAGTTGCCTTATCACTATTGATGTACAGCTCTTCTCCCTCTGCAAGCGGCTCAAATACATAAACATTATCGTTTGTTTTAACCATTTTCAGATCATTGGCAAATGCGATCTTATTTAAAGCATCTTCGAAAGGTGCATCAGCTAAAAATGCAGTTACTGTTTTATTCAAAAGTGCATTGGGAACCACTACATTCTTTTGGGATACCATGGTGATCTTTCTGGCCACCTTTGATAAGGTATCACTGTTCAGCTCTACGCTCAAAGTTTTATTCTGCGAATTGTAACTCGCATTAATTTCTTTTACCGGAATCCTTTGGATAGGTTCCTGAACTTTTACCACAGACATGATAGAACCTATCAGGTTAATATCCAAGCCATACTCTTTGGTCAGAAACACCAATACATTTAAGGCCGTTTCATTGGTAAAATTGTTAAAGACTTTGAAATTGAGGTTAGGATCTATATTGATGTTAAGGTTGTTTGACTGAGCAAGTGCCCTTAAGAACTCCTGAGCAGAAACATTTGATAAATTTATCTGGACTTTTTGGTTCAGTCCAGGAACGGTGATGGCAAGATTCCTTAACCGCTCTTCCACTCTCCTAACCCGTTCATCCGATTCTGGTGTTTGTGCCGAGGCGGTATTTACCTGTAGCAATAGCAGCAGGATGCAGATCAATGCGTACACGAATCCTTTGTTGTTGATCTTTAGAGCGTTCATTAATTTGTAAATAGTAATGGGTATATTTCTTCAATAGTTGTATCACCTGAGGCAAATAAAGCAAAAGCATTTTCAGCTAAACTTCTTATTCCCCTGGCTTCCAACAGGGGGTTAATATACATATTGCCTTGCTTTATTTCAAAAGTTAATTCCTGATCGAGCGGAATAACTTCATAAACCGCTTTACGCCCGCTATAACCTGTGTAATAACAATGTTCACATCCTTGGGCAACGTAATGTTCTGACACTGGGGCAAATGGCTTAAACTGTTTTGGATAGGATGATGAAGGATCGAAATCTGCCTTTTCCTTACATTTTTTACAAAGTAACCTAACCAGTCTTTGTGCAACAGAAGTGTTTAAAGTATTTGCTACAAGGAACGAGGGGATTCCCATATCCATTAAACGGGAAACCGTCCCCCACGCAGAATTGGTATGCACCGTAGAGAGTACAAGGTGACCAGTTAAGGCAGCCCTTATGGCCATGTTGGCCGTTTCCGGATCACGGATCTCCCCAACCATAATCACATCAGGATCTTGCCTTAGAAATGTTCTTAAAGCAGAGGCAAAGGTAAGGCCTATGCTCTCCTTCAATTGTACCTGATTGATGCCGGCGAGGGTATACTCTATAGGATCTTCTATGGTTAAGATATTCCTTGTTTCTTTATTGAGGTATTTAAGCGTAGCATATAATGTGGTTGTTTTACCTGATCCGGTAGGCCCGCTGATCAATATGATACCGTTTGGCCTTTTCACTCCCTGCAGATAATTGGCAAGATCGAAATCTGAAAATCCTACATGGTTAAGGTCAATATTCGCTGCATTGTTATTTAGCAGACGGAGCACTACCTTTTCGCCATGAAGTGTTGGCAATACAGAAACACGGATATCGAATTGTTCTTCACCATTTTTAAAGTTGATCCGACCATCCTGTGGGAGGCGTTTTTCGGCAATGTCAAGATTCGCCATGATCTTGATCTTGTTGATGAGTGCTGGATATTCAGTTCTTTTTAAAACATAACGCTCAACCATCATCCCGTCGATACGAATCCTTACCCTGCAACGCTCTTCATAGATCTCAATATGAATATCACTGCTTTTTAAATTTCTAGCTTCCCGTATCAGATCATTCAGAAAACCATCGCCTTCAATAGCAGCAGTCATTTTTTGGAATTGATGCTGTCCATTTTCTTTAAGGTAATGCTTGTTCAGCAACATACTAATGGTTGCCGTGGGCTGGCTTTCAAGAGTAATATTTTTACCAAGCACAATTTCCAATTCATCTGCAAGCTGGTTATGATCAACTTCCTCATCGCATAACAACACAAGACCATCAGGGCTGCTGTCCTTTGGCAATATGCGGTAATGCCATGCTTGTTCCTTACTTACGGAATGAACAAAGGCTGGATTGAATTCTTGGTTTTGAGCGCTCATTGAGTTAGTTATCTTTTTAATTGATTAGGAAATACAACCAGCCATCATCATAAGGGGTTAGGCCAGGAGTTACATAATCGATTATCATTACTATTCCCAATAATGCGGCCTGTAAACCAGCAAGGGGAATATGCTTGTTGTTTGTTACTATTTTTGCTGTTGTTAAAGCATACAACAGAACTAATATAAGACTTACGATATAAAATAACACATAATTTACCGGAGATAAGTAGAAAGGGATAGCAATTAAAAATAGTACATCGCCCCAACCCAGATAATTATCAGTTATGTTTATTATTTTTTTGTGTTTAGCAGAGAAATAAATCCAAAGAATGAACAGTTGGGCAATTAAAAAAAGTAAGCCATAACCGGCATCTGTTAAAGTTTGTTGCATTCCTGACACATGATATTTCAACATGAACATCAAAATAGCAAGGATTGGAAAACACCACCAGTAAACCGCCCGATAAAGCAAATCCTGATAACAGATAAAGGCTAGGAATACCAGGATCAGTATTTGTAAAAGGATCATTAATCTGCCACTACTTCCTTCAGATTTTTGTCTTGATCGATTTCCCAGACATTAAAAGTTCCATCTCCGTCGAAATCTGTAACTGCAGTTGCACGTGCAAGAAAAGCGATGTTTGTCGCTTTTACTATTTCGATCTTATAGTTAGCCCTTCCATCTTTACCATCTGTAGTTAGCTTTTCCTGAATAAAACCGATTTCGGTTAGATCAGAACTGTATTTGGACTTCTCGTAGAAAAAGGTTTTTTGCAGCGTTGAAAGGTGCTCAAGTTGAACTTTTGCTTCTGTTGATTTAGCCTTAGTAATTAATGGTAAAAGGTTTGGAAGTGCTAAAAGCACAAGGATTCCTATAATTACCAGGACTACCAATATTTCAGTAAGGGTGTAGGCTTTGAGTTTTTTATTTAAGAGCGAAGTTTGCATACTTTAAATGGTTTGAAGATTCGTGCATCTAAAGTATGGTTTTTTATTAAACATAAAAATATCACACCTTAATCAAATGCGTATTTCACTAAATATGATCACTTTTACTTAATCCCAAGCTTTCCATTTCTTGGATTTAAAATCTCCAAATCAAAAGAATTTATCAGAGATAATTTGAAACTAGTTTTTTAGTCTAAACTAAACAGTAACGCCTGTTAAATCAAAAAAGTTCTTCGAGTATTCGATCGTCTTGGACAACTAAGCCACTAGCGATTGACTCCTAAATATTTTACCAACACTCATAGCCAAGGCACTAAGTCCTATTTATTATTAATAATGACCGAAATATCTTTTAGATCAGAACCATCTTCATTAATCGAGTGAATAGTATTTGTATCATCTGTTTTTATAAAATATACCCGACCTCTTTTCTTATTGTACCGAATAGTTCTAAAATGCGAACCACTTGATGGCAAAAGTTGCTTTTCTTTTTTTGTTTCCAAATCGATATTAACCAATTGATAGGAAGAAGGGCAAATGATATTTTTTGCATTTATCATTATTGGATTCGAATAACTCTTAGAGTTTCGTAAGGTATCATTAGTTGATATAATTTTTTCTAAGCCGGATCCGTTTTTTTTATAAAAAAAATACCATCATCATTGTCACGTAAACTTAATAAAAGTCGAGTACTGTCTACATCTGATATACCAGAAAGTGAATAAGCGTTTAAATTAGATACTTTAGATGCTTTCTTGTCGTTTAAACTTATTTCATAAATATCAAAATTATGGGGAGCTTTACGACCTATCGGGGAATATGAAGCATATTCATTAGCTTGCGTGAAATATATGCTTTCACCGGTATTTGAAAAAACGGCCTCCATTATTAGAGTTTTACCAGATGTAATCTGCATCAAACTATCACCATTTATACCAATTGTATATATTGAACTTGTTAGGCTATTTAACTTGCTTGTCAAAAAAACAATCTTTTGTCCATCCAAAGAACAACTTGGATTTTCAAATAACATTTCTTCCTTTGGAGATAACAATCTTGGATTTGCACCATCAATGTTGACTTTGTATAACGATGTTTTATGGTCATCCTTCCATGAAAAAACAATATGTTCCCCCATCTGGAGTGATATCAAAATCTTGTATTTCATTCTCAAAGAGTTCTTTTGAGTTTCGATGGCATCCTACAATTAATAGAAGTATAATGGAAGCAAAAAAATTTAAATTAATGAGTCTTTTAGTTACCATAGTTGTATTTAGTGCATCTTAGATGCTGCTGTATTTATTGAATTTATCATTCCATTAAACCCGGTCCTCATTGTATTAATTATAGCAGGTATAATATTTAATGCATCATTAGCAAGCTTTTTATCTGCTTCAAGAACTTTTAAATCTAAAACAGCCCCTTTTACTCCACTTGACGTAGAATAATAGTATGTCTCATCATGTTCATAAGCCGTCTGCGCTTCCTCCGTCTCCATATTTAGCTCTTGTACCACCTTTACTATTCTAGCAGATAATATCTGCCCTTTCCAATGAAGGTAATTTTTGCTTTTTTTATATTGTATATCCAAACAAGTGGCTCAAAAATTATCTGAGGTTCGTTACTAATAGTTTCGTTCCGACATGATCTGATTTTAATATAATCAAAAGATTTAGAATGACTGGATACTTTGAACAGATTATCATCGTCTCCAAAAACTAGAACATTTTTTTTTGTATAAAAAATACCCTCTTAGTTTATCCTTTTTATCAAGAAGGAACCAACTGAAATCATTTTTATACAAAACAGAAAAACCTTAATTCGGAATAGGTGTTTTTGTTTTTTGATCTAATTACGAAGACTTTATCAGATTTTCCTTCGCCTTCGTCTGGAACCAAATTTATCTTATTTAAGATATTTTTGATTCTATTGTCGACTAAGTTCAGTTTTAACACTACAACAGAATCATTTTGAGATTGTGCTTTAATGCTCACGCTAAGTAAAAAAGATAAAGAGACTGATTAAAACGCACTTTATTTTATCATTTTTATTATAATCAATACATGCTTTCAATTGCGGTAAACAAGAATATGGAATATCTTTAGCCTGCACAATTAAATCTACTGATCCTTCTTCTAACGAGTTATTCCCGTCAAAATGCATGTGATAATTATTTGGAACAGTTTTCTGTGCCAGGTTTGGAAAGTGATTTGCCAGTGATATCATCCTTCTGTATTTGCAGAAATAATAACTGTCCCTTCTTTAATCTCAGTTTTTATTTCAAAATTCTTTTCCCATTTATAGTGAATACCTCTATCCAAATTATATGCAGGTATTTCTATCGTAAATTCCATTATTCAGTTATTTAATCCATCTTCGCTTTTTCGATATATTGTAATAAAATTCAAATATCAATGAATCTGGTTTATATGAGATTTGTTTCGGAGGATTAATTGGTGTTAATTTTTCATTGCAGACATTTTAACCTCAAACACAGACATCCCATAATATCGGATATCGTGAATAATTCTTGGACCCAAAGAATTCTTTAATAAGTAAGCGACCAAGTTCGTATCTTTATTTTTGCCAATATAATCTGAGGCTTCAATTATTTTTTCTACATCGTTGCTATTTAACGTTTCTTTTAAATTACCAGGGGTCCTGTTTTATATATTCCATCTTTAAATCGAATCTGACTCTTTCGACTTTTTTGCCTTATTTATTACCAAATGATAGTCCAATAAATTACCGTGTGATTTTCATGACTTATTGCTACTCCTTTGGAGTAACCATTCTTCCAATTTTTAGGCATTTGAGGAGCTGGCTCGAGGGCAAAGTCAGTCCCCCATGAATCAACTTTTTTCGCTTCTAATACGTAAATAGTAAAACTATCATCCAATCTAAGTGCCCTATCTTTCCTGTAGTTTTCATAATTCACAAAATTTGGAATAGGATATTTATTGGAATAACATTCATTATTTAATAAAGACAAATTAATATCGGGCATTTTCTGATTTCCATCCGTTTCTATTGTTTCAAAACGATTAACGATTAGCAAACAAGAATCTGATGATTTATATTCAGCAATAGCCAATTTTTTAAATTTGTTATTGAGATTTTGTATCCCCTCTATACTCATCCCATATTGATATAGCATTAAGCTAATATTGTTTTTCTTATGTTCCAAAGACGAAAAAGCATCAGCAGAAATTCCTGGTTGAATGCCCTTTGCAGGAAAATGATCTATAAACTTTCTATCAAAGTTTTTCTTATATTTTTGATAATACATCTCTCCTCTTGAATTTATAGAGGGATCAGGAGAACAACCAATATAAAAAATATTTGGCACCATCAATATGATTAAAATGACCATATTCTTCATAAGTTCAATTTAGAAAACTGCCTTAAAAACCTTTATCAATTCATTTATGAACGTCGCTGCTGTCCCACTCTGAGATGCCACAGGGGCTCTATTCCCATAGAAATAGGCTATCGTCCTTATATTTTGCCCAACTGGTTTGTTGATATCATATCGTGCCTTTGAAATAGAGCTCCATGTTCCAGCACTGGTACTTTCTTTCAATTCAACTTTTTTATTCACTAAGTTTTCTTTTACATAGGGTAATTTAGCATCACCGATCTGCCCTATTTCTGCGAAAGTGGAATTTATTTTTTCTTCTCCCAAATGTCCTCCGCTTGTAAACTGGCTTTCTTGAACTGTAACTCTTTCAACCTTTTCATAACCTTTATCTTTCATGAAGCCTTCAGAATTCCCGACAAAATATACATCTTTATTTAGAATATTTTTCTCAATACCTTCAGAGACTTTATTCCCAAACATATTATCTGCACCTAATCTTTCTTAATCGCGAGGTTTCGTTCCATAGTATTTTATCTAGTGTCCTTTGGGTAATTTTAGATTGACCTTTAACATATACTACCTGCCCTGTTACATTATTAACAAACCAATCCTGTTTTTCCATTCCATCCGGATCATTAACCTAAGTGGATTGTTGCCAACATAAGCATAAGGGAAGAATCTTCTATTTTTCTCTGCCAGTGGATCTACCACATTCCACCTTCCAATTACCGGATCGTAGAACCTTGCACAGTAATTGTAGTATTACTTAAGTATCTTTGCCTCTGACAAGTATTCGGCTACCACATCGCTTCCAAACTTTTTATTAGTTTTGGCCTCAAACGCCAGATTATCACTCAAACGGCAAAAGTTATGGAAGCGATTTGGAGGGAGATATTTTTGTGTTATTCTGTTGTGCTCTGGAGATTCATATTCCTTAAAAAATATTCTGCCCCCTTCCTTTATTAAGCTAAATTCTCCTACACCATTTTTCATGATTTCTACGGTACCGCCCTCATGAAAAATTAGCGCGGCCTGTAGAAAATCGTCGAATTGCCAATCAAGCATAACAGAAGCCCCTTCAATTATCTTCGCCTCACTGTTGCAATTTCCATAGAAAAAATAACTTTTTTTGTTTTTATCACAACGGCTTATTTCAGTCCCCTTAAATTTGTAATGAACAATAATTCTTTCCTTATTTAAACAACCGAAAACAGGGAGTGTCAGAGCCAACATTAAACACCAGCCGACTGTATAGTTAGTTAAATACTTTTTTACCTGTGTTAATTCCATATCTTGTTAATTTATCTTCTCCCGTAAAAGCTCTTCTTATAAAATTTCCAATCTCTAATAGCGGGCTAACTGTTCCTAAAAGAGAATCCCCTAAGCCCTTAGCTACGGCTACTCTTTTGTTGTTCCCTGATTGGTTTTTAGTTTAAACCTAATTAAGAAAGTCATAAGTCGACTTTGAAAAAGGCCGCAGAAATCGCCCCTATCTTTAACCTGTTAATCTCCCTCATTTGGAAACACATATAAATCGACGTCAAATTCTATATCCAATTCTTTAATTAAGTTATTATAGCGCGCATCTAAATGGATGGATGGAGTACTTTCATTATTATCATAATATATAAAAAGAGTGCACGAAATTTCACAATAATACTTCTCACACAAAGGTTTGAAAATATCAATTTTACTCTCTATAATGTTTAAAAGTGTTTCCATCTGATTTTCAAATGAAGCATATTTATTAATTGAAGGCTCCATAAGCCACCTATTTTCTTTTATTAGTGGAGAATTAGGGTTTTTAGGATTACGCTTTTGGCCTTTTACGTACTCTTTAATGGGTTTTACTCCTAACATTTTTGTTATTTCATCGTGAGTTATATCCTCAAAATCTGAGATACAAAATCTTAAAATAATTTCATTATTCATTTTACTATTATTAGGTATATAAATTAACTCCGCATTAAATCCATTAAGATAATTTAAGATAGCTACTCTAACAGTGGCGGTAGTTCCTCGTAATAGTCTTTTTTATATTTATGTTCTTCAACACTGGTAAGACCTACACTATAAACAAATAGATCAAAGCCAAAAGCAAAAGGGGTGTTTTTATCCAAATATATTTTATGCGCGAGATATGACGGTTCATTTATAAAATGGCCTATCGAATCATCAAATAGAAATCTTTCTCCACTAACTCAATCTCTAAAAAACTCTTCAGGTTTACTTTAGGGAATATTGAAATTTATATAACCCAAAACTGAATCTACCCTTTCAAGTACAATTTTTAAATATACCTTATAATAATAATATTTCTTTTACGTAATTATTATCCACCTGCCAAAATAGAATGAAGTCAATAATTATTATTTTAATATATCTTAATGTTTAAAAATCAACCATCTTCCCTATATATTGTTTGTGGTTTATCAAAACCATCCCAAAAGATATGTAGCCTATTACAAACATCACATTTGACAATTATATTCATTTTTGAATACAATAATTCGGCATCAATCTGACCCTGAAAACCATCAAAGACCACATCAGAAATAACCATCCATTGCTGAGGGCTAGGAATTTCACCCAGCCAAATAACATTTTCACATTTACAAATAATTTTAGACATATATAATCACTTAGGTATATATCGCCGTTATTTTAGTATTGCTTTAACACTTCTCTTTTCATACTACTATCCGGCCAGATTTGTATTCTATAGAAATCTTTTAATTCTTCATCATAATCATCACTTTTGAGCCCTATTAAACCTAGGAAATATACCCTCACGCTGTAACTACCTGGATGTACACTCGCCCTTAATTCAACATTTGAATCTGGGCAATTCAATACTTGTATTTCTCCTGAGCTAATTGTCAAGCCTCCTTCAACAATGTGATCATATTTATTGATGTCCAGATCCCTTGGTTTTGAATCAAATATTTCCAGTTCACCCTTAATATAGCCGTAAGATTCAGTATTAATTCCAATAATACCATTATCAATAGCCATATTAGCAAAATATGCTTCTTTATTCCAGAAGTTTGCTCCTGTATTTCCTTTATAATTCTTATCAGCTATATAAAATTGGTTGTAAGAAGTAATGAACTCTAACTTGTTGCTGCTGGCAGGCATATTATCTGGATAACACATTCTTAAAAAACAAAATTCTAATAATATAATTTTACATATAAAATTTATCTCCTAATTTTTCGAAGTCACCTAACTCAACTGTTAGCACACCCAATGCTTCAATTTTATTATCTACAAATTCAACCGTGTAGGCTGGTGGAATACTGTCAAATACAAATGCTACAGTGCCTTCACAACCTTTTAAAACTTTAGAGTTCAAATCTGTTAAAGCCGTAACGATATCGGTACTCATTAATCATACTTATACTCCCCTGACCCATCTAAACAACGTCTTTTTGATCATTAATTTCTCATGATCGACTGGCAGATTTAAATTCGGTAAAAGCAGGCTCGTAACAATAAATTCTTTACCATTTTCAAGTATAATAATAGAATAATTATACTCATCACATGGCGATACTAGCGCACGGTTGGCCGCCAGATTAGGTGACATAAAACGTTTGATACATTTTATGTCATCCAACTTAAAAGTAAACGAAACATTCTTTTGGTCAATCGTAACTTCTCTATAAATAGAATCATAACTAAAAACATCGTTTCTATTTACAAGATAATATTTAAGATGGATACTAGCAGCAGGAACTACCATAACAACAAAAATAATAACCCCAAGTAATATGTGAGAAGTAGGATTTGTTTCAGTAAGTACACCTAAGACCCAAGGGCATGCTATACTCGATATAACTCCCACTTTTATTGTTCCCAAATTTGCTAGATGACTTCTTATTCCGACACTGTATTGCGCCATATATCTTATTGTCTCCGTTACATTTAACACTTACTTAAATTGATTTCGAAAAAAACCATAGAAATCGCATCTACCTTTAACCTGTTAATATCCCTCATTTGGAAGCACATATAAATCGACGTCAAATTCAATATCTAATTCTTTAATCAAATTATTATAGCAATTCAATCATCATGAAGCAGCAATTCTCTAACCAATTCAGCCAAATTACCTAATTTACTTGCTTCTTCACTTAGAGGCTTATCTCCAAAAGAATTTAAGAACAAATCTATTTCTCCCAATAAGGGGCCAATACGTTGAATAATTACTTCTTTTTCCTTCCCATTAATCTCTTCAGACAATTCTTGCCTGCTTGCATCATCTGAAATATCCAACTTTTTTAAAAATGGCAATAAAAATTGAAATTTTTCGGGAAGATTTTTCTTATGTAAAGAGAGAGATTTTTTAATTTTATGAAAAATCTCTCCATTATTATTCACTAACTCTACTATAAGCTCAAATCTTTCGAATAATAAGCGGTCATTATTCAAGACGAAACAAATGCCATTCTTATAAACAAAAACACCTTCATTCTTAGATAAATCAACCTCTTGAATTTTTCTTAAAAAGGGCTCCATAAAGATTCTAACAAATTCCTTTAAAGAGAACTCCTTAGGGTCTGGAAAATATATAACATACGGAAAATTATCTAGTGTCAGCGGAATATCTGAATAAAAAATCCTCTCTGGAATATTAATTGAAAATACCCAATCAGTACTTATCCGAATGCTTATTAAAAACACCTCATTATAATCATCAATTACGATATCTAAATTCTTGTAATCCTTAATTATTGCTTTTCGCAATGATCTCTTATTAAAATTAGGATCTAGGAGGTTCTGTGATCTTACATTACCTCCAGTTATATTTGAAATATACTTCAAACTATCCATGTCATACAATTTTTTTCTAATTACGGTGTGAATAAATTTCTAAAACTCTATTGTTCCCTCCATGAAAGAAAGATGAAGGAGCTAAAGTCCCAATTCCCACATTTCCTTCTACGCCAATAGACATCCGAGGATTACCACTAGTAAAAAACCGAAACCCACCATACCCTGACAAATATCCTCGGGGATCTTGTCCAGCTTCGATATACTATCCTAAGCCATAATGACTTACCGGAAAGCCCGCATATGTGAACCCATAGGCTGAATTATTGATGATTGCTCCATGACCTATGCCTGGCACATTAAGTGGTATATCCGGTTGAGCCTTAGCATTTATGCTAAAACCCAGGCATAATAAAAACAAGTATTTTCTCATTTAATTTTTTTTATTTTAACATCTCCCTTTAGTAAAAGATCTTTTAATTCCTTATTTTCATTATCCAGATTATTTACCTTTTTATCTAGGTCAATTAGATGCAATGTCAACTCTTCTATTTTCCTTAAAAGTTTTGCATTCATCTCGCCCAAATCAACCCCATTTATTTTAACTTCTTCTGCTGAAGGAATGCCAGGCAAATGACCTTTCTCTTTGATATGTTGCTCGGTTTCTTTTAATGAAGGCACCTGATAATCTTTATCAAAAACATAATCCGGCCAGTTTGCTGTTTCGACTTTAATCTCTTGTGCTCTGATTTTTCCTTTTACTGAAAGTCTTTCTGTTGGATTTACTGTACCTATACCTACATTTCCATTATTTAGTAATGATAGTATTGATTGCCCAGCACCGCCACCAAGATTCCAAAAGTGAGTAACTGTGGCATTTCCCTGGTAATTAAAATACAAAGCATTTGCAGATGTCCATACCTCATTAGTTGCTCCTGCAAATAGATGCCCTCCTATTTTAGTTTCCCCGGCAGGTAGTGGACTAGTATTGTTCTGGCCATACATCGAAATGCTAAGAACAGTTAGAGACAGACTGGTTAGTATCTTTTTCATTCTTATTTATTGATTTAAGTTGATTAATCTCATTTTGCCGATTTTTAACTATTTTGTTAAGCTCAATCATATTAGTTTTCACTTCTTCTGCTGAAGGAATACCAGGCAAATGACCTTTTTCTTGAATATGTTTTTCGGTTTCTTGTAATGATGGTGACTTGTAATTCTTAGCAAATACGTAGTCTGGCCAATTAGCAGTTTCAACTTTAATTTCCTTTGCTCTTATCTTACCATTAACAGCCAATTTTTCAGCAGCATTTCTAATACCGATTCCAACATTTCCGGAATTTTCAATTGCCAAACGCTCTCTACCACCTGTATATATTCTTGTGTTCCCTTCTACTGAGTAAAGTATTATATCGTTAGAATCTGCATTTCCAGATGCCTGCTTATATAGATACGTTTGTTTTCCCAAGTCATTTTCTAAAGTAAATCCTGCTCTTGCAGCTATGTGATTTGCCGCATTCTTTAATGTGATCGTGGTTGTATAGTTAGTACTCGCATTTTGAACATACAATGGTGTTGTAGGTGTAGTTGTACCGATACCAACATTTCCATCAACTACAACATCTATCAATGTCTTTCCTAAACCTCCAACATTATTCTTGAAACGGAACATGCTTCTAGCTATTCCCGATCCCGGAATTGTTGAGGGAGTCATCCAAATATTCCTTATGCGTAAGATATAATTCTTGTTCTATAAAATAACCATTAACGGAATCTAACATAAATTTCTCATTAACAAGCTGATTCTTAAACAGCTCCATAAGCTTATCGTAGGGAATGTGAGAGGATATTTATGCGCCCAAAAACATAAAAAGACCGTCATAGCATCAATAATCTTTGACCGTTATTGGAATATTAATTAAATCCGAACCGTCTAAATTCATTGAATGGATTACATTGAGATTATCTTTCTTTTGAAAAAAAATTCTTTTCAACTTTTCATTATAGCGAATAGTGTTAAATTGAGATCCATTTGATCTTAATATTCTTTTTTCCTTTTTTGTTTTTAAATCAATCCCCTTTAAGACATAATATGAGACGCAAATAATATTATTCTCATCTATCATAATTGGGTTAGAATAACTACTTGAATGTGATAATGAATCATTAGTGACAAGAATTTGATTTAATATTTCATCATTCTCTTTATAGAAAAAAATCCCTTTATTTTTTGTATGCATAGCGAGGAGTAGTTTATTACTATCTACCTCTGAGATACGGGATAACGAATAAGCTTTTAAATCTGAAATTTTTATTATTTTATTTTCTCCTAATGTTAAAGAGTATATGTCGAAATCATGAGCTGCCCTACCAACAAGAGGAGAGTATGATCCATATTCATTAGCCTGAACAAAATATATTCTCTTTTCGTTGTGTGAAAATATTGCCTCCGTTTTTATTCCACTTGTATCTGTAATTTGGCGGGTGTCATAACCATCATTATTTGCAATCCATATCGAACTGTTCAACGACTTAGGAACACTTACGAGGAAAATAATTTTTTCTCCACTAGGAGAAAATCTCGCATTATAGACAGAGATTTGATTATTTGAATTGAACAATTGTTTTGGATTATGGCCATTTATTTTTGATTTGAATAAATGAACTTTATTACCAGAGTCCCAAGTAAAAAGGATTGAAGTTCCATCGGGAGAGATATCAAAACTTTGAATACTGCCTCTATTAATTTTTGTCGAAGGACTTGAGCAACTTATTACTAAAGTACAAATAATTAAAAGAAAAAATTGCATTCGAAAAGGTCTCATCTGTATAATATTTAAAGCTCCAATTTACAACTATTTATTTCCCAAATTTGAAACATTAATTAAATTCCTAAAATTATTAAGAGGGCTATTAATTTGAGAATTCATTTCAATAGCTTTGTATTTACTATTATTAATATTGGAGAAAGCCTTATAAACTAAGATAGCCTCCTTATACGTTCTTTCTGATATCCTCATCTCTGTAACTGGATCAATACCACCCTTTTGATATTTTCTTATCACCTCTAAGGCCGCCTTAGCTAGCCTCTTATCAGCCGCCGCTACTTTTAGACTGAGTAATGCTCCTGATAATCCGCTAACCTTAGCTTCAAAATAGTCAATATCATGATAATACGCCGCATTGTCAAGCATATCTACAGGCTCAAGCCCCAGTTTTCTTGGGTCTACGTCAGGCCCCGGGCCAATAAAATTGGTTCCCCAATACCCTTTACCCCTATACATAAGATCATCCTTAATACCAAACCCAAATAAAAGACCTTTTAAGAACTCTTGATTTATACTTAAATTCCTTTTTGGCGGATTATATGGTTGTTGCTTCAATACTCCAAAAAAAGCTTGCGCTGCGGCTCCATATAAAATATATCGTCCATCTGGATCAGAGTTAGTTATAGGATTATTATCTGTATAATTATACGGACTTAAAGACTGGTAGTTTTCACTGAATGGATCTATTGAATGCCATCTTCCGATCTGCGGGTCATAGAACCTTGCCCCATAATCATACTCATCAGCCAGAACTACCTCTTGCTTTTCCTTGCCATTATAAAGGTAATCATTTTTATTCCCGAATGAATACTTTTGACGACTTAACCCAAAAGCATAATATTCATCCTCTTGAATAACTCTAACAGTGCCTCCGTTATCGTCAATAGAAACACGTAAATTGCCTAAATTATCTTTAAGGTTATACTCATATTTGTAAGTTCCGTCTGCTTTTTTTACTGCACGTCCTTCTTCTGTGCTAATAAAATCAAGCGAATCATTTTTGTAATGTATTCCGGCAATATATTCTCGTGTAGCTGCTGCCTGAACAGATTTCAGCTTTGCTCCGGTTGCGTCATAAAGATACGATGCGGTCTGACTACCGGTGACTGTTGCAGGGAGATTTAGTTGATTGTAGGTAATCGAAGTGATACCCCTTGTTCCATCACTTATTGCATTTCCGTTACCGTCATAAGTGAAGCTTCCTACCCTACCTCCTCCTACACTTGACAATTGATTACTTACCCCACTATTGGCATAAGTATAAACAATAGGAGTACTGGCTGCAGCCCCCCGCTTAAGTGAAGTAATATTGCCAGCCTTATCATAAGCAAGAGTTTCATCAAGTTCATGATTTGTATTATAGACAGCACTGGTTAACCTGTTTAGGTTATCATAGGTATAAATAAACCATCGGTTACCACTGTATTGAGAGGTATATTCAAATTGAGATATATTGCCATTATACTGAGGTGTTGCTCCGACTTTGTTTGGACTATCATAACTAAGCTTTATCTCTAGCTTAGGTGCAATTGCACTTTTTAACCACCCCCTCGAATTATATGCATATTCAATGGTTTGCAAAAAAGACGTTCCATTAGCTGAATGAAGATTCCTTTTGTATACATTGCCAAGTTCATCATACTGATTTTTTGACAACAATACTCTTGCTTCTGTATTAATTGTATTCCATGTATTGATCTTTCTTCCCCTATGGTCATAACTATATTCTGCTAACAATTTCAACTTTTCTACTCCAGTCACTTTATGGTTCCTGCTACTTGTGAGCACTGCTCCTGTAAAATCATAAGTATTAGCTGTTTCATCATAATTAGTTGCCAATAGTGTACCTCCTTTATAATGCTGCTTGAAATTTCTAACAATCCTGCCCTCATCATCATAATAATTTACTGTCCAGAGCATATTGGAGGTTCCCAATACATTTACTCTACTACCTGTAAGTAGCCCCCGGGTCATGTTACTTGCCTCAGTTCCGCTATAAGGATAGGGATTACCACCAGGGAAATTATAATCATCATAATAGTTTATGCTTAATGTAGTGCCCCAGGTTTTTGGAAAGGTAATATTGGTATAGCCATTACCTGTTGTTATTCTATTTTCCCATTGTGCGCCTTGCAGGTTAACATTATTCTGCATTGTGCTTAAATAGTTGGTACCAGATACACCTGTTGCATCAACATAAATGCCTGTTATAATTGGCCTGCCAAGACCATCATACTTTGTAATGGCCCACTCTTGTTTGGTCTTTTTACGTTGCACAGAATCCTGGGTCATCACCACCTGATTCACCTTATTATAAACAATAAAGTCCCAGCCCATTCCGGGTACTTTTTTGGCAATTAACCGCTTCTGACCATCATACTTGTATTGGTAACACAAATTATCAAGTACACTCTGGCTGATGGCTACATTACTGTCGGGGTCGGCCTTTGGAGGCAGCACAAAGCATAAATTTCCTAGATTATCATAAACATAATAAGTAGAAAGAGTCTGAGTTCCCGTTCCTGTCAAATTGTACTGTCTCTTTAGAATCAACTGACCTTCGTTATTTCTGATTTCATAAACAGTACCATTTAAATCCGTAACATTTTCATCCCTCACACTCCTAACATTCAGATTCAGGCTACTGTAAACTGCAGTGTTATTAGTTCGTGTCAATTGGCGCGAACCTATCGCCACCGTGTACTTTGCTACGTCATTTAAATTAGCCAATACATCATATCTAACCGTATGACCTGATCCGATATGAGTACCATCGCCAATCCCGGTTTCCTTTACCCGGTTTAATGGTGAGTTGTCAAATACAGATTGAATAAAAGGGTAACGATTCCAATCAATAGAAGGTGTTTTTGGTATACGGCCCTGATAGTAATAATCATATAAATTAACTGTACTTCCTTCCCCATAAAAATTTTTACGATCAGTAGGATATGCATAAGGCAAATATTTTTTAGGCTCTCTGCCCGCATTGTCATACTTTGATAAGGTGATAAGATCTCTAAAATCAGGCGCAGCTTTTACACTTTGAGTTTCTATTAACCTTCCAGCATGATCAAAAGTCTGCACTTCTACATTTACCTGATTAACACCATTCTTAGGATCTGCAGGATCAATAATTCCAGGTACCCTGGGTGTATAAGATACTATTGTATTCCAAAGTGGATTAATCTGCGTATTTACTGCAATTCCTGCAGCAGCTGCGGAAGTTATATAAGCTTTAAAGTTTGAACCAGCAGGGATAACAAACCCATCGGTAAAAGTAATACTGTTGTTAGCCGTAACTTCTGCCTGGTTTTCATATTTTGAAACCGTTACATTTTGCTGGGCATTTACCTGAAAACTTATTCCCAGTACAAATAAGAAAACTGAGATACGCTCTATAAATTTAGATAATAATTTTTCCATTGTACTTTCAGTTAGTTTGATGTTCCTAAGTTATATCTGTAACTTTTTACAATATTTCCCTTCTGATCTCTGACATTTTTTAAACGCTGAGCATCATCATATTCATAATATTGTAAGTTGCCTTTTGGATCTATAGACCCCGACAATCCTAATAAGGGCTCATAGGTATAAGTTGTCATCTGGGCATCGTATGGATGGAAGCGCAGTTCATCAATAGATCCGGTCCCTGAGACCACTATTGATCCGGTAATGGCACTTATTTCCCGTTCGGCAAGGCTCCATCCGGCTTTAGTGTTTTTAATAGTAACCCCTCCCAAAGTGCCTCCGCTGATGTTAACTGTAGATCCTTGTTTGTACCAATAAGAGATCAGATAACGTTTGGCGGGCAATGAGGTAGGTTTAATTTTACTTAGAGAACCATTTGCCAATGAGTATACTCTTTTTCCGGAAGGGCTGGTCAAATCTGTAACAGGATTTCCGGAATAGATCCAATTTCCTTTTTCGGAGCTCTCGAAACTTGAATAAGCAACTTCTTCACTTGGCGTATATCCCCCGATACTGGCATTAGCTACTTTTGCTATAGGATACTGATTATTATATCCCCATAAAACTACATTTCCTGATCCATTTGCTTCCGTGTATTTATAAATGTTACCTTTTAAATAATCGTCATAACTGATCTGAGGTTTAAAACGGGTTGTATCTAATGTGCTGTAATAAGGCCCCGCATAAGCTACTGCACCACTTACATTCATTTTATAAGTTTTGTCATTATAAACTACATTGTTATCTACCTTTTGAGTGTTTACTATCCCTTCATTAACATATTCATTAACCCCACTTTTATAAGTCATGAATTCCTCTAAAGGTTCAGATAAAGCAAGTTTATTTGCCTTCATGTAATCAATAGCAGTGATCCCATAGGCATAATCCTGAGCATATTTTGTACGTGTGATAATGGAATCGCCCTGTGAATTAACTTTCACTATCCTACTGGGCAATAGATGGGCAGGGTTGTCATAGTAATATTTTATGTCAGTTATTGTAGCTGTTGATGCTGTTGAGCCACCATCGTCACTGTAGGTTATTGTTTGCTCACTTTCTTTTTTTATACAGTTCGACAAACTAGTCATATCAATTAGCTGATAAGCATATCTTCCAGGAAAATTAGGGGTGTTAGGTTCCTGGATCAGATTGGTTGCTGCTAAATAATCCATTTCTCCATATGGATTTGAATTATGAGTAGCATTAAATAGGTTTACTATACTACCACCTCTGTCTGCCGGTATTCCCGGGTCTCGCAATACAATTCCCGGATTACTAACAGGTATAGGCCCTGAAATCTGGCTGGCAACTGTAATATACAACGACAATAATCTCATTTGGTATTGAGCTGTAGGGGGAGCGTTAAAAGATTTAAAATAATATTTTGTCTCTTCTAACCCAATATAATTACCATTTCTAAATGCGAACTTCTTTATGCCATTTGTACCTATCATCAGTTCTTTTTTCACACCTGCATTGACATAGATATAGGGTAAAGCAATATCATTCAAAGATGAATTAGCATTATTTCTCCATGGATGATCAGGGGCATCAGCATAAACCGGTACAGTATTATAATACACTGTTTTACCATAAGTATCATCATAATAGCCTGTCATGATGGATTCTGAAACCGATTGATACATTACATAGCTACCATTATTTTGAACCAAACTATTTACAGGATGAGATAAAAGCATTATATTATTTATATCCCAGGTCACTGTTGGATTTGCAGTGCTATAGTATTTAGATACATTGCCCAGTACATTTCCTGGAATAGTAACATTACCATATCCATTATTTTCTAAACTACTTCCTGATGAGCTATAAGATCCTTGTCCGTATCCATATTTCTTTATTATCACCTTTCCCTCCGGAGCGCCCGTGTATAAGCTATCATGGCCCAGGTCTTTGGTAATGCTTTTTATCCTGATGCCCCCACCTATAAAGGCACTCTGCTGATAAGCATTATTTGGATAAACTTCCAAGAGAAATTTGTGTGGTTCATATTCATAGGTAAAAGTGGCCCCTGTTGGCATTTTTACACTGGTTAACGTACCTCTTAATGACTGAAGAAAATTTGGAGCCCTATTAGCAAAATTGATGCTATAAGTTGTTACCCCATTAACATTCATTCCATTATTAAGTCCATAAAGTTCAGTGGCTTCCTGACGTGTATATTTAATATTTTTACTACTGTAATTATTTACTTCATTCGCTATTGGCAATCTGGGCTTAACCTTTAATGCCAACACACTATCCGGATGCTCCAATAGCGTTTTATTTAAGGAATAGCCATTATAAAATCCCCATCTATCCTGTGCAAAGTTTTCTACGTTTGGAATAACTGGTAATTTATTCTGGTATCCGAACGACCATGCACCTAATTTCTGGCCTTTGCCATCAAAGATGTTAATGGCAGTTAAATAATGTCCATAAGTTATCTGTGTTAAGTCATAATCAAAAGTATATTCTTTCAGAATGGTGGTAGTACCATTAATGATCTGATAGATTTTTATATTCAATAAAACGTCTCTTCCACAAATATCGTTAACACTATACTCGAAAGAGACCTGCCCGTTTGGAAATTTTATAGATTGAATACGCGTGTGCGTTATGTATTCAATTTTCGACTGTGAGATAATTGGGGAGGTAATTCGATAAAAACGTTCAGTTGGTTCATAATATACATTCTCAACTGCAGATTCAACCGGACGGTACAACGGCAATGACTCTGAAGTAGATATTCTTGTCTTGGCTGCCAATTTGGGATTATTATTTTCAATACGTTCATAATTAAAAGAAACCGTATCCTTAAATTTAGTAGAAATGATTTCTTTTAAATCCCAGTCATAATATTCATTTGGATACATATCTCTTGTCCATTGCACAGGTGCGCCACCTACTATCCAGGTTGGAGTTGCTGTATTAGGCTCATAATATATCCTTCTTCTTGTTTTCATGTTGTCACCCGCACCAAAACTGTATATTACGCCATCGGTAGTTTTAATAATGCCGGGGTGTGAAATGCTGATTAGTGGATCGTATGGGAAAGTAGTACCATCCTTTACATATGTTCCTCCACCATTTGGCAGAATATAAGAATAGGTATCCCAGGTTGCATCACCTTTATTATCAACAGCATCCTGGGCTAATGATCTATGTGTTGCATAAGGATCAAAGGAAAAAGGGTTGTTTAAAACTTCTAACGGCATAAAATTCGTCCCCGATAAATTATCCACCTTACCTTGAACATTTCTAATGATTTTCCCTCCGGCACTGAGTTCCCAGCCCATTCCGGTTGGCCCGGCTTCCTGTCCGACCTTTATTCCTGTGGCAGTATAATTCAGGGATATCGGGACAGAAATATCGTTAACTTTTATTTCATATAATGGAATTCCAATCTTTAGGGTTCCGGTTGTCATGTCTACATTATCCAGACTTACGTTATTTAAAAAATCACTTGCGACCTTTGGTGTAGTTCCAATTGAGCCCATAGCCCTTTTATTATAAGAAACCTGAGCATGACTATTTAAATTCGCTCCTAAAATTATCAGAATACCTAAGAGATAGAATTTTGGATTCATATTTTTATAATTTAAAGTTTTGAGTTGGATAGGATGGATTGAGTTGAGCTAGCTAGTGAAAAAACAAGCAAAAGAGCCCCTTTGCAAATGGTATGGCATTTGCAACAACTAAAATATTGCGCCTTTGTTACAAGACTTTCCTGTGTAGGTTGTTTTTTTGAGAGCATGTGAGATGAAGCGTTAAAAAACCAATAGGTTCCTATTTTAAATATATATAGTTTTAAATTGATTTACAAACATTTATAACCTGGAATTTATTTTTTTTATTTCTGATTGCAGGTCATTGATTTTTTTATTCTGTTCTATTAAATAAAGGGTCAGTTCTTCTATTTTTTGCAAGAGCTTTATCTGAAAATCTCCAATTTGCAGTCCGTTACTTTTCATTTCTTTGGCAGACTGAATATCCTGTAGGTGTCTATTCGTTTTAATAAAGGATTCCACGCTCTCCAATTCTGGCAATTGGTAATCTTTAGCAAAAACAAAATCTGCTCCTGCATCTACTTTAACTTTAAGCTCTCTGGCATTTATATTACCTGCCACCGTTAATAGTGCATCGGTATCTGCCTTTGCTGTTCCTAAGGAGAGTTTTCCTCTGATATAATTGTAATCTCTTGTTTGGGTGTTAGCGATTACTTCCGGGGTGGTGATAGTGAATATTTCTGTATTAATTGGGGCAAGCGTTATTCCCTTAACATTTACTGTAATGGCATTTCCCGTTGCAGTTAAATGATAAATAGGCACTATCAGGTGATCATTAGCATCTCGCACGAATTCACCTAATTTCCAATGCCCCGAGACACTTCCAATTGCGCTTACGACTTCAGAAGTATTAGAACTAAAGCTAACAGCATTTGTCCCAATATTATAAACCTTTTTGTAAAGACCAGTGGTATTAGCATTGCTATATGCATCTGTGAGAGAAATCTCTATAAATCCCCAAAAACGAACTTCTCCTAAGTCTAGATAAGAAACCAGGCTACCGGTTCCGTTAGCGAAAGCGGTACTTCTCTGCGTCCATTCAAAATTGGTTTGAGCGTTTGCCCTTAATGAAATAAAAACCAAAAAGACGAGGCTTGTTATTTTCAATAATTTCATATCCTGATTAATTTAAATCTACTTTAATTTATCTATCTGTTTTTGTTGCATTTTTAAAGTCTCAGCCTGTTGTTCTATTTTCTTATTCAGCTGTATCATAATTAATGTCATCTCTTCCATTTTCTTTAACAGCTTTGCATTCATATCACCCAGATCAATTCCATTGGCTTTTACTTCTTCTGCTGAGGGAATACCTGGCAAATGACCTTTTTCTTTGATGTGCTTTTCTGTTTGCTTTAGTGATGGCAATTGGTAATCTTTAGCAAACACATAATCTGGCCAATTAGCAATTTCAACTTTGATTTCCTGTGCACGAATACTACCATTCACAGCAAGTTTTGCATTAGGTGTGGTTGTTCCAATTCCCACATTTCCGTCTGGCCTAAAAGACATAAATACATTCGTATATGATTGACCAATGAATCCATAATTCATTGTACTAATTCCATTAGCATAGCTACCATTTACTCCGAATGAGAAAAAATCTAACGATGCATCCTGATTGCTAAGTGAAAAAGCTCTGGCGAATGTACCTGCTCCTGTAGGGAAATTATTCTTAATTTTCACGCCTAGGGCAGGAAGATTTAAACCAATTAGCACATTGCTATCTTGTGCATATGTTAAGCTCGTTATTAATGCAAAAAGCAATGTAATAGTCCTTTTCATATTATCCTTATTTATCTTTTTTCAAATTGTTCAATTCTTTTTTCAACTCAAGAAGTTCCTTTTCTTGTTTGATCAAATGCAATGTAACCTCTTCCAGTTTTTGCAACAGTCTGGCATTCATATCTCCCAGATCAACACCATTAGTTTTCACTTCATCTGCTGAAGGAATTCCAGGTAAATGCCCTTTTTCTTTAATGTGTTTTTCTGTTTCCTGTAATGATGGCAATTGGTAATCTTTGGCAAAAACATAATCTGGCCAGTTAGCCGTTTCAATTTTGATTTCGTGTGCTCTGATCTTGCCATTTACAGATAATTTTTCCCTTGGCGTAATTGTTCCAATACCAACATTACCTTCCTGATTAATTCGAACCCTCTCAATATTTTCGCTTGTACTAAATGTTATAGAGCCACCTACAATGGCTCCTCCCCTTAAAAAATTAATTGAACTATTAATTACCCCATGAAAACTATGAATAATAGAAAAGCTCTTGCCATCCACAACCCCGGTTCCTATGCCCTGAACACCCAAAAATGTTCCAATTCCCATCGCATCTCCTTCAGGCAATCTTCCAAATACAGCACCCAATGCACCATTAGGAATATATCTTGCAACATCAAATGCACTCCGTGGCGTTGTAGTCCCCACCCCTGCATTCCCTGTTGGGGGGAAAGTATTTGCCTGTGCGAGTAATAGGTTATGTACAAGACATAAGGTCAGAATAATAAGTAGGTTTTTCATATTATTTTAGTTTAGATTTCAAATATTTTATATCTTTTTGTTGTTGATCAATAAGATTTTGTTGTTTTGCATTTTGGAGGGTATTTCTCTTTTCTGACTCTATTAAATACAATGTTAATTCCTCTATTTTTTTTAAAAGTTTGGCATTCATCTCCCCTAAATCAATTCCATTAGCTTTTACTTCTTCTGCTGATGGAATGCCTGGCAAATGACCGTTCTGTTGAATATGTTTTTCTGTTTCATCTAATGAAGGCAACTCGTAGTCTTTTGCAAATACATAATCTGGCCAATTAGCAGTTTCTACTTTAATTTCATGAGCCCTTATTTTACCATTTACGGAAAGCTTTTCTGTAGGACTTGAAGTGCCAATGCCTACATTTCCAGTTCGATTTATATGCATTCTTACAGAAGGGCTTCCACCAGTATCTCCATCATCACTTGTTAAAAACTCCAATACTGATCCCCAACCATAAGTTCTATAAGCCTGAATTTTGGCTTTACCAGCTGCTGCAAACTCAAATGATATATTTCTTGCGCCTGTTGGACCTTCATTATTATTTGCCCCCATAATTGTAATAGATGTTTGATTATTTTGTGCAGTAGCGGTTGTTTTTACTGTATTATAACTGACGTCCTGAGCAAAAGTAAGTTTGCTAAAAGCAATAAGTATTGCAAACAGTTTGAATGTTTTCATAATTTCCTATTTTAATTTCTGTTCGATAAGATCTATTTGTTTTTGTTGCTTTATTAGAGATTTCTGTTGCTCTAGAAGCAATTGTTTTTGGTTATTTAACTCTTTTTCCTTTTCTATCAAATGCAATGTCAGTTCTTCTATTTTCTGCAAAAGCTTAGAATTCATTTCTCCCAAATCAACTCCATTCGCTTTCACTTCCTCAGCTGAAGGTATGCCTGGCAAATGACCCTTTTCTTTAATGTGCTTTTCCGTTTCCTCCAATGGTTCCAATGTATAATCCTGGGCAAATACATAATCGGGCCAAGTAGCTGCTAACTTAACCTTTATAGATTCAGCAATCATACTTCCAGCAACCGCAAGTTTATATCCTCTTGGGTCAATAGTTCCTATTGATACATCTCCATTAAAATAATTTAAACCAGGGGCATCAAAAAATGCTGTTCCACTTCTTGATAGGCCATTTGAATTCACATATTGATCAGGGACTGTTTTGTAATTATGAGCAGGTCCACCAATCTCCTGATAAGGTAATGGATTTGCTACGCCGTCATAAATGGCATAACTAGCAGGATAAGCAGATTTATAATGATAAGTTGTTCCACCCCCTTTTAACCAAATTATTATACTGGCAGAACTATTAATCCCTGTTGCATCCCTCCAACCCGCAATAAAATTCACATTCTGAGAAAATCCATTATTTACTTGTTTGATATCAGCATTAATAAACGCTGCTCCATTACCCCAAGAAGTTACATGATACTCAAATTTGGCGATCAAAGAACCTCTCCAATCGCCATTTTCATGAACAGCTGACCTTCCCAATTGCAATTCCGAAACTGCATGATTATTCCAACCACCATCTATCCATAATACAGGATAAAATTTATTAACATCACCACCAACTGTAATGGTCCCGGTATTTTGCGCTTTAACATTTGTTACTATCAATAATGATATTATCACTAGAAATCTTTTGATCATCTTCTTTTGTTAAGATTAGCCTGTAAAATTTTTATTTGTTTTTCCTGTTTTTCATTTCGAACGTCATTCTCCTTCTTCATTTCAATTAAATACAAAGTCAACTCCTCTATTTTTTTTAAAAGTTTGGCATTCATCTCCCCTAAATCAATTCCATTAGCTTTTACTTCTTCTGCTGATGGGATACCAGGTAAATGACCTTTATCTTTAATATGTTTTTCCGTTACTTGCAATGATGGCAATTTATAATCCGCAGCAAATACATAATCCGGCCAATTAGCAGTTTCAACTTTAATTTCATGAGCCCGAATATTGCCGTTAACAGCCAGTTTTGCGTTAGGTATTGCCGTTCCAATTCCTACATTACCATTATTACTAATCCTCATTCTTTCAGCTAGCTCACTTTGTCCAATTCCAGATGAAGTAGAAAAAGACAAATCCATAGCTTGCACTAAGGCATTATTTGGTTGAAAAGTATTGATTCTTTCAGCCCTAATTCTTGCTCCAATTTGATCAGGCTGAATATCCCTCCATGTATAAAAATCTATGTTATATCCCCCAGAACTTGCCCCCATAGGAACATTAATGTTTCCCGAAGAATTTGGGGAACCTATACTAATTGCAGAGAAACCACTTAATTCAGAGTGTACATGGAGCCTGCTTTGTGGATTAACGGTCCCAATCCCTACTTTACCACCATCAGGATTAATGTTAAAATTATCAAAAGTAGAACCATATCTTAAAGCCTGAATTGAACCATAATTACCAACGGTATTATACCCTAATCTTAATCTCTTATTGCCATCTGTTGATCCTGTTAAGTGCAATTGAAGATCATCACTTTGTACAGTCAATTTAGAGATAGGGCTATTGGTACCAACTCCAACATTCCCGGTATTAGCATTAAAGATATTAGTCCCACTTGTGGTCCATTGTGCGTTAGTCAAAGTTGGGAGTATTAATACAATCGATAAGCTAAAAAAAAGATGTTTAATCATGATATTAAAAGTTTGATACTATTATTTATACTTCGCTAAAAGCTTTACCATCAATTCCTGCAGCTCATTTATTTGAGCTTGTTGCTTCTTTTCGTTCTTATCCTTCTCTATTAAATGCAGTGTCAGTTCCTCTATTTTCTTTAAAAGCTTCGTGTTAATTTCTCCCAAATCAATGCCATTAGTTTTCACTTCCTCTGCCGAAGGAATTCCAGGCAAATGACCTTTATCCTGAATATATTTTTCGGTTTCTTGCAACGAAGGCAACTGATACTCTTTTGCAAACACGTAGTCTGGCCAATTAGCAGTTTCAACTTTAATTTCATGAGCCCGGATTTTACCATTCACCGAAAGTTTTTCACGCGGAGTGACGGTACCAATACCAACATTTCCGTCATCAGAGTTAATATAAAATGCCGCTCCTTTCCAAGCTGCAGTAGATTTACTCCATCCTCCAATAACAAAATCCCTTTTCATATAAGTTAAAGCTAAAGCATCAGGAGTTTGATTCCATCCGCCAGTCGTAGGTAATCCTCTCCCAAAATACCCAATGGTAGTAGAGTTCTCTGATAAATCGAGAATAGTTGACTTGATTACGCCATTAACATGTAATTTGGTTTCAGGGTTAGTTGTTCCAATACCTATATTTCCGGCATTATTATTATAAATATTAGATCCATTAACAATCCATTGACCACTTGCCATAAAAGGAAATAACACAACCAATGACAATATTTTTAAGCAGAGATTTTTCATTCTATTTTAATTTTAACTGTATAGTTTCGATACTTTTTTGCTGTTGTTCTATTAACTTTTGCTGAGTTTGAATCAATTTATTTTGGTCTATTAGATGTAGTGTCAATTCTTCTATTTTCTGTAGCAGCTTAACGTTCATATCTCCTAAGTCAACACCATTAGCTTTCACTTCTTCAGCTGAAGGGATTCCTAACAAATGGCCTTTTTCTTTAATATGTTGTTCAGTTTCTTGTAATGAAGGCAAATGATAATCCCTAGCAAAAACATAATCCGGCCAGTTGGCAGTTTCTACTTTAATTTCATGTGCCCGAATTTTACCATTCACAGAAAGCTTCTCTGTTGGAGAAGTTGTTCCAATACCAACATTCCCAGTTGTTTTCAAGTAGAGCTGAGCACCCACCACATTAGTACTTCTTATATCCAAATCATTATATGAACCATTATATGCGCCAACAATTCCTGCATTCTGACTAGTATTTGATATGGTTTGAATAATTAATCCTGTCGTTCCATCTGTTACACTCAAAGCATTTGAATTAGATGGAACCATAACAGTCAAAGGATAAATCGGATTTGTTACGCCAATCCCAACCCTTCCTGTAGCAGGAAATGTATTGCCTTGGGCGTTTGCCTCTGATTGATAACACACGCCTGATAACAAACAGACAACTAAAATTTTAAAAAGGAAATTTGTTTTCATTTTGAACGATTTATGGATAAGAAAAAACCAACAATGTCATTTCGACGAAAGCAGTTTAAGAATTTGACGAAAGTTATTTGGAATCTGACAAATGTTTCAGATAGTCAAAATGGGAATGAGTGGGTTTGAGCGCATAATAGAGTCGTTAAATTAATGACAACTAATATATAAATTTATTATAAATTATGCGCCCGGATTTTTCAAGAAACGATTAACTCTTTCTTGATTTTTCATTTTGTTCGCCAGTCAGAATACCTATAAATAGTTTTCTTGTGCCTCAATCTCCTATATACCCCATCGCCTTCCCTACTGCCGGCTATATTGGTATTTGCTTCAATAGTTCCAATCCAATCCCCGTTTACACCCTCCACAAAGCCACAATGGGCAATTCGCTTTAACGCAGGAAAATAAATTCCAAACACATTACCAGGGGCAGCAGCTTTAACCTATTTAGCAACAGGAAACAAAGCAGGCGACCGGCCCGTTCTGGGAACACTATAACCAGCCTGTTTAAAAACCCATGAAATGAATGCTGCGCAATAAGGATCCCCTTTCTTTAATCCTGCTACTGCCTGGTATTCCTCAATACGCTTACCATCATTCCTCCCCGTTTCTTCTCTAACCCAAAGTTCAGCTTGAGCAATGGGGATTAGCTTTTTATACTTTTTTTGAATTGGACGCGACATAATTCGTTTAATCCGTTCAGTATATAGGTGCCCGGCCCAATATTTTAGCAGATTGCCATTACGCTCATAGCTGCTGCCAATAGTAACAAGGCAAATGATGCCCAGTAAAATCCTAGTTGTTGCCATAATTCTAATTTTCTAAACTGTAAAACCATAATACCCATGCCGGGTAAATTCTGTGCGGCTAAGATGATCGGCAAGTATGAGCGGGATGAGGCCGTACCCTCCATTGAGGCGGCCATGAAGATCGCACAGGCTTTTCAGGTATCCCTGGATTACCTGGCCGGTGAAGGCGTAAACGCTTCGTTCGATAAAAAGACCGTAGAGCGAATGCAGGAAATAGAAAGCTTAAGCCCCGCTATCAAGGAAAAGCTGTTCTTCTTTATTGATACCGTCCTCAGGGACACTAAAGCACCAAAGGCTTACGCAGGGTAATATAATTTGCGGTAAAAAATAAAGTCTGGCTCAATGAGCCAGACTTTATTTTTTATACTACCATATAATTATATGCCAGTCCACTTTGTTTCTCGAAATATCCATGCATTCTTATCACATGAATATTCAAATATGACCGTTGCACCGCCTCCATTAGCAAAGTTGTAATTATTCTTTTTATATGTTATATAAAAATCAATTATGCTAACTATCAGCTTAGATCCATTTAAAACAGGTAAAACTTTCCAAGCTTTAATCCCGTCCTTTAAAAGCTTCTTATTCTTCTTATCATATAGGTTGATATGACCAAATCTCTTTTGATCCACATCTGAGGTAAAAACGTATGCCTGGTCTTTCGCATCAATCAAGTATATCCCAGGCTGGTAAGGAGTTTTATCAGCCTGCATCGTTTGAATAATAATTGCGGAGTCAATCAATTTCTTATAGTCATCATTTTTACTTTGACCGTAACAAGAAACATGAACAAAAGTTATTACAAAAAGCAGCAATGTTATTTTCATCATTTTTTCACATTAGGCGTAACAAAATATTTCTGTGGAATTGTGGCTTGAACCCCCGAGTTATTATATATATACACCACCCCATTGCCTCTCGAAAATACATAATTCATCTTACTACCACTGTTAGCTACATCACCACCTGAATTCGAAGGCGCATTTCTAAAAGATGCTGAAGTCGTTGTACCACCTATAGTGTTCGAGCCTGGCCCAGTGGATATGTTACCGCTAGGGTGCGAATGGAAAGTAGATTGAAAATCAAGACTCTTTATATCTATATGCGCATTAGGATCTGTCAATGGATTAGCAACAGGGCCAGCGGGTGATTGAACAACCGTACCATCAGTCTTGATTAAACCACCATATTCTCTATTATTAGCATCGGAAGTTCCACCTCTTCCATTATCTTGATTAACAATATCAACCATGCCTTGTCTAGTACTAGTTTTTCCTTCAATCTCTACACTATTGCTATAGGCTATATTATTAGCTTCAAAAGCAGATGTGTTGCCTGAATTATCCGATATGAACTTCTCTGTTGCCTTTGCCTGATCTTTGGTTATACCCGCAGAAGGAGCGCCACTATCGAACTTCTTCTGAGTAGTTTTCATTACATATAATTTACCATCATCTTTTCCATCAGTCCCAATTTTCCTTCCATTTTCGTCAAGAAAATCTCCCCAAAACATCCCATCTGGATCAATAAATCGTATTGGATTATTTCGTGCATAGTTATAAGGCGACCATGCTCTATCAAGCTCCGCTAGCGGATCAATTGTATTCCACCTTCCAATCACCGGGTCATAGAACCTTGCGCCGTAGTCAAACATCTTCTCCTGATCTTGCTTTTCTTTCCCATTGTATAGGTACTTATTCTCAGTTCCGGACAAACTACGCTGCATGTCCAGCCCAAAAGCATAATAGTCTACCTCCTGTATCTTCCTGCCTGCTGTCCCATTGATATCAAAGTACACTCTTCCATTACCAAGGTGATCTGCTAAGGTGTATTCGTAGCTGTAGCTTGTCGCGCCATTCCTCACTACCCTGCCTTCAGCTGTACTTACAAACTTCAGCGTTCCGCCTTCGTAATTTATACCACTAATATACTCATTATTTATACTTGCGGAAGCCACCTGTTTCCTTAATTTATTACTACTTGCGTCATAAGTATAAATTACTGCAGCTCCACTTGCTGTTAGGGTAGACGGCAGGTTCAGGTAATTATAAGTAATTGCTGAAATATTGTTGGCTGTATTTGCCGTGTTACCCCGGGTCAGCATATTACCATTTGCGTTATAGGTATAGGTAGTGGTTCCGGGTAGCTGAAAGGGGATATTCACCGTAGTTGTAGTGTCCAATACGTTTGCCAGCCTGTTGCCTAAGGTATAAGTGTATTTTAACTGGTCCACCAGCACATTGTCTTTTTTACGCTGCAGTGCACTGATGTTCCCCATCAGATCATAGCTGAGTACCTCATTATTGCCCTCATCACTGATGGCATGGGTTAGCCTGTTCAGTTTGTCATAAGAATAGATATAATTATGCAGGAGTGGTGTTGCTACCGGTCCCCATTGCTGCCTGCTGATGTTCCCATTGTACTGGGAGGTTAGTCCACTCACCACTTCTTCGTAGTTCAGGGTTTCATTAAACAGTGCTGATCCCTGGGTTTTTAACCAGCCTCTTGAATTATAGGCATAGTTTACTGTCTGGGCAAAAACCGGCGTGGCCACTCCCGGGTTAGCGCTATGCAGCTGTTTACTTTTCAGCTGACCAACCTCATTATAGCTCTTCCGGCTCAGCAGTACTTCTGTGTTGGTTGTAGAGGTATTATCTCCGGTGCGCTGGTAAGTATCTCTCGCCCTGCCCATGTGGTCATAGTCAAACCGGTTCGCTACATAAAGCTGTGACACCCCATTCACATAATGCGTTCTGGTGCTTTCTTTAAGTTCCCCCGCAAAACTGTAGGTATTTACAACATCATCATAATTATTGGTTGTTGTTGCTGCTCCTTTATAATGCTGCTGAATTGTCCGTGTTACTCTGCCCTCCTGATCATAATAATCTACCTTCCATAGCATATGAGTAGTACCCAGCACGTTGGTTTTGCTAACGGTAGGCAAGGATGTCGCATTTTTATAGCTACCGGATAAGTTATACGGTGTAACTGCCGGCAGTCCCGGCACATCATACCTATCATAATAATTCAATGCCAGTGTGGTAGTGATGTTGCTTGATGGCCAGCTTTGATTATTATAACCATTACCTGCAGTGGTTCTGATCTCATAGAGTTTTGCCCTGGCATCTACCGTATCCTGCAGTACTTTGCGGTAGCTGGTACTGGCCACACTTGCCGGGTGGGCATAAATACCGCTTAAGACCACTCTTCCAAAGGCATCATACTTCGTAACCAGCCATTCCTGGGGTGCTTTCGCACGCTGTATCACATCCTGACTGGCTACCAGCTGATCCAGTTTATTGTACACCATAAATTCCCAGTCTTTTCCAGGAAGTTTCTTCTCGATCAAACGCTGTCTGCCATCATACCTGTACTGGTAACAAAAGTTATCCAATACCGCTTGTGTAGGAACACTAATGCCATCAGGATTGGCTCCGGGAGGCAATACAAAACTGAGATTCCCAAGATCATCATATACATAATAAGTAGAAAGGGTTTGAAGAACGGCGCCCGCTTTATTAAAAGTACGCTTCAGTACAACCCTTCCCTCTTTATCTTTATATTCCTCTGTTGTTCCCATCTTTACATCTGCAGGTAACCAGTTCTCATCTTTGGTAATGGTCAGGTACAATTGATTTGCGAGGTAATATCCAGTTCCTGACAGGGCGCGTAAATGTTCACTTCCCGGGGTTGTATTGATATCAGCGGTATAAAGCCTCACAGCAAATCCTGTAGCGGTTGTATAGGTCGCGGTTGTATTGTTTGATCCATAACCAACAACTACAGTACGGCCTGCTGTAGCAGTTCTGCTCGCTCCCGGCTGCCATGCCTCTCCGGGTGCACCTTGTTCCAGAACGCGATTTAATGGGCTAGGTTCAAACACCGTCTGACTAAAGGGTGAAACTGTACGCACAATACCATTCGCCTGTTGAGTGCCACTGCTACCTGCAGGATTATAAAAAGCCAGCACACCCGCGCCTGCAGTTAAGGCATTGGTTTTAAAACTGCCATTGGCTGTGCCTGCATCAGCATAAGGCAGGTATTTGGTCGCCTCACGTCCAAAAGCATCGTAGGCTACAGGCTGAACAATGTCTTTTAGTAATGGGCTCCCCTTTACCGTTACCGTTTGTAAGGGACGGCCCAAGCCGTCAAAATACTGGATCGTCTGGTTCAGCTCGCAAACATTCAGGTTAACCACATCAAGCTGACTTGTCAGAGTAATACCTGGCCGCTTAATCGTGTTGCTGATCACATAGTTCTGGTTGGCACTGGCAAGAGATCCCAAAGGCACACAATCGGCACTGGCACTAATATAAGCACGAAAGTTACTCCCAGCAGGCACTGTGAATCCATTGGTAAAAGTAATACTCCCGCTAGCCATAATCTCTGATTGGCCACTATAGGTACCGAAAGTTAGATGCTGGGCAGTTACATTATTGACATTTAGGAAATGTAGTAAAACCATTATTACTATTGCTCGCCATGGAGCTGGAATTATTCTGTTTTTCATACCTGAGCGCTTATGGTTTATAATGGTAATCGAAATTCTTAATTATATTCCCATCCTGGTCCTTTACATTCATCAACCGCTGGAAATCATCATACTCATAATGAGTAGTCATACCTTTGGGATCTGTCATACTCGTCATCCCTATCAAGGGTTCATAGGTATAGGTGGTAATCATAGTATCTTTAAATGTAGTAGTGCTATTTCGAATAGGTGCGAGGAAGGTATCTATAGCAGCTTTATTGACAGGAAAGCCATTAGCAAAATTGTTGACCGCCGTAGCCCCACCCAATGCAGTTACAATTGCAGCATAGTCGGCGTTCTTGATCTCCGCAATGGGGTATTGCTTATTGTAGCTCCAGATGTAATTTATAACAACTCCACCCGCTTTGGATAATGATAGAACATTTCCCCTGTCATCAAACTTATAATACACATCACGAATTTCATCCTGTCCGTTCAACGTATTTGTTTTAGACACGTCTGGAACCACAAGACTGGTTCCTGCGTCTAGCTTATAATCTGTTTTGGAAGTTATTGATGAGCCATTTTTTGCATTCGTCTGTAAAAGTGTTGTATTAATTTGATGATTATTGATCAATTTTAATCTTGCAGTCTCAGCTGTCCCACTTAAAGTAACATCATACGGATACTTGGTTTCAACGAGTAGGTTCTTATTGTCACTTCCTACAGAAGTGGTTTTGGTCAGTTGATAATGAATAGGTGTACGGCCATACGTATAGTCCTCAACTGTAATAATCGGGTTATTGGGATCATTGTAGTTTGTAGTTGTCTTCTTCTTTGGTTTGTCAAACCCTGTATATTTCGCAAAATAAGGTACCGTAGTAACAAAATTACAGGTCGTATTAGAGACTCCTCCGCTACTTGTAGGTCTTCCTGCAGTAGTCATGTTAAAATTATTGAATGGATTGTAATAATAATAGACACAGTTATCAATTCCGCCATCGGTATCATAAAAATCTTCTGGCAAATTATCCAGGCCAATATTCGATAGCGACTGAAAGCTTACCAAATCTGTATTTATTTCTTCCACAAATTCCTCTTCATTCTCTGAGTTCAAATGAGGGGACATATGGTTATATTCCAGTTTCTCAGTTTTTATTACAACACCACCATTAAAATACTGACGATCTAAGAGTTTTCCTCTTGTCCACTCCATAGGCTCAATCAGACCTTTGGTCTTATTTAAGTAGTACTGGCTAAAATATGGTCTATCAAATGAAAAGTGTGAATTCGTTCTTAAAGTTTGAGATGCATTATTAATATTCACATCAAACTCGTCAACAAACTCATAACCGGCCGCTGAGCCGGAAGTGGTTTCCAAAGGAAGAATAGAATTTGAAGAGAAATATTCTATCCATGAATTGGTGGTTGTGGTACCAAAAATCTTTTGTGTCTTATATTGAAAGTACTGAGGAAATGAAACAACTTGGCCCGACGTATAATTGGGATTTGATGGCATTGCACCTGGATTGGTATAGGTAAAGGTTTTTTTTCTAAGCAGGGAATTATCATGATTATAATAATTAATGTCTTTAATACGGAGTCCTCCTACATTTACCATCATTTTTTGAGGATCCATTTCACGCCAATTCACAAAAAAACTCAAGTTATACGGCTGATTGTCCGCAGGTGTATTTGGCTGTGTCACAAATGTCATAGCCACAGTCATTTCGTATTCCCCTGCGCCCAAACCAACCATATAGTCATCCTGTCCCGTTCTCGGTGGGTTACCAGAACCAGAGTAATTCATGTCTGTAGTATTAAATCGTCTTACCGTAACCCTACTATTATCAGGATTTATCCGCTCTAGTATAAACTCAACATTATTTGCAAAAGCAGGCAAACTTGCAGCAGAGCTGGCTAATCCAAAGTTTGTACCCACCGCCCAGTTCTTTGTTAGACTGGAGTAACCACCCCCGGCGATAGTAAAACGCTTTCTAAAATAGCGTTTACCATTGGCTGTCTGATCAGGCGCTGGATAACTGGTCAGATGGCTGTAACTACTTACTGAAATGGCAGAATATTTTTCTATAAAATTATCATCCTGATAATTTGCCAGTAAAAGATCTGGAATATTGATAATACCTGAAGTATTTCCTTCGTAAACAAATTCAGTTTTTCCTTTCTCCGGATAGGTAATGCTTTTCAATGAAAAAGCTTTCGCCGCTTCAGGCTTTACTCTCCGGTCTCCACCCAAATAATAGTTTGCTAATGTGGGTATGAAACCATTCATCCTGGTGTTATCTATATCATTGTAAAAACCATAGTGGTCTTGCGAGAATGAGTATTTCGACGGCATTCTTTCAAGCTCATTATAACTAAATGTATATTGGATTGGATCTTTTCCAGGAACAGTAATTTTAACTGCATCCAGCTTTAATCTTTTATATTTGTAGTTATTGGGAATGCTTCCCGCAAGAATAGGATTAACTATCGATAGAACATCGTAATAACTTCCATTAAAATAGCTATAAACAAATTCAATGTTCTTTACCAGATTATTCGAGTTGTCAAATACCTTGATTTGACTAAGTGCCCTTGTAGGCATATCATCTCTTGCTATTGTCAAGAATTCCAAGCGACCGCTCGAATACGTAATTGATTTTAGCCTGCTATCAGAAATGTTGGGGCTAGAAAAATTGGTATTCCCACTATACCCGCTACTACTATTAAATTTATAGTACTGATCAGATAACTTTTGTGTAACATAGGAGAAATTATCATAGTCATAAACGATGCTATCATTGTAATTATTCCTAATGGTCTTAATAAACCAACTATTCCGAACAACCTTTGGACCAAAAGCCGTGGCTTCTCCTGCAGTGAACCCATTCTTTCCAAAGTCGACAGAAGTACCATCAGGCAGTTTTAAATTCCAAAAATTTATATTATCATTTCCCGCTATGTTCTGCTTCGCGATTGCAATATCTTCCCTCGGAAAAAGAACGAATTTATTCATTGCCTGACTAAACATAAAGCGCCCCGAATATCCCAGTACCGAATAGTAGAATTCATCTGGCATGTAGTCGTGTAACGCATATTTTGCATTTTTTATTCGCTCGTATCGTTCCAACTGTCCGGAATTTGGTGTAGAGGTTATATTCGGAAGACTCATGAAATTATTAACTGTGTTAACTGAATTTGGTGTTGTCCTCATGTAGAGATATTCATCAGCAATACCTCGTATTTTCCTCGATACTTCACCCCCATAACTCAAATTCCAGCCAAGGCCTACCCAAGTTGCTTCCTGATCAACTCTGATACCTCCGGAATGGTAATCCAACCGAATAGGAACATTTACACCTTTAATGTTTATCTCAAAAAGCGGAATATTTATATTTGGAACCCCAGTATAAAGTGATACCGGCGTTTCAATATTCCTATTAAAAGCACTCACTTCAGGTGTATTAAACTTTACGTTTGGTAACACAGACTGTCCGTAGCTTAAAGTTTGAAAGCAACACAGTAAGCATATATATATCAATGTGTGGGAATTCAAAAAAAGTTTTTTCATGATATTATGGTTCTTTTGTTAGGTAAGCCACTTCTGACTTAAGTTTATTAATCTGTTCACTTTGCTTTTTGCTTTGCTCATGTTGATCAATGAGTATAAGTTGTTTAGCTACTTATCCAGTTAAAGTATTTTTTCATCTATCTTTTGTTTTCAAGATTTAATATTCGCTTTTCCATTTTTTGCATTGTTTGAGCCTGTAACTCGTTTCTCTTTTGCTGCTCAATCAAATGCAATGTTAGCTCCTCAATTTTCTGTAGGAGTTTAGCATTCATTTCTCCCAAATCAACACCATTAAGTTTCACTTGCTCAGCTGAAGGTATACCTAGTAAGTGTCCTTTTTCTTTAATATATTGCTCTGTTTCTTTTAAGGAAGGTAATTGGTAACCATTTGCAAAAACATAATCAGGCCAGTTGGCTGTCTCTACTTTAATTTCATGAGCCCGGATATTCCCATTAACTGCTAGTTTAGCATTAGGTGTTGTAGTTCCAATTCCAACGTTACCTTGATTTATAGTTAAATAAGTGCTTGCACCATTTCCCCAGGATTGTATATTAGAATTAGGATCCCGTTCCCACCATGTTTTAGTGTTTACATGAGGGGTTAAAAATGAAAAATCAACACTTATTGCATCATGAAATCTTGCACTGTACCAATCATTCCCATTTTGGGATCGATATAACCACAGCTTATTCATGAGATTATTTACAGTACTTGCTCCTGTTACTGAGGATATTTCAAGATAGTCTCCCTGATTAGGCCCTAAGTTTTGTGCAAACATTGATAAGGGCATCAGGAGAAGCGTCAGTATTAAGTTTCTAATTTGCATCTTTCTTATTGTTTAATGATTTCATTTGATCTTGAAATTGCTGTAATTTTCCTTCCTGCCTTTCAATCGTCGTCGATTGTTGCTCAACTTTCTTATTCAATTGTATCATTATGAGCGTCAATTCTTCTATTTTCTGTAATAATTTGGCATTCATCTCCCCTACATTTATGCCATTAGATTTAACTTCTTCTGCAGACGGAATACCCTGCAAATGCCCTTTTTCTAAGATGTGTTTTTCTGTTTCCGTAAGAGATGGTAATTGATAATCCTTAGCAAATACATAATCTGGCCAATTAGCTGTTTCCACTTTAATTTCACGTGCTCGTATTTTGCCATTAACCGCAAGTTTATACCCCTTTGTGTCAACAGTACCAATACCCACACTCCCAGAAGTTACCCTTAAACCTGCACCTTGAATGTCAACATAACTCTTGCCATATAAGGATCCTGGGTCTAATATTATACCGGTCTCCCATGACAGTTGTAATTGTTGATAATTTAAGCTTGCATCCCAACTCCCAGGTGTCTTATATATACCATATGCTAAGGGACGAGGTGAATACCAGGTAATTCCTGAGGCATCAGGAGCATCTATAACACTTTTAAAACTTAAATTAGCTCCTGGATTCATCGTCCCTATCCCAACATTTCCACTTGCCGGAAAAACATTGGTCTGGGCCTGTAAAAAATTAACGATCAAAAGTAGGCCAATCAAAATGAGTATTTTTTTCATATTTATTTTATCTTAGATTTAAGAAACTTTATATCCTCTTGTTGTTTTTCAATCCTTTCCTGTTGCTTTGACCTTTCCTGTTCATTCTCCTTCTTCATTTCAATTAAATACAAAGTCAGTTCTTCAATTTTTTGAAGGAGTTTAGCATTCATAGCACCAAGATCAATACCATTCGCTTTCACTTCTTCAGCAGACGGGATTCCTTGCAAATGCCCATTCTCTTTGATATGCTGCTCGGTATCTTTCAATGAAGGTAATTTGTATTCCTTCGCAAAAACGTAGTCCGGCCAATTAGCTGTTTCCACTTTAATTTCGTGAGCTCGTATTTTGCCGTTTACGGAAAGTTTTTCTGTTGGACTAGGAGTACCTATCCCTACATTATTTGTTGAAGAACTGATATGCAGGATATAATTGTTTTGACCATTGATGTTGTGATTTGAAATAGATAAATCATCTCCGGTTGAACCAGAATATCCTAGTGCCCAATTTCCAACATAATTTCCGTCAACAGGATCTTTTCTTGCAATTCTTAATCCACCCCATCCAATTGATTTAATAATCAAAATCCCTTCACTCCAGCCATCATCACTTCCAAAAACTTTTAAATTATTTTGGATTGTTGTCTTGCCGTTAACGTGGAGACTTGATACAGGGTTGGTTGTCCCAATCCCTACATTTCCACTTGCAGGAAAAGGGAAGGTATTGGTCTGCCCATATGAAATATTTAAAAAACCAAGAAGGGATAAAACTAACAGGCTCTTTTTCATAATCATCTTTTTATTTATTACTGCTTTTTTCAAGTTCATTAATTCTTCTATTTTGCAATTGCAACTGTTTATTTTGTTCAATAACATGCAAAGTTAGCTCTTCGATTTTCTGCAAAAGTTTTGCGTTCATTTCTCCTAAATCAATACCATTGGTTTTTACGTTTTGAGCAGAAGGTATTCCTGGCAAATGACCTTTTTCATTGATATGCTTTTCTGTTTCTTGTAGCGATGGCAATAGATAATCTTTAGTAAATACATAGTCAGGCCAAGTAGCAGTTAGCTTCACTTTAACTGATTCAGCAATCATACTTCCAGCAACCGCAAGTTTATATCCTTTTGGGTCAATAGTTCCTATTGATACATCTCCGTTAAAATAATTTAAGCCTGGGGAGTCAAAAAATGCTGTTCCACTTCTTGATAGACCATTTGAATTCACATATTGATCAAGAACTGTTTTGTAGCTATGTGCAGGGCCACCAATCTCCTGATAGGGCAATGGATTTGCTACGCCATCATAAATGGCATAACTAACTGGATAGGCAGATTTATAATGATAAGTTGTTCCGCCTCCTTTTAACCAGATTATAATACTTCCGGAAATATTAACCCCAGTAGCATCTCTCCATCCTGCAATAAAATTTACATTCTGAGAAAATCCATTATTTACTTGTTTAATATCAGCGTTAATAAATGCTGCCCCATTGCCCCATCTTTCTACGTGAAATTTAAAACTTGCAATTAGGCTTCCTCTCCACCCCCCGTCACCATGAACATCAGACCTACCTATCTCTAGAATTGAGGCGGCATTGTTTGTCCACCCACCGTCAGTCCAAAGCACCGGATAAAACTTATCCAGATCACCTTTAACAATAACAGAACCGGTTGTTTGGCCACATACATTAAGTGTTAATAAAATTAGCACCGTTAATAAAAAGCTATTTTTTCTCATAAATAATAGTTGTGTCGGAGACCGATTTACTTGTTATCTCCTGTTTTTAATTTTTTTACGTTCTCTTCCAGATCGTGAACCTTTGCCTTAAAAAATTCATTATCTTTTTTAATATCAATCATATATAAAGTCAGTTCTTCGATTTTCTTTAAAAGCTTCGCATTCATCTCCCCCAGATCAACTCCATTAGCTTTTACATCAGAGGCAGATGGAATACCGGGCAAATGACCTTTCTCATTGATATACTTCTCTGTTTCTTTTAATGAAGGCAATTGGTAGTCTTTAACGAATACATAATCCGGCCAATTCGCGGTCTCTACTTTAATTTCATGTGCCCGTATCTTGCCATTAACAGAAAGTTTTTCTAAAGGAGTTGTTGTACCAATACCTATATTTCCAGTAATCCCCATAAACATTGCTGTTTGGTAAACTAACGAAGAGTAACTGGATTGAAATGGTGCATATTGGAACTGAAGTCCTGCGCCTCCATTATCAACATTTGCGGTAAGCCTTACTCCATAAGAACTGGTAACATTTGAATGGTTAACCATTTCTAATGCCATATGACCATTTCCTAAATGCCCCAGACTAAGGCGTTCGAAGTTATATGTTCCAGGTATTAAAATTTGTTTAGATAAAATATTTGCACTTACATCACCTATCTGTAATCCAACTGCGGGATTGGCAGTTCCAATACCAACATTTCCGCTTGTTGGAAATGTGTTAGTTTGACCAAATAATAATTTAGACATTGACAACAATGTTAATAGAAGGAGTTTTTTCATATGATTTTGATTTTAATCAATACCTAACTAAAAACTATACAATCGCTCGATGCCCTGTAATTAAAGCTTAAAAGAAAATACAATAAGGGCTTGGAATCTGGAAAAGCAATGGCTTTCCACAATGAGAATGGTTGAGTTTGAGCGCATAGTAGAGTCGTTAAATTAATGACAACTAATATATAAATTTATTATAAATTATGTACTAGCTTTTTTCAAAAGACGACTGACTCTTTCTTAATTTTTCACTTTAATAATATAGATCTTCATTATTAAAATATTTTATTGCAGGGTTATAAAAAGGGTAACTACTGAGCTGATTTTCTTTCCAAAGACTCTAATCGGCTAGTCAACTTTTTGATCGCATCATTTTGCAACTCAAGATTCAATTGTTGAACTTTTTCTTTCTTTTCCTTCTCAATCAAATGCAACGTCAATTCTTCTATCTTTTGTAAGAGTTTAGCATTCATTTCTCCTAAATCAATGCCATTAACTTTTACTTCCTCTGCGGAAGGTATTCCCGGCAAATGGCCTTTCTCATTGATATACTTCTCAGTTTCTTTTAAGGAAGGTAACTGGAAGTCTTTAGCAAAAACATAATCAGGCCAGTTCGCAGTCTCTACCTTAATTTCATGTGCTCGTATTTTGCCATTAACAGAAAGTCTCTCTTTTGGTAATGCAGTACCAATACCAACATTACCACTAGAATTAATAAAAAAAGTAATTGCATTGGTTCCACTATTATAGATTCCAAACCCTCCATGATTTGAATAAATAGTATGATATGTAGTATTATCTTCTTTATACATCAAGATCTCAGTAGAATTTATGCCGTTCGATCTAAGAAGTATAGTTTGTGGAATGGTCTGTTGTGCCAAAACATGGGTCGACACAAAGGAGGCGATTAATAATAGAATATTTTTCATTAATTCTCAATTTTTAATGTTTTGAATTTCTTCATCAGGAATTCAACCTGATCTTCGAGTTTTTCATTTCTAGCTTCCTGTCTCTCAATTTGTTTATTTTGCCCAATAAGATGCAAAGTCAACTCTTCTATCTTTTTTAATAGCTTAGCATTCATTTCTCCCAGATCAACACCATTAGCTTTAACCTCTTCCGCGGATGGAATATCTGGTAAATGACCCTTATCCTTAATATGCTTTTCAGTTTCTTTTAGTGAGGGCAATTGATAATCTTTAGCGAAAACATAATCCGGCCAATTGGTCGTTTCTACTTTAATTTCATGAGCCCGAATTTTACCATTAACTGAAAGTTTTTCTCGAGGATCTGTTGTACCAATACCAACATTTCCTACGGCAGCATTCTTGCTCGAAACAATAATTACATCTCCATTAGATTTAAAACTCATAGGAGCATAATATCCTGCCGATCTTATTGCATAAAACTCTAATGATGACTCTCCATTAGGAGTATTTGAGAAGTAACCATCCTTTCGGTGACTCAAAACCCAAGCATAAGGTTTTGAGCTCGAAACAGCCGACTTATCATTTATTGAAAACATAATGTCATTGTAGGCATCCGAGTTACCATCACCTGTTAATGTTATCCCCTTTCTCAAGGTTCCGGTTCTAATTTCTAATAAGTCCTGAGGAGTTGTTGTTCCTATACCAGTATTCCCCGCTGGCGGAAAAGTATTGGTTTGTGCACATATTTTTGAAATTGATAAAATGCAAAAAGGGATTAATAAATATTTATTCATCGTTATAAGTTCATAATTTCAATCATCTTATTTATTCAATTCGTTTTCAAGCTTTTCAATACGTTTGTTTTGCTCGATAAGATGCAAAGTCAACTCTTCTATCTTTTTCAATAGTTTCGCATTCATTTCACCCAAATCAAGACCATTTGTTTTTACCTCTTCGGCAGATGGAATATCTGGTAAATGGCCTTTGTCTTTGATGTGTTTCTCCGTTTCTTTTAGTGAGGGCAATTGATAGTCTTTAGCAAATACATAATCCGGCCAATTGACATTTTCGACCTTAATCTCTCTGGCACGAATATTTCCATTAACAGCCAATTTTTCCCCAGCATTTCTAATACCTATACCAATATTTCCCGAATTCTCAATTACAAAACGCTCGATTCCCCCAGTATATATTCTTGTTCTACCTTCAACAGAATATAATACTATATCATTTGCGTCTGGATTTCCAGAAGCTTGCTTATAAAAATAGGTCTGTTTCCCTATATCATTTTCTAAAGTAAGTCCGGTTCGTGCAGCAATATTATTTGCGGTATTCCTTAATGTAACTGTAGTAGCATAATTGGTATTTGCATTTGAAATAAACAGAGAGGTCGTAGGACTAATGGTACCTATGCCTACATTACCAGTCTCAGGAAAAGTATTGCTAGCTTGAGCAAATGACAACATAGATGAAAACATCAATCCTATTAAAATTAAAAGTCCCTTCATATTATTTGAATCTTGATTTAAGTTCATTTATATCCTTTTGCTGTTGCTCAATTAACTTTTCCTGTCTTTCCGTCTTTTCTTGTTGTTTAGATCGTTCCTGATCATTCTCTTTTTTGATATCTATCAAATGCAAAGTCAGTTCTTCTATCTTTTGTAATAGCTTAGTGTTCATTTCGCCCAGATCAACACCATTAGCTTTTACCTCCCCTGCAGATGGAATACCAGCTAAATGGCCTTTTTCTTTAATATGCTGCTCCATTTCTTTTAAGGAAGGCAATTGGTAGTCTTTCGCAAATACATAATCTGGCCAAGTTCCCTGCAATTTCACTTTTATGGATTCAGCAATCATATTGCCTGCAATCGCAAGTTTGTATCCTTGAGTGTTTATAGTCCCGATTCCAACATCTCCGTCTGGACTTATAGACATCCTTAGATTGCCTGCAGTAAAAAACCTAAGTCCCCCATACGCTGACAAATATCCAAGAGGGTCCCTCCCAGGCTCATTATACCACCCTAAGCCATAGTGGCCCACAGAGGATCCAGAATATGTAAACCTGTATGTTGAACTGTTGATAGTTGCCCCTATACCTATACCGGGTGCATTAAGCGGCATATCCGTTTGGGCCTTAGCAATTATGCTAAAACCCAGACACAATAAAAACAAGTATTTTTTCATTTGATTTCTTTTAATTTATTATTAGATAATAAGCCTTTTAATTCTTTATTTTCAGTGCTCAGCTTATTTACTTTTTTATCTAAGTCAATAAGGTACAAAGTCAACTCTTCTATCTTCTTTAAAAGCTTTGCGTTCATCTCGCCTACATTAATCCCATTAGATTCAACCTCTTTTGCAGAAGGCATATCCGGCAAATAGCCCTCTTCTTTAATGTGCTTCTCTACACTTTGAAGAGCTGGTAAATTATAATTCTTCGCAAAAACATAATCCGGCCAGTTAGCTGTTTCTACTTTAATTTCATGAGCTCTTATCTTTCCATTTACCGAAAGTCTCTCTTTTGGTGATTTAGTGCCAATACCCACATTTCCATTCTCTATGTAATGATTACCTGCTCCCGAAACCATTAAATTACCTGAAGAACTTAAATCGTTATCTAAAACTGTGGGTCCATAAAAATCTGGAACCACCACACCAGCGGGGGTAGCATTTATTTTTATTTGATTATAAGTAGTTATAACATCAACCTTATCTTGCATATACGTTATCCTAACTTTATATTCCGAATATTCTCTGATATCCAGATACACGGGTAATACTTTATTTATCTCCCCGCCAAGGCTAGTAGTTAAATTTGTAGGGGTTCCTAATGAAATCTTTGCATTGTGCATAATGCCATGTGATTCTGTCAGTTTAGCAAGTGCAGTTCCTGAATTAGCACCGCGTCCGTAACCATTATCAATAATGTATCTTTCATAACCTGTTGAATATAACTTATGGAATAATTCTACTATAATTATTCCTCCATATTGCCAATGATAAGAATTGTACCCTAAAGCCAAAATTTCGTAGCGAAGGGGCTGTGCGCCATTTGCTGAAAGAGAATTTATAACTGTAGTTTTAATGCCACTCTGGTCTGTACTGACTTGCGAGAAAGAAGAGAAGGCTAAAAACAGTAATGTTATAGAAAGACAAGATGATCTCAGAATGAGATTAATGGGGTTTGAGCGCATAATAGAGTCGTTAAATTATTGACAACTAATATAAAAAATTATAATCTAAAAACTATTGCTCATCTGGAACATCGGCAAATACATCGCAATAAGAATTACCCCAACCACTAAACCTAAAAAAATAATGATCAATGGCTCCAATAAACTGCTAATGGTATTGGTCTTATATTCCACTTCCTCGGTATACTGTGTGGCTATTTTTTCAAAGAAATAATCCATTCTGTTTACTTCTTCACCAACCTTAATCAACTGTATCATCTTGGCAGGATAAAACGAAAAAGCAGATAAGCTTTTATGCAGGGATTCCCCATGCAAAATATCCTGCTCAACCTTTAAAAGTGAAGTTTCTATGGGGTAATAATTAATCATTTGTCTCACTAAAGCTATTGAACGAAGCAAAGGTGTGTCTGTACTAACCAGTAAACGCATGGTATTTGCGAAACGGGCAAGGTATATTTTCTTAACCAAATCTCCTACAACAGGTATTCTTAGCAACATTTTTGAGGAAAGATCCCTGAACCAATCAGATTTACGCTTAAGAAAGTATAGTGTCAACAGGCCTGCAAAAAAAAGTATCACAAAAATGAAATACTTATCAAACCATCCCGAAAAACTAATGATTGCCGCGGTGATCCACGGAAGCTTCCCTCCAAACCTTAAAAAAACATCTGCAAACATAGGAACCACAAACTTGATCATAAAGAATACTGCGCCCAAGGAGGAAAGCAAAACAATTGCCGGATACGTAACCGCACTCACAATTTTTCTACGCTGCTGGATTTTACTCTTATAATATTTGGCCAGATCTGTTAATACCTCTCCAAGTTTACCTGTCTCTTCGCCTATACGAATGCTGTAATATTCATAATCACTAAACCGTTCTGTTTCCTTTAAAGCCTCAGATAAAGCCAGTCCAGATAAAATTCTTTGTCTTATGCCCTCAAATAAAGCCTTGTCTTTCGCTTGTTCCTGATCAACAAGGATCAATTCCAGGGAAGTCCTTAAATCTATCCCAGAAAGCAATAATGTGCTCAACTCTACATACAATCCCTCTTTCTTCTTGTCAGAAACCTGTTTACCCCCAAAGCTGATCTCCTTATTTAAGAAAGCAAAAACATCCTTACTATCCTGCTTGTCTTTTGGCTGCTTTTTTTTCTGATACCGGGATATATCTATTGATGACATAGTTTCTAAAATAAATCTTGAGCGCTATAAATTTTTAAGTATTGGAGTGGGATGAGATCCCCATCTAATTGCGTTTTGAAACTCAACAGATCGATCTCCCTGCCCTCTTCAACCAACTCACTTTCAAATGAACAATTAAAATCCTTGACCTGAAGTTTAAATGTATCAATTCCGAGAGAAAACTGATCCCTCAAAATATAATCGTCTTTAAAACTATAGGTAACAATTCCATCTTTTACTTCGAAAAAAACACCATCTGATGTTTTAACAATACTCCTGGCCTTGATAAAATCCTGTTTCAGCAACTTGTCAATTGTGGTTAAGGTAGCAACCCTTTCCTGTTTCTTGTTAAAAGTAAAATAAGAGCCACTTACAATCCGGTATGCCGTAAAAGTAATTGCAATGGCAATAGCTGCAATCAGCATCGCTATGGTTACCTCCATCAAAGTAAAGCCCGGCAGTTTCCTATTAAGGTTCATCTTCAATACGTTTAACAATTTGCTTTACAACGCCTATTTCTTTTCCTTGTTCTTTTGCAGTAACTCTAATTAATATCAAATCAGCATACTCCTCATATGGAAGAATCTCCTTTTGGAGCGTGATACTGTCTACCTGCACACTGCTTTCCGTCCAATCATGATCCAATTTACTCTGTTGTATAATCCCAATAGCAAGTGCCCTGGCCTGTTGTTGTTTTAGGGATGGTGAAGATTTAATTACATTGGTATAAATGCCGGTTGCAATAACAAATACAATCATAATAATTACCATGGCAACAATTACCTCCAGTAAAGTAGATGCAGTTACTTTATTTGTCATCAATTTAGCCATTTCAGGATTTTTTGTTCAGATTTGTTTCCTTTAAATATAGGAGAACTCAGGTAATATTTACTTAACAGTTTCCGGTTCAAAGTAATGTCAATGAGGTAATTCTCATAAAGCGTTGAGGGCGTTTGCATCACAAACCGGTTGGCATATACTTTACCATAGACTTTCACTGTACGCTCTACCTTGATATAGCCAGCATATATTTCTCCATTTACAAGTGTGTTTTTACCTAAAGAAACTAACGTTTGCAAGTCTGTCCGCTTTGATTCATGCCCTAGCAATATTCCAGAAAAATGACTTGCTGAATCTAGACTTACCTTTGCCTGAATCTGGGAGCTATCGGGTTTAAATACCCCTGCAAATGATGGATAATGGAAATCGCAGTCTCTGCCAATAACAATAGAGTCACGAGCAAAAAGTTGGCAAGAACCTTTAAAACCAGATTCAATCACTATTGCCCTTGCATAGATCTGGACGTCCTCTAATATTGCACTTGAACTGATTTTAACAGTTGTGTCTGAAACCAAAATTATCTTTCCACGTATTTTCACCTGACTAATCTCTTGCTGATCAGAAGTTAATTTGTATATCAGTTCTTTGTTAAAAAAAGAATTACTAATAGAATCTTTAACATCGAAGGGAATGCCGTCCATAGGTTTCAGATAGGTTTCAATTCTTTTTAACAGCTCATCATCTAATGGAGGAAGTTCTCTTCCGCTGGGCTTAATGCTACCTTTAATCAACTCCTTTCCCTCGTATGGCCTTCCGTCTACATACGCTTGCTTTAGTCCCGCCTTTGGTAATTCACCATTACCTGTGATCTGGGTATTTCCACTAACAGATAAGGGTCTGTCTTCATCTGCAAGATAAATTGCCCCTTGATCCTGAAACATATTTCCACTAAGAAAGGAACGCTTTAAAGTATCCTTTAACTCAAATGACTTCAGTGTTTGAAGGTCAAAAACGCCCCATCTCACTTTGTTTAAAATCAAACTGTCTTTTTGATCGCCATATAAGTCGAGGATTTTATCATCATCGTATGTATCAAAGCCTTCTGAAAGCAAAATTGCAGTGCCTGACTCCATATTAGTCATCAGCTTATCCATTCGATTTTTTTTTTGAACCTCAAGTCTGTAATAAAAAGCGATGGTCAATAAGGATGCTGAGATCACTGCGATAAGCAAAGAGACGATGATTACAATATAAAGCGCAGCAGCTTTAAGCATTACTTGTGTTCCAATTTAAGCACCTTCTCTTTTAGAACTTCGATTTCCTTTTGCTGACTGATTAGGTATAAAGTTAATTCCTCTACCTTTTTTAAAAGTTTTGAATTCATCTCGCCAAGATTTTGACCATTCTTCTGAATTTCTGCTTCTGAAGGAATTTCAGGCAGGTGCTTATTAAGCTTAATAAATGTTTCTACTTGATTCAAGGAGGGAAGATTGTACTGGTCGTGAAATACATAATCCGGCCAGGTTCCCTGTAATTTTACTTTTATGGATTCAGCGATCATATTGCCCGCAACTGCAAGTTTGTAGCCCTGCGGATCAGTAGCTCCGATACTCACATTACCGCTTGCGTCCTCAACAACCAATTTTCGCCAAGGATCCCATTGAGATGCAGTATATGAACCTGTTCGGTAAAAAATGTTGCCATCTGTAAAACTTAATTGATTGGCCTTACCCCCACTAGCATCTGCCCACTGTGCTAAGGTTAGTACTCCAGAATAACTCCCTACACCAGGCACACCAATAACAGTGCGCAATTTAAAATCAAAGCTTAACTTCTTTTTAAAAAAGTTTACAGAATCATTTACTGAGCGGGTATCCTGTACCACCAGGTAGGTGGATTGACTATGGCCTTTTAATGCAACAATCAATAAAAAGCAAAGAATAATGTTTTTTTTCATGAGCGTTAAGTGTTAATTATTATTGAATCTGACTTTCTGTATGTTTTGTGGTTTTCTTAGAAAAAATATTCCTGATAAATTTCGGAAGAATATGAGGTTTAGCTACTAGTTTTCCTTTTTTAAAGTAGGTGATTTTAGTACTGTCGCCAAGCAAGATAGTTTGCTTACCGTTTAGCAAATCGTTGCGATACTTCCCCTTTTCAGCCAGTCTTCCTAATGAATCATATTTTGAATAAGTACCATTCCTTTTACCTGAATCCCAATAATATTCTTCTTTTAACTTCCCTGCTTCATCCCAGCTCTTCCATTTACCTGTCTTTAAACCCGCATTGAATGCCCCCCATTCTTTTAGGCTCTTGTTTAAAAAAAACTCCTGATAACGACCATTCAACAACTTACCACTATACCCTCCCTGGGTAGACTTGATTAAGTTGGTCGAAAACCAATAATACAATCTATCAGATTCAACATAGATCTTATGTGTAGGTTTAACATAAGCTACTACGGTATAATTATCATGATTGACTATTATTTTATGGGTTAGAAAATCTTTACTTGAATATTGCCCCATCGCCATATTGGCACCCAGGATAAAGATCATTACTAAGAAAGAGATGCGTTTATTTAATTTGCTCATTGTCTGATGTATTTCTTTTTGCCTTGCCAGCTTACCAATATGGAATCTTTTCTGTTTTGAAGTAATTTCACGCCTTCAAAAGTTTGACCCTCAGCAGTCATTTGCTCACGACCATTTATCACGAGTATAGCAACAAGCTTCTTTGTTGTGGGATTAACAATATATCCCGAATACTTAATTACACTCCAATCTATTGGAGGCGGCGGCGGAGGTGGTGGATTGAAATTAGCGGGGACGGCTGCAACAACTCCAATATTTTCAGGCGCACTGTTAACCACCCCTAAAAATGGGTCCCTATAATTTAGTGCTAATTTAAATGTATCATTTTTTACAAGGTATTGATCATATGGTTCCTGCGTTACTTTGGCGGATTTGAATCCTGGTTCATAGTCCGCTTCAGTTTCATTAAATAAAACCTTGTAAATGATAATACCCCACACCGCAGCTACTGCACAGATAAGCAGATAGGTAAGTTTTTTATTCTTTGCGGCTTGCATGGGTTATTGGATTAAAAAGCTTCTCTGTTCACTAAATGCTCCAAAATTCCCAGCCTCATCTATTGCCCTAACCTGCCAAAATAATTTCTCGCCACTCTTGCCTTCTGTAAAGGAGTATGTAGCTGCAGTTAATATGATAGGGAAAGTTGAACTGTAAACGGATGACCCATCACTTTTAAAAACATAAAGCTGGTATTTTTTTGCTTCAGCTAACGCTTCCCACTTAAGGGTTACATTTTTGGATACAACCTGCTCATTCGTTGGTGAAGTCAGAAAAACTACACCTGGAGGCGTTTTATCTAAAGTTACACTTTGAATTACCGACCATTTCGACTCTACAGTTGCATTCATGGCTTTTACTCTCCATCGATAAACTTTATCTTTAGTTAGAGTTACGTTAAATTCCTGATTTGGGGTTGATTTATTAAAAAACAAAATAGTTTCATCTTCAAAATTTGAAGTGTCAATTTGTAACTGATACTTGTCTGCCCCAAATAAAGCAAGCCATTTGAAAACAGAATTGCTTTGATTTGTAATCAAATTATTGGCTGGCGACTGTAATTGTACCTGTTGATCCTCAATCGAGCTGGGTTGTATTATAAAGGCGGCCTTACCATATGGGGTTTGTGAGCTTCCATTTTCAGCTCTAACGCGCCACTGGTAATTACCGGGATCAAGTGTATAACTAAACCTGCTCTTTGTGATAATGGTATCAAGAATTAGCCGAGCAGGGTTGTTAAAATCAGGTGTTGCTACCTGTAGCCTATATTGTAACGCATTATCAACTTCTTCCCACCAAAAGGTCTGTGCATAAACAGCACTTTCAGTACCATTAGATGGGGCAAGCAGCGTTACATTCTTCTTCTCAATAGAAGGCTCAATAAATTCTGTACATCCTGTTGAGAGCAAGACGAGTCCTAAGAGGACTTGAGAGATGTTTTTACGAATTATCATAGGGCAATAAATATAATAAACTTTGAGAAGGTTTTTAAAGGATGCTCCGAATTGTTGAAGCATAACAAAAAAGCCACTCGATTGAGTGGTTAAATCAATATGATTTCAAATTATCAATAATAGCAAACGCTAGAAACATCTTGTCAAAAATACATCATCTTCAATCCTATGAAAAAGCTCGACATCAAGACTAAGGATGAAGCTCAGTAAAAATGAGAAAATATAAGCACTAAAAGATGCATCTCAATTAACTTTTAGTACTATAATACGGTAATTGTTTTTCCTTCTACCTTGAATTTTACATCGCCAGTTAACTCCAGGATGTGAAGTATCTCTGAGATTTTTCCATATTTGGATATGGTACCGCCAAAAATCTGTTTGCCGGCTTCTTTATTTTGATAAACAACATCCACGTTGTACCATCTTGATATTTTCTTCATGATATTTTGAAGAGGTTCGTTTCTAAAAGAAAATTCTCCTTTTTTCCACGCAATAACATCATTGGGGTCCACAACATTCACTTTAATCGCCGTTCCTGAATTCACAGCCTGTTGTCCGGGTTTAAGTGTAACCTGGTTAACCTGAACACTACCTTCAAGCAACGTTGTATTTGTAAACTGGTCATCAGAATAGGCGCTGATATTAAACCGTGTTCCAAGTACTTTTACAGTTTGTGTTTTACTTTGTACTAAAAATGGATGCAATTTATCTTTAGCAACTTCAAAGTAGGCTTCGCCGTTCAGCTCTATTCTACGCTCTTTAAGCCAATGAAAAGAAATCGGATATGTTAGAGATGAAGCGGCGTTTAGCCATACTTTCGTGCCGTCCGGCAACGAGAGCTTATATTGTCCGCCACGTGGCGTTAGAATGGTATTTGAAATTTCAGAATATGAGCTTTTGCCCCCGTTCTGTAACGGGGGCAGCTCATGTCGAGAGGTATAAATAATTTCTCCTTCTTTGGTTTTTGTTATTTGAGTGGTAGATTGTAGGGCCAGCAAACCAATTTTAGCATTTAACAAATTGATCTTTTTACCATCGCTCAAAATGAGTACGGCGGTATTTTTTCCCGGATCAATGTTATTTACATATGTTTTATTCGAAGTGTCTTTAGTGAAGAAATAAATAAAAACACCCAGGACGATGATCGATGCTGCTGAAACTGCAACCCGTAATGGCCAGCTTATCATTCTGGCGGTTTCTGGCTTAGTAGCTTTAAGAATAGGTTGCCACATCTGATCATCGATAGTTTCCAGATCAATCTGTGACAAACCGGACCGCTCATCCTCACGGAATTTGTGCAGCCAGTAACGCACTTTTTCAAGTTCCCGATCGGAGCATGTCCCGGCCTGAAATCTCTCCAATAAGTCCTTTACTTGTTCATCGTTCATAATCTACCCTATGCGTTTTTTAAGATAATCATAACAAAGACACCTCAGAATTAGGAATCGGGTACACGAAAGGAAAAAAAATATTATTTCAACATGCCTGTTAAAAAAGCATATATAAAAAGGAACAGTCCAAGTTTTCCCCGAAGTGTTTTCAACGCCCTTTTAATTTGAGTAGCTACCGTATGTTCGGAGATATTTAAGCGATCTGCTATTTCTTTGTTACTTAAATATTCCTGGCGTCTCAATTGAAATATTTCGCGCATTTTTTCTGGCAGGTTGTTGATCTCTTTTTCAATTAATGATTTAAGATCTTTTTCCCTAATGCGATAGTCCGTTTGAGCAGGTGCATTGTCTGTAATTTCTTTGAATGATGAGATGTATTCCTGAGTGATGGCCACATGCCGAAAAACATTCAGGACACGGTTTAAAACAGCCTTGTAAAGATAGCCAGAAAGTGTAGTTTGAATATTTAAATTACTCCTGGAATTCCATAAATGGACATACATCTCCTGGATAATATCTTTAGCACTTTCGCTGTCCTGAAGCTTTTTATAGGCATAGATGTAAAGCAGGCTATTGTACCGGTTATAAATCTCGGTAAATGAATGATGATCCCCTGCCTTCAGGAGGTCTACAAGTTCAGCGTCTGAAAGTGTTCTACAATCATTCATTTATAAGGTTTTCTTTCAACAATGATCTTTTAGAGCTCATTTAATGAAAAAAGAAGCGGCGCTGCCTAAATTAATGGACAGTCGCCGCCTCCTAAATTAACGCTCTCACCTCAAGATTATAAAAAATATTCTAAACTATCAAGGGTAAAATCACAATAACCTTAGAGTCAGTATTTTTAAAAAACATACAACCCTGGATTCAATTTATTTAAATATAGATGTTGTTGAGAAATGTCGCTTGATCCATTATTTTTAGATTCTTTTAGGCACACGCGGAATTCTTGGAAAAAACAAAAAAGCAACTCGATTGAGTGGCTTTTACGGGCCGGACGGAACTCACACAAGCCCAAAACAACCTTTAAATCAATACCTTACAAGTCCCTCAGTGAAAACTCCCTGAATTACTCACGATTTCAAATTACCATATAACGGCAACCGCTATTCTACTAAAATAGGGAATTATTTGTTAAATTTAAATAGCTTACAGCATTGACTAATAACCTAGCCTGAATGGTTATTAGATTGTCTTTTCAAACAAACTATCCATTAATGGTCACAAAGTTTGTCTCCTCATTTGAGTTCTATACATATTCACGTCTGCCATGTTAGCGAATATACAGATAGATTTGAATGTTTAAATTACAGAACCATCTCCTATAACTAAATTAACCATTTATTCATATTGCAATTACCATCTTTTATGTCGAAAGCGATCTGATGATGTTTATTACCAGATGAAGCTTTTATACTATCAAACAATTGTTTAAAGTCTGTAGGGATATGTTCATCTTCTTTGGCGGCTTCAATTTTTCTAGCTTATTCAAAAAAATTAATGTGTGATTATCATAACCCAAAAATACATCCGTACATTTTATTGATAGTTCACTCAACTGTTTTATACGTTCTTTTTTGCCATCTACTTCAGCAAATAAGGTTCCGTCATTTTTAAATTTTTTGAACCTTATCATAAATAGATTTTTTTCAACAACAGTATCCAAAATTACTTGATCGTTACTTTAATATTAATGGATCATTCGAGGTAAATGGCTCTAGAAGAATCAAAGTATACTTTAATTTCGTCATCCGTAGGTTTACATCCTATACATAGAATACACGCTAACCAAAATTCTATCTTATTTTTCATGGTTAATTATTTAACTGGAAGGAGAATAATCATCTCTTGCGTTGCAAACCTTTTACTGAGGGAAAATGCTTTCGTTTTGAACACTGTGAAATCCACTGCAAAAATCAACCTGTTGCCTATAGCCGCAGTGAAAACGAATTGCACATTAACAGCATTTGAAAGGTTCCAGTGCTTTGGTAACATCATATCTCTTCATTGCTTTTTCAAAAATTCTGGCACATTGTTGGTTATACGCATACCGGTATTATATTAAACCTTCGGCAATTGTCAACAAGCTATGCGCCAAAATAATCATCCTATACCTGAAAACGAAATGGCAAGACTCATCCGTCTAGCTGAACTCGATATTGACTACAGCAGTTTATCTGAAAACTTTAAAGATCTCACCCGCCTAGCCGCCAAAATAGCAGGCACAGAAATCTCCCTGATCAATCTAATTGATTCCTATACACAATGGACACTTGCAAACCATGGAATTGAGGTGGATCAGACGACAAGAGAGGAATCTGTCTGCCAGTATACAATCATGAACGACGATCAATTTGAAGTAAAGGATCTTTCCAAAGATGTAAGGTTTAACAAAAACAAATACGTAGAGGCCCCTTTATCCTTACGGTATTATTTCGGCGTCCCATTGAAGGATCAACAGGGTCTGAATATTGGTGCACTTTGCGTTCTGGATACAAGACTTAAGACACTTAACCCGGAAAAAATAGAACTGCTGAAGATCATTGCAGCAGAAATAGTCAACAGGCTGAAGGCTTATAAGGCTATGGATGAATTACGTGATCAGGTTAAACAGGCTGATGAATCCAGGAAAAAAGTTGCCCACGACATCAGGGGGCCTCTTGCGGGCATAATCGGCTTATCGCAGATCATAGCTGAACAAGGCAAAACTGCCCATATTGACCAGGTGATCGATTTTATTAACCTGATCCACACAGGCAGCAAATCCATCCTGGATCTTGCTGACGAAATTCTCAGCCAGGAGCATGAAACCAAACAGCTCAGTAGCCAGCATTTGAATCTCAACAGCTTTCGTGATAAGCTGAAACAGCTGTACGACCCTCAGGCCGTCACCAAACAACTACAGTTGCAGGTCAGTGTCAATCAGGACACCCAGTACATCCCCTTTTCCAAAAACAAGCTTCTACAAATTACAGGCAATCTGATCTCCAATGCAATAAAATTTACGCCAAATAAAGGAAGGATCCTGGTAGATCTGGATTTGATTGTCAAATCTGATCAAAATAACCTGAATATTGCAGTTTCAGATACCGGAGTTGGTTTAACCGAAGAAGAGATCACCCGGATCCTCAGGGGAGACAGCCATACCACGGCGGGGACAGGCGGGGAAAAGGGATATGGATTCGGTCTTTCATTGGTAAAACACCTGATTGAAAAACTCAACGGGCGATTGGGAATTCACTCTCAGATTGGTCAGGGGACTACTTTTAAAGTGGAACTCCCTTTGAGTAATTTATAATTTATTATCTTTAGGGTATCACCCTAATGTAATGAATCATGCGCTTAAAATTTCATTTGCCCTTAACACTTCTGTTTTTTTCTTTCCAATTCCTGCAAGCTCAGGATCAGAATATCGGTTCTGATGAATTGTTTACCAAAGCACGCAGCGCGGCATTTGATCAAAAAGATTACCCCAAGGCAATTTCGCTAAGTAAGCAGGCCCTTGCAAAAAGTCCCGATTATGCAGATATCAGGATATTTCTTGGCAGAGTTTATACCTGGAATAAACAACCAGATAGTGCCAGACAGGCATTTAGTCAGGTTTTAAATAAACAACCAGATAATGCGGATGCGTCACTGGCTTTTGCCAGCCTGGAATTTTGGGAAGGCAATTCTGAAAAGGCACTTGAACATGTAAACTCCGGGTTGAAGCATCATAGCGATGCCAGTGATCTGTTGCTGCTGAAGGCAAAGGTCTTGAATGACCTGAAGAGATGGCCTGAGGCCAATATAGAGATAGAAAAGGTAATCAAGGCCGATCCAAACATGACTGAAGCAAGAACACTTGCGGCCAGGGTAAGGGAGAATTCCTCAAAAAACAAAATCGGGGTCAACTACGACTTTATCTATTTCGATAAACAATTTGATGATCCCTGGCACCTGGTAAGTGTGGACTACAGCCATCAAACTGCCCTGGGCTCGGTCATTGGTCGTATAAATTACGCCAACAGGTTCAAAAACAATGGGGTTCAATTCGAGATTGACGCCTACCCTCGCATTTCCAATAACTTTCAGGCTTACATCAGCGGAGGATATTCCAATAATGTCGGGGTGTTCCCCCAGTACCGGGCAGGTTTTTCATTGTATGCCAATTTGCCTGCAAGTTTTGAAGTAGAAGCCGGATTCAGGTACCTTACCTTTGGTGAATCTACCTGGATCTATACCGCCTCTGTTGGTAAATATTACAAAAGCTTCTGGTTCAATTTCCGGACTTTTCTCACCCCTTCAAATAATGAGGTTTCCCAGTCGTTTGCCTTAACAAGCAGGTATTACTATGGCGGTGCAGATGATTACTTCAGTTTACGGCTGGGCACAGGTCTTTCTCCTGATGATCCGCAAAACAATGTGCTGATTGGCAATGCAAACTATAAGCTAAGGTCAAACAACATCACTCTGGGATACAGGCGCGCGTTCAAGTCCCTGAATATTCTAATCGTTAACCTGGGAGTTGACAATCAGGAATATAAATTGGATACCAGAGGAACACAGATTGACCTTGGTCTGGGATACATCAGACGCTTTTAGTGATGTCAAAAAGGAGAAAAATACTGACCCTACTGGCTGTTATTGCGGCAATCCCCTTACTGATGTGGCTGCTCTGGCTTTGCACGCCTAAAACAAAAATGGTGGCGGCAATAATCGACAAAACGGTCCTGACCACCCGTGGCCAGGAACACATTTCCTTAACCTGGATCCTGAACCACCAGAAATTCACCAAAACCAGTACCAAGTCTTATCAGATTGCAAAGGACTATTTCGGTTTTTTCCCCCTGGACAAGGAGAACTTCCGCTTAAAAGGCTTGGAACGATTTAATCCTGATCAGTTGAAACAGCTGAGTGAGGATGCGGACATGGTGTATTTTACAGATACCTATGGCATTTACAACAATGAGTGGTATAGCCAAAAGAATAATACCGAGCGCTCCGGCATGATTTACGGAGGAATGAGCAGCCAGGACATTGAACTACTGAGGCTGATGAAAGCCAAAGGCAAACTGATCATTACCGAATTCAATAGCATTGGAAGTCCTACACACCTGGATACCCGCCTGAGGTTCGAAAAGCTGTTTGCCATGCGCTGGACAGGCTGGACCGGACGCTTTTTTGACAACCTTGACAGTACAAAAAACAAGGAACTACCAAGATGGTTAATCCGCAATTACAAAAGGGACAACAACAATCAGTGGCCATTTACAAAAGCAGGAGTTGCCTTTGTAAACGATAAAGATCAGGTAGTCATTCTCCAGGACAGCACTGAACTGGATGATCCCGTGCCCCATATTACCAGCAGTCCATACGGGCAGCAGAATTTTGGTCTTCCAAGCAAAATTAAGTATGCGTTCTGGTTTGATGTGATCCAGCCCGATCTTAAGACCAATACCCAGGTTGCCAGCTTTACCCTGGATGTAAATGCGAAAGGCCGTGAGCTGCTGGCAGCCCATCAGCTGCCCAGGGTTTTCCCTGCTGTAATTATGCATAAGCATGAAGATTATCGGTTCTATTACTTCTCTGGTGATTTCTGTGACAATCCCATCACCATGGGTACTTCCTATTTTAAAGGTATCAGTTTGTTTAAATGGATGTTCTATAACACAAGCGATCCGATGGAACGTGCCAGTTTTTTCTGGAACTTTTACCGGCCCATGGTCAGCCAAATACTGAAGGAAGAAAAAAAATTCAAAAAGTAATTAATGCTTAGTTGGGCCGTACTTGTTCAACACCGAATCTGGTAAAATGCCTGCGCGGTTTCCAATGCCAGCATTTCTCCGCTTAAAGTGATCAAAGGCGTTCTTTAGCCGTTTATAAATGGGCTGATCCTCTACCGACTCCTCTTGCAGATCCGGGCCCATCTTGTAAAGTGAGCTTCCGTTGAGGTGGTACTCGCCCATGATGAAGTCGATAATATCTGTCTTGGTCTGGATAAGGGGATACTGATGAACGTTACGGAAGTTTCTTGCAGTATCGAGGCCCTCTCCCATCCAGCTCGCCTGATCTGGCACCTTAAGTTTAAAACTGGCCTTAAGGAAGCTCAGCAGACTTGGGACGATATCAAAATGTGTGGAAACGGATGCAAACTGTGCATTCCGCTTTAATAGGGGTGAATAAATGATCAGCGGGACATGATACCTGTCAATTTTGCTGCTCATGGGGATTTCGGGCATTCTATGATCACCTGTAATGACAAAGATCGTATTTGCAAAATCTTTACGCTTTTTGCACTCCTGAAAAAAGCTTCTGAGTGCGTCGTCAGTATACATAATGGAAGAATACTGCAGCTTGTAATTCCTATAGGTGTCCTTTTTTGGATTCTCAAAACCCAGCTCATCCATACGCTGCTCAAACTTACTAACATATTCAGGCTGATCATTGACCAGAAAAGGATTATGACTGGCGACAGTGAGGATCACATTAAGTTCCGGGGATTTTGATTCCTCATCGGCCCTGGTTGCCAAATAATGTCTGAAAAGCTCCTTGTCATTGTAGCCCCACGTGAAGCCGTTGACAGCGGGGAGTTTCACATATCCCCCGGGGAAGGATTGAATGTCCCTGAGCTCATCAACATGATTCTTCTTTAAAAATAGAGACATGTTATCGAAACTCGCATCACCCCCGTAATAAAATGAAGTAGTATAGCCGTTAAACTTCAGCAGGCTATATAATGAGGCATGTGGCGGCATTTTATCTCCGAGTTCCAGAAAACCATTTTTTGAAAACGGCAGCGAGGCCATTAAAGAGGGCAGCACAGCAAAGGTACGCCCGCCTTCACTTAAGAAATTCTTCCAATATAGACTTTTACCGGACAGGGAATCCAAAAAGGGGGTAAAATTACCCAGGTAGGCCCCTTCATTAGTGAATGCCCTACCCAACCCCTCTACCAAAATGATAACAATATTGGGCCTGCTTGGGGATAAATTAAAAAAGGAGCTCAGCACATCCTGATCGGACACTTCGTGCAGGAAAGGGAATTCAGAACCACCGGTATATTTAAACGATGTACCGACGGTCTTTGTGTCCCCATAATCCCCAATATAAGCATCTGCATAAATATCGGATTCCTCGTCCGGAGGATAAAAATGAAGGTAAGAACTTACAAAAAAATAGTCAGTTTTATTGAGCACCAGATTGTTGTCAAAATCAGATTGAAACGGACGGCCACGCATCAGCTGCAAGACACCGGTAACTAAAAAGAACAAGGATAATCCAGGGAAGATCACCGCGGCCCAAAAGGGCAGCTGTATTTTACCAGGCAGGAATTTTAAAGCCACAAGTACCAATGCCACCAGCAGGATAAAACTCACAACCAGCTGAATACCCAGTCCTGAGGAGGCGCCAACGGTCTGTTTGATGTCTGCAATGGAATATCCATACAGATCAGCACCCAGAGGCACCAGAGAGGTATTGAAATATTGAACCAGGCCGATCTGAATGATGATCATCAGGATGATAAAGATTTTGAACAGCACTTTTGACAACTTTAAAGAGCTCTGGGCAAGCAGAACAAAAAAGATATATTCCAGAAAAAGCCCTTTGAACCAGAAAACCACATCTCCCAGCAGCGCCCAGAAAACAAAGGATGCTCCCTTTTGCGGGAACTCATGGGTAAATCCATTTAACAAAATCTCAAAAATGCGTATCAAGAATAAGGCAGCAAGCAAGACCAGGGCCAGCTGTATAAAAACCAATGTTGCTGATTTAAATCGATCGATCATTGTCTAAACTGTTTTTTTTGTAAAACCCTGCCTGGTCATCTCACCCCAGGAATTCTTCTTTCTCAGCAAATCAATATTCCCCTTAATAGCTGACCATACAACAAAAGGATGAAAAATAAATGGCTCTAAAAATGCCGTAATGATTAACATCAGCAGATCTTTGCTGCTTTTATACTGGTTATAGGTCAGTACTTCCATCAAAATGGCAAACACCGAATAAAGAAATCCGAAGCTGAATATAAACAGCAGCAGACCAATAAAAAAAGACCAGTGAATCAAGCCCAGTAATACGAAAATCACAAAACTCAGCAATCCCAGAAATTCCACGATTGGTGCTAAAAACTCAAAAAAGAACCAATAAGGATAACTGATCATCCCCAGTCGTCCGTATTTGGGGTTAAAGAACATCACTTTATGGAGCTGCAGGGTCTCTATGGTTCCTCTTGTCCAGCGGTTTCTCTGCCTGCCAAGAATTTTAAAAGATGCAGGTGCTTCGGTCCAGCAAAGCGGATCAGGAATAAAACTCACCTTATAAGGTACTTTTTGCTCTTCCATATACCTGCGCATCCTTACCACCAGCTCCATATCCTCCCCCACGGTATTGTGATTATATCCGCCGCATTTGATGACGATATCCCTATCGAATGCCCCGAAGGCACCTGAAATCAATAGCAAGCCGTTTAGACGGCTCCAGGCCATCCTGCCCAATAAAAATGCTCTGATGTACTCCAGGGTTTGCACCCTAGGAAGAAACTGTTTGGGCAGATTAACCTTTACCAATCGCCCGTTTTCGACAATACAGCTGTTGGCGATTCGGATTACTCCGCCCGTGGCGATAACCCTGATTTTGCTGTCTTCCAGAAAAGGTTTTGCCAGCTTCAGCAGGGCATCCTGCTCCAGGATACAGTCCACGTCAATACAAACGATATAATCATTTTGGGAGATGTTGACTCCCACATTAAGGGCATCTGCCTTCCCCCCGTTTTGCTTATCTACAATGATCAGCTTCTTGTAAACTGCCTTTCTGCTTTTGTAAACACCCAGCACGTCCTTGGTGGGAATCCTTTTGTTTACAAAAAAATCCGTCTTATAAAGGTCGTAGGCGCTGATCAGCTTCTCTAGAGAATCGTCTTTGCTCCCGTCGTTAATGATAATCACCTCCAAATTGTTGTAATTGATCGACAACAAAGACCTTACGTTTTCAATGATATTTGCACCTTCGTTATAGGCAGGCGCAAGAATACTGATACTTGGGGCCTGTGTCGAACTGGCCAGCACGCGGTAGTCTGTAAAACTGTTTTTACGCAGGTAAGTACGGATTTCGCCGATTGAATAACCGCCAATGAACATGTAGCAGGAAAGCAGCAGGATGGAATAGATCAGCAGTCCGTAGGTAAAAAAATCAAGCACTATTGTTTGCCAGCTCATACTCTAATTTCACTTTTAACCTGAGTAATTATTTCCTTCAACGGGTAGGACTGTGATTGTGGCCAAGCCATCAATAAGTCCATACCGGATTGACTGAGGCTTGCCATTGCTCGGACAACCGAGAGTTTCATTTCAAGATCTTCTGTATTTAAAAGTCCTTGTAATCGGGGTAGATCAGCTTCATCACCGATTTTTTTTACAGCCTTCAAAATGGCCAGCTGGTTATTATATTCTTCCAACGGGACCCTGTCCAATAGTTTTTTTGATGTGTCTTCACTGTAAATTTCCGTCAGGGTGTATATCGCCTGAGTCCTTACACTGGATTCGAGGTGTTCAAGGCAAGCAACAATCTCTTGGTAAAGTTCAAAATGATGGTAGTTACGGGCGAGTTTCAGCGCAAATACAACAACACTGGCATTTTCAGATTTAAGCCATTTGTCAATTCCGGTAAGGTTTACATGAGGGATAACAGACAGCTCCTTTAATAATTTCATCTGTTGCCACTCCGAGAGCTGATAAGTGATCACATCCAGAAACCGAAGCCCTTCAAACCCAAAAAGATTCAGCACGGCCAGCTGAGCTTCTGCCCGGACCAGTTCATTTTTATTGTTGGTGAAGCGGTATATCCTGGCAAGGTGCTCCTTGAGTTCCATGGTGCCAATCTGCTGGATCCCCACAGCCATAAGGTGCCACTTACCTGTTTCAATTAGCTTAATGGCATGGGTATCCAGGTCCAGCTGCAGGTACAGTTTTTTGATATTTTGTCCAGCTTGACCAGACATATTTTTCTTTGCCGCAGTAATCTTTTTGGTCAGCTGGGCCCTAAATCTGCTATTCTCCAGATTCACCCTCAGGCGCGGAGTGACCGGTATCGGCTGGTCAGCGCTACTGCCGCTTTCATTGAAAAAAATTGCCTTTCTGAGCAGTAAATCAATCATACTGTCCCATTTGGCATATTTTTTTCTCCATTTTTTCCGGATCAACAGGTAAGCGGTCATGAAAAAAATCAGAAATACTGCCGCACCGAAAAAGAACAATAAAAGCGCCTGAAAAAATATCATCTCGAATGAACAAGCATAAACCTTTTTATTCGCACAGACAACTCATTGGGGCTGAAAGGTTTGGTAATAAAGTCGTCGGCACCTAGGCGGAATGCTTCAAGAACGATATCCTCCTGTCCCATGGCAGAAAGCATAATAATAGGCGTCTGATCTTTTTCTCTTAGCGCTGCCACCACCTCCAAGCCTGAAAGATAAGGCATCATGATATCCGTAATTACCAGTTCAGGCAGGAACTGATCTATTTTTTCCAAAGCTTCCCTGCCGTCCCTGGCAAGGATGAGCTGATGTCCATCTTTCTTTAAACGGAATTCTAAAGTCCTGAGCATAAGCTCATCGTCTTCAGCAATTAGAATCTTCATATATTAGCAGTTAGGGATGATTAACTAATAATTTTAAAACGCGTTATGCTGACTCTAAGTTAAGTCTTTTAGCAAAAAAAAGGCAAAAATGTTTTGGAAAATGATTGGGAACTCAGTATTGGTCAATAATCTTTTTTATCCTGGCAATTTGGCAGACGTCATTTTAAACTAACCAACATTATCACCTCAATACCAAATATCCGTCTTCCGCCGTTTGTGGCACCCTGTTGATGTAAAACTGTCTTCGAGACTCTTCAAATCTTCTGCTGCCCAAGTTGATGCTTTAAGCAATTTTTTCCTGTAAGCAGATTTCTTACCTTGATTATTTTCCTGAATGGTTACACCTAAACCTTTAAGTATTTTACCAAAGTACTTTTTTTGTCAGGAATATTTATAATTAGCGTTTCCATATAACAAATATACTAAACGTTAGGATGTATATAAAATTTCCCAAGAATTGTCCTCAATACTCATCCATTCCAAATCGATCAATGGATTGAGAAATCTGTCAAAAAACTATGCTGAAGTCAGGATTACATGTTATCCTGAGCAGATAAATGCGAGATATAATAGGGTCTAGTTAGGCTTATGTTATCTCATCTTCCTCCCTTTTTTAGGCGGATTAAAGTTCATGACAAAGTTTTGAGTAAGATTTTTCTTTTGGTCAATTTCCTTCTTCATTCTTTGCATAGAAGTTTCAGCAAAAAAAACAGTTAAAATACCGGTATCTTTATGTTTAGCAGATTGTTTTAAAGCTTCAATATAAGCAGCCTTTTCTTCGGCTCCAATTATTACATGCGGCAGATTGAACTTTGCAAGTATGAAGTTTGAAATCAGACGGCCAGTTCTCCCGTTTCCGTCCGGAAAGGGATGTAGATAAATAAAAAACTGGTGAAACCTAGCGCTAATGTCCAGCGGATGTAATTCGGCCTTTTCCATAGCTAATTCTGTGGAACTGATCAATGATGGCATACGTGCAATACTCACCCTGAAATCTCCAAAAACCGTATCCCCTGCAGCCATTTGCGTGTTGGTATATTCCCCTGGCTCAAGGCCCTTCGCAAATTTAAGGGTATTTTCCGTTAGTATTCTTTGTACCTGTTTGATCAAATTTTCGGTTAAAGGCTGTTTTAGGTCGTTAAATACGAATTCATAGGCTTTAAAATGATCTAGGATTTCATATGCCTCATATAAAGACCTGTTGTTTAACTTTAAATTGAGGCCCTTTTCTTTAAGCTCGCGTGTTTCATCCACGGTAAAGGTATTCCCCTCTACTGCACAGCTGTGCGCAGAAAACAATATTTCGTTATATTCCTTAAAATCTTCGAGATTAAAGCTATCAATAATAACTTTGCTGTATTCTGCTACAAGCGCATCATATTTTTTAAGCAAGCTCTCCATTTATTGTTTTGATTAAGGATTCAAAAGATGACTTTTAAAGATACACCAAATCTAAAAATATAGAAAAACACAAAAAAGCCTTCAAACGTATAATTTGAAGGCTTTAGTTTGGCATTGCTACCTTTAGCGGACCGGACGGGACTCGAACCCGCGACCTCCGCCGTGACAGGGCGGCATTCTAACCAGCTGAACTACCGGTCCGTTTTCCCTATTTTCGTTTCGTTGTTTCGTTTCGGGATTGCAAATATAGCGCCTTTATTTAACTTTGCAACATTTATTTTAAAATAGTTATAACTCCTTAATTCTCTGATAATTATTTTTTAGATCACAGATCCCTCTTTCATTTTCTCTGCATTCTCGGCGAACTGCAACGCATCAATTAGCTCCTGAACACCTCCATCCATCACTCCGTTTAGGTTATAAAGCGTTAAACCGATGCGGTGATCCGTTACCCTTCCCTGCGGATAGTTGTACGTTCTGATCTTCGCTGAGCGGTCACCAGTGGAAACCATAGTCTTACGTCTGGCGGCAATATCACCATTCTTCTTCTGCAATTCAATATCGTATAACTTACTACGAAGCATCTCCATTGCAATAACTCTGTTTCCTAGCTGAGAACGTTCCTGCTGACAAACTACTACAATACCGGAAGGCCTATGCGTTAACTGAACCTTAGTTTCAACCTTATTTACGTTCTGTCCACCCGCACCACCGGATCTGGAGGTTTGCAAATCAATATCTGCCGGATTAATGTAAAGATCTATCTCCTCAGCCTCAGGCAAAACAGCTACGGATGCAGCCGACGTATGAACCCGTCCCTGAGTCTCTGTATCCGGCACACGCTGAACCCTGTGTACTCCAGACTCATACTTTAACTGTCCATAAACATCTTCTCCACTTACTTTCAGGATCACCTCTTTGTATCCACCAGCAGTACCCTCGGTTACATCTACTGTTTCTACTTTCCATCCCTTTTGTTCAAAGAAACGGCTATACATTCTATATAAGTCGCCGGCAAACAAAGCTGCTTCATCACCACCTGTACCACCTCTAATCTCAAACACCGCATTCTTTGCATCCTCAGGATCCACAGGAATAAGCATCAAACGAACTTTCTCTTCTAATTCTTCCTGTTGTACCAGTAACAAGTCAAGCTCTTCTTTAGCCATCTCACGCATCTCAGGATCTTTCTCTGTACTCAAGATCTCTTTATTTGCCTCGATGTTGCTCATTACATTCTTGTAGACTTTATACTCTTCTACAATTTTACCTAAATCTTTATACTCTTTATTTAAAGCTGCAAAACGCTTCATATCCTGCATGGTATCAGGATTACTTAACTGCTCCTCAACATCTTCCCAACGCAGTTTAATTGCTTCTAATTTCTCTAACATATTCTTTTATTTCAGAAACTTTATAATTGTACCGTTAGCAACAAATAACACAACCTGTTTGTTAACAGCATCTTTTATCCAGATAACGATTTTTTATTCGGGCAGCAAAAATACGGCTTTTTCAGTTAACGACACTATAAATTTTTATCAGGAAAATATTTAAGGCTCAGCACATCGCCATCAAAAACCGCATATGAATTATAGGTAATCCATTCGCCCAGGTTCACATACTTAGTTCCGCCACCTAAATCCAAATCTAAAGGCAAGTGTCTATGCCCAAAAACAAAAAAATCATAGTGCTGTTTTACCATTTGCTCTTTAGCATATATGGCCAGCCATTCATTTTCAATGCCTTCAAAAACTTCCACTTTGCTACTGGCTGCCCTGCTGCTTCTAGACCAACCGTTTGCTATTCCCATTCCAATTCTTGGTGGAACCATTGAAAAGAGCCAGCGGCACACCGGATTTCTAAAGATTTTTCTCAGCATCTTATATTTCCTGTCGCCAGGTCCTAATCCGTCACCATGATGTAAAAAGAACGTTTTCCCATTTCTTTCAATTACAAGTTCGTCACTTATAATTTCAATCCCCATTTCCTTTGTGAAATAGTCGTTAACCCACATATCATGGTTGCCCTTAAAAAAATAGATCTTAATCCCTGCGTCTGTCATAGCCGCCAGCTTTCCCTGCAGGCGAATAAACCCTTTAGGTACTACAGTACTATATTCAAACCAGAAATCAAAAACATCTCCCATCAGGAAAAGTTCACTACATGTGGGCTCAATGGCGTTTAACCAACGAAGAATGCGATCTTCCCGCTTACGACTTTCAAAAAAATCCGGAGAGCCTAAATGAAAATCAGAGGCAAAATATATGTTCTTATTCATCAATAAAACAAAGATAAGTAAAATATTAGCTCAGTTTGTTGTCATAAGTTCTACGGAGTATCTAGATTATTTATAAATAGCATCGATATTATAACAAAAGTTTGTAAATTCGCACAAATTTTAAACACATGATTTCTACTGATATAGCCATAATTGGCGCCGGACCCGTAGGTTTATTTGCAATTTTTGAAGCAGGACTATTAAAAATGCGCTGCCATTTAATTGATTATTTACCGCAGGTGGGTGGCCAATTGTCTGAAATATATCCTAAAAAACCTATATACGACATCCCGGGCTACCCAACAGTATTGGCTCAGGAGCTTATAGATAACCTGATGGAGCAGGGAAAACCTTTCCACCCTGGTTTCACTTTAGGCGAGCGTATAGAAGGCTTAGAGAAACGTGGAGAAGGTGATTTTGTACTTACTACAAACATGGGTACTATTATAGAATCTAAAGTTGTGGTAATTGCGGGAGGTTTAGGTTGCTTTGAGCCTCGTAAACCGGCTGTATCTGGTTTAGAACAATTCGAAAACGGAAGAGGTGTTAACTACATGATTCTTGATCCGGAGCAATACCGTGGTCAGAAAATGGTGATTGCAGGTGGTGGTGACTCTGCCCTTGACTGGACCATATTTTTAGCCGACATCGTAGATGAATTAACTTTGGTACACCGCAGCGAAAGCTTCCGTGGCGCACCAGATTCAGTAAACAAAGTAATGGCATTAGCCGAAAGCGGCCGTATAAACCTTGTTTTAAACAGCAATCTAAATTCAGTATCTGGAAACGGAAAACTGGAAACGGTAGAGCTTATTCACAATAAGAGCCTTGAAACTACCGCAGTAGCTGCAGACCATTTAATTCCTTTATTCGGTTTAAGCCCTAAGTTAGGCCCTATTGAGCAATGGAACTTAAACATCAACAAAAGCGCTATAGAAGTTAATACCGACGATTATTCAACAAACATACCAGGCATTTATGCTATTGGTGATATCAATACTTACACTAACAAATTAAAACTGATCCTTTGTGGATTTCACGAAGCTGCTTTGATGAGCCATAGTGCATACCAATACATGAACCCAGGTGTTAAATACACCATGAAATACACCACTGTAAACGGCGTATCAGAATTTTAAGCATGGAAGACAATAACATTACCCTACACGTACAAAACCCTGATGGCAGCTTAACTACTCTTGAAGCCCCAGTAGATATGGGATTAAGCTTAATGGAGTACCTTAAAGCATGCGAATATGATATTCTTGCAACCTGCGGCGGAATGGCCTTATGTGCTACCTGCTGTGTAGATGTACTTGAAGGAGAGGAAAAGCTGAATGAAATGACAGATGACGAGTATGCAATGCTTGATACTTTACCAGATGTACTTCCAAATTCAAGACTTGCCTGCCAGCTTCAGCTAAATCCTGCTATGGATGGTTTAGTTGTTAAACTACATCACGCTGAATAAAAAAGGTCTTTAGTTTTCTGCTGTTGTTATTGCTGCAATCGTTTTGGTGGGGCTGCCTATAGTTTTATATTCACCCTCACCTTTTAATACCGCTAGCATTTTAGTGGAACTACCCAAAAGCGCCTTAGCTGCCTGAAGCTCCTTGTCGTATTGGAATGCCTGAATAACCTTTCCCTTCTCGTAATAATAACGGCTTACGATCTGTGTTTCTAAAACACGTTTTATTTCGGCTTTATAAGTGATAAGATCTGTTTTCTTAGCACCAAGCATCTTATCCTTTAAATCATCCAGATCTACCTTAACAACGCCCAATTTATTCTCTTTTTCTGCCTCATCTCGCAAATCAGACAATAAACGTTCAGTACGTGAAGCATACGAATAATCTTTACCCGCTAATGAGGCTACAAATTGATTGTAATCGTTATCTGTCAATTGAAAGTTACCAGCAGGAGCAATAGTTTTATTTTTCTTTTTATAATCATTAGCATAATCAAAAAACAGATTCTTGCTCATAATTGACATGGTAATAGGGCTTGGTCTGCTCGAGTTCACTACCACATCCGGATATACTCCGTTTCCATCATAAACGCTTCTGCCTGCACTGGTATTAAATTTATGAGATAACGAATCTGCAAACTTCAGTGTTTTCCCGTTTGCATCTTTATGCGCATAATCAAGCGCCTGAATACAGCGACCAGATGGCGTATAGTACTTAGCCACCGTAACCTTAACCAGGCTATTGTAAGGCAAATTAAAGGTTTGTTGTACCAACCCTTTACCAAAGCTTCGCTGGCCAACAATAATTGCTCTGTCGAGATCCTGCAATGATCCTGCAACAATCTCTGAAGCAGAAGCTGAGGAACCACCAACAAGCACTACCAATGGCATCTTCAGCAATAAAGGCTCAGTCATTGTTTTATAAACAATGGTTTTTTGCGGATTCCTACCCTTTTGGGTTACCACCAACACATCTCTGTTTACAAAAAGGTTAACTATTTTAACAGCTTCCTGTAAAATACCTCCACCGTTGTATCTTAAGTCAAGGATCATTCCCTTTGGCTGCTGCTTATTCAGGGCAATTGCGGCGTCCTTTACCTCCTGAGCAGAATTTTCAAGAAACTTATCTAAACGGATGTAGGCAATATTATCTTCCGTCATACCCGAATAAGGCACATTAGGTTGCTTAATCTCATCACGCACCAGCTTCTTAGTGATTACAGAACCGTCTCTTATAATCAACATATCTACTGTAGACCCTTTAGGGCCACGTAACAATTGGCTTATCTGATTACGGTCTTTCCCCTTTACCTCATTGCCATTTATCTTTACCAACTGATCTCCTGGCTTTACATCCTGCTTATCTGCCGGATATCCTTCAACCACTTCATTTACAAACAACTTACCTTCAATAGAAACCGTGCTGGCACCAATACCACCGTATTGCGTACTCACATACTTTAATTTATAATCTTCAATTTCAGATTCCGGGATGTATTCAGTGTAAGGATCAAGATTCTCCAACATCGCATCGATGCTGTTTCGCATAAGGTCAGATGGATTGGTTTCCTCTACATAATTGATGTTAATCTCTTTATATAAAGACGCAAAGATGTCCAGATTTTTAGATACCTGAAACAAGTCCTCTTTAAAAGACCATGTTAAAGAAGCGAAAGCTATAAGCGCAAAAACGGCAGCTAGTTTATATTGTTTCATCGTTCACCAATCTGTTTAATGGTAAACTTACAAATAAAAACACTCCAAAAAAATCCAAAAGTTAAAGTCTGTTCCCGTCAGGATCAGCCAGGGCCTTTTTTATGGTAAATTCAACATATTCTCTGTCTCTTTTAACCAAATCCATAAGCTGCTGTACAAGTTGATCTTCCTGTCCCGGAGCAAAAGAAAGATTCACTTGCGCCAAATCACGATATTTTCTTAAAAATTTAATTTTAACCTTTTGCCAGGTTTCAGGAGTAAGAGTAAAACTTGCCATAAATAAATACTTTAGCGCAAAAGTATGAAAATAAGAGATATCTCTGCAATAAAAAATCCCCGGTCATACAACCGGGGACTAACGAGAGATTACATTATTGGATTTTAAGAGTCAGTGTAGCTTTTTTAGTAAGGGTATTCTTATTAACCACCTCTATTTCCATAACCACAGAAGTGCCTTTTGCCAAATCACCAGGAACCTGATAACCAAGCAATAAAGAGTCTGTCCGACTAACTGAAGAATACGCTTTTTGATAAGGAGTTGTCGAAACAAGTGCCTGAGCATTTGCACCTACAGTTGATCTTAAATTGATTTTATCAATTGGATCATCAGACCAATATCTCAGGTCCAACTGTACATTAGTTCCTGCCGCTACATTGGTAGTTTGCGGAGGCTTAACCGTAAATCCTGCCACAACAGGTACCTTTCCAATAATTGAAATATTATCTTTTAGCCATTGGTCCGGATCATTCTTCTTGCATGCCGAAAACACGATCATGGCAGTAAAAGCAGCTATAAAGAGTTTTGATATTTTATTTTTCATATTCTTCAATATTAATTAAACAACCATAATTTCACAGCCTGATTGGCCACCTGAGGTACATTTGGATTTCTGCCCGGCTCATTATCTGCATATTTTGCACGCTGTACATAGCTTGTGCCCAATAAATTTTTAAATGGCGGAACTAAACCAGGATATATGGTATTACTATATTGATATCTTCTCATATCTGTCCAGGTTTCCATTTGCAGGAATAGCGCAATGTACTTTTGCAACATCACATCAGTAAGCGTTAAATTAGCAGAGCCTTTGCTGATAAGCGGATCATTAACATATTTATTAATATCATCTGTTCCTACCCCCAACTTCTGCATGTTCCCTTTAATTCCGTTTAAATATGCAGTATAGGCTCCCTCTTTGTTGGTAGCAAATAATGCTTCGGCCCTAATAAACTGAACCTCGGCATATGTCAATATAGGCACAGGCGATGTTCTTGCTCCGTAAAAGGTTTTTTCAGTGATATCACTATTTGCCAAACTAGCCCCTTGCTGGGTGCTCAAGGCACCAACCGGTCTGCCGATATAGGTGGCTGCACCAGCATTATCAAACAATTTCGGCAACCTTGGATCAATAAGTGCGTTAAAATACCCCGTTCCATTCATTAAGTTAACCATAAAATAAGAAGGGCGATGCTGTTTTGAGGCAATGGCTGGCTGACCAAGATTGGTATACCAAGGACTAGGCTTATCCTGAGTATATTTCACTTGCAAATCGGCTGCTCCGGTAACATCATCAATGGCCAGTGCAGCATCATCAGCCGCTTTAAGCGCATTAGATGGGTCTTTAGTTGATAAATTGATGTAATATCTGGCTCTTGCACCATAGGCTGCCTTTTTCCAGCTGGCAATTACACCTTTAAAAGCCAGATCAGTAGCGCCAACCTGTAATGCTGTATTTGTTGGCACAGGCTTATTTAAATCGGCTATTGCTCCGTCTAAAAGCTCTTTTAATGATACAGTGTATATATCTTGTTGCTTATCATAAGTCGGGCTAGGAACCGAAGGCCCTTTAAAAGCTTCTTTGTATGGCAAATCGCCCCATAAATCTGTACACTGCATTAAATTTAAAGCAAGTAATAGCTTTCCAATACCCGCATACTGAGGAGCTCCAGATACTTCCGATCTTTGGATAAGATCCTTTAAATTAGGCATTGCATCCCTATAGGCCGATTCCCATATGTTATCAAAACCATACGGATTATACGAATCTATATTTGCCTCGTATGCATTAAATCCGGCAAGGTATTGCGGATAGGCATTACCATATTGACCTGCGTTAAAAAACGAAGTTGCCGTAAATTGAATTGTTGAGGCCAGCAAGCCCGAAATGGTTGCCTGCTCTGGCGTCAGTCTCGATGGATCATCATTAATGTCCAGCTGTTTCTTACATGCTCCAAATATTACAGAAGCAGTAAGTAGTGCGACAAAAACTTTAAAACTTATATTTTTCATAACTGAATCTTAGAAATTAACATTTAAACCAAGAAATATACTTCTGGTAGTTGGCACACCAGTACCCACATATCCAACAGAATTTGAACCTGCTCCATAAGCACTTGCTTCAGGATCAAACCCAATAAAAGGAGTGCTTAACCACAAGTTATTTGCCGTTGCAGAAATTGATGCCGACTTAATAAAACTTTTGTTCAGCCAGCTTTTTGGCAATTCGTACGACAAGGACACATTCTGCAGCCTAATCCATGAAGCATCCTGGAATCCATTATTTTCAGGTGCCAGTTTATAAGGGAAACTGTTCGCATAAAAAAGCTGATCGATAACCACTTGCTTATCATTTGGAGCATATATAGGAGCTTCTGGTGTTCCTATGTTTTTCACTCCTTTAAATATTACCTGTGTATCTCTGATTTGTGTTTCGGCACCTATACCAGTAGAAAATCTTTGTGTTTTAGGAATATCAAATACATCGCCACCTCTTCTAAAGTTGAACATGAACGAGAAGGTTATCCCTTTATATGCTAAAGTACTTCCTAAACCACCTGTCCAGTCCGGATAGGCATTACCAATCAGGTAGTTATTAGATAACGGCTGAGGAATAATCGGATATCCATCAGCACCAATAACCAGCTGTCCGTTATATTCACTATTCTGATCTGTAACACGGGTATATGGCCATCCGTACCAATCGCCCGGTCTTCCGCCTGTTTTTATGATTTGTTTTACCCACGGACTTTCTGGGTTGAACTGGATTTCATTTACTCCCGGAGGCATAGAAAGCACCCTTCCTTTTGTGCGCGACCAATTTGCACTTACATCCCATTTAAAGTCATCACTTTTAACAACGGTTGCAGTTAACAGGAACTCTAAAGATTTATTTCTGATCTTTCCGGCATTGGTTACAAAAATATCATAGCCTGATGCGTAACTAATAGGAACAGGTACAATCTGGTCAATACTGTTCAGAATCGCATAGTTTGCATCTAAAGTTAAGCGACTTTTAAAGAAATGAAATTCACCCCCTACCTCTAGTCCTTTTGTTCTTTCAGGACGTAAAGATTCAGAGCCTATCTTAATATCACGTCTTACACCGCTTACGCCATCAAATGCAGCCAATGTAGAGTAATATTCACCAATCTGATAAGGATCAGCATCTTTACCCACTTCAGCATACGAAAGCCTTAACTTACCGAAGTTAAATATGTCGTTCTGCTGTAAGCCCAAAGTCTCGGTAAATACATACGATAAGCTGGTCGAAGGATAAAAGAATGAGCGGTTACTCTGCGGTAAGGTAGATGACCAGTCATTTCTTCCTGTTACACTTAAGAAAACAGTATTGTCGTAACTCACATTTAAATCACCAAAAATACCGATGATATTCTTTTTACCCGGATAGGTTAAAGTAGTATATACGTTGTAGTTATTAATACTCTCTACATTAGGAACAACCGCCTGAGCGCCATTAAGAGATAAGTTGGTTCTGTTAATATGGGTATATGAATGACCTAATAAGAAATTCACAAACCATTTCTCGCCAAACTGCTTGCTTGCCCTGGCATAGAAATTAGAGTTCACCTCGCTATAGCTAATCCGTTGCTCGGTCATAGACCCCAGCGTACTGATCAGCAATCCTTTTTCATTATAAATCTGTCTGAAATCGGTGTAGTTGTCAATACCGGCTTTGTAGTTAAAGGTTAACCAGTCGTTTGCTTTAAACTCTGCGCCCAAATTTCCTATTACCCTGTTTACATTATCCTTTAAAAAAGCATTTTCAGTAAAATAGAACGGATTTTGAATAGAGGCATTATACGTTTTTTCAGTTCCATCCGGATTTAGGTAGTCTGCAGGGTTAACTGTATTGGTATGACGCATCAAATAAAATATTGTACCCGAGGTGATACCGGTACGAGGATTTTTACCACCGGAATTAATATAATTTGCAGATCCTTCAAATTTGAATTTTTCCGAGGCCTTTAATGTCCCCGAAAGTCTGATGGATGTTTTGCCGTAATCAGAATTCGGCAAAACTCCCTTTTGTTCTGAGTTCGAAATTGAAGTAAAATAAGTAGCATTATCATTTCCTCCGCTAAAAGTAAAGGAATTCTGTGTCTGATGCCCTGTTTTAAAGAACACATCGTAAGGGTTATAAACGGGTATACCGCTTTCAATTTTAGGCCCCCAGCTATTTACACTCGGCACATATGCTCCACCGTTACCATTACCATAGGTTGTTTGTATTGGAGGTGTTTTTGTTACGTCGTCGAAACTAACGGAACTTTTAAAATTAAAGCTAGGTTTACCAGACTTACCTGATTTAGTAGTAATGATGATGGCACCGTTGGCAGCCCTTAAACCATACAATACAGAGGCAGCTGGTCCCTTAAGGATGGTCATTGTTTCAATATCCTCTGGGTTTATATCACCGGCACGGTTAGGGTTTTGAAAGTTATCACTGTTGATACCAATTAGATCAGTACTGTTGGAAATAGGAATACCATCTACAACAAACAATGGCTGATTATCGGCCGAAGGATTCAAAGAGTTAATCCCTCTGATCTGAACTCTTGTACCTGAACCTGCAGCCCCACCGGAGCTTGTAATTTGAACACCGGATGCTTTCCCCTTTAACGCATTTAACACGTTAGACTGGTTGGTATTTGTAATATCCGCTGCTTTAATGTCCTGAGTTGCGTACCCTAAGGATCTTTTTTGTTGTTTAATACCAAGGGCGGTAACCACAACCTCACTTAGTGCTTTTGAGTCTGGAACCATGGCAACATCTAGTGTTGTTGTGCTGCCCACTGTTTTTTCTTGCGTAATCATACTCACATAAGAAAAAACCAACACATCATTTTCGTTGGCTTTAATACTGTACCCCCCGTTATTAGCGGTTTGAACAACAGTAGACGTTCCTTTTATTTTTACGGAAACGCCCGGGATGGGAAGCCCATCTTCAGTTGAGGTGACTTTACCTGTAATCGTTTTTTGCTGGGCAAATGTTTGGGAAATTAGCAAAAAACCAACTGTAATAAACAGAAGTAGTTTTTTTTTCATGAACGATAGTTTGGTTAATAAATTTAAGTTCTCGTTTGGCTATTTGCGGGGAAATACGGTTTTTCAAAACACGCAATTACACGCAAAAAATCAAACCTCTAGTAAATATCATAAATGTTTTTCATTTATTTACAAAATAAACAACTATTTCATTCTTGTTACACAAATCAATATTGCACAAACCTGCATAAACCCGCATTAAATTATTAATCGTTTTTTATTACTTTAGTCAAAAAATTAAACAGATGTTGAAAAAAGAAAGACATGATTTTGTAATGAGGCAAATCAATTTACACAATCGCGTTCTTACCTCAGACCTTGTTCAGTTGTTGAATGTTTCTGAGGATACCATCAGGCGCGACCTCCAGGAATTGTCGGACAACAACAAGCTGTTCAAGGTTCATGGTGGCGCATTGTCAAAATCTTACCAATCTTCTTTTGATGATAGTTCTGTGTATGCCAAGGATGCTAAAATCAGTATCGCCAAAAAAGCCATTTCACTTATAAAAGATGGCATGGTTGTTTTAACTGGAGGAGGAACTACCATAATTGAAGTGGCCAAGCTTCTTCCAGAGAATTTACACGCCACTTTTTTTACCATTAGCCCATTTGTAGCTATTGAACTGGCCAAATATGCAAAGATAGAGGTAATTCTTATCGGAGGTCTGTTCTCTAAGAATTCGCAGGTAACTTACGGCGGACATGTGATAAATCAGTTATCAGAAATCAGTGCTGATCTTTGTTTGCTTGGAACAAGCGCGCTTCATCCAACCGATGGCTTAACAGATACCGACTGGGAAATTAATCAGCTTAAAAAAACGATGCTTAACTTTTCAAAAAGAACGGCAGTACTTTGCATCTCCGAAAAGCTAGACATATCATTAAGACTTAAAGTAGCTGCCCTGGAAAATATCGACTATTTAGTTACTGAGCTCCCTGCAGACGATGTAACCTTAAATGCCTACCATCGTAAAAACCTGCAGATTCTTTAAAAAGGTAAACAGATTTTACCCATACAAATTGATGGAACACCTGCCCTATCGCCAAAATTGATGGCAGTGCCCGTTAATGTTTCATTAGCCAATACGGCAAACAGAACAGCTTCTTTAGCATCCGGATTTATTTGCAGGTCTTCTGTGGTATAAAACCTGGCATTGGGCAACCCTTCTTTAAGTTGCTTTACAAGCAAGGGGTTATGCATACCACCCCCACTCATATATATCGATGGTTTTTGGTTGTCGCCAAAGCACTTTTCGATGGCATCAACAATAACCTGGGCGGTAAAACTGCATAGGGTTGTCATTATGTCTTCATTGTTAAGGCTACTCGTTTTTGATCGCTCCTGTGCAGCCTTTAAATACTTCAGATTAAACAATTCCGGCCCTGTTGTTTTGGGAAACTGTGCAGTTAAAAAATCTGACTGCATCAATTCCTTAAGCAATGCAGCGCTTACCACACCCGCTTTAGCTATTGTAGCGTTTTGATCAAAATATAGTCCTTCGTAGTGGTGCTGAACAAATTGGTCCATTAAAGTATTCCCTGGGCCAACATCTGTAGAAAACACTTTTGCCGCATCATTATCACCTGGTAAATACGTAAAATTGGCTATCCCTCCTATATTCAGCATCACCCGATCTTCTCCCTTTTCAGAAAACAGCAGATAATCGCCATATACGGCAAGGGGGGCGCCTTCACCTCCCGCTGCAATATGCTTTTGTCTAAAATCACATATGGTAACGACACCTGTTTTCACCGCAATATGATCCCCATCGCCTATCTGCAAAGTGCCATTTGGATAATCAGACAATTTATGCAAAGAGGCAGGTGCATGAAAAATAGTTTGTCCGTGACTTGCAATTAGATCAACGTCCTCAGGCTTTAATCCCCACGATTCAATAACCTTTAAAATCATCTCGGCATGGATTAATCCTATTTTTTCATTCATTAGGCAAACCATTTGCAGATCGGCATCTTTTCTGGAAAATATAGCTTTCACCTCTGCTTTAAAAGCATTAGAATAAGGAACCGTTTTAAAATTCTTAACCTTAACCTTTGTTGCTGCACCGCTTCCGCTAATATTGCAAAGGGCAATATCCAATCCATCAAGTGAAGTACCCGACATTAATCCGATTATTAATCTTTCCTTTTTCTCAATGGTATGAAAAAGTCTGGCCCAGTTGGTATGCATAGTTAGAATTTTGCATCTGCAAGATATTAAATCCTCACATGATTTACACTTCATTCACAATTTCTTCACAAAAAGGTACCTGTTTGTGGGTTTGCTATGAACAAGCTCCGAACAATCCTCGAAGAAACTCCAAATCAATTAAAAAAAAATTTCAGGCTTGCTATTTTCAAAAACACCGTTTACTCAACATCTCAATCGATTGTGTAAAATACAATCCGTAATACCAACCGGTTAATGACCTGAATTTAGCCTTTTTACCAAATTAAAATTCTTGTTATACCCAATAGAGTCGCTATATTTACTGCTCCGTACAAACTTTAAGAACAAAAATAAATGGCAAGATTAAATCTTCTGGAAGAAACGCGTTTTGAAAAATTACCCGTTTCTGTCTTTGAAAACCCTAAGGCCGCATCACTTAGCGTGGCTAAACGTATCGGGGATCTGATTAAAGAAAAACAAAAGAATAACACTCAGGCTGTTTTAGGTTTAGCTACTGGAGCTACACCTATTGCAGTGTATGCAGAATTAGTAAGAATGCATAAAGAAGAGGGTTTAAGCTTTAAAAACGTGATCACGTTTAACCTGGATGAGTATTATCCGATGCAGCCAGACGCTGCTCAAAGCTATGTTTCTTTTATGAACGAGCATTTGTTTGATCACATCGACATCGACAAAAACAATGTTAACATCCCTGATGGAACATTGAGTCTAGAAGAAATTCCTGCTTTTTGCCTTGCCTATGAAAAAAAGATTGGAGATCTGGGAGGTTTAGACATCCAGATATTGGGTATTGGACGTACCGGTCACATTGGTTTCAATGAGCCGGGTTCTGCGCCAAATTCCGGTACTCGTTTGGTAACTCTTGATGACCTTACAAGACGTGATGCTGCAAGAGATTTTGGTGGTAAATCTTTTGTGCCTACAAAAGCAATTACCATGGGTATTGGTACTATATTCAAAGCCCGCGAAATTATTTTGATGGCATGGAACAGAAAAAAAGCTTCCATCATTAAAAAAGCTGTTGAAGGCGAAATTTCAAGTGACGTTCCTGCTACCTACCTACAGCTTTCTGAGCATGTTGAGTTCATTTTGGATCAGGACGCAGCTTCTTTATTAACCCGTTTTGATACGCCTTGGTTGGTAAAAGATTGCGTTTGGGATGAAAAACTAACCAGAAAAGCAGTAATCTGGCTGGCAAATCATTTAGGTAAACCTGTTCTTAAACTTACCGAGGATGACTACAATAACAATGGCATGGCTCAGTTGGCTATCGACAGAGGCCCTGTTTACAACATCAACATAGACATCTTTAATAAATTACAACACACTATTACCGGATGGCCGGGCGGCAAACCTAATGCTGACGACTCGCAAAGACCTGAAAGAGCTGAACCTGCTAAAAAGCGTTCAATTATTTTCTCTCCGCACCCTGATGATGACGTAATTTCAATGGGTGGTACTTTTATCCGTTTGGTAGATCAGAAACATGATGTACACGTAGCTTACCAAACTTCAGGTAATACTGCAGTATGGGATGATGATGCACTTCGTTTTGTTGAATTTAGCATTGATTTTTCTGAAAAAATGGGTCTTGGTAAAGACGAGTTAAAAGGATTGTAC